>OGNO01000004.1_pt1 | contig 383098 bp, 403 predicted proteins | sample 1573491 | NCBI WGS metagenome assembly OGNO01 (sample SAMEA2581900, study PRJEB24529) | metagenome | biome: Human gut stool | place: China | collected 2011
ACAATAACTACTTTTCTTTTTTATGCTATTATTGTAAAAGACAAATTACAATTTATAGATTAGATAAAGATAATATTTGAGTAGATAAAATTCTACTCTTTTTTGTAATATAAAATAAGGAGGAATGTATATACCAAATTGGACTACAAATAAAATTATTTGCAAAAAAGAATTAGGCGATAAATTACTAACAAAAACTGATGAAGGATATTCATTGGATTTTAATAAATTAATTCCTATGCCAAAAGAACTAAAAATAGAGGCAGGATCTAATGGCGAAAAAGGACTGATTTTTTTGTATCTAACATCGTTAGATTTGAGTGATAACATAGATATTAGGAAAGCATATAAAAGTTTAAATCCTTTTAACCAAGATATCCATACTGATCCATATTTTGAAAAGATTAATTCTAATCTTTCAAAATATAAAAAAGATGAAAATTTTCAGGAATCAATTGAACTTGGCAAAAAATATTTAGATAATTATATTAAATATGGATATTGCAATTGGTATAATTGGTCTATTGATAATTGGGGAACTAAATGGAATGTGGAAGATGATTGTAGCATTGAATATGACAAAGTTAAAGAAGAATATACTATTACTTTTGATACAGCATGGAGTTGCCCTGTAGGGATACTCAAAGAATACAGCAAAATGTGTAATGATGGTGAACTGGATTGGATGTATTATGATGAAGATTATGATGGTCATATATTTGTAACTAAAGAAAATGGCGAATTGATGTCAAGAAAAGAATATTTTGATATTGATTATGATGGTGATATTAGAATATAAGGAGGAATAAATATACAAATTACAAAAAATAGAAGTTTTGAAGTAAGCCAAACTTTTTTTGATAAATTAGAACAAAAACTAAAAAATGTTTCAGATAACTTGCAAGGATATTATAAAACTTTTAACAATTGTAGAGAACAAGGATTAATGCTAACGATTTATGAACCTACTACAGATAATGAATTGCTAATATGGGCTTGTGAGAGTCGTAATAGTGATAACATTATGGTTATTACAGCAGATAGGAGTTGTTCTGATATAAACGATATGTTTAATGATACTGCTTGGAGGTCTGCAAAATATTTTAAATATGACGAATATGATAAAGCAGTTAATCATGTATATAACATAATAAAAAAACAATTTAATAAGTTTTTTTTAGAAGAATATAATACAAAATTTAAAATGCATAAATGTATTGCTGATTTACAGCATATTCAAGTTGATGCAAAAGATTTAGATTATGAAGATTATTATGATCTTGCTACATTTGAAGATGTGGATAATTTGTATTTTTGTGACTTAATTATTCTTGAAGGCAAAATGGGTTTAAGATATTCAAAATATACTGCTGCTTATAAAGATGAATTTGATAACCTTATCTTTGAAGAATGGGAACCTGACTTAACAAGTGATACAACTTTAATGTTAGGTATGCAAAAAAAATTAAGAGATTTTATAGAAAAAGAAATAGATTACGACATTAATATTGGTATTGGAATATAGGGAGGAAGAAATATAAGTACAAGAGCAAGAATTGGAATATTAAAAAAAGATGGTAGTATTGAGAGTATATATTGTCATCATGATGGATATCTTGATGGTGTTGGTAAAATATTAAATGATAATTATCAAAATTATAATGATGTAAAAGAATTAATAAAATTAGGAAATATTTCAGGATTAGGAAAAAAAATAAATTCTGATAATAAAAAAGATGAAACAATTGCTTATCATAGAAATTTAGGGGAAGATTATAAAAAAAATAAACCAATGGTCACTAAATCTTTTGATGAATTTCAAGAGATTTTATTTGATGCTTGGATCGGATATATTTATTTATATGATGAGCAAACTAATAAATGGCTATGGGATAATTACACAGCTGAAGTTTCTAATTTAGAATTAAAATCACTTTCTGATTGTTTTAAAAAAGAGGTTGAGAAACCGTTAGCACCTATTATTGGAGCAGATGGTAATGTATTTAATTTAATTGGTATATGTAGTCGTGCATTAAAAACTGCAGGATACCCTGATAAAGCAAAAGAAATGACTGATCGAATTACTAGTTCAGGAAGTTATGATGAAGCACTCTCTATAATGTGCGAATATATAGAACCAGTTAATCAAAATTATGAAAAAATGGAAGATATCAACGATTATGATGATATCTATATTAATTTATAGGAGGATTTAAATGTTAAAAGATTATCAAATAAAAAGAATTAAAGAACAATACCCTAAAGGAACTGAAATTGAATTAATTAGTATGGAAGATTCTCAAGCAGTTCCATCGGGTACTCATGGTATTGTTGATTTTGTAGATGATATGGGTACTATTCAAATGACTTGGGATAATGGTTCATCACTTGGATTAGTTGTTGGTGAGGATCAATTTAAAGTCATAAATAAATCAAAAATAAATGAATTATCTTGTAGTGAAGTTAAAGGACTTCGAGATAGAAATTATGAATTTTTAATATTACAAGGTTGTGGTGGTGAACTATCAGAATGGGTTGATGGTTTCACTAAAATGTTAAAAGATGAAGGAATCGTAAAAGATTCCTTTTCTTTTGATGAAGTTTATTCATTTCAAAATAACAATTTAACTAATATTGCATTTGCTCTTAATAATAAAGATTTAGATATTAGTAAATTAGCAATGTTTAGATTAAAGATTAGAGAAACATTTGGAGCAATGTGGTTATCTGATTATATTGACAATGGCTATATAAAAGATATAGGTATATAAGGGGGAATTATCTATTTCAAAATATATAAGAGTTAAGTCTAGTTTAAATAAAATTATAAAGATTGATAGTGACAATATAGATGAGGCAATAGAAATTGCTAAAGATGATTTTTCCGAGCTTGAATTAACTTCAGAGTGGCTTAATGATCGTGAAGTAACCTTTGAAGAAGAAAAAAATATTACAAAATTAGGAAAAGAGTTAGCAAAATTATATTCTACTAGGAGCGATAGATATGAGAGTTTTGATGATATAAAAAAGTTTATTGATATGGTTTTTAAAGATCCGAATATAGCAGATTATGTATATGAAGAAACTATTATATCATTAAAAGAAGATTATAATATTTGTCCTAGCAATATAAACATATAAGGAGGATTGGTGTTTGTTAGAAGAACAATTAAAAAAGATAAATGAATTAAGTTTTCAAGCTAATAAAACTAAAGATGAAAAAGAAAAGGAACAATTAGAAAATGATGTTAAATCCATTATATTTGATTTAAAAAAACAAGCTATTGAAAGTTTTAAATCTGAAAGCGATATTAAAAAGTTTTTAGATAATATAATTAAGTTCAATAATTATTCATATAATAATCAATGCTTGATATGGATGCAAAATCCTGATGCAAATTATGTTGCACCACTTCGCACTTTTAATAAAATGGGATATCGTATAAATTCAGGTGAGCAAGGTATTAAAATATTAGTTCCAACTTTTTATACAATCGTTAAAATTAAAACTGATGTTGATGGTAAATATGAATATAAACCACTCTTTGCACTTACTGAAGATGAATTAAAAAAATATAAAGATAAATCAGATGATTCAATTACATATCATAGTGAAAAGTTAAGTAATTTCAAAGTTGGTTCAGTATTTGATGCAAGTCAGACTAATATGCCTTTGGATGAAATCAATGAAAAATTAAATCCTGTTTTGGAAGATGATCGTGCTGAGGGCATTGAGGATATATTTATTAAATCAATATATCGTGATGGTTTTAAAGTAAAATATGAAGATAAAATTGAGTCAGGTGCAAAAGGATATTGTGATTTTAAAAATTCCACAATAGTTGTGCATAAAGGTTTAAGTAATCTTATGAGATTAAAAGTTGTTATTCATGAATATGCCCACTCTCTTGCTCATAAGCATTTACTTAATAATCATCAAGATTATCAAGAACATAGAAACAAATATGAAACAGAGGCAGAATCAATTGCTTATGTTGTTTCAAAATATTTAGGTATGGATACAAGCCAATATTCAAATATGTATCTTTATTCTTGGAGTAAAGATAAAGATTTTAAAGAGATAGATGATTCTCTTAATACTATTGTTAATTATTCAAAAATGATAATAAATAATTATGAGAAGATATTATCTAAAACCCAAAACATATCAATGGATGAAAATTCATATAATTCATATATAAGTATTTAAGGGGGGATAAATATTAACAATTTAGGTGATATGTTAATTGAAATAGGAACAATCATTAATAAATATCAAAAACAAAATGAAGTTAACAATGGCAGTCAAATATTATTGAAAACTAAAGAAGTTTTAAACAGGTATCCTGCTATAAGTAATTATGGATTAAATGAAGCCATTAAAAATGGTTTTATTCCTGTTGTTAAAATTGGAAAATTAAATTATTTTGATGTTAAAGATATAGAAAGATATCTTGCAAGTAATAAAATTATTGTTAAAGAAAATGAAAAGATAAATAAAAGATATGTTTAGGGGGGATAATATATAGGTAAAATAAATGATAGTCGAATGAAAAATATATATACAGAAGCAGAAGGCGTTTTTAGAATCGAATTAAGTAATGGTTTTAGAGATGATGGTACTCGTGATCGTATAGTTGAAAGAGTATATGGTACTGAAGAAGATGCAATAAAACGAAGAGATGAAATGAAAAAATTGCAACAGCAAATGAAAGAAGAAGGACTTAAAGCTGAAAATGGTGGTTATACTCTTATTCAAACCTCAAAAATATACTTAGGTGATACTAAATATCAAAAGAGATCACTTAATACTGTCAGAGGGTATAAACAATTACTTAATAATTGGATTTTACCTAGTTTGGGAGATATTAAAATAAGGAGTATAACCGAACAAGATTTAGAAAAGTTATATGACAAAATGAGAAATTCGAATAATCCTCAAACTGGTAAACCTTTATCTGAGACTTATATTAATCATTGTCATAAATTAATTGCTTCTATTTTTAATTATGCGAAAAAGAAAAAATGGTTATTAACAAATCCTGCAGAATTTGTTATAAATCCACCTAAATTAAAAGTTAAAAAAAAGGATTATTATAACTATGAAGAAATGATGGAAGTGTTTGAGCTTTTGGAAAAGTATGACATTAGATTTAGAACTGCAATATTTACCCTGTTTAATACTGGATTTAGACGAGGTGAACTTTGTGGTTTGAAATGGAAAGACATATCAAAAAGAAAAATGCCTATTACTGAAAATGGTGTTAGAAAATTTCAAACAACTTATATTATTAGTGTTAATCGTGAACTTGCAGTAGCATCAAAAGAAATGCGACAAGATCCTGATTTTTTTAAAAAGTATGAAATTATAGAACAAGTGACAAATTCATTAGTTGCAATCAAACCTAAAACTGATGAAAGTGCTAGAAAGATTGTTGTTGTTGAAGAAGTTTATAATATACTTATGGAATATAAAAATTGTCAGATTGAAAATGGTTTTAATCCTACTGCTGAAGATTATATTTTTAGAACATTAAAATTAAATAGTGTCTGGCATCCTGATTATTTAACTAAAGATTGGTCTAGATTTGTAAAAGATAATTCTCTAAAGCCAATAACTGTCCATGATATAAGACATAGTCATGCAACATATTTGTTAGCAATAGGAATACCATTACAGGATGTTGCCCGTAGATTAGGTCACTCTGAAGTATCAACAACTTTAAAAATATATACTCATAGTAATTTAATACAAGATCAAAAAATTGCTAATGTGATGGAAAGATATATTTATAACAATAATGATGCACCCAATGTTGGCATTCAACCATTAACTTTATTATCAATATTAACAAAAAATCCAAAAATTACTAATGAAAATGATTTATTTGATACATTAGAGTGGTTGTCCAATGACAATATAACATATGATGATTTAGATACTTATATGAATATATGTAAGCAATATATTTTAGATAGTAATCCAAATTTACAAATTTTTAATCAATTTATTGAAAGTGTTAATCCTGAAATAATTAATAAATTACTTGATGGAATTTATAATATTTTCGACAATAACCATGAACTTTTACTTAATCCAATAAGTGATATTTCGAAATATAAAGATGAATATATTAATATATAATAATTCCCACAATTCATTGTAATTGTGGGTTTTTTTCTATTTTATGGTTATTTTCAAGGGTATTAGAAGTCCAAAAGACTTTTGTTGTGCTTTTTGAGGTCAACTGGTGGCACTTTTGGTGGCAAAAGTATTGATTTTAACCAATTTATATCGTATAATATCAATGTATAAAATAGTTTTTTTCCTTTGTTTTACTTGATTTCATTATTTTACTACTAAGGTTTTGGTGTCCTCCAAAACCACTGTTGGGAGTTCGATTCTCTCATCCCCTGCCATTTGAATTTAAGTAGCAATATGCTGCTTTTTTTATTGTTTAATGTTTACTTCTAATTTAAATGACTTTTTTTATATCCTTAATCTAATAATTACTAATAGCACAACAATTTTGTTGGTTTAAATAATTTAAACAAGATTTTAAGAATGGCATTATATTTAATAACAAATAACAATATAATAAAAGAAAAATTTCACAAAAAAATTAGTTAACGAAAATATAGTAAAAACTTCTAAGTTTAAAATGTCCTTATATTATGATATAATAATTTAAATTATATTTATACGAGGTGTTAATATGAGAAAACATCCTACTAATCAATTTGACTTATTATGTTCTAAATGCGGAAATACAAATTATATACAACGTTCTACAAATAAAACCCCCAAATTATTAGACACAGAAAATTCTTGGTGTCCTTACTGTGAACAAACAACTTTACAATATATTATCGGAGACAAGGAAACAATTAACTATCTTTTAGAAAATAAAAATGAACTAACTTATAAAGAACAAAAAGTATATAACTTGCTACATAATAGTCACGAAAAAGAAAAGCAGAGGTAAAATATGAATAACATTTTTAAGTATAGTGACAACAATAAAAGATATCACACACTTGATTATTTTTACAAACATAAATTTAATTCAAAAGTGTTCAAGGTAAGCCTAAATGCAGGATTGAGCTGTCCAAACATCGATGGTACAGTAGGAAAAGGTGGCTGCATTTATTGCTCTAATAGTGGTAGTGGTGAATTTGCAGGCAATAAAAATGATGATATAATAACACAATTTAATGAAATTAAAAAAATGATGTTAAAAAAATGGCCAAATGCCAAATACATTGGTTATTTTCAAGCCCATACTAATACATATGCTCCTGTAGAAACACTAAAAAAATTATACGAACCGATTCTCCAACAAGAAAATGTAGTAGGACTAAATATTGCTACTAGACCAGATGCCATATCAGATGAATGTTTGAAATATCTAGAAGAGCTAAATAAAAAAACTTATTTAACAATAGAATTAGGATTACAAACAATCCACAAAAAAACTACAAAAATAATCAATAGATGTCATACTTTAGAGTGCTTCGAAAACATGGTAAAAAAACTAAGGAAAAAAAATATAAATGTAGTTGTACATATTATCAATGGTCTTCCATATGAAACAAAAGAAGATATGATAAAAACGGCAAAGTATTTAAATAAATTAGATATACAAGGTATAAAAATACATATGTTAAGTGTCATCAAAAATACCAAATTAGAAAAATTATATCAACTAAAACCATTTCATATTTTAACAGAAGAAGAATACATTGATATAGTAATCAATCAATTAGAAAATCTAAGGCCAGAAATTGTTATAAATAGGATAACAGGAGATCCTAAATTAGATGATCTAATACAACCTACATGGTTGGTAAAAAAATTTTGTGTCCTAAATAATATTGATAAAGAAATGGTAAAAAGAAATACCTATCAAGGAAAAAATATCTAATGTTTAATATATATTTAGTTGGAATCAACATAATAGGATTAATGACAATAATTCTTGACAAAATTAAATCCATCAAGAAGAAATGGCGAATACCTGAAAAGAATTTCATAATTATATCTATGGCCGGAGGAGGAATTGGTATAATCATTGGAATGTATTTATCCCATCATAAAACAAAGCACAAGAAATTTACCATTCTAATTCCCATTATCACTGTCATTACAATAATAGTTTCATATTACATAAAAAAACACTATCATATTTAATAGTGTTTTTTATTATTTATTTGAATTTTTATCTTTCATAATTTCTTTTAAAGCTACGCCAGCTGATGCCAAACCTTGAAGCTCACTTGGAATAATAATCTTAGTCGATTCACTTTGACCAATATTCATTAAAGCTTCATAACTCTTAAGTTTTAATGTTGCCTCATCTAACTTGACATTTTTTATTAAAGAAAGTCCTTGTGCTTCTGCCTCTTTTATTTTTAAAATTGCCTCGGCCTCTCCTTCTGCTTCTTTTATTTTGGCAGTTTTTTTAGCTTCTGCTCTTAAAATAGTACTCTCTTTTTCACCTTCAGCAAGTAAGATTGCAGACTTCTTTTCTCCTTCTGCTTTTAAGATTGCCTCACGTCTTTCACGTTCTGCACGCATCTGCTTTTCCATTGCTTCTTGGATATCGCGTGGTGGTAAAATATTTTTTACTTCTACACGATTAACCTTTATACCCCAAGCATCAGTAGCTTCATCTAAAATAGCTCTCATCTTAGAATTAATAATATCACGTGATGTTAAAGTTTCATCTAACTCTAGCTCACCAATAATATTACGAAGTGTTGTTGCTGTTAAAGTTTCAATTGCACTAACTGGATTTTCAATACCATAAGTATATAGCTTTGGATCAGTTATTTGATAATAAACAACTGTATCTATTTGCATAGTAACATTATCTTTTGTAATAACAGGTTGTGGAGCAAAATCCCTTGCCACTTCCTTTAAAGATACAACATTAGCAATCCTATCTACTATAGGTATTTTATAATTAATTCCTGTACTCATAGTTCTATAATAAGAACCTAATCTTTCTATAACAATAGCCTTTGATTGTGATACAATCTTAATACCACTAGCAATTAAAAATATAATAATTGCAATAATAATTAAATAAACCATAATTTTATCTCTCCTTCTCTACAATAAGTTTTACACCATCAATTTTTTTGATGACTACAATATCATCTTTATGAAACTCTTCTTTGGAAACTGCACTCCAGCGTTTGCCATCAACTTTTACTTCACCAACGTTATTTTTTGAAATATCCATTGTTACAACACCTTCCATACCAATTACCCTATCCGAATTAGTCGCTACTTTTTTACCTTTTCTTATTTTTTGTGATAATGGTTTAGTACAAACTAAAACTATAATACTTGTTAACAAAAAGACACCAATTTGAATAAAAATATTATCGCAAAAGTATGCAACAACACAACTTACTAATGCCCCAATCGCAAACCATATAGTAACCAGATTAACAGTAATTATCTCAAAAAAAAGCAAGATTATAAAAGCAACAAACCACATACCAATCATATCGACACTCCTCCTAATCAAATTATAATAAAATTTTAATTATAATTCAACATAAAGCACTATAATTATATATATTATTTACTTTACAAAAAAATACTATAATTAATATAAAATGTTAAATGTCCGATAAAAATATTGTCATATATTATAAAATATAATATAATTAATGTTATAAAGATAAAAGTTGAGGATGGAAAACATGAATAAAAATAAAGGTTTAAATATTCTAACATTGTCATTAGCGTTATCTGGTATTATTTCAACTACCAGTGGCCTAATTTTAAATAAAATGAATGCACAACCAAAAAACACAAAAGTAGAAGTAAAGGTAATCGAAAAGCAAGTTGCAAAAATTAAAAGTAATATACCAATATTGAAGGATGTTACAGTTGAAGTAAATGAACCAATTAGTGTGGATGTAAAAGAATATATTGCAAATATGGATGATATAAGTGAAAAAGCACTAAAACAATTTAAATTAGATACTTCACTAGTTAACGTTACGCAAGCTGGTAAATATACATACACAATTAGTTATAAAAGTAAAAAGTATAGAGGAAATGTTATCGTTAATGAAAAAGTTTTGCCAAACATCAATATAAAACTAAAAAACTTATCCATAAAATTAAACAGTCCACTACCTACTGACGTAAAGGACTACATAGACTCTACAATACCAGATGAAGTCTTACAGACTATAAAACCAGATTTATCAAAAGTAAATACTAAAATTGTAGGAGATTATCAATATACAATAACTTATAATAAACAACTATATACTGGTACAATATCCATCTATGAAGAACAACCTACTCAAAAACTAAACACTATTTCTTATACTTTAAAATATTATTGTGGAGAAAAGTTAAAAGAAGAAAAAATATCAAAAACAGAAAACAAAAAAACTATTGAATTAAAACAAACTGACATCATAAAACCAGCAGAATTCACTGAATGTAGTAACGAAATTGATACAGTAAAATCAAAATTACCATCTTTTCCAATTAATATAACAGATGGAAATACATTTACAATTTATTTCAAAACCATTGTACCTACAAATAATACTACACAAAAAAATTAATCACTTCATAAGAAGTGATTTTTTTATGATAATCCTATTATTTCATTTTCTAAAACATCTATATTTAAATAATTGGGTTCCTTCGGTAAACCAGGCATATCAATAATATTACCAAGATATACAACAATAAAACCAGCACCAGAATATACCTTTATGTCTTTGACATTAATAATATGGTCTCCAGTAATTCCTATTTTATTTTTATCATCAGATAACGAATATTGTGTTTTTGCTACACAAATTGGAAGATTACCCATATTGTTTTCTGTCAAATATGCTATTTTTTCTAAGGCTATATCCGTGTATAATACATCATTTGCTCTATATATCTCTGTCGAAATCTTTTCTATTTTTTCTTTTATAGATAAATTATCGTCATATAACAATTTAAAATTATTTTCATTATCCAAAAGTCCAAGAGTAACTTCAGCTAGATCAAGTGCCCCGGCTGAACCTCTACTATATGCATCACATATAGAAAAAGCTACTCCTAAATTTTTACAAAAGTTCTTAACAACTTCAATTTCTTCTACTGTATCAGAAGAAAATCTGTTTAAAGCAACAATAATATTAGAATTAAACTTTTTCATATTTTCAATATGGACTTGAAGATTACTAAGTCCACCCTTAACAGAAGAAACATCACATAAATTTATATTGCTTTTAGGAACATGAGCATTATATTTTAGTGAACGTAAAGTTGTAACAATGACAACACAGTCAGGAGCAATATTTCCTTTTCTACATTTTATATCAAAAAATTTCTCAGCACCTAAATCTGATCCAAAACCCGCTTCCGTTACAACATAATCGCCAAGTGAAAGAGCAAGTTTAGTAGCATTTAGACTATTACAACCATGGGCAATATTAGCAAAGGGACCACCATGAACTATTGCCGGAGTATTTTCAAGTGTTTGAACCAAATTTGGTTTAAAGGCATCTTTTAATAAAGCCAACATAGCTCCCTCTATATGAAGACTTCTTGCATAGATCATCTCATTATTAGCATTATAACCAATAACAATATTACCTATTTTTTCTCTTAAATCATCAAGATCTTTTGCTAAACAAAGTAGGGCCATAATTTCACTGGCAGCGGTAATAGTAAAAGAATAACTTCTATTATTAGCAGTAATATTTCTCAGTGTCCTATCGTTGACATCTAAACACCTTTGAAAAGCAATTTTTTCTATTCCTAACCTATTACCAAAATATATATGGTTATCAATAGCAGCGCATAGCAAATTATTAGCAGCTTCTATTGCCGACATATCACCCGTAAAAAATAGATTAATATCTTCCATAGGTACTATTTGGCTGTAACCTCCTCCAGTTGCGCCACCCTTCATTCCAAAAACAGGACCTAAAGATGGTTCTCTAAGAGCTAATAAAACATTTTTATTAAGACTGTTTAAAGCATCAGCCAAGCCAATTGAAACAGTTGTTTTACCTTCACCATATGGCGTAGGATTAGTTGCCGTAACTAGTATCAGTTTTCCTTTTTTTTCTCCAGGAATTTTGTTTATTTTTGCTTTATCATCACCATATAAAATTAATTCATCGCTACTTAACCCTATCTTCTTTGCAACTTCACCAATAGGTAATTTTGCCGCCTTATGAGCTATTTCAATATCTGTCATCTAATCACCTCAATCACGTAATAAATATTCCCATTTATCATAACAATTATCAAATTAAGCTAGAGAATATTACTAAATTCACCACTATTTTAACATAAATTTGAAATATTAGCCATTTGAACAATAAATTTTTTTATGTAGTATATTAGCCGTCAACAAGAAAAAGGAGGAAAAAAATGAAAAAAAATATAATATTCTTAATGACACTAATAACAATACTAATCGTTCACTCAAATGTAAAAGCAGCTTCTACAAACTTTTACGAAGCAGAAAAAATTGATAGCATATATACCAAAAGTATAAAAAACGGCACCACTCATTTTCAAAAATCCCGTTTTTTTAGAAGAAAAAGTGACAACAAAGCAGCTTATTGTATAGAACCATTCAATTTTTTTGATGAAAGTGCAAGTTATGAAGCAAGTATAAATCCTAATAATATAGATCAAAACACATGGGAAAGAATGTCACTAATAGCTTATTATGGTTACAATTATCAAGGCCATACTGACAACAAATGGTATGCCATCACTCAATTAATGTTATGGCAAACAGTCGATAAAGATGCAGATTTTTATTTTACTGATTATCTCAATGGTAATAAAATAGAAAAATTTACAAATGAAATAGCAGAAATCAACGACTTAGTAAACAATCACTATATTAAGCCAAGTTTTGCTAACAAAACAATTAATATCAACATCAAAAATAATAAAATAATAGACACAAATAATGTTCTTCAAAACTTTTATCCAACTACTTCAAACATTTCAATTGTGGATAACTATATTAATCTAGATAAATTAACAGAAGGTAATTACAGTTTCACTTTTAAAAGAAAATATCAAAATAATGAACCAGTACTATTTTACTACAATCAAACAAGTCAAAACCTAATGACAGGTGGATATTTACCTAATGATGAATTTAGTTTAAATATAAATATATATAAAACAAAACTTAAAATCACAAAAATAGATAGTGATACTAAAACAACTACTTCTTTCGGAGATGGTAAATTAAATGAAACAATTTTGGAGTTATATGATGAAAAGAAGAACTTCCTTCAAGAGATTAAATTAAATAAGGACTGTACCGCAACAATAGATAACCTTGATTTAGGAATATACTATCTGAAAGAAAAACAAGCTGGAACTGGATATATTCAAGATGATAGTTTTCACAAAATAGAACTAACTCTTGATAATACAAAAATAAATTATGAATTTGAAAATAAAATAATAGAAAAAGAAATATTTATTCACAAAGAGTATGGTGAAGAAAACAACACATTGCCAGAAGAAAACATTACTTTTGAAATTTACAAAGACAATAAACTAGTCTATACCATTACCACCGACAATCTAGGAAACGCTAAAATCAAGCTTCCCTACGGAAAATATCTAATAAAACAAAAAAATAGTAAAACTGGATATAAATATGTGGAAGATTTTGAAGTAATAGTAAATAATGAAACTACAGATTTATTCTATAACTTGTATGATTATAAAATACCTATTCCAAATACTAGAGATGATATAAACAAAACATGGTATATAATAGTTGCAAGTTGCTTACTTATAATGGGTATATATGAAAGTAAAAAATATAATTCTAAATAGCATATTAATAATTGTATATTGCATGTGTTGTTTTTCTATATATACAAATAAAACGGTAGATAATGAAAAAATAAAAATCAAGTCATCTACCATCATTGCAACAGGTAAAAAGACAAATAATGAAATACTTGCCACTTTATATATTCCAAAAATAAACGTTAATAGGAATATTTATCCAATCAAAAGTCCTAAAAATAATGTAGATGAAAATATAATGATTTTGAAAGAATCTACTCTACCAGACACAGAAGGTAGCACTGTTTTTCTAGCAGCACATTCTGGAAATGGGTTAGTAGCATATTTTAATGATCTTAAAGAACTAGAGCCCAATGATAAGGTATATTTTATATATAAACAAAAAACATATATTTATAAGGTGACGAAAATACATGAAATAAAGAAAAATGGCTTTCTTACCGGAAATTATAACAAAGGCAAGGAACTAATTTTAACAACATGTAGTAATAACAAAAACAAACAGTTAATAGTAAATACTATATTAGAAAAAAAAGAAGACTAATTAGTTTTCTTTTCTTCTGTTAAAAACTTGATTGCTTCTTGTAATTGATTATCATTTTCATCGGCTGGATTATTAGTATATTCATCAGAAAGTGCTACCTCTATAGTAGGACGAATACCCTTACCATTAATAGATTTACCTTTAGGAGTAAGCCAATTTTCTACTGTATACTTAATACTAGCACCACTACTAAGCATATATTCCTTTTGAACAGTGCCCTTTCCATACGTTTTTTCCCCAATTAATGTAGCTCCATAAGACTCATTCATTGCAGCAGCCAATATTTCTGATGCTGAAGCACTACCATTATCAATTAAAACTACTACATTATAATTTTTACTTTTTTTACCTGTTGAATAGTACTTTTCAACTCCTTTTTTTGTTTTAATCTGATAAATTACTTTATCCTGTTTCATAAATAAAGAAAGAATTTTAGAGACTTGATCTAAGTGGCCGCCAGAATTCTGTCTAACATCGATAATCAAAGAATCAATCTTTTTATTTTCCAAATCATCTAATTTATTTTTAAATTGTTTATATGTATTAGCGGCAAAAATACTAACATTTAAAACTCCCACTTTTTTATTATTACTTTCAACTATTCTACTGGAAACTGAAGGTATAACAACCGTATTCTGTTTTAAAGTGATTTCTTTTTCTTTATTATCACGTTTAACAATAATATTTACCTTTTTCTTATTCTTTATTAATTTTACTACATCATCTAATTCCATTCCACTTACATCTTTATTATTAACTTTAATAATTTTGTCTCCTGGCTTCAAACCTGCTTTATCAGCTGGAGAATCCTTGAAAATAGCAACTATTTCTATACTGTTATCAACCTTACTAACACTTACTCCAACACCCTCATATTGTCCATTAACAGTTTGAGTAAAGTTTTCTGTATCATCCTCATCCATATATATACTATAAGGATCATCAAGATAATTAACCATTCCCTTAATAGCGGCATTAATTAATTTCTTATTATCAACATTTTTATAATAATTAGTAGTAATACTATTATAAGTTGTAATAAATTCATCAAGTTCATTATTACTTTGACTACTCTTTTCTCTATTTAAAGTAATAATACTTCCAAGTATACCCCCAAACACAACTGAAATAACAATTATTATAAGTACTTCATAATTAGAAAAATATTCTTTGTTCATATTAGTAGTAATATCATCTACAGAAGATTCTTTTACCTTTATAATTTTTTCTTTTTTTCTACCTCTGCCAGCCATATTTTCACCTCGTTACACTATATTAGTATCATATCACAAATAGAATTAAATTTAAAATAAAAAGATAGATAAAATCTATCTTTGTATAACATAATGGCGCCTCAACTAGGACTTGAACCTAGGACCCCTTGATTAACAGTCAAGTGCTCTAACCAACTGAGCTATTGAGGCATGAAGAGCATAAGCTCTATTTATTTAAATATTCCGAAATATTATCTGTGATAAATTCAACAATTTTTCCATCCTTAAAATGAACTAATGTAGTACCAGAAATCTTCAACTCTGATGCGTTAGTTGCATTAGAATTACTAACATCACTTCGATAATCTCTATTTAAACCTTCACTTAAATCAACAGTATACATAAACACTTTTTTATTTTTTTCATTATAATTTGTAACTAGTGCATATTCCTCATCTGCATTAGCAGAAGTACTATCATAATAGAAAACATAATACTCATTATCACTTAAATCAAAACTTTCACCAGCAAGTATCTCCCTATATTGAATAGATGCATTATTAGAAACGATAGTTTTAGATTTCTTATTTAAAATACCTACTGTCAAAAAGTAAAATATAAGTAATACTAATAATATAACCAAAACTACTTTAATTATACTCGATAGTGAAAAACTTCCACTATTATATTGTCTTTCTATTTTTTTATGTTGACCACGAAGATCTTTGGTGTTTGTTTTTTTTGTTTTATTTTTCCCCATGTTAATCACCAACCACTATGAGTATAACATAATATAAATATAATTGTAAAGAATTATTTCATTGTTGGAAGACTACTAATTGAAGAAGCTATTTCTACTAATTCATTTTGATTCAAAACATCGCTTACCATATAATACTCTATTCCTCCACTACTCCAAGTCAATGAATTATCAGCCAAAACACCTATTGTATCTTGTAAAATATATGGTTCTCCACTTGTAGGAATAATAGTGAAATCATCAGCTGCATTTGCAGTTTCCTCTACCAATAAAAATGGTTTTTCTCCATCAAAGGTTAGTATAACACGTTCACCTTTATCTTTTTTTACCTTTTCCTCATTAGTTAATTTTGTTCCTGTAGGTAAAACCAAAGGATAAATACTATCTTCTAAACTATCAACTTCCTTTGTAGTATTATCTACCTTTGCACTCTCCATCACAGTATTTAACTCAAAATAATTTTTCTTAAATGTCGGTGTAAAATCAATTTTCTTAAAATCCATTGTCATTAATGCAATACCATTTTCATCCAAAACTTTAATCTTATCAAATTTATGATTTTTTGATATAACAATTTCTTGACTTACCAATTTACGATTATTAGGATAATTAACCTCGGTATTGAAAATGAAATTACCATTCTTAGATTTAAATTGTCTCTTATCATCATTTTTAATATCATTTAAAACAGATTGAAGTAAATAAACCTGTGAATTATTATAAGGCCAATCACTTTGGAATTTGAAACTTTTATTTAAAGCTGGCGTCACAACAAATACACCTTCAGAATTTTTTAATATTATCTGTTCATGATTATTTGATTTATTAAGTAAACTTACTCTATAATTGTTATCCTTTTTATAAGAAACCTTTACCTCATAATTATAAACATTATCATTATTGACTATTTCTAGATTTCCTTCTAAATAATAACTACTTTTGCTAATTTTTTTATCTAAATCACTTATTAAATCATTTTCATTATATTTTCCACATCCAGTTAATAGTATTACTATTAAAATCAAAAAAAATATAGTTTTTTTCAAAATATCACCTCATTAATATTTTCAATTTAACTATATGTTAAATATATACATTTATTCCGTATAAAAATAAAAGAAATGGAAAAAATATTTGTATAAAGAAAGGATGAGAATATGGAAATAATAAAAAAGATTGCCCTAATACTAGTTATTATTGGTGCGATAAATTGGCTAATGGTTGGATTATTTGAACTCGACCTAGTAGCAACAATATTTGGTGGAAGTACAAATATTTTAGCAAAAATAGTATATGTATTAGTAGGAATAAGTGGTTTAATATCAATATCATTTTTATTTGATGACAAAAAATAAAGGATCATATGACCCTTTATTTTTCAGTTATACGTACTTTAACTTTTTTAGTTTTAGAAGTATAAGAAAGTTTCAAATCGTCACCCTTAACTTTTACCTCTACTTCATGTTCCCCAACTCCATAATTTTCTAGATCAATATAAGCCTTTATATTAGCTGAAGAAACATTATCAACAATTCCTTTACTACCCTTAACTACAACAGTAACACTACTATCTTCTCTATTCATAGCTTGAACTATGTACTTTTCATTTAAGTTTTCTGTCTCAATATGAATATCACTAAATTCCTTACTAACAGAAACATCCAAAGCAACTTTTATAGAGATAGTTTTATCACTAATTTCTGTAATACCATTAGGTTTTGTTAAAGTTATATTATAAGTTTTATCATTTTCAAGACCTTTTACATCTATTGGAACATCTATTGACTGAATATTACTAATAGCTTTTTCATCCCCATACACAGTAACAGAAGTAATGTTAGGAGTAATAGACTTTATAGCTTTACCAAAGGCAAGTTCACCCTTAGGAACAACATTAATATTAACTTTTTTACTTGGTGATGTAACAGTAAGAGTAGCATCAACAGTAGAAGGAACAATTTCAACATCAACAACTTCACCATTATTATCATAAGCAACAAGTGGTACATCCTTAAGTTCTATCTTACCTGCTTTAGGATTACTTAAATTATTAACATCAACCAAAGCTTTAACAGTCGCTACCTTCTTTAACTTATATTCTGCCCCTTTAATAATAACATTACTACGATTAAGCTCCACAGATTTTATATATAATTTAGAATCCAAGCTATCCTTATGAAGAATATCATAAGTAAGCGTTCTAGTTTGTGATACTTTCTCATAAATAGTAACAGTTACAGTAGATGGATCCAATCTATAGTCAACTGATTTTAATTTTTGTGAATATTTCAAAGTTACTTTATGATTACCAGGTTTAAGTCCAGTTAAATCAACTGTTACACCATTAGAAGGTGTTTGTTTTGCCAAAAATATGTGTCTTTTTTGACCTATTAAAGTAATATCAACCGTTTTAGGTAATCCCTCAACCACATATAACTCTTCATTATAAGTAGGAATTACTTTCTGTTTATATAAAACTTCGGCATATTGATCAATAGTAACATTTGATTTACTATCAATAATTAAAAAGGTACAAAAAGCAAGAAGTAGTGATATTACAAGAAGAGTAGACTTTTTATTAAGTAATCTTTCAACTGTTTTACTATTTTTCTTAAAGAAATCAGTTATTCTTAAAATAAGTTTAGTAATAGGAGTAATTAACCATCTATCAAAAAATGAAAGAATATTATAAATAATTTTAGCAAATCCTCTAGTTATCTTCTTCATATATCTCTTCCTCATCTTCATAATCATCTTCATCTTGTAATGAATCTTGTTTAGGTCTCAACTCATCTATCAACATCATTCTTACATCATCAATAGTTAAGTTATAAAATAACTCCCCCTTTATAGCAATAGACATACGTCCTGTTTCCTCAGAAACTACTAAGGCAATACAATCTGTCTCCTCTGTAATACCAACTGCTGCTCTATGACGAGTACCTAATCTCTTATTTAATTTGGAACTACTACTTGTTGGAAAAACAGCTCCAGCACATGTAATTCTATCCCCTTGAATAATCACACCACCATCATGAAGAGGATTATTAGGGAAAAATATAGAAATAAGTAAATCGCTAGATAAATCAGCATATATTTTTTTAGCCTTATCTATATAATTTCCCAAGCTTATATCTCTTTCTAACACAATAAGAGCTCCAATTTTTGCTTTTCTTAATGATTCCATTGCTCCAACTATTTGATAAACTAAATTTTCACGTTCATCAACAGTCAAAACCTTATGTCTTCCTAGTAATTGACTTCTACCAATTTGTTCCAAAATATTTCTGATTTCTGGTTGAAAAATAATAATTAACGCTAACGGTCCATACATAATAACATACTCTAGCAGCATACCTAAAGTAGTAAAACCAAAATATGAACTGATAACCTTCAAAATAATTACTAAAAATACACCCTTAAAAATCAAAGATAATTTAACATTATTCTTAATATGTTTTAACATATAATAAAAAATCATCCATACCAAAGAAATATCTATAATTTTCTTCAATATTGATACTACATCAGTAATAGTAATATTCATATAATCACTCCTTTAAACAACTTATATTATATCATTAGAATCAGTATTATCTTCACCACTATAAACTGATTTTACTTCACTATTAGGATTTAAGACAACAGCATCCTGATTAGAATTAATTTCTTGTTCTTTATATATATGTTGTCTTTTTTGTCGAACATCAATTAAATATCCAATACAAACGCACAATAAAAGAATAGAAATTATAACTACAATAACATATAAAGGGCCATCTAATATATCCCTAAAAAAATGTATAATATTTTCCATGGGCATCTCCTCATACTATGTATATATAATACCATTTTTGAATACTTATTACAAGAACAAAACAAATAAAGAAGAAAAAAAGAGGATATCTTACTACTTTTTGAAAGCTTAATGTGGCTATTTATGTTAGAATAATACATTTTATATAATTTAAGCAAAGATAAGTTAAAAATAAGTATACCATAAAAAAAGATGGCAATATTTTTGCCACCTAACAATAAATATAATCGCAAACAAACCAAATTACCTAATCAAACTAAAACTGAAATAATAATTAATGGTGAGAACAACGAAATGATTTACAACTCACCAAAGAATAGAAAAGTTGTAATAATTTCATGCTACTTTGTTTTTGTATTTCTTTTTAATATTTTTTCCTTATCATTTTCTGGTAATTTAATTGAAATATGACCTTGCTTAAGCCAAAGAATATCTCTTAAAGAATAAAACTTAAATTCTAATAAATCACATTTTGTAACCATATCAATATGTTGATTTTTTTCTTTCTTTGACATTGAATTAAAAGTTGTAGCAATTTTTTCTCGCTCTTTTTCAATGTTTTTTGCTAATTTAATAATCTCATCTTCACTTAGATCTTTTACTTCGTTGTAGTCAATCATCCAATCTAATCCTTTAAAGAATTCTATTTCCGATTCTTCATCAAATTTAACAAAATCATATCTATTACTATCATTAATTATAGTAACACCATTACCAAAAACTTTCATAAATATAGAAAAAGGTATTGGTAAATCAAATGAATTTAAATATGCAATATCATTTTTTTGAACATATGCAGAATCACTGTTAATTATTTTCACTAAAAAACCTCCCTTGTCTAATTGTAGATTATAGCATATTTTTTAAAAAGCGAAACAAATAATTGATTTTTATTTTTCAAAGTCATCACAATATTTTCTATTCTTTCTCCAATCATCACTACTAGAATCATATAACTTGTTTTTAATTTTTTTACCATATATTTTTAAATTGTTAGAAAACTCAATATTACTATTCATATAATATTGTAGTTCATAGTTTCTAATAAATCTTTCTTCAAAATTTCAATTATCTAAATTATTAAAATATTCTTCAAAAACTAATTTCATATTATCGTTCCTCTTTTTAGTACTAATTTTTAACTAAATTATAATATTTACCTTTTATATCCATTAATTCTTGATGGCTTCCATTTTCTAATATTTTACCATTTTCCATATAAAGAATTTTATTACAACTTTTAATAGTTGTTAATCTATGAGCAATAATAAAACATATCTTATCTTTAGTTATTTCTTTGATAGCATTTTTTACAAGTTCTTCATTTTCATAACTTAATGAAGATGTTATTTCATCTAATATTACAACACTTGGATTTTCTACCATTATTCTAGCAAAATTAATCATCTGCTTTTCTCCTAATGAAAATAAATCTTGATTTTTATTTAAATTTAATTCATATCCTTCACTAAATGATATTATTTTATCGTGTAATCTTAATTTTTTACATATTGTCTCAATTTGTTCTTTTTGAACATCTTTATTTGCATAATTTATATTATCATAAATATTACCATCAAATATTACAACATCTTGCATTACATAACCAATATTTTCACGTAAACTTTCTAAAGTATAATTATTAATATTTTCACCATTTATAAAAATTGAACCTTTAGATACATCGTAAAATCTACATAATAAATTTACTAATGTAGTTTTACCACAACCTGTCCTTCCAACAATTGCAATTTTATCATTATTATTTACATTAATTGAAATATTAGATAATATTTGTCTATCATTATTGTAAGAAAAATACACATTGTCAAATTTAATATCATTTATTCTTTCTAACTTTAATTTACCTGTTTCTATTTCAGGTTCATACTTATTTAAATAGTTATATATTTTTTTCATAGAAATAAATGATTCATTTAATATAGGCAAACGTGTAACTAAATCATCACAAGAACCTTTTATAGATGTTGTACCATTTATAAATAACATTAATGTACCATAAGATAAAACAGAAGTTGCCAAATCATATCCACCTATACAAGTAGTTGCTATACTAGCCAAAAATGAAAATAATGTGTATGAAAAATTATATTTTCTAATTAATTTATCAAGATTTTCACTTTCATTAGTATATTTTTCTAATAATTCATTCATTTTACTTAATCTAATTTCTTCAATATTTATAGACTTTATAAGTTCAAAATTATTTACTTGTTCTGTAATCCACTTAGTAATAGATATATTAAGATTCCTTATTTCTGAAATCATTTTAAAAGTTTTTTTGTTAGATATAATTAATGCTAAATAACCAACCATATAGATTAACACTAAAATTGTAGTTAATTTAAAATTGATAAAAAATAATATAATTAATAACAATGGTAATTTGGCACATAAATTACCAAATGAAATTAAACCATTTTGAGTAAAAAATGTTGAAGCATTTCCTGTATCATTCATTACAAGTTCTAACATTTCCCCAGTATTGGCATTATCAAAATAAGAAATTTTTGTATTAATAAATTTAGAAAATAAATCTTTTCTTGCATGATTTGCATATTCTCTTTGTAAATGATGTCTAACCATACAATGAAATATTGCTTCACTAGTTTTTAATGTTTGTTTTACAATAACTAAAATTGTTACAAATATTAAAGTTCTTGCACTATTTTTGGCAATTGCATTATCAAATACTGAATATGTTAAATATTGGTCAATTAGTAACCATATTGTACATGATAAAAAATATTCGATAAATGCAAATATAATTCTTTTTTTAAAGTTACCATATTTTGACATATATTTAATACTATTCATATAATCCCCCTACAACGTTTTCACAAATATCAATTAATTTTTTATAATTATTATTATCTTTTTCTAATTTTGTGTTTGTTGAATCAATAATAGTTTTATTATCAATAAATAATACTCTGCTATTTTTTGGAATTCTAAGTAAATCATGCGTAATAAATATATTTATATTATTAGGAAAATTTTTATTTAAATTTTCTACTATTTTATTTTTAGTATTATTATCCAGTTTGCTTAACACATCATCAAAAATTAAAATCTTCTTATTTTGCATTAATAATCTAGCAATATTAATTCTTTGTTTTTGACCACCTGATAAATTTATACCTCTTTCTCCTAATAATTCATCATAATTATTAGCAAAGCTTTGTATTTCTTTATCTAATTCACATATTTTGCATATATCTTTTATTTTATCAATATTTTTATTTTCATAACAATCAATATTATTTTTTATTGTATCTGAAAAAATATATGGAGTTTGAAAACATAAACCTATATTTTCACGAAGTTTAGTCTTATGTAAATCTCTTAATTCAACATCATCGATTAAAATGCTTCCTTCATATGAAATAAATCCTAAAAGTAATTTAGTTAAAACACTTTTTCCACTTCCATTAGATCCAACTAAATAAATATTTTCACCCTCATTTATAGCGAAATTAATATTCTCCAATACTATTTGATTGTCAAATTTTATATTAACATTTTTGAATTCAATTTTTTTATAATCAGGTGTTACAATATTTTTGCATATTAAATCTTCCTCATTTAAATTTAAAAATTCTTTTATTCTTCTAGCGGGCACTAAAAAGTCATTAATACCTTCGACAGCATAAATTACATTTTGAAAATAACTTAACATGGTAGTCGAATATGTTAAAATTGCCATTAATCCACCAATTTGCATATTATCATTTATTATCATAATCCCACAAACTAAATAGATAATTGGAGTACTTAAAGATTTTATACCACTTGCGATCAATTCATAATATATCAAATAATCTATCTCTTTTATATCATATTTTAAATATTCTTCACTATTAATATTAAATCTATGTATTTCATTATTTTGATTATTTGTCATTTTTATCATTTTAGGATTATAAATTGAATTCATTGTCTTTTTTATTAATCCTTCAGATAACGTTACTTTTTTATCTACAATGTTTTTTGTATTGATACAATACCATACTGACATTAAAATTATAATTAGGATAATTATTGATAAAATTAAACAAACTTTAAAATTAAGTTCAATAATTACATTTAATGAAAAAAAGGTATAAAAAATAGTGTTAAGTATTAAATTTAATTTATCATTTATATAAGATATATAATTACTTGAATCACTAGCTATTCTCTGTAATATTTGACTATTTTCATAACCAATGTAGCTATTATAATCTAAATACGTTGTATGTCTTAATAGTAAATTTTTAATATTATTGTTCATACCTAATCTTAATTTTGTATTATATTTACTTCTAATATAATTAAATATCGAAATAATAAAGGCCATAATAACCATAAAAATAGCAGCAACTATTATTTTTGATAACTTACTATCATTATAAAAAAAAGTAGTTAAATAATTTGGTAAGTTAACATTACTCATAACAATTCCATCTACCACATAAATAATAAACTTAGCCATCACAACATTAAAGAAACAAATTATTGCTGACGAAATTATTATCATCAAAATTACTTTATATAAATTTTCAATTGTTGCTTTAAATAATTTCATAATACCACCAACCCATATTAATTATACACTAAAAAACTAACATTTCTGTTAGTAATTTATTACTCTCGAATAAAAAGTTCGAGTTTCCTATCTATATGGTGCCAACGAAGTGATATCTACAACTTTTGGCTCTCTTGACGATTGATATAAAATCAATCAATTTTCCTTATTATATCATTTTTTTAATAAAATACAATACAAATTATAAAAAATATATTTGGAGTAATTGCAAAACAGGTATGTGAGTATTATTTTTGCCCATAAACATTTGTATTCTTACATTGTTTTAAAGCTCTTGTTCCAACAAAATTTTGAAATACAAGTAATGGGATACTTACTAAAAATATTACTTTATAATTAGTACTTATTAAAAACCCTGATATTATATATGCTAGTCCATTAGTTATCCATGTAAAAATATGCTTATAATTTGAAAAATGCAACTGTAAATCTTTTGGTATTTCATTTGTTAAAGGTGCATCAATCATTGGACTGTAGAAATCACTAAATACATCTATCCATAAAATTACAATAAAAGAAAATATAACATTTTTTGATAGTCCTGCTATAAATAAAAATATAATACTAGATATATTGGCAAATTTAAAAAATTTAATTCTATTAAATCTATTACTTTTAAAAGAAACTAGAATTCCTATAAAATTAAAGAATATTTGAATAATTGCCCAAGAAATACCAGCTAAACTCTTTTCGATTCCTAAGTTTTCTGTAAGTATAACCATAAGAAATCCTAATATTAAATATAATTGCAATCTTCGAGAACATGAATATTTTATATAGTCTTTTACACTTTTTATTTTAAATATTTCCTTGGCCGTATCTATATTTCCTAAATTTATTTTTTGATTTTCTACTTTGAACAAAATTAAAAAGCATATTAAAAAGATTGTAATACATAAAGAAATACAAATTTGATATGAAGTAAATTGGTAGAGGGTAATTCCTACGAATACCCCTGCGATAATAGTTCCTATATTTCCTGCCAAATCATACAAATTATCTTTTAAACCAAAAAAACAATTACTTATTTTTATTTGTGATAATAATGGATACATCCATTGAATTATGAGGGTATCTAATAATAAATCCAAACAACTTTGAAAAATCATTAGATTTCTATTATTAATTAAAATCATACTACAAAAAATTACTACTCTTAAGAATAATGCAATTTGAATAGATTTTCTAATTCCAATATTCATTACTTTTTTACCAACTAACAAAGAAAAAATCGAAGCCATAGACAATGCAATAAAAAACGAAACGCCAAGATTTTCTATGGATAATCCTTTTTCAATAAGCCATATGGGTTTAAACGCTTCCCAAAGTCCTAAAGCTAATCCTAATAATATATATACTACATAAATTATTGAATATTGTTTTTTCATTTAATCACTCTAACTATATTAAACCTTTCTATTTCAAATACCAAACAATAGTATAGCAATAAAATTAATTTTTTCAATAGTTGAAGCGATTTTTCGTGATTATAAAAAATATTTTAATGCATATTATTTGTTCTAGAACTAATGTTATTATACAAATATATTACAATTTTATTTTGTTCTACATTATCCATTTCCATAAACCATTGCGAACATTACAAGCTTATATTTTGAAAAATTTATAAGCGTAGTTCTATATTCTTCATCAATCTCAATTTCTTCTTTAATTATTTTTATCATAGACACCAACCTTTCTATGATTTTTTCTTATAAAACAAAAAATCAACCCAAATTGAGTTGATATTTATATTTAAAGTTCGAATAATTCGAACAGATTCGTCACTGGTGCCGACTATAGGACTTGAACCTACAACCTACGCGTTACGAATGCGTTGCTCTACCGATTAAGCTAAGTCGGCATTAAAGAGAACTTATTTTTTCTCTTTCCTATATACTTTATTATAACATGATTTATCACTTTTGCTTTTAAAACTTTTTCTTGCCAATGTATTTTTTTCTATAATAGAAGAAACCTTAAATGAAATTGTCTTATCTTTTTTTGAAGCATCAACAACATATACATCTATTAAATCACCATAACAAAAACATTCATCACTGGCTAAAGATTGTAGAGACATGCTATCTTGATCAAATCTATAAGGAACATCCAAATCATTTATTTTTATTCTACCATCTATCAAATTTTGAAGCTGAATAGAAAGTCCTTTATTATCAACAGATAAAACTCTAGCTATAAAATGTTCACCGATATGTCGTTCCATATACTCTGCAGCCTTCATCGCATTTATTATCAATTCACATTTATCAGACTTTTTTTCATTTATCGAACATAAATGAGCCTTTTCTTCTAAAATTTCATAATCTTTTGCGACTTCTTCTAAATCAAAATTTTTATCTTTATTCAATAAATATTTTCTTATACTGCGATGAACTGTATCATCAGGATATCTTCTTATAGGAGAAGTAAAATGAACATAATCTTTATAGGCCAAACCAAAATGTCCTATATTATCCGTAGAATAATAAGCTTTTCTTAAAACTCTTAAAAAAGCATACTGAAATGGACCAGACTTACTACCATAACTATTAACAAACGAACTAAGATATTGCATTTCATGTTGCAAATCCAATTGTTCTCCTCGTTGATATTTAATACCAAGCTTATTAATTAATTCAATAAAATAATTAACGACTTCTGGAGCAGGAACATCATGTACACGATACATTGTAGGATAATCATATTCGCCTAATGCCTGTGCAACAGTTTGATTAGCCACCAACATAAACTCCTCTATCAGATTTTCCCCTGTACCCTGTGATAGTATTTCAAAATCTAAAGGAAAACCTTTTTCATCCAATTTTATCTTTTGTTGAGGCATTCCAAATTCTAGTGCTCCATGTAAAATTCTTTTTTTATTAAGAATTAAGGAAAGTTTATACATATCTTTTAAGGTCGAAACAAAATTTTCATAACCTGCAGCAACAATATTATTATCTAAAATATCATTTACTTTTTTATATGTCATCTGTATTTTTGATTTAATAACTGATTCAAAGATATTATAATTAACGACAGTTCCTTGTCTATTAATTTCCATCACACATGATAGAGCTAAGCGTTCTACATTTGGATTAAGTGAACCTATACCATTAGAAAATAACTTTGGATACATTGGAATAACTGTATCTGCCAAATAATAACTAGTACCCTTTTTCAAGGCCAAACGATCAAGTTCACTCCCCTCTTTTATATAGTAAGTTACATCTGTAATATGAACACCTAACTGATAATTACCATTTGGAAGAATTTCCAAGCTAATAGCATCATCAATATCTTTAGTATCATCTCCATCAATTGTAAATATTTGTTTATCCGTCAAATCACATCTACCTATTTTATCGATATCACGTACCATGACAGGTAAATTATTTACCTCTTCCATAGCTTTATCTGTAAAACTATTATCTACACCAAGTTTCCATGCCTCAGTTAAAATATCAATATTAGGATCACTACTAAGTCCAATATAAGAAACAACATCTCCAACATAACTATCTGATATAACGTCTCCATCAATTTTTACAACAACCATTGAACCAACCACAAGATTATTATCATTATTATCCAAGTTTATAGTCAATTTCTTATATTTTGAACTTTCTGGATCTAAGAAATAATTATTTTTGATCATAACTACTTCTCCATAAATATATAAATCTTCTCTTTTTAAGATTTTAATTACTTCACCCGTTTTACTCTTTTTATTTGTTACATTTATTAATACTAAATCATTATCAATACATACATCACTATTACTAATATTGTATGAATCATTATTCACAAGAACAAAACTGCTATATTTCTTTTCTACATATTTTCCCACTACATATGGTGTATTTTCTATATGAATATATTTATCATCCGCTATTTCTATAACTTTATAACTATCAATAAGTTCATTAAGTAAAGTCATATCATAATTATTATCTAAAAGCTCTTGTTGTAAATCAACAATACTTGTTCCTTCATTATATTTTTTAATTAACTTTTCTACCTTAAATAAATTATCCATAACCGAACTCCTTAATTAATCATTAGTTTAACATAAACTATTCAATTTTTCATTATTTTTTTAAATTTACTCAAATTTCGTGTATACTAAAAATAGGAGGCAAACATGAAAAAAATTAAAAATAAAAATATTAGGACTTTCATTGATTATATCATAATCACTCTAGGTATATTAATAGCTAGCTATGCCTTGGAAACAATTTTAATACCAAACACCATTTTAGACGGAGGAATAACAGGTATTTCAATTATAATAAGTAAAATTACACCATTAGCAATCAGTAATCTAATTTTTGTTTTAAACATTCCCTTTATTATAATTGGTTATAAAAATATGGGTAAAAATTTTTTCATAAAGGCTATTTACAGTATGGTAATATATAGTATATTTTTATCTCTTTTTTCATCACTACCACCACTTACAAATCAAATCTTACTTGCAACAGTATATGGCGGACTAATGCTTGGTTTAGGAACCGGTTTAGTAATTAGATTCGGCGGATGTTTAGATGGAACAGAATCAGTAGCTATAGTTATTAGTAAAAAACATACTATATCAGTAGGACAAATAATTTTAATATTTAATTTATTAATTTTCACTATTGCAGGATTAATATTTGGAATTGATAGAGCCTTATATTCACTTTTAACATACTTTATAACATACAAAGTAATAGACTTGGTTTCAGAAGGATTAGAACAGGGAAAAGCCGCCATGATAATAACAGATAACGCCGATAATATTTCCAAAGAAATTTATAAAAGACTAGGTCGAACAGCAACTTTTATAAAGGGAGATGGACTATTAACTGGTAAAAAAGAAGTTCTTTATTGTGTACTAACAAGAATAGAAATACCTGAACTAAGAAGAATAGCTCAGGATATCGATGAATCTGTTTTTATAACAATTACAGATGTATCAGAAATAATAGGTAATCATATAAAGTCAACTAAAAAAATAAAAAAGGTCACAAAAAAATAAATCATGTATTACACGTCATACATGATTTTTTTACATTATATCACTAACTCCATCCTCTGCTTTTATCTCTGGATAATAACTAGCAAGATCTATAAGTCTTGACTTAAAATAATCTTTATTATCTAAGTCATTAATAATGCTACTAATATTAATAAATAGAACTAAATCAATTGCGTATGCTTTAGCAAAATCAGATTCAGATAAATATTCATTACTTTCATTAAATGATAAAATTCTATTCTCACTATAATTTTTTAAAAAATCATTTTCAGCAATTTCAGCTAATTCAAGCCCTATTTTAAGATCTATAATATTGTTTTCAATTATTTTTGCTTTATCCATATTAGCCTCCATCACACCACATAATACTAATTACAGAATAGCACATATTTTTTAGGCTTTCAAGCAATAGTTAATTAGCAAAAAATTTCGCTGTCAAATTATGTCCTATTTGTTTAAATAATATATGAAAATGTTATAATAATAACGTAGAAGGAGATGATAAAATGCAAGAAGCTTGGAAAGGCTTTAAAGAAGGGACATGGTGTAATGAAATTAATGTAAGTGATTTCATTAAATCAAACTATACTCCATATGATGGTGATGAAAGTTTCCTAAATGGACCAACTGAAAAAACTAAACGAGTTTTAAAAGTATATGAAGACATGTGTAAAGAAGAAGTAAAAAAACATGTTATTGATATAGACGTAGACACTCCTGCTGGAATAAATGCTTTTAAACCAGGATATATAAGTGAAGATGATAACGTAATCGTAGGTCTTCAAACTGATAAACTAGGAAAAAGAAGTATTGTTCCAAAAGGCGGAATAAAAATGGTTTATCAAGAATTAGAAGCATATGGATATAAAATGAATCCAGAACTTGAAAAATTCATTAGTAAAACCAATTTAGTAAAAACCCATAACGATGGTGTATTTGATGCTTATACTAAAGAAATAAGAACTGCTCGTCATGTAAAATTATTAACAGGATTACCTGATGCATATGGACGCGGAAGAATTATAGGTGATTACCGTCGAATAGCTCTATACGGAATAGACTATTTAATGGAACAAAAGAAAAACGATTGGGACAATATGAAAATAACTACTATGGATGATGAAACAATTCGTTTAAGGGAAGAAATCTCAATGCAATATAGAGCATTAAAAGAAATAAAAGATATGGCTGCAACATACGGCTATGACATCTCAAAACCAGCAACAAATGGTAAAGAAGCTGTTCAATGGACTTATTTTGGATATCTAGCAGCAATCAAAGAAAATAATGGCGCTGCTATGTCATTAGGAAGAGTTGATGCTTTCTTTGATATTTATTTTGAAAGAGATTTAAAAAATAAAACATTAACTGAAGAAGAAATTCAGGAAATAATAGACCAATTTGTAATAAAATTAAGAGCAGCTAGACATTTAAGAACACCAGAATATGATGAACTATTTTCAGGAGATCCAACATGGGTAACTTGTTCACTTGGTGGTGTAACTACTGAAGGAAAATCAATGGTTAATAAAACATCATATCGTATAGTTCATACACTAGAAAATCTAGAAAGTGCTCCTGAACCTAATATGACTATTCTTTGGGCAGAAAAACTACCTCTATCTTGGAAAAAATACTGTTCTAAAATAAGTATAGCTACTGATTCAATTCAATATGAAAATGATGACTTAATGCGTCCTAGTATGGGAGATGACTACGCTATCGCTTGTTGTGTATCCGCAATGAGAGTAGGAAAAGATATGCAGTTTTTCGGTGCACGCTGTAACTTAGCAAAAACATTGTTATATTCCATAAATGGTGGTATTGATGAAGTTAAACGTCAACTAGTAATTCCTGGATTTGAGAAAATGACCGATGAAGTATTAGATTATGAAAAAGTTAAAAAAAGCTATTTCAAAATGATGCATGAAGTTGCAAGAATCTACTCAGATGCTATGAATATAATTCATTACATGCATGATAAATATGCCTATGAAGCCGGACAAATGGCTCTACATGATACATATGTCAATAGACTAATGGCTTACGGTGTAGCAGGATTCTCAGTAGCTGTGGATTCCCTATCAGCAATTAAATATGCCAAAGTAAAACCTGTTCGTGATGAAGAAGGTATAGCAATAGACTTCGAAATAGAAGGCGATTATCCAAAATACGGAAATGATGATGATAGAGTAGATGAAATAGGAAAAGAAATTCTTGATCAATTCTATAAAGAGTTATCATCACACCAATGTTATAGAAATGCTAAACCTACCCTTTCTGTACTTACAATTACATCAAATGTAGTTTATGGTGCAAATACTGGTGCAACTCCAGACGGTAGAAAAGCTGGTATTCCTTTCGCTCCAGGGGCAAATCCAATGCACGGAAGAGATCAAAATGGCGCAATCGCATCACTTAACTCAGTAGCAAAACTTGATTGGGCAAACTGCTGTAGAGATGGTATCTCAAATACATTCTCAATTATTCCTAATGCTTTAGGACAAACAGAAGATGAACGTATTGAAAATTTAGTTAACTTAATGGACGGTTACTTCTCTCAAGGAGCTCATCACTTAAATGTAAATGTACTAAATAGAGATACTTTAATCGATGCTATGAATAACCCTGACAAATATCCACTATTAACAATAAGAGTTTCTGGATATGCTGTTAGATTTAACAAATTAACAAAGAAACAACAACAAGAAGTAATTTCAAGAACATTCCATGAAAAATTCTAATATAATTAAAGGTAGCATTGATTCAATTGAAAGCATGGGACTAGTAGATGGTCCTGGCATTAGAACTGTTATTTTCATGAATGGATGTAGATTAAGATGTAAATATTGTCACAATCCTGAAATGTGGACTAAAAAAGAGAACAACATTACTCCAGAAGAAATAGTAAAAAAAGTATTACGAAACAAACCCTATTTTAAAAATAATGGTGGTGTTACTTTTTCCGGAGGAGAACCATTATTTCAACCAGAGTTTCTACTTGAAACATGCAAACTATTAAAGAAAGAAAACATTCATATAGCACTAGATACCGCCGGTCATGGTTTTGGTAATTATAATGAAATCTTAAAATATGTTGACTTGGTACTTTTAGATATCAAACATACAAATAAAAAAGATTATAAAGAATTAACAGGCGGAAATATTGATGAAGCAGATGAATTTATAAAATCTCTTAACAAAAGTAATAAGAAAGTATGGATTAGACAAGTTATAGTACCTGGAATTATGGATAATGATGAATATTTAACAAGTCTTTCTAATAAATTAAAAACTATTAAAAATATAGAAAGAATTGACTTTCTTCCCTACCATAAATTGGGAAGGGAAAAATATATAGCTATGAATATACCATATCCATTAGAAAATACTCCTGAAATGAATAAGGATGAATGTCAAAAACTATACGAAAAATTCATGAATATATACAAAAACAAGAGCTAAATCAACTCTTGTTTTTTTTATATCAATATGCAAACTTTTCTATATAAAAGCCATCATTAGCCATCACTATAACCTGTATCTTTGACTTCATAAAGAAATCTTTATATTTTAAATAAGCATCATGTCCAATAACTATTTTTTGCAAATCTAATTCATCTAAATTTATCAAATCGCCAAAATCTTCTCTACTAATATCTAAAACATTAATATGAGAACCCCTTAATGGTAACAATGTTTTTATATAACTTCCAGCAATCGTCAAATAATTAATATTAATATTATTTATATAATCTAATCTAAAATTTTTACAAGACTCAACCCTTATTAAATTAACCGATTGGAGAACATTTAAGGTAACAATACTTTTTCTAAAAGTACAATTCATAAACACAATATTTTGTAAATAAGTAATTTCCTTTAAAATATCAATCATATAATTACTAATAACCATATTTCTTAATTCTAAGTATTTTAAATTTTTAAATAGTTTTAACTCATCAAAAGATATAAATTGTCTCTTCCCATCGCTAGATTTACCATCTATCGTAAGACTTTCTACCAACAATAAATCACTATAACCAACTTTTTCAATATTTTTAGAAAAAGCATCAACCAAAAATTGTTGAATAGAACTCGTTAAAATCTCCATTATACCACATTCTCCCCACTAATTATATTATACACATAAATTTATATAATCTACATTAAAACGCCTATATAACTGTAAAATTATGTTAACAAAAGAAAAGAACTTCCTAAAAAGTTCTATTCGTTTTCTAAATCCACTACTTCTTGATTCAAAGTATTATATTTATTTATTATCTTCTGATTTTCTACTTTTTCTAAAGTAAACCAACCTTTTCTAAACCAAAGCTCATATATTTCACGTTGTAAATTTGCTATTTCATTAAACATTTCATAAATAGTTTCATATAAAGATTCATGACTAGCTTCACTCATAGCTATTACTAAATTTTTTTCTAAATCTTTACAAACAGTTAAAATGCTCTCAACATAGTCTTTATCATTTAACTCTAATCCCTTAGGAACTTCTGTTTTAGGATTACAAATTTTATTATCATTCATTTGTCATACCTCCATTTAAAGTATCCAAAATTATTTGCATATGATCATAAAAAATATCTGCACATTTTTGCATCATATCTGAAACCTCCTCATCTGAAACATTATCCACTCTGTTAATCGTTTTTTTATAGGCACCATAATGCCAGTGAAACATATCACATAAATAATCTAAATCTTTTCCTGTAAATATATCAGGAACTTGTTCATAATTCATAAAATATCTCCTCCATAAATATTGTTAACTAATTCAAAAAAAATATAACAAGCAAATTAATAATTATCTAAAAATAGAACAAATTAAATTATTTAACATAATATTATTTAGAGGAGAAATGTATATGAATAATAAAACCTACACAGTAAAAAAAGGAGATACACTATATGGAATATCAAAACAGTTTAATACCAGTGCTCAAAAAATAAGAGAATTAAATAATTTAAAAAATGACAATATAGTACCATCACAAGTACTAATTATATCAGAAAATAATGGTACTAACCCTAATGAATGTGTAATATACACAGTAAAAAAGGGAGATAGCCTATATGAAATTGCTAAAAAGTATAATACTAGCGTTGACGCTATAAAAAGATATAATAATTTAACCACAAACAACCTATCAATAGGCCAAAAGATAAGAATACCGTGTAACATTGAAGATAATGATGATAAGGTAATGCCAAAATATATAAGTTATACCGTAAAAGCAGGAGACAATTTATACAATATAGCTAAAAAATATAATACTACTGTTGATAAGATTAAAAGGGACAACAATCTTCAGAGTAACAACTTAACTATAGGAAAGATTCTTTTAATTGAAGATACTGGCGATCAATCGACTATAGAAGCGTGTTTTGGAGAAGAATACGAAGCTCCATCAAGTAACATCACCTACACCGTTCAAAAAGGAGATAGTTTATATAGTATAGCTAATAAATATAATACTACTATAAATGAAATAAAAAGTTTAAACAATTTAACTTCTAATAACCTGTCCATCGGTCAACAATTAAGAATTCCAACAAATGCCTCAGGAAATATCACCTACACTGTTCAAAAAGGAGACAATCTATATAGCATAGCAAGAAAATATAATACTACTGTAAATGAAATAAAAAGAAAAAATAATTTAACTTCTAACAACTTATCTATAGGTCAACAATTAATTATATAGAGAAAAAAAATGAAAGGATGATATGAATTTCTCTTAAATATGTTATCTCTAGCATATGAAATATCATATCAAAAAATTGTAAAATGAAAAAAGTTATGTTTGATAGTGAACAATATCCAGACTTTACATACGAAAATAACGGAGTTGGTACAGTAAAAATGCAAGTTTCTGCTGCCAACCAAGCATTTCCACTAGAAGGAATAGAAATTGAAATATCTAAAGAAATAAATGGTGATGAGGTTATATTTTTTACAGGAAAAACCAATAGTAGCGGAATCATTGATGATGTATATTTACCAGCTAAAAAAGGAAAAAAAGACATTGAATCAGCAAGTGATATAATATACACAACCTATATCATAACCGCAACTAATCCCAAAACAAATGCCATCAAAAAATACGATATTGCTGTTTTTGATGGAATGAAAATAATTCAACCAATTACTTTTTCCACAATAAGTTAATAAGGAGTGATAAAATGAATCAAAACATAATTAATTATCCTACCATTCCTACTGAAATAGTAGTACACTTAGGTTCACCAACTGAGGCGGCTAAAGATATTAGTATCTCATTTATTGATTATATAAAAAATGTAGCCTCCAGTGAAATATATCCCACTTGGCCAGATAGCGCCATTGAAGCAAATATTTTAGCTCAAATATCTTTTGCTTTAAACAGAATTTATAATGAATGGTATCCAAGTAGAGGATATTCATATGATATAACATCTTTACCTGCATATGACCAAACATTTATTGAAGATAGAGAAATATTTGATTCTATTTCAAAAAAAGTAGACCAATTGTTTAACAATTATATTTATCGTGAAGGCCAAATTCAACCACTTAATGCTATATATTGTGATGGTAGAAATACAAAATGTAATGGTCTATCACAATGGGGAAGCGTAGATCTTGCAAAACAAAATAAAACACCATTAGACATATTAAAATACTATTATGGAAATGATATCAGAATATTTGAAAATGCACCTACTGGAGAACTCATTGGTACCTACCCTGGTTATCCTATAGAACTTGGAAATGCTGGTGACAAAGTCAGAGTAATTCAAAGAGAATTAAATAGAATCTCTAATAACTATCCTGCTATTCCAAAAATTCCAAGAATAAATGGTGTTTTTGGAAAATATACTGAAGACGCTGTAAAAGAATTTCAAAAAATATTCAACTTAAATCCTACAGGAATTGTAGATTATTCAACTTGGTACAAAATTAAATATATTTATAATGCTGTTAAAAGAGTAAATGATATTTACTCAGAAGGAATAGTAGAAGAAGAAGAAATCTTTGATTATGGTAACAAATTAAGTTATTCAGATGTTGGAATAGGAGTTCAAGTTCTACATTACGTTCTATCATCAATTGCTTTCTTTGATCCAGACTTACCTAGTTTAAAATTAAATAGTGTTTACAACGACAATACCAAAACAATGGTAATTAATTTTCAAAACAAATATAATTTGCCTGCAACAGGTGAAGTAGACGCTACTACGTGGAATAAAATAGTAGAAGTATATGAAGATATTATTAAAAGTATTCCTGAAGAATATGCTCAATATTCAGACGAATTCTTTCAAGGTCGTATCCTTGCCTTAGGTATGACCGGAGATGATGTAAGAATAATACAAAATTTCTTATTAAAGATATGCAAAAAATTTGGTAATATACCCGGAGTAAGAGTAAGCGGTATTTTCGATGACATTATGGAAAGATCAGTAATGAAAATACAATCTCTTAATAATATAGAACCAACTGGTGTCATTGATCCAGTCACATGGTTTAATATTGTAGAGTATTCCAAAAAATAAAAGATGTTAAATTTCATATTTAGCATCTTTTTAGCGTACTATCTTTTTTATTTTATTTAAAGATTCTTCTTTTAAATGTGATCTATTCAAATAATTAGGATGATACGTCCATATTATCTTTTTATCACAATCGTATAATATAGGATTCTTCCCTGTTGGCCACATATTACACAAATCTGAATTAATATTCTTTAATACTTCTTGCATTATATTATAGTATGGATTTGATGGACCATTAACAAATATTGTGTATTCTGGTTTAAAATATTCGTATAAGTAAATTAAATACTGAGTACTTATTTTCTCTAGCTTTTCATTCATTTTCGGATGGCCTATTCCCATTCTTTTACCACAAATAACAGTATTATTCCAAATAACATTAGTTAATAGTTTCTCTTTTGATATTTCCAAACAGTTTCTAATAAAAGTCCAAAATTCTTTATTATTAGCACCCATACTTAAAAAATTTAAATATGCCTGTTCAACATCATCTAGACAGAATGATTTATTCTCCCCATCATAATTTAACCAACTATTAGTTTCCTGACCAATATATAAAATCTTTCGTTCAAAAGAGTTGAAGTAGTCATCTTTAGAAGAAACTAACAATGGCATAGCCAAATCATTATAATTATCTAATTTATAATATGTATCTAATATCTCTTCATTATACTCTCTCAGATTTCTCATAAATTTCCCCCTAATTAATAATTTATAAGCTTTATCTTTCTGTTAACCACACATAATACTTCTTGAGCACCAACTATTTTAACATATTTATCTAAAAAATCAATCGCTATAATAATATATTTACTTAATAATTAAAAATCAATTCCATTTCTAGAATTGATATCTATTTAAATTGAACACGCATCCAATCTAATTTCTATATGGTGCGATACAAGAGTCTATTTTGAACACTTATATCTATAAAGAACAAACTAATAAATATCAGTTCTATTTTTATTATAGCATTAGTTTCACAAAATGAATATATTTTTTCAAAAATCATGTTATAATAATTAAGAAAGGAGTATAATATTTATGGCATTTGCACCAAATGTAGCAAAAAAATGGTTTGAAAACTTATCTGTAGAAGAATTAGAGGCAAAGTATGAAGAATTAAAGAAAAATTATTGTTTTAATTCTAAAGAGGAACAAATCGATCATATTATTAAAAATTATTTAAATGCAAGCAAGGATGTAAATAATAATTCTACAAGGATTGCATTAGAAGAGTTATTAAAAGAAAAAACAGGTAGAGAGTATAAAATTGAGGACAAGAGATTTGAAATTTCTTTATCAGATATTATTAGTTTTATAACAAGTGTAGACCCATTTTGGACTACAGCACTATCAAATTATCTTGAAAAGTTAAACGAAATAAGCGATGAAGAAAAAATGAGATTTTTAATTGAATTAGTTCAAAACAAAGATTCATTTAATGAATTTACAAAAGAAATAATACAAACACAAAACGTCAGAGAAACATACAATAAATATCAAAAAATCGCTCAAGATTTTGTTTCAATGAATACTAGAAAAGGATAAAATTAAGACAAATTACAGACTCTAATCGTCTTTTTCTTTGCCTTTTTTTGTTTGATAAAATTCCTCAGCAGCTTCATCCATTTCAGCATTAATATGTTTAGTTGCTTTTTCCATTTCTCTTTTATTAAATAAATTAAATCTTCGATTATTAGCTTCAATTTGTTTATGTTGTTCTTCTAACTTTTTAGGATCATATTGTCTTTTATATACATCAACACTCATATCTCTATCAAATATTTTATCAACTATATCTTTGATTACTTTAGGCATTTTATCTAAAAACTTTTTAATGTAATAAAGTAAATAATTCTTTTGTTCCTCTAATTCTTCATTTTTATATTTAAGTTGATAATTCTCGTGTTTTAAATCATCATTTTCTTCTAGAAACCTTATAATCTTTTCCCAATCAAATACACTGCTTGTAAGTCTATCTAGTTTTAATACAACAATTGTATTACATTTTTTATCTCTTATATCTTGTAATAGTTCTTCAAAAGCAGGTCTTGTATTACCTGTTTTAGCCGATATACCAGCATCTTTATATACTTTATATATTTCATAACCTTTATATTCACACATAGCTCTAAGCCGTTTTTCTTGCTCTGGTAAACTAAATCCCTCACGAGCTTGATCTTCAGTACTAACTCTAATATAAAGACCGGCTATTTTCTTTTCGTCATTCATTATCTTCAACTCCTTTTACTAAAAAAGAGGAGACAATAGTATCTAGTTAAGTCTAAATACTACTGACTCCTCAATAAATTCAATATTATAAAATTTTGATAGATTATGTTTTATTCTCATAGATGTACCTCCATTTCTAGAGTTACCTCTTTCATTGGTTATTTATAATATCACTTTTTTATGATTTGTCAATTTCTTATTTAGGGAATGAATAGTATTTAGATAGTTTTTAAATAATCTTCAAGTTCTGATATCTTGATTTTATTACTCAAGTTTTCTATATAGATATTTGTTTCATAATTAAATGCCAGAAATGTAATACCTTTAATAATTATTCTATGTGGTTCTACATAAGATAGATTTGTTCTTTCTATTGTTCTAATTGAACCTTTTTGTATTTCACATTTAGAATTGCAGAAACTACATACAAACTCTAGTTTCTTTTTTAATGCCTCTTCAATATCAATTTCTTGTTTAATAATATTTACCATTAAATCATCCCTTTCTTTTACACAACAAAAAATCAATTCCATTTCTAGAATTGATATTTATTAGTAAATTGAACCTAAGTTCAACCAGATTCTTTAATGGTGCGAGAGTCGTAGTAATCTACAACTTTCTCTCAAAGACGATTGATATAATAATCAATCTCTATATACATAATACCATTAAAAGAAAAAAGTAACAATAATTTATCACTACTTTGTTTGATTTCCTTCACTTCTTTTAATTTTTCTTAAAACTTTACCTGTTTCCTTATCAAAATGTTTTTCTGCATCTTCACTTATTGAAGTAATAAATCCTTTTTCTGTGCAGATTTTTATTAAATCAGCGTAAGAACAATAATAACCTCTTGCAAATAACATATTACCATTAGCCATTGCGTAGCCATTTTCATCAAATTCTGTTCCATTATTAAATGTCGTAACTGGCCAATGCTCATGTATTTCTCCATCATACTTATAAAACTCTTTAAATCTACCGTCGATTCCTAAATATGCTATTTTTCCATAACTATTTCTACCGTCATAAACACGAGATAAAGGAATACTTCCCTCACTAAATTCACTAATTCCTTGCCAACCAGAAAATTTAGAATAACTCTTATCTATTTTTTCTTCAACAAATTCTCCTTCAAGATTAAGGTATTTAAATGTAGTATCAATCCAAGATACACTTCCATCTTTACCAACTATTGCAAATCCATATTGATTAAAATCGAAAGCAACATCATATCGAAAAGGTAGTAAAACATTATCAGATTCTCTTACATATGCATATTCACCATTTTCTGTTTGAACAACTTTAAAACCATTCACAAATTCATTGCTATCATCAATTATTTTTTCAGATTTTTTTGGTCTATACCATTCAGATTGTAATTTTATATGAATATTAGTTTCATTTGGTGTATTTTGATTTATGGTATAGCAAATATTTCTTGTACGATCTTGATCGATGAAAATACTGCAACTACGAATGACATTGCTAATTTTTGTAGGCATTTTACCCATACTAATCCCTCCTGACACAAATTATAATACCATACTTTTTTAAATTTTTAATATTTTTTATTAAATTTCCATTCCAAAATCGTCTTTATCTCTTCCATAATCGTGGTTTTTACTAAATTCATAAGTATCTTGTAAATCTTCAAATGTATCTTCTTCAATAATTTTCTTTGAATATAAATCTTCTGCAACGTCCATATATTTTTCTCGTTCTTTTTCTTTTCCAAATAATTTATCTTTGATGAAAGATATTACTTTTAAGAATTTATCTTTCCAAAACGATAGTGATTGTCTTAAAGAAAGATTTTCTTCTTTTAAATCTTTAATCTGTTTATCTTTAATTTTATTGTTTCTAGTTAGTGTATCAACTCTTAATTGTAATGCCTCATTATTTTCAGTAAGAGTTTGTATTTCCTTTTGATTTTCTTGTATTTGATTATCTACATTATTTAAAGTAATAGATAAAGTTTGAATATTTTTATATTCATCATTTGTTTTATCAACTTGATTTATATACTTTTCTATTTTGTCTTTATCTTCTTGTTTTAAAATATAGTTATCTTTCTTAATTAGTGTTGGTTTCAAATCACTTATTATTTCTTTAACTTCTTTTGACTTATTATCTAGTTCAAGAGATTTTTTATTTGCTTTTTCTAAATTTTCTTGATTCTTTTCTAGTTGTTCTTTCATTTCCATATAATTATCCATTTCTGTTATATGATAATCTCTATTTCTACCTTTTTGTTTTTTCTTTAAAGAATTAGTAAGATTATATTCTTTATTAAATGATTCAATACATAAAATTCTCATTTTATCTTGTAATTTACGAAGTGATTCTTTTGTAAAAACATCACTTTTACCAACTTGTTTACTCATACCATTTTTTCCACCAGTTTTAATTGGTACACCTACAATATGAAGATGTGGGCTTGTTTCATCATAATGAATAATTGCACTTGCTATTTTAAAGTTTGGTAGTATTGTTTCTAAATCAACAACTTGTTCTTTAAAAACATTTGTCATTTTTTTCTTAAATTTTAAATTTTTAGTATCCCAATATTTTTTGTTTCCAAGTTCAATAATAATTTCACAAGCTAAATCGTTTTTAGAGTTATTACTAACGTGAGTAAAGTAATCTTTTATTTTTCTGTTTTCTCTTGTTTGTTTAGAATTATATTCTTCTTTTGCTTCTTCAAATTCTTCAATATAGAGTTTTTTAACATCATCAACTAGAGAAGAAGTACCTCTTATTATTTCAATATTTTCTTGTTGATTGTCATATTTTCTATAATTATGATTATCTACTTTTGTTAGTCCACCTGCATTTTGTATTGCATTATTGCTTTTAGATGTTGTGCCACTTACATTTGATTTTGCACTTGCTTTACTACTATTTTTCTTATTTTTATCACTACCTAAATGAAATGAATATGCTAATTCTATAATAATCACGCTCCTTTATTTTTATACTTTGGTTAGTAGTTAAAACTTGGTTTTTGAGAGTATATTTTGTTATGACAAAATATTTAACCCCCTAGGTATTTCGGCAAAGCCAAAATTCCAGTGGGCTAAGGAATATTCCTTAGAATCCTTTATAATTATCTATCGCTACTTTCATTGGTAAACCAACAAAACGTACCACGATAATTATTAAATAAACTTTCCCCACTTTCATCAGCATAGCTGACAAAACGTGTTCGTTTATTTATGATGAAGAAACTTCTTTAGAATTTTCTTCAACTTCATAGTAAGGAACAGGTTTTGATTCTACATATATAGGTTCCTTACTATATACAACATTACTTTCACATTCTGCTGGTATATATTTAAACACATCATCAACATGCTCAAGTAACGTTCCATTATCTTCTTTTACATATAATACTCCAAGATTATATGTATCCATTTCTATGTTAGGATCTATCTTTCTATAATCTTCAAGTGGAAATACTCTTACTAACGTTTTATTATCTTCTATAAAATTAAAATAGAAAACTTGATTTTTAACATTATAAGTTGCTTCATAATATCCCACATCATAAAATTGTCTCAATCTCATTATTTGTTCTCCAACTTCTTTTTCGGGGAGGTATTCACTAAATCTTATTCTTCCATAAATATTTCCAAATAAAGATGGTATATATCTATCATAATAACCATTTAAATATAATTCATTACTGGCATTTACTATACTTTCTCTAAACTTAATATAATCAACATCTGCGTTATTTCCATATTTATCAGTTAATTCTATTTCATCTATATACTTCATTATTAAGTCTGCTTTTTCTTCTCTTGTATAATCGTTCCAAAATTTATTTCTATCTTTGTATTTTTCTGGATACTTGATAGAATTGATAAAATCAATATCTCTTTTTACTAATATATCATTAGGAGTAAATTTCAATTTTTCGCATACTTCTGTTTCGCTTAATTTATCTTCTAATTCATTAATAATATCTTCAACTTTTTTTCGCTCTTCATTATATTCCTTTAAAGTAAAAACTTCATTGATATATGCTTCACGAATTCTATCAAATTTAGATTTTTGTGTTTTTAATTCTTTTTGTAATTCTTCTTTTGGATTTTCTATCTTTTGTTTTATCATTGGTAAGAAATATTGATTTACTATTGAATCATATTCAACAATAGAATCCATATATTGGTCTATTTGTCTTTCTATTTCTCCTTCTTTAAAATTAATCTTACAATCATTACAATAATAGTAATAATAAACATTACCATTCTTTTTAGTTGTTGCTTTACCACCTAATATTCTTTTACATTTAGGACATTTTAATTTTTGTAAAAACAAGTAATTTTCCACTCTTTTATAACTTCTAGAATTTTTCTTTTGTTGTACTTGACATTCTTCCCAATATTCTTTACTAACTAATGGTTCAACTACATCTTTATAATATGTAGGTTTCTTTGTTCTTTTTCCATGAATAAAGTCCCCTTTATAAATAGGATTTTCTATTAAATTTACTATTGTTGAATCTCTCCAATTAGTTTTACCAAGTACTTGTTCTTCATTTAAAATATTACTTATCTTCTTATATGATAATCCATCGTGATACATATTAAATATTCTTATTACTACATCTTTTGTTGCATAATCAATTACTAACTTTTTATCTTCATGTTTATATCCTAAAGGTGCTTTATGTGGGATATGACCAACTTTAATTGCACCGGCAAGTCCTATTTTAGTTCTTTCACTTGTTCTTTCTATTTCTTGTTGACTAACTGAAGTAAGTATTCTTGAAATCATTTTACCATTTGCATTTGTTGTATTTATATCATCATTAGCACAATCTAAATATGCATCGTTTTCTTCAAGGAAAGTAAGAATCTTTTCCCAATCTGCAACTGAACGTGTTAATCTATCTAATTTTAATACTACAATAGTGTTAACTTTTTTAACTCTTATATCTTGTAATAGTTCTTCAAATTTAGGTCTATAATTACCAGTTTTAGCACTTATTCCACGTTCTTCATACACTTTATATATTTCATAACCTTTATATTCACACATTGTTCTTAAACGTTTTTCTTGTTCTGGTAAACTAAATCCTTCTCTTGCTTGATCTTCTGTTGATACACGAATATATAGTCCTGCAATTTTCTTTTCTTCATTCATAACTTTATCACTCCTTTTTCTACGAAAAAAGAGGAGACAAAAGCATTAACAAGTAATACTCTTGACTCCTCTTATATTTCTATTATTAATTTTATTTAAATGAATTATGTATTTGACCATAGATGTACCTCGCTTTCTAATAAAAGACGGATACTGCTTGTCATTTATTGGTTATTTATAATAATAGTTTTTATTTTAAAAGTCAAGACCTATGCTTGTTTTATATAGTTTTCAAGTTCAGATAGTTTTATCTTCTTACCTAAATTATTAATATATATTTCATTTGAGTAATTAAAAGCAAGATATAAGTTATCATTAATAATTATTCTGTGTGGTTCAATATAAGTAAGATTTGTATGTTCTACTCTTCTAATACTTCCGTTTATTATTGTTGGAGTAGTATTACAAAAATCACATATGATCTTTAATCTTGATTCTAATGATTCTTCAATTTCTATTTCTTCCTTAATAATTTTAATCATATACACCAACCTTTCTTTTAGGTTGAATTTTTCATAAAAAGAAAAAATCAATCATTTCTGATTGATTCTATATATCAAAGTTCGAATAGTTCGAACAGATTCGCCAATGGTGGAGATGAGGAGAATCGAACTCCTGTCCGAAAAAGCCTCTACATAAACCTCTACAAGTTTAGTTAACTAAATAATCTTATACACCTATCAAGTAGTTAACGACAAAATAAATGTACCAGTCTAAAATTTCTTGTTATTTACTAGACAAAAAATAACCATAACCTATAAAATGAATCTCTTTCTATTACCTAGGTACAAATAGAAGAGACGCTTACCTTTTTATCTATTAGGCGAATGCATACTCTTGGTCTTCACCAAATAAGTTTGCAAAAGCATTTTTAATTTTATTTGCATTTATTTTTTTGTGTTCGTAACGTGAACAATCGACTTGCCATCCATGCGAAAACAATTCCGTCGAAACCATTACATCCCCATGCACTAATTATACAAAAAAAAAATTAAAAAGTAAATACTTGGAATATTTTACTAATTTAATCCTAATTTTTTCAATAAACCATCAATCTCATTGCGATAATTAACAGTTGAACTAATAAAAACACAACTATTATTTGAAATATATACAACACTGTAAATATTATCATTAAAAACCTTATAATATTTATACCCATTTTTAGATTTTTCTGTATCATTTAAATTACCTTTATTGTTAGTATAAGACTTTTTTAATAACTTATATTGTTTTTCAGCTGCATTTTTATTAGTAAATTCATAATAATATATTTGATAATGATTTCCCACAGCTAATAAAGTTAACTCAGACTTATCACCAGAAGCAGAAATATCTGTTACTACAAAATCATTTTTTTCCACAATATCTGTGAATGTTTTATTATTTAGCCCTTGCTTAGAACAAGCAATACAAAAATATAAAAGGAACACAATACATATTCTAATACTTATATTTAATAGCTTTTTCAATTTGACGTTGTTCATCTTTTCTCTTTAGGCTTTCCCTTTTATCGTAATTCTTTTTACCTTTACAAATACCCAACAAAAGTTTAATTTTATCCCCTTTAAAATATAGTTTTAGAGGAATTAATGTAAGACCTTTTTGTTCTACATCCTGAGCAATTTTTTTGATTTCTTTTTTATGTAATAACAATTTTCTTGTACGGGTTTCACTTTCATTATAAATACTGGCCTCTTTATATGGAGAAATAAACATATTTAATACAAATATCTCATTTGCTTTTATAATTCCATAACTATCACGTAAATTACACTTGCCAGCTCGTATTGATTTAATTTCAGTACCCTTTAACACAATACCACACTCATAAGTGTCCTCTATAAAATAATTATGTTTTGCTTGTCTATTTTCTATTTCCATTTCTATCACCCGCTAACTTCATCAAATTGTAAATTAGGATACCTTGAAGTCACAACAGCCTTATATTTCTCATAATAACTTTTATAATTAGGTAAAATTGTTGAATTAAGTTGACTATATGGATAAACCCTAAAATTTCTAGGAGTATAACTATTAGATTTAGTATACAATAAAGAACCTTTTACATTTTCCACAGTAACTGTGGAAATTTGTTTTTCTACTACTTTTTTAACATTAAGAGTCACCATTAATCCAGTAAGTCTTTCTATACCAACTTGATCTGATATAAAATTACCTAAAGAATAAATAACCAAAGTTTTACCATTATTAATATATTCAATTGGTTCCACAACGTGAGGATGAGCACCAATTATGATATTTACTCCTAAGGAAGACAAATAATTAGCAACTTCTTCTTGTTTATCGCTAACTCCCATAGAATACTCTGTTCCCCAGTGCATAGCAACTATTATTAAATCACACTTTCCTTTTACTCGCTCTATGTCAGCTTTTGCTAACTCAGGAGTATATTCATTATTTAAATATTCTTTTCCCCTAGGCGTAGCTAATCCATTATTCCACATAGTATAAGAGAAAAAAGCATACTTAATTCCATTTTTTTCTAAAATTCTAACAGTATCTCTATCTTCAAATGAGGTATAAGAACCTGCCGTTAACACATTAGTCTTTGTACTCCAATACTTCTTAGAATTTATTACTCCTTGCTCATTTTTATCCATAGTGTGGTTAGTAGCAAGAGATACTAAATTAAAGCCAGCATCTATAAAAGCATCTCCCACCTCATATGGAGAATTAAATCTTGGATAATTAGAAAGTCCAAGTTCACTTCCACCTAAAATAGTTTCTTGATTGTAATACTTTAAATCATAGTTTTGTACAATAGGTTTAATATATTGTAGCATTGGTTTAAAATCATAACCACCTGTTTTTAGTTTAGCATCATAATATATGGCACTGTGAATTAAAGCATCTCCTACCATAACCATAGATAGATTATATTCCTTACGAGCATTTTTCTTTTCTTCTTCCTTCTGTCTCTTCTTCTCCTGTAATTGCTTTTCTCTTTCATCCTTAACCTTATCTTGATGCACCTGATAGAAATTAAAAGTCTGTAAACCAACACCAGAAACTATCAACAACATGGATAAAATCAATATAACTTTTATGGTCCGCTTTAATTTTACTTTCTTTTTTACTTCTTTACTAGCCATTACTTATACCTTCTTTACTATTTCAAAATCAATAGTTTTAGCCTCCTTAGAAGCTCTAATTACTCTTACCTTTATTCTTTCACCGATTGTATATTTTACATGACTCTTTTCGTTAGTTAAAGTCATTCGATCTTCATCATAATTAAAGAACCCTTTCATATCCTTTATAGATACTAGTCCTTCTATTAAATTATCTAGTTCAACAAACATTCCAAAACTCATAACAGAAGAAATCATACCTTCAAATTCCTCGCCTATATGTCCTTCCATATATTGAGCCATTTTCATATCTTCAACTTCTCTTTCACAATCAATACTTGATCTTTCTTTAGCAGATGAATGATCAGCAACATATACTAATTTATCTTCCCAATGAGAAATAGTATTATCATCTAATTTATGTTGAAATAAATAAGTTCTAAGTAGTCTATGAACAGTAGTATCAGGATATCTTCTAATAGGAGAAGTAAAGTGTGTATAACATTTACTAGCTAAACCAAAGTGACCTAAATTAACTGGTTTATAAACTGCTTTCTGCATACTACGAAGTAATAATTTAGATAAAATCTTGAATTCTTTTTTATCTTCCAAAAATTTTATTAATCTTTGAATAGATTTAGGATTATTATCCTTCAAATTACCATTAATTTGATATCCAAGTCCTCCTATAAATCCTAAGAAACTACGTATTTTTTCTTCTTTTGGTACTTCATGAACACGATAAATAAATGGTAAATTCATAAAATAAATATGAGTAGCTACACATTCATTAGCGGCAATCATAAAATCTTCTATTAAATTTTCCCCAACTCCTCTATCTCTTAATACAATTTCAGTTGGTTCACATTTTTCATTAACAAGAATTTTAGCTTCATCTACTTCAAAATCGATATATCCTCTATTTTCTTTAGCTTTTCGTAAAATTTCCGCTAAATCAGCCATCATACGTAAAGAATCAGCATATTCCTCATATCCTTCAGGAACTATATTTTTTTCAAGAATACTATTAACTTTCTTATAAGTCATTTGGATTCTAGATTTTATTACACTTTCAAATATTTCATAATCTATTTGTTTACCATGACTATCAAACTCCATTACACATGAAATGGCAAGTCGTGAAACATTAGGATTAAGTGAACAAATACCATTAGATAACTCATGAGGTAGCATTGGTATTACTCTATCAACTAAGTATACAGATGTTCCCCTCTCCATTGCATCATTATCCAGTGGACTTCCTTCTTTAACATAATAACTAACATCTGCAATATGAACACCTAATACATAATTACCATTAGGTTTTCTATGGATAGATACAGCATCATCAATATCTTTAGTATCATCTCCATCGATTGTAAATATCATTTCATTACGTAAGTCTCTCCTGTTTTTACATTCCTCTTCACTTACTTCAGAAGGAATATTTTTTAATTGTTCCTTTACGTCATCTGGAAAATCTGTTTCAATATTATATTTTTTTACTATAGATAAAATATCAATACCTGGATCATTTTTATGTCCTATTATTTCAACAACTTCTCCCATAAATCTACTATTATCTATACGTTTACCTAAACGAACAACTACTTTATGTCCATCAACTGCATTCATTGATTTATCTCGTGGAATTTGTACTTTTATTTTTAGTTTGTTATCATCTAAACTAACAATACCAGTATCCCCTTCAAAATTAATCTCACCAACATAAGTATCTTTTTCTCTATTTATAATTTTTACTACACGACCTTCTAATCTATCGATACCCCTCTTGCTAGTTATTTCTACTAATACTATATCATCATGTAAAGCGCCATTCATATGTTCTTCGCTAATATAAACATCAACATCAGAATCATCAATATCCACAAATCCAAATCCCTTTTTATTAGCTCGCATAATACCACGTTTTAAATGACTATCTTCAAGCATCATATACTTATCTTTATTAGAATGATATATAACCGCATCTTTTTCTAATTCTGATAAACATGTTTGTAATTCTTGCAACTCATCAACATCTAATAAATGTAATTTATCTTCCAAATCATAAATTGTAAGTGCTTTATCAGAGTCTTTTAAAATACCAACTATTTTATCCTTCATATTCTCACCTTCTATAATTATTATAACAAAATACTATAGAAACACCAAGAAAAATATTATCAACAAAAAAAGACCAAACGGTCTTAGAAAGAAGCTACTAAACAAATTATAAAAAATGTAATACCTAATACAAAAGTAATACGTGTCAAAGCCTTTTCAGTACCTCTTTCTTTTCTTTTAGTAAATAAATCAGAATTTCCTCCAGAAAGTATTTTAGCTGCACCTTCTGCTTTTCCACTTTGTAAAAGTACTATTATAATTAATAAGATTGATATAATTAATAAAGCAATTTTCATAAAGCACCTCCATCAATAATACCTATATAATAACATAAAATTAGATTGAGTGCAACTACTTATAAATTAAGACCATCTTCTATTCTAAACAACTGATTATATTTACAAATTCTATCGGTACGTGATAATGAACCCGTTTTAATTTGGCCAACATTAAGTCCTACCGCTAAATCAGCAATAGTGGTATCTTCTGTTTCACCACTTCTATGAGAAATAATAATATTACAGTTATTTTCTTTAGCTAATTCAATTGTTTCTAACGTTTCAGTAATAGTACCTATCTGATTAACCTTTATCAATATAGCATTACAACATCCTAGTCTAATTCCCTTTTCTAAATATTTTTTATTTGTGACAAATAAATCATCACCAACAATTTGAACCCTATCTTTCAATCTTTTAGTTATATCAGCAAAGCCATCCCAATCATTTTGATCAAGTGGATCTTCAATAGATATAATAGGATATTTATTAATCAGTTCATCATAATATTCTATTAACTCTTCTGTTGTAAAACCTTTTCCATCAATATTATATTTTCCATTTTCATATAACTCACTTGCCGCAACATCTATAGCTAAATTAACATCTTTACCAGGAGTATATCCCGCCATTTTTATAGCTTCTATAATTAATTGAAAGGCTTCTTCATTAGAGGATAAATTAGGGGCAAAACCACCTTCATCACCAACGCCAGTAAAATAGCCCTTTTCTTTTAAAAGTTTTTTTAAAGTATGAAATACCTCTGCTCCAACACGTACTCTTTCATGAATAGAGTCCCTATTCGGAACAATCATAAACTCTTGAAAATCTAAATTATTATCAGCATGACAACCACCATTTAATATGTTCATCATCGCAACGGGTAAACTAGTACCATTACCAACATATTTATATAACTGCATATTATCACAATTGGCGGCCGCTTTTAGTACTGCCATACTAACTCCAAGTATTGCATTTGCTCCTAAATTAGACTTATTAGGTGTTCCATCCACATCAATCATTTTATGGTCTATTTTTTGTTGCTCAAATACATCCATACCAACAATACTATCTTTTAAAATCGTATTAACATTATTAACTGCTTTTAATACACCAAGCCCATTATATCTAGAACCACCATCTCGCATTTCTAAAGCTTCTCTTTCACCAGTAGATGCTCCAGATGGAACAATAGCTCTTCCTACAATGTTATTTTCTAATATTACATCAACTTCTACAGTTGGGTTTCCCCTTGAATCTAATACTTCTCTTCCAATAACATTTTTAATTTTCATTTATTTTTCTTCCTCTTTCAATTCATTAACTAACTTTTTAAATTCAGCACCACGAACCTCACACTCTTTATACTGATCCCAAGAAGCAGTCGCAGGACTCAACAAAATAACATCTCCTGGACTAGAATAATTATATAATTCCTTAAAACCATCCTTCATATATTCATAGCAAAATGTTTTAATACCAAGACTTTCTCCATATTCTCTAACTCTTTCTCTACATTGTCCAATAGATAAGATAGCCTTAACATTTTTCATATAAGGGGTTAAGTCTTCTAACACCTGTCCTCTTTCTAATCCACCTAAAATAATTAAGGTTGGTTCCGAAAAAGAAGATAAAGCAATTTGAGTACATTTTATATTAGTTGCTTCTGTATCATTATAAAAAGTTCTACCATCTACTGTATCAACATATTCCAATCGATGTTCAACACCTTTAAAATCAGAAATAACTTCTCTAATTATCTCATTATCTACTCCAAACTCCTTAACGATTGCGATAGCACTCATACAGTTTTCTAAATTATGCATTCCTTTTATTCTAATTATATTAGTATCAATAACTTCATCACCATAATAGTATATAGCATTATCTTTTAAATATACGCCGTTAATCTCATTTTTACTAGAAAAATATTTTGTTTGACTTTTAATTCCTTTCAAAAGATCCATAACATCTTTATTTTCCATATTCATAATTGCAACATCATCAGTAGTTTGATTATAAAACATCTTAGCCTTAACGCTTTTGTAATAATCATAATCCCCAAAGAATTCTAAATGTGCTGGCGAAAGATTAGTCATTAATCCAACATTAGGTTTAAACGTTACTAGATTTTCTCCTTGTTGAGCAGAAACTTCCATTACAATAATATCATCATCCCCAACTTTATCTAAAATACTACATAACGGATATCCAATATTACCAGCCAAATGAACCCTATCATTAAATGCTTTTTTTAGGATTTCATATGTTAATGTTGTTGTTGTTGTTTTTCCATTAGTACCTGTTATTCCTATTAACTTAACTGTTTTAGGTAACAATCTATATGCAAGCTCTACTTCATTAATAACCTCGATATTCAAATTCCTAGCTTTAACAACATATTTATGCCTAATAGGAACGCCTGGATTCTTAATTAAATAATCAAAGGTATCATCTAATAAATCATCAGGATGTGTACCCAAAATAACAGTAACACCTAACTCTCTAAGTTCTTCTACTTGTTCCTTATCAAGCTTTTCTTCTTCCTTACCATCATTTAAAATAACAGTATTTCCTCTTTTAATTAAAACTTTAGCTGCCTCATATCCACTACGAGCCATTCCTAAAATCAATATTTTTTTATTTTCAAACATATATATCACCAATATAATTATACTACAAAATACTCCCTTTAAAAACAAATATATTTATGATATACTTATTTCATGTAATAATGTAGGAGGTATATAATGAAAATCATAACTTTAAGTCCACAAGAATTTGATAAATTTGCTAGCACACACAGATATAGAAATTATTATCAAACATCCGCCTACGGAAACACAATGGCCAGTAACGGTTTCAAAATACATTATCTAGGAATTACAGACAATCTTAATCACTTAATCGGCGCTACTTTAATTATTTATAAAGAAATTTTTATGAATCAAAAAATAGCTTATGCTCCAAGAGGAATATTGTTTGATTACAGTAACTCAGTAAGTGTACAAGAGCTTGCAAATAAATTAAAACAAGTCCTAGGAAAACAGGGATTTCTTCTCTTGAGAATGGATCCATATATACCGGCAACTATTAGAAACAAGCGTGGCTTAGTAAAGAACATGAATAATGGTATTAATATAATAATGTCAAATTTAAAGCACGCTGGATTCAAATATAAAGGGCAAAACCAATTTTTTGAAAATGAAAAAGGAAGATATGAAGCCGTAACTCTATTAGTCGATAGGGATATTAAAGGTATTTATCGAAGTTTTTCTAAAAATACACGTCACAAAATTAATAAAGCATCAGCATCAGGAATTATGATAGTAAATGATAAAAATAAAAATATAGATTTTTTATATAATTTTATCAAAGAAAAAACGAATAAAGGTAAAAAATATTATGAAGATCTAGTAAAAAACTTTAATATTAAGGCCAATGTATATTATGCCGTACTAGATACAAATACCTTTGTTATTTCTTCGAAAAAGGTATACGAACATGAACTTGAAAAAAATGAATACTTATCCAAGAAAATTCAAGAACATGGCATTGCTACTAAGAAACCAGTTAAAAAGAATATATTAAACTCCAAAATGGAATCAGATAGACTTCTAAACGTATATAAAAATCAACTTGTGTTGGCTACAAAATTATTACAAGATTATCCAAATAATTTAATACTAGGTGGAGCCCTTACTATTGAATATGATAACGCCATATATCTAATTGTTGATGGATATGATAAAAAATATAAAAACTTGTGCTGTAACTATTTGATAAGATGGTATATTATCAACGAAGGAGTAAAAAAGCAATATAAATATTTTAATATGAATTGTATTTCTGGTGAATTTAGAAAGAAAAATCCCTACAGTGGACTTAATGAAAATAAAATTGGATTTGATGGAATACCAACAGAATATATTGGGGAATTTGACTTAATCTTAAATAACTTTAATTACAAGTTATATCAAAGTTTTAGTAAAGAAAAAAATTATAAACTTAAAAACATGAATAGTTAAAGAAACATTGGAACTTTTATCCAATGTTTTTTATTGCATCATTTTTCTATATAAACAAAAAAACTATTAAGTATTTCTACCTAATAGTTTAATAATCACTAAATACTATTATTTAATAATTTCACTAACGTTACCAGCACCAACAGTACGTCCACCTTCACGGATAGAGAACTTAGTACCTTGTTCAATAGCGATTGGGTGAATTAATTCAACAGTAATGTTAACATTATCACCAGGCATAACCATTTCAGTACCTTCTGGTAATTCGATTTCACCAGTTACGTCTGTAGTTCTGAAATAGAATTGAGGACGATATTTTGTAAAGAATGGAGTATGACGTCCACCTTCTTCTTTAGTTAAAACATAAATAGCAGCTTTAAACTTAGTATGTGGAGTAACTGTTCCTGGTTTAGCTAAAACTTGACCACGTTCAACTTGTTCACGAGAAATACCACGTAATAATACACCAGCATTATCTCCTGCTTCAGCATAATCAAGTTGTTTACGGAACATTTCGATACCTGTAGCAACTGTTTTTTGAGTATCTTTAATACCAACGATTTCAACTTCGTCATTTAATTTTAATTGACCACGTTCAACACGACCAGTAACAACTGTACCACGTCCTGTAATAGTGAATACATCTTCAATACTCATTAAGAATGGTTTATCTACATCACGTTCAGGAGTAGGAATCCATTCATCAACAGCATCCATTAATTCATTGATTTTTTCAACATATGCAGGATCTCCTTCTAGAGCCTTTAATGCTGAACCACGAATAATTGGAGTATTGTCACCATCATAATCATATTGGTTTAATAAGTCACGGATTTCCATTTCTACTAAGTCTAATAATTCAGGATCATCTACCATATCACATTTATTCATGAATACTACCATTCTAGGTACACCTACTTGACGAGCAAGTAAGATATGTTCACGAGTTTGAGCCATAGGTCCATCAGTAGCAGCTATAACTAAGATAGCTCCATCCATTTGAGCAGCACCTGTAATCATGTTTTTAACATAATCAGCATGTCCTGGACAGTCTACGTGAGCATAGTGTCTCTTTTCAGTACTATATTCGATATGTGCAGTATTAATAGTAATACCACGTTCCCTTTCTTCTGGTGCTTTATCAATATTATCAAAAGCAACTTGTTGGTTACCATTCTTACCAGCTAAAACTTTAGAAATAGCAGCAGTAAGAGTAGTTTTACCATGATCTACGTGTCCAATTGTACCAATGTTAACATGTGGTTTTGAACGATCAAATTTTTCTTTTGCCATAATTTAATTCCTCCTATAAATTTTCTAATTACAACTTATATTTTATCTAACAATTGATAAATTTTCAACTGTTTTGATACAACTTTTATTATTTTACATTTTTTTCAAGAATTAAGATAAAACATATATGATAACCAAAGCTAAATAATTAGCTTTGATTTATCATTAATTTCCACTTTTCTTAATTATTTCTTCTGAAATACTTTTTGGTACTTCTTCATAATGATCAAAGAACATTACGAAGTTAGCTCTTCCTTGAGTATTACTACGAAGTGAAGTTGCATAACCAAACATTTCTGATAGTGGTACCATAGCACTAAGTTTTACAGCTCCTAATTGAGTTTCTTGTCCAAGTGGTTTACCACGTCTTCCAGTTAAATCACCCATTACATTACCAAAATATTCTTCTGGAGTAGTAACATCTACTTTCATAATAGGCTCTAATAATACTGGTTGACAATTCTTTTTAGCTTCTTTTAATGCTAGGCTAGCAGCAATTTTGAATGCCATTTCATTTGAATCGACATCATGGTAAGAACCATCAAACAATGTAGCCTTAACATCAATCATAGGATATCCAGCAAGAATACCTGTTTGCATTGCTTCTTGTAATCCTTTGTCAACAACAGGAATATATTCACGAGGAACAACACCACCAACGATTTGATCAACAAATTCATATCCCTTATCAGGATTTGGCTCAAATTTAACCCATACGTGACCATATTGTCCACGACCACCAGATTGTTTAATATATTTACCTTCACAATCTCCAGCAGCTTTAATAGTTTCACGATAAGCAACTTGAGGACGACCAACATTAGCTTCTACATTAAATTCACGTCTCATTCTATCAACAAGAACATCTAAGTGTAACTCACCCATACCAGCAATAACTGTTTGACCAGTTTCATGATCAGTATGAACTTTAAATGTTGGATCTTCTTCAGCAAGCTTTTGTAAAGCTAAAGCCATTTTATCTTGATCAGCTTTTGATTTTGGTTCTACCGCAAGTTCAATAACTGGATCTGGAACAACTAAGCTTTCAAGAATAACTGGTTTCTTTTCATCACATAGTGTATCACCAGTAGTAGTAGCCTTTAATCCTACTGCTGCTGCTATATCACCAGTATAAACATCAGTAATTTCTTTACGAGTATTAGCATGCATTAATAGAATACGTCCAATACGTTCTTTTTCATCTTTTGTTGAGTTTAATACATAACTACCACTACTTAAGTGACCAGAATAAACTCTAAAGAATGTTAAACGTCCAACGAATGGATCAGTCATAACTTTAAATGCTAAAGCACTGAAAGGTTCACTATCACTTGGATGTCTAACTGCATCATTACCATCTAAATCAGTACCCTTAATTGATTCAATATCAAGTGGGCTTGGTAAATAATCAATAACTGCATCAAGTAATAACTTAATACCTTTGTTACCAAGTGCTGTTCCACACATAACAGGGAAGAATTCAGCCTTTAATACACCAATACGAATTGCTTTCTTAAGCATTTCGGCACTAACTTCTCCACCTTCAAGATAAACTTCCATTAAGTTATCATCAAATTCAGCAACTGCTTCAATTAAAGCGTTTCTCTTTTCTAAAGCAATATCTTTTAATTCTTCAGGAATTTCTATTTCTTGTGCATTCTCTTCTGGCTTACCATCATAGTGATATGCCTTCATAGAAACTAAGTCAACAACTCCATCAAAACTATCTTCAGCACCAATTGGCCATTCAATAGGAGCAGCATTTACACCTAATCTTTGACTAATTGTATTTAAACTAAATTGAAAATCTGCACCCATCTTATCCATCTTATTAGCGAAGATAATACGAGGTACTTTAAATTCTGATGCTTGACGCCAAACAGTTTCAGTTTGAGGTTCAACACCAGCCTGTGCATCAATTAATGCAACAGCACCATCTAATACACGTAAACTACGACTAACTTCAATTGTAAAATCTACGTGTCCTGGAGTATCAATAATATTAAAACGGTATCCTTTCCAATAAGCTGTTGTTGCAGCAGAAGTGATTGTTATACCACGTTCTTGTTCTTGCACCATCCAGTCCATTTGACTTTCACCATCATGAGTTTCACCAATTTTATGAATTTTACCAGTATGATATAATACACGCTCAGTAGTTGTAGTTTTACCTGCATCTATGTGAGCCATAATACCAATATTTCTAGTTCGTTCTAGTGAAGTATCTCTAGCCATATTACTTTCCTCCTACCATTTATAATGTGCAAAAGCTTTATTAGCTTCAGCCATTCTGTGAGTATCCTCACGTTTCTTTACTGCACTACCAGTTCCATTAGCAGCATCCATAATTTCGTTAGCTAAATTTTCAGCCATACCTTTACCGCCACGTTCGCGAGAATATTTTGTTAACCAACGAAGTGCTAATGCTTGACCTCTAGCAGCCGAAACTTCTATTGGAACTTGATAATTAGATCCACCAACACGACGAGACTTAACTTCAACTTCTGGAGTGATATTTTCCATAGCTTTTATGAAAACTTCTAAAGCATCACTACCAGTTTTTGTTTTAATTTGATCAAATGCTTCATAAACAATACTTTGAGCTATTCCTTTTTTACCATCTAACATAATTGTATTAATTAACTTAGTAACTAATTTTGAATTATATATAGGATCAGCAAGAACATCTCTTTTTACTGCACGTCTCTTACGCATTATTCATTCCTCCCTTCAAAATTTATTTAATTTTATTTTCCTTCTTTTGGCTTTTTAGCACCGTATTTACTACGACCTTGTTTACGATCTTTAACTCCTGCAGTATCTAGTGTTCCACGAACGACATGATAACGTACACCGATTAAATCCTTAACACGACCACCACGTATTAATACTACACTATGTTCTTGTAAGTTATGTCCAATACCTGGAATATAAGTATCTACTTCTTTTCCATTACTTAAACGTACACGAGCATATTTTCTTAAAGCTGAGTTTGGTTTTTTAGGTGTTTTTGTACCAACACGAGTACAAACTCCACGCTTTTGAGGGGCACTAATTTTAGTACTCTTCTTCTTAATAGTATTTAGTCCTACTCCTAAAACTGGAGATTTACTTTTACGAACTTTATCTTTACGTTTTGTTTTAATCAATTGATTAATTGTAGGCATATAATATATATCTCCTTTCTTGACACATATCCTGGTGTATCATACTACCCTTTAAATAAAATTTTGCACAAAAATGCAAAATTCATCTATAAGCAACAATAATATAACACTATCTAACTAATTAGTCAATAAAAAAATCAACTTTCAGTAATCAAAAACTTATCTACTGTATTATTAATAATTTTTGCATCAAATCTATCATCAATATTACTAAAAACTTTAACTTCATATTGACCATTACTATATAATTTAAACATTATAAAATTCCAATCACTATCTTTAGAACTGTCGTTATATAAATTATATAACAAACCCATAATATCAAGAATAATATCTTGTACTGAAAAATTATTTTCACTTGCCTCAACAATATTAATTATATTCTTCGAATTTTGTTTTATACATTTACATTGAAATTCTTTACTAATAGCCTGATTATTATTTACAATACATTTTCTAACTAATAGAGAAAAAACGACTTGCTCCCATTTTGTAGGCATAATACTAACTAATAAAGAAGCTATTTTTGCATAACTTTCTTCCCTATTCATTAATCATTTTCCTCTGTACTTTCATAAATAGAATTAGGAGAATCTTTCTCTAAACCATTATTATACGCTATGATTGAAAAAATAATTATAAATAATATTAGTATAGCTATAATAGCAATCATAGTTGACATTCCAAATCCCTTTTGATTTATTTTTTTCATAAATTTAGTCACCCAATATCATTTTATTAAATAATATTCCCTTTGTAAAGCAAAAGAAAAGGAATAGTTTCCTATTCCATAAATTGATCTTCTAATCTTTCTAAAGGTTCTTCATCAATAAATTCTTTTGCTAATGTATAATCAACATCTTGATAATCCTTAATACCAGTACCAGCAGGAATTGCTTTACCAATAATAACGTTTTCTTTTAAACCTTCTAAGGCATCAACTTTTCCTTTTATAGCGGCATCAGTTAAGATTCTTGTTGTTTCCTGGAATGATGCTGCAGATAAAAATGAATCTGTTTCAAGAGAGGCCTTAGTAATACCAAGTAAAACTGGTTTACCACTAGCAGGTCTCTTACCATGAATAACTGCATCTTTATTTCCATTTGTAAAATCATAGAAGTTAACTAATGATCCAGGTAAGAATTTAGTATCTCCACCTTCAATTATTCTCATACGAGAAATCATTCTACGTGCTATTATTTCGATATGTTTATCGGAAATATCAACACCTTGAGAACGATAAGTATTTTGAACTTCTTTCAAGATATATTCTTGAGTAGTAATAGGATCAGTAACATCAAGTAACTCTTTAGGACTAATAGCACCTTCAGTTAACTTGTCACCACATTTAACTTCATCGCCTTTTTCAACAGACAATTTAGATCCATAATTAGTAACATGTTCTTTTGTTTCTAATTTATTAGTAATACTTATCTTATATTTTCCGTGATCTTCTTTAATCTTAGTAACTTTACCATCGATTTCAGCGATAGTAGCTTTACCTTTTGGATTACGAGCTTCAAATAACTCTTGAACACGAGGAAGACCTTGAGTAATATCTTCTCCACCAGCAACACCACCGGTATGGAAAGTACGCATTGTAAGCTGAGTACCAGGTTCACCAATTGATTGAGCAGCCATTACACCTACTGCCTCACCAATCTCTACTAAATTACCTGTAGCAAGGTTACGTCCATAACATTTTTGACATACACCATTTTGAACACCACAAGTTAAAATTGTACGTATCTCTACTTCTTTAATACCAGCTGCAACTATTTTTTCAGCCTTATTTTCAGTAATCATTTCTAACTTATCAACGATAACTTCTTTTGTCTCTGGATTAATAATCTTTTTATTGGCAAAGCGACCAACAATACGATCATATAATCCCTCAATAACAGAACCAGTTTTTTCATTAATAAAGTCATGAACAACAACACCTTGATCAGTACCACAATCAGCACATCTAACAATCATATCTTGAGAAACATCAACTAAACGTCTTGTTAAATATCCAGAGTCAGCAGTTTTTAATGCTGTATCGGCAGATCCTTTACGAGCACTATGTGTAGACAAGAAGAATTCTGCAACGGAAAGACCTTCTTTAAAGTTTGAAAGTACTGGAATTTCAATTGGGTCTCCATTTGGCTTCTGCATTAATCCACGCATACCTGCAACCTGAGTAAAGTTTGAAATGTTACCACGAGCTTTAGAATGCATCATCATAAATATAGGATTATCAACTTCCAATTTAGAAATTTCTTCAAGTTCGGCTTGAACTTTATCCTTAACAGAATACCATGTTTCAATTACTTTGTTATGACGTTCTTCTTCAGTAATTAAACCACGTTTATATTGTTTGTTAATTTTATCAACAATAGCTTGACCTTCATCGATAAATTGTTGTTTTTTACTACTAGTAGCAACATCACTCATACTAACTGTGATACCAGCTAAAGTTGAATATTTAAATCCTAAATCTTTTAACTTATCAAGCATGATAGATGTTTCTGTTGTTTTATAACGTTTAAATACTTGAGCAATTATTTTTTCTAAAGCACCCTTTGCAAATGGTTTTACAAGTGGCATTTTAGCAATTTCTTCAGGAATATTTTTTCCACGATCAATAAAATATTTACTAGGAGTAATTTGTTGAATATTTTCATCAGTTGGTTCATTAACAAATGGGAAAGAGTCTGGTAGAATTTCATTAAATTTAATCTTACCAACTGTAGTAACTAAGTACTTATCTTTCTTATCATCAGTAAACAACTTATGTTTAAATGAACTAACAGGTAATGCAATTCTTGTATGAAGAGTAATTTCTCTTCTCTCATAAGCCATCAAAGCTTCATTAGAATTTTTGAACAATCTTCCTTCACCATGTTCTCCAGCCTTTTCCATAGTTATATAGTAATTACCTAAAACCATATCCTGAGAAGGAGTAACGATTGGATCTCCAGATTTTGGATGTAAAATATTATTAGATCCTAACATTAACAATCTAGCTTCAGCTTGAGCTTCTTCAGAAAGTGGAACGTGAACAGCCATCTGGTCTCCATCAAAGTCCGCATTGAAAGCTGGACAAACAAGTGGATGTAGACGAATTGCTTTTCCACCAACTAAAATTGGTTCAAACGCCTGAATTCCTAATCTATGTAAAGTAGGAGCACGGTTCAATAATACTGGATGTTCTTTAATAACATCTTCAACAACATCCCAAACCAATGGATCTCTATTATCAATAAGTCTTTTAGCAGCTTTAATATTATGAGCAATATCACGTTTTACTAATCCATTAATAACATGTGGTTTAAATAATTCTAGTGCCATTTCTTTTGGAATACCACATTGATACATCTTTAATGATGGACCAACTACGATAACACTACGTCCAGAATAATCAACACGTTTACCTAATAAGTTTTGGCGGAAACGTCCTTGTTTACCTTTTAACATACTAGATAATGATTTCAAAGGTCTATTACCAGCACCAGTTACACTTCTACCACGACGACCATTATCAAATAATGCATCAACAGCTTCTTGTAACATACGTTTTTCATTTTGAATAATTATTCCAGGAGCCCCTAAATCAATTAACTTCTTTAAACGATTATTACGGTTAATAACACGTCTATATAAATCATTTAAATCACTAGTAGCAAATCTACCACCATCTAATTGAATCATAGGTCTTAAATCAGGTGGAATAACTGGAATACAATCAAGAATCATCCATTCAGGTCTTTGTCCTGATTTATAGAAAGCATCAAGTACATCTAAACGCTTTACTAAACGAATTCTCTTTTGACCCTGAGCAGTTTCTAATTCTTTTTCAATTTCATTAATTTCTTTTTCAAGATCAACTTCCTTTAACAATTCCTTAATTGCTTCAGCACCCATACCAACTTTAAATCCGTTACCATATTTTTCATAATATGCACGATATTCTTTTTCAGATAATGTTTGCTTATTCTCTAAAGGAGCATTTCCTTTATCAATTACTACATAACTTACAAAGTATAAAACCTCTTCCAAATCTCTTGGACTCATATCAAGGATTAATCCCATACGAGAAGGAACACCCTTAAAGAACCAAATATGAGAAACAGGAGAAGCAAGTTCTATATGTCCCATACGTTCACGACGAACTTTAGAACGAGTAACTTCAACTCCACATCTATCACATACTATATTTTTATAACGAACTCTCTTATATTTACCACAAGCACATTCAAAGTCTTTTGTAGGTCCGAAAATCTTTTCACAGAAAAGTCCATCACGTTCAGGTCTTAAAGTTCTATAATTAATAGTTTCAGGTTTCTTTACTTCTCCATAAGACCATTCCCTAATTTTACTAGGAGAAGCTATACCAATTTTTAAAGCCTTTATTTTATTTACTTCTATCATTAGAAATCTTCTCCTTCCTCTATTTCATCATCTATATCATCTAAGCTATCAAACTCAGCTTCAAACTCTTCACTATCAATGCCTTCGTCGTCCTCTTCTATTTCGTCATCATCCTCAATAACACTATCAGCAACTACTTTAGCAGGCGATGATTCTACTTCATCAATAGATAATTTTAATTCTTCTTTGTCTTCTTGTTCTTCAATATCTTTTAATTCAAGAGCTTTACCTTCATCATCAATTATAGAAATATCTAATCCTAATGCTTGGAACTCTTTCATAAGAACTCTGAATGATTCTGGAACACCAGCTTCATCTATTTGATTACCTTTTACAATAGACTCATAAACTTTAACACGTCCAACAACATCATCAGATTTAACTGTCATCATTTCTTGTAATGTGTGTGCAGCACCATATGCATATAATGCCCAAACTTCCATTTCCCCAAAACGCTGACCACCAAATTGAGCTTTACCTCCAAGTGGCTGTTGAGTAACTAATGAATAAGGTCCAGTACTACGAGCATGTAATTTATCATCAACCATGTGATGTAATTTAATCATGTACATAACACCAACAGAAATTCTATTATCAAAAGGCTCACCAGTACGACCATCATATAATACTGTCTTTCCATCTGGATCCATTCCAGCTTCAGCCATCATCTCTTCGATATCTTCAATATGAGCACCATCAAATACTGGAGTTGCAACATGAACACCTAGTTTCTTAGCAGCCATACCCATATGTAACTCTAGAACCTGTCCTAAGTTCATACGAGAAGGAACACCTTGTGGATTAAGCATAATGTCAACTGGAGTACCATCTGGCATATATGGCATATCTTCTTGTGGAAGAATTAAAGAAATAACACCCTTATTACCATGACGTCCAGACATCTTGTCTCCTACTTGAATCTTTCTCTTTTGAATAATATATACACGAATTACTTTACTTACTCCGGCAGGTAATTCATCATTATCCTTACGAGAATAAATTTTAATATCATGTACAATACCATCTCCACCATGAGGAACTCTTAAAGAAGTATCTCTTACTTCACGAGTCTTCTCACCAAAGATCGCATGTAATAGTTTTTCTTCAGAAGTAAGTTCAGCCATTCCCTTTGGAGTTACCTTACCAACTAGAATATCTCCTTCTTTTACTTCTGTACCAATAGCTATAATTCCGTTTTCATCAAGATTACGACGTGCTTCTTCACTAACATTAGGAATATCTCTAGTAATCTCTTCAGGACCTAATTTAGTTTCACGACATTGCATTTCATAATCCTCTAAGTGAAGAGAAGTATAAGCATCATCTTTTACTAGATTTTCATTTAAAATTACAGCATCCTCATAGTTATAACCATTGAATGTCATAAATGCAACAGTCATGTTTTTACCTAAGGCAAGTTCACCCTTATCAGTACTATTACCATCTGCAAGAATAGTAACTCCAGCTTCAACCTTATCTCCTACTTTAACAATAGGTCTTTGATGACTACAAATACTAGAGTTTGCTAATTCATAATTAGATAAATAATAAGTATCTTTACCCTTAGCATTCTTAACAATTATTTTTTTAGCATCTGCATATTCTACAATACCATCAGCTTTTGCTACTATACATACTCCAGAATCCTTAGCTGCAATATGTTCAACACCAGTTCCTATAAAAGGAGCTTCTGTTTTTAATAAAGGCATAGCCTGACGTTGCATGTTAGCACCCATAAGGGCACGTGTAGCATCATCGTGTTCCAAAAATGGAATACAACTTGTTGTAACAGAGACAACTTGTTGAGGACTAACATCAATATAATCAACTTGTTCAGGTTTTGCTAAAATATTTTCTCCACGGAATCTAGCATTTACTAAATCATCTGTAATTATATTTTCATCACTAGTTCCTACAGTAGATTGACTAATAATATAATCTTCTTCTTCATCAGCAGTTAAATATACTACTTCATCAGTTATCTTAGAATTTTCAACTTTACGATATGGAGTCATAATAAATCCATATTCATCAATTTTTGCATAACTAGCTAAACTTGTAATAAGTCCGATATTTGGTCCTTCTGGAGACTCAATTGGACAAATTCTACCATAGTGAGAACTGTTGACATCACGTACTTCTACACCTGCTCTATCTCTAGATAAACCACCTGGTCCCAAAGCACTTAAACGACGTTTATTAGTAAGTTCTGCAATTGGATTAGTTTGATCCATGAATTGTGATAATTGACTGCTACCAAAGAACTCTTTCATTGAAGCAGTAACAGGTCTAATATTAATTAAAGTTTTAGGGGTAACTTCTTCCATTTCTTGAGTTGTCATTCTTTCACGAATAACTCTTTCCATACGAGAAACACCAATACGGAATTGATTTTGTAAAAGTTCTCCAACTTGACGAACACGTCTATTTCCTAAATGATCGATTTCATCATAGTTACCTACTCCATGTAATAGGTTTAAGTAATAAGAAATAGAGGCATAAACATCAGAAATAGTAAGACGTTTAACATCTATAGTTTGATCATTACCAATAACAGTTATAGTTTTACCTTTATCAGAAGGATCAACAATTTTAATCATTTGAACTTTATCATAAGAATCCAAATCTTCATTAATCTTAACTTGTTTAACACCATATCCACTACTTAAAGCAACTCTAACATCTTCTAAATTTGCTTTAGTAACTTCAGTCCCACTAGCAAATGCAACATTACCATCTACTATGATATCTTCTGCCAAAGTTTGTCCAAGTAATCTATCAACAACATTTAGCTTTCTATTAAACTTATAACGTCCAACACGAGCTAAGTCATATCTAAATTCGTCAAAGAAACGTGTAATAATATTATTTTTTGATGAATCTAATGTTGCAGGTTCACCCGGTCTTAATTTTTCATAGATTTCTATTAATGCTTCATCAGTATTCTTAGTAGAATCTTTACTAATAGTATTTTCTAAATAAAGATCTCTTCCAAACATATTATAAATATCATCATCACTAGAAAGCCCAAAAGCACGTAATAAAGTTGTTAAAGTTACTTTTCTAGTACGATCTATTCTAACATATAATATATCTCTAGCGTCAGTTTCAAACTCTAACCAAGTACCACGTGTAGGTATGATTTGAGAAGTGATAAGTTCACGTCCATTTTTATCAATTTCATGATTAAAATAAACACTTGGACTACGAACCAACTGTGATACAATAACACGCTCTGCTCCATTAATAACGAAAGTACCAGAATCAGTCATTATAGGCATATCACCCATAAATATTTCTTGTTCTTTAACTTCACCAGTTTCGCGATTAAATAAGCGAACTTCAACTTTTAAAGGTGCAGAATAAGTAGTTTCTCTATCTTTACTTTCTTTTATAGAAAATCTTGGTTCTTCAAAATGATAATCCCCAAATTCTATCTTAAAAGTACCAGAAAAATCTTCTACTGGAAATAAATCTTGAAATACTTCTTGAATTCCTTTCTCAATAAACCATTGATATGATTTTTTTTGAATTTCTAATAAGTCTTTTAATTCGTATGCATTACGAATTTTAGAGAAATTTCTTCTCTCTCGGTGGCCACCACAATTTACTATTTTATATGACACATATTTCACCCCTATACATAATAAATTCAAAGAACATATTTATAAAAAATAATACGTTGCCAATTTATATTATTAGCACAAACTTGCCAATAAGTCAATTAAAAAGTACACTTAATTATAAAAAATCCTTTTTTTCGTTCTAATACTTCTACATTATATATTTTCTGCATGTCGGATATAATCGATTTAGCACCTTGTTCCTTCCGAACAACAAAAAACAGCCTTCCACCAGGAAGCAAATAATCTTTTGCTCCCTCCAAAATTTCATACACTACTTTTTTACCAGCCCTAATTGGTGGATTAGTAATAATAGTGGAATATTTAGAATTAATATTTTGATAACAATTACTTTCAATAACTGAACAATCGCTACATTTATTTTCTTTAATATTTTTTTCTGCTAAATGTAACGCTCGCCTATTAACATCACACATCGTAACTTTAACGCCTAAAATTTTATTTAAAACTATTCCAAAAACACCATAACCGCACCCAACATCAAGTAAACTTTCACCAATTTCTGTTAATGGAATATTTTCAAGTAACAAACGACTTCCAAAATCCAAGCCATCCTTAGAAAACACACCATTATCAGTATAAAATATAAAACTGTTATTTAATACAACTGCTCTAGTCTTCACAAGTTTACTCGGAATGCTATTATCATTAGTAAAATATTGTCCCATAATTACCTCTAACAAAGAAAAAGACAACTACTTATACACATAAATAGTTGTCTCCTTTCGTAAAAACCATAATACACCACTTTGTAAAATTTGTCAATAGTGAAGCAAAAATTATTAATTTATTGTTATAAAAAAACAAGTTACCATAAGTAACTTGCTATTTGAAAGTTAATTAAATTATTTAACTTCAACTGTAGCTCCAGCTTCTTCAAGCTTAGCCTTAATTTCATTAGCTTCTTCAATAGAAATATTTTCTTTAACTGGAGTTCCAGCGTTATCAACGATATCTTTAGATTCTTTTAATCCAAGACCAGTAATTTCACGAACAACTTTGATTACTCCAACCTTACCAGCTCCTGCATCAGTAATTGAAACAGTAACTGTAGAAGGTGCTGCATCAGCAGCAGCTCCTTGAGCTGGTGCTGCAACTGCTACTGCAGATGGATCTACACCAAATTCCTCCTTCATTGCGTCAAGTAATTCTTTTATTTCTAAAAGATTCATTTCTTTTAAAGAACTAATAAATTCATCTTTTGTTAATTTTGCCATTTCTTTTTCCTCCTTATTTAAATTAATTTTCTTCTTTTTGTTGAGAATATAAATCTAAGCATATAGATAAATCTCTTACCAATCCAATCATTCCACCAGCTAACATAGTCAATAGACCATCTCTTGATGGTAATGAAGCATATTCAGCTAGTTTTGCTTTATCAGCAATCTCTCCATCAATAACACCAATCTTTAGTTCCAAAGCTGGATGATCTTTAGCAAATTCTGTTAAAGTTTTAACAGGTGCTACTTGATCAGTACCATAAACTAAAGCACTTGGTCCATTTAAAGCATCACCTAAATCAATGTTTAAGTCTTTGAAAGCTCTTGCCATTAAAGTGTTCTTGAATACTTTATAAAAAGTTCCAGATTCTTTTAACTTAGTACGAAGCTCTTTAGTTTCATTATCAGTAAGTCCACGATAATCAAATAAAACTATACTGGTAGCAGACTCAACATGAGACTTAATTTCTTCAACTACTGCTTGTTTTTGTTTTAAGATTTTCTCACTTGCCATACATACACCTCCCTCAAATATTTGAGTTGCCACAAAAAAGGCTCTTGCCAATACAAGAACCCTTCTATAAAGTAGTCCTCGGTAGGATTTACTAACAACCTACTGTCTATGGCACCAACAAATTAAATTTATAATACACTATTTTTTATTATTTGTCAAAACTATTTAAAGAAATTTTTATACCAGGACCCATTGTAGAAGTGATAGCAATATTTTTTACATAATCACCCTTAACAGATGCAGGTCTAATTTTCATAATAGTTGAAACAAAAGCATTTAAGTTTTCTTTTAAATCTTCTTCTGAGAAAGAAACTTTACCAATAACTGCATGAACATTACCAAAACTATCAGTTCTATATTCTACACGACCAGCTTTAGCATCTGCTACAGCCTTAGCAGGATCCATAGTAACTGTTCCAGTTTTTGGGTTTGGCATTAAACCTTTTGGTCCTAAAACTCTACCTAATTTACCTAATAAAGGCATCATATCAGGAGTAGCAATCATAGTATCAAAATCAAACCAATTTTCTTTTTCAATTTTTTGTAGTAAATCTACATCACCAACGTAGTCAGCTCCAGCTTCCTTAGCTTTAGTAGCTGCTTCTCCTTTAGCAATAACAATTACTCTAGTAGTTTTACCTGTACCTTTTGGAAGAACAATAGCTCCTCTTAATTGTTGATCAGCTTTTTTTGTATCTACATTAAGTCTAATAGCTACTTCTACACTACCATCAAATTTTGTAGTAGAAGTTTCTTTTACTAATTTTACAGCCTCATCTACAGTATATGCTTTTCCTTTTTCTACTTTTGCTAAGGCTTCAACATATTTCTTACTTCTCTTTTTCATGAATTTCCTCCTTATTTTATAAGCGGAATGAATTAATTAAAACTTATATAAGTAAGCGGATCTTATATTTATTATCTTCTATTTCCTATTATTTTTCTGATGAAGCATCATATCCGTCAATTGCAATACCCATATTACGAGCAGTTCCTGCAACTGTCTTCATAGCAGCTTCAATAGTATCACAGTTTAAATCAGGTAATTTAATTTCTGCGATTTCACGAAGTTGATCAACTGTTAATGTAGCAACAACTTCATTAGCACCTTTAACAGATCCTTTATTAATATGAGCAAATTTCTTTAATAAGAAACCTGTAGGTGGAGTTTTAATAATAAAATCAAAACTTCTATCATCATATATTGAGATTTCTACTGGTAAAATGTCACCCATTTTATCGCGAGTAGCATCATTATATTTTGTACAAAATTCTTGTAGGTTTATTCCTGCTGGTCCTAATACAGTTCCAACGGGTGGAGCTGGTGTAGCTTTACCTGCAGGTATTTGTAACTTTATTTTTCTAATTGCTTCCTTTGCCACGAAAAACACCTCCTATATTTCCATTTCGTTTCCGCGAGTGGTTCAAATAGCTTTTGTCCGCTTTATTAAATTTTAGCTTTAACTGCCTCCCACTAAATCTATATCAAAATAAATATAGCGAATAAATGATATCACACTTTTTCTATAAGTGCAAGCTTTTTATATTTTTTGTATTTGACTCATTTCAACTTCAACACTTGTCTCTTGACCAAATAAGTCAACAATTAAATTAACTTTATTATTTTCTAAGTCAATAGAATCAATCTTACCAAGCATACCCTTGAAAGGTCCATCTGTAATGTTAACCTTAGTACCAGGCGCTAAATCTTTATCTACATCCATTCTAGAAATACCCATACTATTAAGGATTTTATCAACTTCATAAGGTTGTAAAGGAGTAGGTTTAGCTCCCTTACCACTAGATCCAATAAATCCTGTAACACCAGGAGTATTACGAACTATATACCAAGCTTCATCGCTCATAACCATTTCAACTAAAATGTATCCTGGAAACATTTTCTTTTCATGTTCCTTTTCAACACCGTTCTTAGTTTCTTTTACTTTTTCCATAGGCACAACTACACGATATATATAATCTTGCATTCCCATAGATTCAGCTCTCATCTCTAATTTCTCTTTTACTTTATTCTCATGACCAGAATAAGTATTAACAACATACCACTGCTTATCCATATTAATTCCTCCTAACCAACTAATGAATGTATTAAAGCATTAAGTGCATTAACACCATAAAAGAATAGTGAAAACACAATTACAAAAACTAATGTTGCAATAGAATATCTAGTTAAATCACTTTTTGTTGTCCAGTGTACTCTTTTAAACTCAGTTTTTACACCACGACAATAAGTCATAAACCTAGTACCTAAACCTTTTTTTTCTTTTTTTTCATCTTTCTTTTTCGCCATATTTCCACCTTCATAATTTATTTTTTCTAAAATAAAAACACTCTTTCGTGTTCTCTCATAAAATAGCACAACACAAAAAGAATGTCAATACCTTTAATCATTTAAGCAAAGATACCAATAATAATCGGAATAACTATACTAAGAATAGCCATCACAAAAGGAAATAATGATAAGCTAATGAATGCAGATTCAGAAGTTCCCCACTTATCATTTTTTCTTGATGATTTTGGTGGATTCATGTTCTTATGCATCTCTTCCTCTTGTTCCTTCATTTTACGTTCTTCTTCTTGCATAGTTCGTATATTTCTATTTTTTCTTGCCGTTTCATAGGAGTCTAAGTATACAAAACTACCACGCTCAATAACACCACGATAATAAGGTACAACTTCCGTCGGCATATTTTCCGCAAATAAAGAAAAATTATTTTTTAAGAATTCTGGATGATCAGGATCAATATAACTTAAACAATTATTATAAGTGCCAACAGCTAAACAAGCCGCATAAAAAACATTCTGAGTCTCTAACTCTTCTTTATTGTTACCCTCCGGTATCCATTTCTTAAAATCAACATCATATAATATTTCACCATCATTATTAATCATTTGATAAACTACTATATCTTGTATTCTAAAACTAGAAATAGCATATCCATTAGAATGATATAAATGCATTTTCTTGTCTAAACTCAAAAACAACTTCTGAAATTCTACCTCATCCGTCTTTCTACTAGAATTATGCGAATTTAGAAATTGTTCAAAAGTAGTCTGTGTAAATTGTTTATCATTATTTTGATTCATATTACATCACCCTATTATAATTAATATTGTATTACAAATACAAAAAAATTACAATTCAAAACCACTAATAATTAACTTACTTTTAATAGAACATACACAGTAATAAACATATTTAACTGAAAGATCTAATAAGATACTTATATCTTTATTAGAAAAACCATTATATTTAAGTTCGAATACTTGTGATTTTTTATTATCCAAGTTATTTTTAAAGTTAATCAATCTTTCATAAAAATAAATAAAGTTATCACAAAAACGAATAGAAGAGACACTATCCAAATTATTATCAGAATCATCATCTAAAGATATACTGTCATTCAAGAATTTATTCTTACTATTAAGATAAGAATTAACATAAGTTTTAAGTCTACTACTAATGCATAATACTGCATATGAATAAAAGATATTGTTTTTTTGTTCCTTAAAATGATCTATAGCATAATTAAGTCCAATCATTGCCTCCTGATATAAATCCTCATATTCTATTTTTTTATCCCTTAATCTCATATAATATTTTTGACTAATACTAATCAAAATAGGCTTATATTTCTTAAAAATAATATCTTTTTCTTCTAATTGATTTTCTCCTATAAGATATAAAACTTCATAATCGTTTATATCTTTATATTGCATATTTCCTACTTTCTATTACGGACTACTTCATATATCATTATTCCTGTTGCAACTGATGCATTTAAACTATTTATTTCTCCACGCATAGGAATACTTGCTACAAAATCACAGGACTCTCTAACTAACCTACTCATCCCGTTTCCTTCATTGCCAACAACAAGTGCTATTTTCCCACTATAATCAATCTGTCTATAGTCTGTTCCATCCATAGCAGTACCAACTATCCAGAATCCATCATCTTTTAGTTTATTAATTGTTTGAACTAAATTAGTAACTCTACAAATATTCATCTTTGCTAATGCACCAGCACTTGTTTTCATAACTGTAGAATTAACTTGAACTTCTCTATCTTGTGGGATAATAATTGCATCTACTAAAGCAGCTTCACTTGTCCTAATAATAGCTCCAAAATTATGTGGATCTTCCAAATGATCTAAAATAACTACAAATTTAGCATCACTCTTTAATAAATAATTTAAAGGCGTATATTGGTAATCCATAACGTCTAATATTATACCTTGATGAACACCTTTTGACAAATCATCCATATATCTTTTATCTTTGTAAATTACATCAAATTTTGTATTTTCTAAAGCAGAAAGAAGTTTTTTGTCATTAAATCCATCTTGAATTATAATTTTTCTAATATCTTTCTTATAATTTTTTAAATATTCAAAAGCAACATTTCTACCATAAACTATCATTATTTACCTCCTAAAATATGTAGCATTATTTCATTTATTCTACTTTTATTCTCTTTTAATTCTAAATATCCTATCACAGCTTCTAAAGCAGTAGCATATCTATAAGTAATAATATTACAATTTTTAGGATGTGATTTGCTCTTATAATTTCTAGCTCTCTTAATTATAGACATTTCCTCTTCCGTAAAAAATTCTTCTTCAATTAATTTGTGAAGAAATTCTGATTGACTTTTAGCAGATACATACTTTACAGCTTCTTTTTGTAATTCATCTACATGATTTATTTTTCTAGATATCAATGCTTTTCTAATATAATCCTCGTAAATTGTATCACCTAAATATGCAAGCACTAATACATTAATTGTATTTAAATCCATATACTTACCAATTACCAACTACATTATTTCGTACTTAGTACCTTCCCTACTATCGATTAATTTGATGTTTTTTTTCATTAACTCATCACGTATTTGATCTGCAAGTGAAAAATTCTTCTCTCGTTTAGCCTTATTTCTAATTTCTATTTGTTCTTTTATATAAGCATCTAACTCACTATCAATGACTAATTCATCATCATCAAATAACGATAATGACAATACTTTATCAAAATCATGTATCAATCTATACTTTGTATAAGAATTAGTTGAATCTTTCAAAACATCATATACAAGAGTTAACATATTAGAGGTATTTAAATCATTTTCTATTTCTGCTTTAAATAACGAATTATATTTTTCAAATACTGTATTATCCAATGTTCCACTCTTTTCCAAGGCTCTAACTTTATTTTTTAATTTAAAATAAGCCTGTTGTGCCCCATCCAAAATTTCATAACTAAAAGTAAGTTGGTTATGATAATATGAATTTAAACATAAAAATCGATAACTTAAAGGATCATATCCTTTTTCTTCTAACAAAGACACGGTTAAAAAATCTCCCTTTGATTTACTCATTTTACCAGTCTTATCATTCAAAAAGCCAAAGTGAACCCAAGTATCACACCATCTATGATCTAAGTAAGCCTCACTCTGCGCTATTTCATTAGTATGATGTGGAAAAACTGCATCTTCAGCTCCACAATGAATATCCAAATATTCTCCTAAATATTTAATAGCAATACCACTACATTCAATATGCCATCCCGGATATCCTCTACCCCAAGGACTATCCCATTGCAATTCTTGATTATTAAACTTAGAGTTTGTAAACCACAATCCAAAATCAAATGGATTTTTCTTAAAATCATCTTTTGAAACATCATTACGAACAGCTACTAATAAATCTTCCTTATTTCTTCCCGATAAATCATAATATCTTTCAAACTTAGAAGTATCATAATAAACGTTTCCACCAGCAATATAGGCATAACCATTATCCAATAATTTAGAAATAATTTTAATATATTCAGCAATGTTATCAGTAGCATTGGAAACGACATCGGGTTTTTTTATATTAAGTTTACGACAATCATCAAAGAAACATTCAGTGTAATATTTAGCAATATCACGTGACGATTTATGTTCTCTTTTAGCCGCTACTAACATTTTATCTTCACCAGTATCACCATCACCTACCAAATGACCAACGTCAGTAATATTCATAACTCTTTGAACATCATAACCCAAATATCTAAATCCTTTTTCTAAAATATCTTCAGAAATATAAGTACGTAAATTACCAATATGAGCAAAATGATAAACTGTAGGCCCGCATGTATACATTTTAATTTTTCCTTCTTCTCTTGGAACAAATTCTTCTACCGATTTATGTAGAGTATTAAATAATTTCATATAATCACCTTTTCATGCCAACAATTATAGCATAAATATAAATCTATGTAAATTATCACTCCCCAGAAAATTCTCTAACTGAAATACTGCTATTTCCACAAATAATTTCTTCCATTATATAATTTTCCACTTCTTCTTCAATAATTTTATCTATTTTTCTTGCCCCATATTCTAAATAATTAGACTTTGCTAAAATGTTATCCACAATTTTTTTAGAAAAGACCACATTAATATCTTTGTCATAATATTGTTTTTTTAACATATTTAGTTTCTTATTAATTATTTTCTTAACAACTACTTCATCTAATTTCTTAAAGGTAAATACTTTATCTATTCTATTTAAAAACTCAACAGATAAAAAATCTTTTAATGATTGATTTAAACTATTATCATCCATAAAACCAATAGATAAATTATTACAACCCAAATTAGAAGTCATAAAAATAATGGCATTCTTAAAACTAATACTCCTTCCAACTGCATCATGTACAACCCCTTCATCTAAAGCCTGAAGAAAAACTTTGATAACTGCAGGAGAGGCCTTTTCAATTTCATCAAGCAAAATAACACAATTAGGATGATTACGTATTTTTTCCATTACTGTATTATCCTCTCTATACCCTACATATCCAGGAGCTGAACCCAATAACTTACTTATTGAATACTCCTCTTTATATTCACTCATATCAATACGAATGAAATTATCACTTCCATATAAAGAAGTAGCATACTCTTTAACAAATAAAGTTTTTCCAACACCAGTAGGTCCTACAAACAAAAAGGAATATGGTTTATCTTTCTTAAATCCAAAATAAATCTTTCTAGTATATGCACAAATACTATTAATGATTTCATCTTGACCCAAAATCTTTTCTTTCAAATTTTTATTAAGTTTTTTTAGCAAAGCTTTTGTATCATTATTAACCTCATATATAGGTATTTTTGTTTTAAGTTCTATTATTTTTGCAACCTGCTTTTTAGTAATTACAGGTAAAGGTTTTTTAACACTCTTTTTAACTATCATATTGCTTAACTCATTTTCTAACTTATATTGTTCATCTTTGAGTCTAGATGCTTCTTCAAAATCTTGTTCCTGCACTGCCTTATTTTTTTCCTGAATAATCTTTTTCACCTTGTTATTTAGTTCTAAAGTTTTATCATCTTTATTTTTACTTTCTAAAGAAGCTTTAACACATACTTCATCCATAATATCAATTGATTTATCGGGATTTCGCATATTTTGAATATATCTATTAGATAACTCTATAATATAATCAATCACCTCTTCTGGTATAACAACATTGTGGAAACTTTCATATAGTGGTTTCAAATTCATTAACATCTTTTTTGTTTTTTCCACATCAGGTTCCAAAACATTAATCTTTTGGAATCTTCTATCCAATGCCTTATCTCTTTCTATATACTCATGATATTCTTCATTAGTAGTCGCCCCTATTATCTTAATTTTTCCTCGTGCTAAACTAGGCTTTAATATATTAGAAGCATCAATAGCCCCTTCAGCACCACCGGCCCCAACTATAGTATGAACTTCATCAATAAACAAAATAATATTTCCATCTTCCTCTACTTCTTTTATTATTTTATTTATTCTTTCCTCAAACTCTCCTCTATACTTAGTTCCTGAAACAAGTGACGCTATTGAAACAGAAAGTATTTTTTTATTTTGTAAAAATTTTGGTACATCTCCATTTACTATTCTTCGACTCAACTCTTCCACAATAGCAGTTTTTCCAACACCTGCCTCACCAATTAGTAAAGGATTATTTTTTGTTCTTCTCGAAAGAATTTCTATTACTCTATTAACTTCCTCATCACGGCCACTAACCGGATCAATCTCACCCACAACAACCCTCTTATTAAAGTTAACTGCAAAATCATTTATAATTAATTTTTTTTCTTTCTTACTTTTCTTAACAATATACTTATTGGAAAAATCATCATATAAAGCATCTATATTTATATTCATTCCAACAAGTAATCTAATGGCTACTCCTTCACCCTCCTCTAGTAAAGATAAAAATAATTGTTCTATTGTTACCTCTTTTTCCTTTCTCTCTTTACTATCAAATGTTGCATTTTCTATAATTCTTTTTAATAGCGGAGTATATAAAAACCAAGAACTTACCTTTGTTCCTTTCCCCATTATTTTTATTATTTCATTATAAAAATTCTCATAATTAATATTATATTTTGAAAGCATCTTAGCAATAGGTAAATTTTTATTTGAAAGTATGGCCAGCAAAAGATGTTCACTACCAATATATGGATGCCTTAACTTAATCATTTCTTCACGCGCTAATAACAAACTTTTCTGTGCTTCTTCACTAAATTTTGAAAACATTTTTTCCCATCCCTTCAATAATATTTTATGTATATTTTGATACCAATGACAAGAAATTATAATCTAAAAAAAACGACAAAAAAAAGAAAGGACCAAGTCCTTTCTAAATAGATTAAACAATTGCAAGTGCTATTGTACAAACAATAAGTAATACAACTAAAATTTCTAAAGTTAATTTCCAAACAGTTTTTAACCATTTTTTATAAGGAATATCTAAATAGAATAAAGTTAGAAGTAAAACAATACTTGTAGGGGCAACTAACATTGTTAATCCTGATACAGATTGATATAATACCCAAATAACAGGATATACCTTTGTATTAGTAACTAAACTAACTAAATAAGGAACAACACTATTGAATACATACATTGGATCACTATTGAATACTGTAGCAATTATAGCAACAATAGTAGATGTAAATACATTAAATCCTTTTGTTAATCCAAATATTGCCTTATAGATAGGTAATTGGAATGGATGATATGTTACAATAACCAAACCAAAGTATACCAATACAACTAAGATAGCAGGTACTATTGACTTCTTAATACCATTAATCATTCCATCAAATACATCATCACATTTAACTTTGTATATCATAGCTAAAATAATAGCTCCAAGAATAACAAGTAATGAAATATCAGTAAGAGACCAGTTTCCAAATGACTTAACAGTACCTAAGAATTTACCAAAAATAGCAAAGTCAACAGATAAAGCTGAAACCAAAGTTTTAAATAATTTAGCTTTAACTAAATATCTACCAATTAATATAACAATAGTTACAATAGCAACTGCAGCATCAATAATATATGCATGTTTGTTCTTTTTCTTTACAAATAATACTATATTGATTATTAATAATAAAACTAATAAAGCAACAAATGCAGGTACTGTAAATCCAGTAACAGCACTAGTAACATCATCAAATAAAGTAACACCAAATACTGCAGACCAAGGAATAAATCCTAAAATCATAACTACTAATATTAAATCGCATACTAACACTAATGGCCATATCTTAGTAGTTTTGCTTTCTTTTGCATTTACTACTTCAGGAATATAAGCTTCTAGTTCTTTAGTATCTTCTTTAGATCTTTTAGCCATTTTATTAATATACATAATTGTATTTACAATAAGAATAGCTAAACCTAAAACAAGAATAATTATCTTATAAACCATACCAGAAGTAACTTTTAAAGATAAAGCACTTGCTAAAATACTAGTATTATTATAAGCGAATGTTGTACCCATTACACCAACAACAACACTACCAACAGTAGTTAAAGCTGCAACTATTTTATCATAGCCCATTACTAAAACTAATGAAATAATAAATGGGAATACTAACAATAGTGCCAAGTTCAATCCTGTAAATGAAGTAATAATTGCAAGAATTATCATTATAACAGCTAAAGCAATTTTTTCTTTACCCTTAAATGATTTTGCTAATTTATCAATCATTACTCGATAAGCACTAATATGATTTAAAACACCATAGAACATACCAATAGCAAAAACATATAAAGCTATATAACCAAAATAAGAAATAGCTGTCACAGGATATGAAAATACATCAAATAATCCCATTTGAATGCGTCCTTGTTCAACATAACCATTTGAATAATATGCTGAAGTAAATATCCAACTTAATACTAAAAAAGTTAATAAAGTAATAAGAACGACTTTTAGTGTATTATGTTTCTTCATAATTTTCTCCTCCCATTATCATTATACTATAATAGCTAGATTTTACAATACTTTTAACACTTTTTACCCCAAATTTTAAACAAAAAAAATACTACTAATCATTAGTAATATCTTCTTTATTTTTCATAAGTGGGAATAAAACAACATCCTTTATATTAGCCGAATTAGTAAGTAATTGTACTAAACGATCAATTCCCATTCCCCATCCACTAATAGGAGGCATACCATATTCCATAGCATCGATATAATCATAATCCATAGGCATACTCTCTTCATCACCATTAGCCTTTAATCTAGCTTGTTCTAATAGTCTCTTTTCTTGCTCTATAGGATCAACTAATTCAGAATAAGCATTAATAATTTCAGCACCATTAATAACTAACTGAAAACGATCAGTAATTGTTGGATCAGAATCATTTGCTCTAGCTAAAGGAGAAAGACTAATAGGATGTTTAGTCAAAAATACAGGATTAATTATATAAGGTCTTGCGATTTTCTTATATAATTGATCAACTAAATTACCATAACCTAAATTCTCAAGTGGAGTTTCACTATCAATTTCAATTTTATCTTCTCTTATCTTTTGTAATAATAATTCTTTAGTATTATAAACATTAATATCAATATCTGAATACTTCAATATCAAATCTCTAAAACTAATATCTTCCCATTCTCCAGATAAATCCACAACTTTATCTCCAACATTTATCTCTAAAGTACCAAAAATATTCATAATAATTGATTGTAACATTTCTCTAAGGAATTTCATATTATCCCTATAATTTAAATATGCTCCATATCCTTCAATCATAGTAAAATCTTGTAAATGAGTAGCATCTATTCCTTCGTTTCTAAAACATCTAGCAATTTCAAAAACCTTAGTATAGCCACCAACAATAGCTCTTTTTAAATAAGTTTCTGGGGCAATTCTTAGAAATAAATCAATATCTAAAGCATTATGATGAGTAACAAAAGGTTTAGCAGTTGCACCACTTGCTTTATTATTCAAAATTGGTGTTTCTATTTCTAAATAGCCCTTAGAGTCTAAATAATTTCTCAACTCTTTTATAAATCTACTACGAAATAAAAATTTCTTCTTACTATCATCATTAGTAATTAGATCAAGATATCTCTTACGATAAATAGTTTCAATATCCTCTACACCATGAAATTTTTCTGGTAATGGTTTTAAAGCTTTTCCTAAAAATTCTATATGACTAGCTCTAATTGTTTTTTCACCAGTATGAGTAGTAAATAATTCACCTTCTACGCCAATAAAATCACCTAAATCATAATTTGCCTTAAAATCTTGATAAGCTTCTTCACCTATCATATCTACTTTAACAGAAATTTGTATTTTTCCTAATATATCACCTATGGTTAAGAAACTCATCTTACCCATTTTACGCATTAAAATTATTCTACCAGCTACTCTTATACCAGTAGTACCATCTTCCATTTGTGAGGCATCAGCTATTTCACAATTAACCTCAAATCTATCAGGATATGGATTCTTAATATTTTTTAGTTTTTCTCTTCTTACTTGTTCTTGTTCACTAAACTCTCTCATTTTTTACTCCTCCTTCAAGCTAACTACTTTTGTACCACAAATTAAGTCAGCAACACTTCTTCCATCTTTTCTAATAATAATCATAAAAATACTTGCAATTAAAATTGCATACTGAATAATTTGAACAATTGAAGAACCATATACATATGTATTTCTATTAATAAGTACGAAAATTGCAATTAAAATATTAGCTAAAATATAATTATTAATCAAACCTCTAATTAACATATCATTCATACTTAAAGTTCCATCTTTATTTTTAACTACTCTAATTTTCATTATTCTCTTTCCAATTGTTTGACCATTCATATACATTTGATAAACAATAAAATATAATACATAAACTACTATTGTAACTATATTAGTAAGTCCTGTTTCTTTGGAAAGTTGATAACTATTATCCATACTTTGATTAAAGTAGGTCTTAGCACTTATTTCTTGATTTTGATATTTTTCTAATATTTCTGAAGATTGTTTATTCAACTTATCAACAGTTTTTGTGGAAATAAATGGATAACTAATTAAAGTAGAAACCAATACTACAATAGTCATATCAAGAACATAAGCTAATAATCTTTGTAAAAAGTAGGCCTTATTATTTTCATCACTATTTTTTTTACTCATTGCTTTTTCCTCCTAAAAATTCATTCAATACTTGCATTATATCACGAATACTATTGCATTGATAGATTTTATTTTTAATTAATGATGCATTTTCTATTCCTTTAAGATACCATGCAGCATGACTTCTTATTTCTAAAACTGCTATTTTCTCATCTTTAGTTTCAGAAAGATATTTCAAATGCTTAATGCACATTTTTATTTTTTCCTCTGTAGATGGTAACTCATAATCACGACCAGCTAAATAATTGAGAGTATTTCTGATTAACCATGGATTACCAAGTAGTCCACGTCCTATCATAATAGCATCACAACCTGTTTCGTTAAGCATTCTCTTGGCATCTTCAGGTGTTTTAATATCACCATTACCTATTACAGGAATTGAAACATTATCTTTTACATTTTTTATAATTAGCCAATCAGCCTTACCACTATATCCTTGCTTACGAGTTCTTGGATGAACTGTTATAGCACTAGCTCCTGCATCCTCACATATTTTAGCAACCTCTACAGCATTAATATGGTCACTATCCCAACCACTACGTATTTTTACAGTAACAGGAACGTTAACTGCTGCAACAACAGCACTTACTATTTCTCTAATTTTCTGGGGATTTTTTAAAAGTGCAGAACCTGCCTGAGCCCGCAAAGCTACCTTAGGAACTGGACATCCCATATTTATATCTATGATATCAGGTTTCATAGTTTTTTCAATATACTTAGCAGCCACTACAAAGCTTTCCACATCAGTACCAAATATTTGTTGAGCAATAGGCCTTTCACTATCTGTCATATATAACATATCAAGAGTTTTCTTATTACCAAAGCTAATAGCCTTATCACTAACCATTTCGGCATAAATAAGACCACAACCCATTTCTTTACAAATTCTTCTATAAGCAGAATTAGATATACCGGCCATAGGCGCTAAAACTACTTGATTATCAATTTCTACATTTCCTATTTTCCACATACTATTTCTCCATACCGGCTTATTATAACAAAAAAACATGTGTAAAACAAGTACACACATTTCTTTATTTTTCTTTATTGACTTTATCTAATTCATCAATAATTTCTGCTTTATTCATCTTAGAATAATTTTTAATTCCTTTTTCTTTAGCCATTTCTTTTAAACTAGTTAATGACATAGATTCTAAGTTATCCTTATTTTCATCTGGCATACAACCATTTTCAACTAAATAATCTATTTGTTCTTTTGTTAATGTTTCATATTCTAATAATGTTTCAGCAATTAAGTTTAATAATTCTCTATTTTCTTTTATTATTTTCTTAGCATCAACATAGCAGCCATTAATAATTTTTCTCATTTCTTCATCAATTTCATGAGCAACAGTTTCAGAGAAGTTTCTCGTCTTATTATAATCTCTTCCAAGGAACGCTGCACCCTCTTGTTGTTCTAATTGCATTGGTCCCAAATCACTCATACCATATTCAGTAACCATAGCTCTTACTATTTTAGTAGCTTTTGAGAAATCATTTTCAGCACCAGTAGTTATCTCTTTAAAAACAACTTCTTCTGCAACACGACCACCAAGTAAACCAGTAACTTGTTCTAATAAATCAGTTTTAGTAGAACATAATTTTTCTTCACTTGGAACCATCATATTATATCCGCCAGCAGAACCTCTTGGAATAATTGTAACTTTTTGTACATCAGAAGCATTAGCTAATTTTAAACCTATAACAGCATGACCAGCCTCATGATATGCGACCAATCTACGATCTTTTTCACTATATTTATGACTAACTTTAGCAGGTCCCATTAATACCCTGTCAGTAGCTTCATCTACTTCATGCATTGTAATAGCATCTTTATCTCTTCTTACTGCTAGTAAAGCAGCTTCATTAAGTAAGTTTTCAAGGTCAGCACCACTAAATCCTGGTGTTCTCTTAGCCAAATTAGTTAAAGTAACATCTTTTGCCAATTTTTTATTCTTTGCATGAACTGCTAAAATTTCTTCACGTCCTTTAATATCTGGTAAACTAACAGTAACCTGTCTATCAAATCTACCTGGTCTAAGTAAAGCAGGATCCAAAACATCAGGTCTATTAGTTGCAGCTATTATTATAATACCTTCATTTTCACCAAAACCATCCATCTCAGTAAGTAATTGGTTTAGTGTTTGCTCACGTTCATCGTGTCCACCACCTAAACCAGTTCCTCTTTGGCGTCCTACAGCATCTATTTCATCAATAAATATTAAACATGGAGCATTTCTTTTTGCTTGTTGGAACATATCTCTTACACGACTAGCACCAACACCAACAAATAACTCAACGAAATCAGATCCACTTATGAAATAAAATGGAACATTGGCCTCACCTGCAACAGCTCGCGCTAATAAAGTTTTACCTGTTCCTGGAGGTCCCATTAATAATACACCTTTTGGAATACGGGCTCCAAGTTTTTGGAACTTTTTAGGATTCTTAAGGAAATCGATTAACTCTCTTACTTCTTCTTTTTCTTCTTTTAATCCTGCGACGTCTTTAAAAGTTACTTTATTCTTATTATCTGAAAGTCTCGCTTTACTCTTTCCAAAATCCATTGAACTTCTATTACCAGCCATCTGTTTATTTAGAAAGAAAAATGCTAAAAATACTAACAAAGCAAGTGGTAAAACATCAGCTAAAATCACAAGCCATGTACTTGATTCTGGATCAGCCTTAGTTACAAGCTCTATTTTTTGTTTTTCTGTTATATCAGTAATTTTCTTTACAACATTTTCACTCTTTGGTAAAACCGCATAAAAGCTTTCATTCTCAGCATAATCACTAAGTTTACCAGTTACCTCATAAGTTTGCGCTCTATCACGAGGTACAAGCATTACTTCTTTAACTTTACCATTTGCTAAATTTTCCATAAATTCATTATAAGTTAATATATTAGTTTTATGGTTTAAGAAATTAAACAAATAAAATATTCCTAATATTATTAGTAAAATAAATAAGTAAGGAAGTAACCCTTTTTTTATTGTTTTTTTATCTACTTTTTTATTCATATTTCCTCCTTAACAATATTTCAATATTATATCATAACTTTCTTCATTTTTTTTGTCAAATTTTGACTTTTTTATTCCAGGTATCCAAACAATTCTATCTAAACTATCGACAACAACAGGCCATAAATCTCTTTCTTCTTTTCCTATTTTCATATCGATAAAGATATCTTTTAATTTCTTCGTACCATTCATTCCCTTAATAGCTATTCTATCTCCCATTTTTCTAGTCCTAACAGTTAAAGGTAATCTAACTTCATCACTAGAAAGCCTACAGATATTATTACTATTATCATTAGTTTCTTCAATACGTTTTATTGTATGATGATTAGGTAAATCAACACTGTTACCAAGTTCTATTTCATAATTTGTTAACTCTTCCATCTCACGTCTCAAATAGAAATAGTCATATTCCCTAACAGCAATTACATCATTAGGTAAATTAATTGTTGCATTTTGTTTCTTGCCTTTAATCAATTCTTGTAATAACTCTACATGTCGATCATTTAATAAAATTAAATCATCTTGATAATATATTTCCATCAAAAAATATAAAATCTCTCTTTGTAAAAAATCATCTATTTGTAAAAATTTAGAAATAACTACCTTTCCATTAATTAATACCTTACTAACAGCCTTATTACGTTCCTTTTCAATAAATTCACTTGCACATATCAAATTTTCACTAAATTTATAAAATTTTTTATGAACATTTTTATCTTCTTCTTTTAGAAAAGGTAAAACAACTTTTCTATATCTATTTCTTGTATATTTCATTTTAGAATTAGAACTATCAATAAAATATGGAACATTATTTAAATTATCATACTCTAACAACTCATCTTTAGTAAAAGATATCAATGGTCTTACTAAATGATATGTTCCCATATCTACAATTTTCTTAAATCCAGAATAACCATTTAAATTAGAACCTCTAACAATTCTCATTAAAATAGTTTCTATTAAATCATCTCCATGATGCGCTGTCATTAAATAATTAGCATTATACTTTGCTACAATTTTTTCAAAAAAACTATAGCGAATATTTCTTGCTTCATTATGGAAATTATCATCACCATAATGTTCAATAAGCATAGTTTCAAAACAAATATCGTTTTTCTTACAATACTCTTGCATAAAAATAGCTTCATCATAACTTTCTTTTCTTATGTTATGATTTACATGAGCACAAATTAATGATAAATCATACTTTAATCTTATTTTTAACAACATATCCATAAGTGCCATTGAATCAGGACCTGTTGAACAACCAACTACAATAATATCACCTTTATGAAATTTAAACTCATGATCAATTAGAATTTCATTCATATAAGTCACCATATTTATTTTACCCAAATTTGGTAAGTTTTTCAACAAAAATAGTATAACAATTTCAAGTTTAAAAAAAGAACACCTAAGGTATTCTTAAAATAAACTCGCCATCCCTACTATACAAATATTTTTCCCTAGCATATCTTGCAATATACTCTTTATCCTGCATCTTATTAGCGTCAGCTCTCAAAGTATTTTCTTTTTTCTTTAATTTCTTCAATTCTTGAGATAATTTATCTCTTTCCTGTTTTTTATCGTATATTTGAACCCAATACTTTCCCATTGTATATGTAGTAAAAACTATAGTAGTCAAAGAAAAAGTACCTAAAATAAGCAGTCTACGTCTTTTTTTTATAGAATTTCTATCCTTACCCTTTCTTGCCATGACTATCATAACCTTTCTTATAATAAAGTATACATCGCAAAAGTTAAATATTCAAGAAAGGCAACAAATTTGTTTATTTTTTGACATCGTTTTTACGCATTAGTTTCTTAAAAAATGAAAAAGAAGACAAAAAGCCAACAGAAAGAGCAAGAAAAAAATAAACATGTAAATAACCAAAATTAATAAATTGTAAAATAAAGAAATATAACATTCCTAAATCTAATATAAAAATAGAATCAAAAATAATCTTAAAAATCATATTTTTATTAAATAAACATTTATAATTAACATTTACCATAAATGATATGAAAACACCATAAACAAGAGAAAATATTATAGCCTTAATTTGCATAGATAATGCTATCATTATTTAAATAAACGATTGAATATACTACTTTCCTTATCCTTTTTTCCATTTTCATCTAAATAAGTTAAACTATTAATCATTCCCTTTATGGTAACAGTACCTTGAATAGTATCTAATTTTATTAATTCTAATCCCTCACCCTTGACTAGTAAAAAGCCCATGACGGTGTCTAAAAGGAATTGTGTTTCATCAAAATTTTCTATCTTCTTTACTCCACTTGTAACAAACGATTTTCTTTCTATCATTGTAACTGTATGATTATAACTATTGATACCACTATCCATTTTTTCCATATATTCATCACCACTAAATATTATGCAAACAACACAAAAAAAAGACCAAATAAATGGTCCATTATATTATTCTTCTTCCTCTGCTACATCCTCAGTGTTATTATATTCTTCAATAATAGCATCTTCAAACATTTTTCTTGTCTCACTATTAATTGGATGTGCTACATCACTATATTCTCCATTAGCTAACTTACGACTAGGCATTGCAATAAATAACTTATCGTCACCTTGAATAATACGAATATCTTTAATTGCAAAACAATCATCTAATACAACAGATGCTTTACCTTTCATACGTGAATCTTCTTTTTCGATTTTACGAACTTTTACAGATGTAATCTTCATGTGTTTTCCTCCCTCTAAAGCCTTACACTTTACAATTACATTTTATAATATAAAAATATAAATTGCAACATTTTATTTTACTTTTCCCTAATCTCTAAACTAGATGTAATAACATCATTATAAGAAAAAGATTTTATCCTAGGATTTTCTTCTCTAGTTTCCACTAAAAAAACAGAGGGATATGTTTCAATAATAGTACCAGAAAACTTTTCCACTTGATTTCTGCTTCCATTGAAGACAAAAAAGTAATCATTGCCCTCTTTTTGTTGAATTTTTTCTCTCAAAGCATCTTTATTCATCTAGGAAACCCCACATACATTGTTCCATTAGTTATTATTCCTCCCATTCCATCAGTTTTATATTTAGTTTTCTCAAGCATTGGAATTAAGTCTATAGATTTATTTTTTTCTGCAAGAGATATACTAGATGCAATAATAGCTGGATCTAAAGCATGAATATTAACTCTTTTCGGACTTGAAGCAAAATTGGCCCCAGCCTTGATTAATTCTTCATAGTTGGATTGACAAGCACCAGCTATAATTATTAATTTTTCTTGACTACTTTCATATTCTCTAGCTTTCTTTACCGCCTTTACAAAATTCTTACTATTCTGATAATTATCTAAGTCTTTGATTGAACCCTTAGATTTAAAATAAGCATCATGTCCTGTAATCACAAGTATATCTGGTTTATATTCTTCAAGTTTCTTTATTATATCCCTTTCCATTTCATCTTCTTCCATATTAACACCATAAGCTTCTACTTTTAAATCACTATAAAACTTTATACAGCGCTCCAAATAGTTACTATCGGCATCAATATGTAATATTCTACCAGGAAGATAAAAATACTCACTACGGTCCAAATTAAGGGCACTAAGAGCCTTCTCAGTTAATTCCCTGTCACAACGATAAGGATCAATATCATCAACCACTTTAACCAAATCATCAATACCACTATCTGCCACTAGTCTAACTTCTATACCCTTCAAAACAACAGTATCATAGTTAATATTTAGTATTTCAAATATAATATCATTACCATGAGATTTTCTAGTAACTAAGTCACCTATTTTAAATTTCATAATATACTCCTCCATTTAATACTATGAAAAAATAAAATATTTAGAACACCAACACAAAAAAGTAGAACAATCACTTGTTCTACCAAAACCATTTATTGTAAATAAAATCACCGATAATTTAATCAGCAAGACTATTAGAAATTTCTGCAAAAACACTAACAGGAATCTCCTCAGCCCTAGAATTTAAACTATAACCATATTTTACTAAAACTTCTTCTATTTTTTTCAAATCATATTTTTTTAAATTATTTCTCAAATTTTTTCTTTTATATTGAAAACTAGACCTAACAAACTCAAAGAATAAATCTTTATTTTTTAAAGCAATCTTATCCTCTCGTGATGTCAACATTATTACTTCACTATCTACATTGGGAACAGGAATAAATTCAGATCTATTAACTTTAAATAATCGTTTAATTTCATAATAATAATTTAAAAAGACAGTAATAGAAGAATAAGCTTTTTTCCCAGGCGTTGCTGAGAACCTTTCACCAACTTCTTCTTGAACCATCATAACTATTTTCAAAAAATTAAGTCCAGAATTGATTAACTTCATAAGAATAGGTGTTGTAATATAATATGGAACATTACTAATAAAGTATAAATGTTTGTACTTATAATTACTAACCTTTTTTGCAAGATCTACATCTAAAAAATCACTAAATACAACCTCTACATTCGAAAGTTCCTTACTCAAATTAATTAAATATCCCTCTAACTGCATATCTATTTCATAACAAATAACATTTTTAGCAGCTTTACTTAATTGTCTAGTTAGTATTCCCTTACCTGGACCAACTTCAATAACTAAAGAATCATCTTCAATATCACTTAAAGTAACAATTTTTTCTACTATTCTATCGTCTTTTAAAAAATTTTGACCATATTTTTTTTTAAATTTGAAATCACCCATTTCAATCACCACGTAATCAATATATCATATTATTAAAAAAATAAACAACTCTAAATGCTTTATAAAACAACCTAACTTTCTATTTTCACAGAAATAACTCTTAATTTACTAGAAATTAAAAATAAAATATTTGCCCAAAACAAACCATAAAGCATTATTATAAAGAATGGATAGTAAACATTAAAATAATTATAGTTAGTACTATTTAACATCATATTGCCATATAATGATTTAAAAATTATAAATATATTTAAACCAAAAACTAAACACGCTGTTAAATTATAAAAACAATTATTAAGTATTTTTCTTCTCTTAAAACATAAATCCGCTACAAACGCAACCAATAAAAGTATATAGGGAATTATAATAACAAAAATTTCATAACTAAAACAACTATATAAGAAAATCATTCCATAAATAGTTACTGAAAAAGATAAAATAAACAAAATATATCGCATAACTAAGAGAATATTATTAATAAATTTAGTCATTAATAACACCTCCATTATAATAACTATTTACTAAATCATAAAATATGTTAACGGTATTACTATACAAATTAAATAAGGTAGTATAACTATTATTAACTTTTTCATAACTATTTTGATTCAATGTACCAAAATAGGATCTGCTATCACTTGAAATATTATTTTTTATATAAGATAAGCTAATATTTATTTCTTCTATATTAAACTTAAGCATTCTCTTAGAATCACCATCTAAATTTTTATAAATTTGATCATTAAAACACTCTTTTATTATTAATTTATCATATAATTGTAAGAATTTATAACTGTCATTTATAGATATTTTATCTTTATATATAACACTACTTAATTGCTTATCATTAAATTTTTGATAACATACTTTAAAGCTATTAACTAAAGTTAAATAATCATCGTTATCACTTTGTCCTGTAGTTAATAAATGCTTTACTTCACTTAATTTACTTGTTGCTTCATATGTAATTTTATTTTCATACTGAACTTTGCTTTGGACTTCGTTAAAAATATTATTAAACATAATAGAAACACAAACAAAGAACACAACACCTGTCACAAGGTATCCAACTATGTTGATATACTCACTAAAAATATTTTTCATACACGCACCACTAAATTATTTCTATATCATCACCGGCACTTATAATTTCAACTCTTTTATTTTTATCTTTTTTTAGTCTATAAAGTTTAAATAAATTGTAGCACACAAGTAAAATTAGTGGTAAAACTATAACCAATATAAACCCAACTGATGTGAAAACAAACTGTTGAACAACTCCTAACTTAGGAAACTTTAATATAACTTTACCATAAATATTTTCTTCTAATACTGGACTACTATCAGTACTAACATTATTATCGCCCTTCGTTATAAAAATTCTTTTACCATCACTAGTAGTATTAATTTCATTTATTCTATGCGTAATAGTATATCCATTGTATCTAGAATCAGTTGATTTAAAAGTAATAATATCTCCAACATTTAAATTTTTAGGATTAGTACGTGCCACTAATATAGCATCATGTACTTTGATAGTTGGAACCATACTAGGACTAACTATAACATAAGCACCTATAAGAGGAGCTGCCTGCCTACCACTATATTCATTTATTTTTGTATCAGCAAAACTAATAACGAACAAAGAGGTGATTATAATTAATACAGTAAGTAAAAAATTTAAAAATACTTTTAAGCTATAATGAACTATACTTTTTATTTTATTAAAAATACTACTTTTAGATTCTAATTTAACACTAGAACTAGCAACAAAAGTATCCTGCATAATAATCACCTCTATTCTCTAAGATAATATTAATACATTATAAAAAATAATAAAATATCCTATCAAAAAAAATAAAGTAACTTTACACCAAACATAAAATTACTTTACACTTTTTAACTTGCCTTACCATAAACATTAATTTTCAATTTATAGTAATTTATACTATCAACAACAGGGTATGTCGAATCTACCCAGACTCTTAATCTATAATAGATTGACGATGATTTATCAAATGTTCCCTTATCTAAAATCATCCCATTTGCACCACCAATAGGTGTCTCATCACTCGCCTTATAGCCAGTTGGTAATAGTACTTCATTTACATTTGTATAACTACTAGAATCAGACTTCTGTAAATATATTCTGATACTACTATCAGGAATAGTAGATGATGATACATCTTTTGTCGCAACTATTTCGTATTTAATATTTGACCCTTTAGTCATCTTAGAACTAATAGTAAAATCAAAAACATTCTTGGTATCACTCAATAATTTTCCCACATCAACAGTTACGGGACTACTACTATCAATAACAATTGAATTAGAACTAGAAGTATAATTCATCATTATAGTTGCTTGCGCAACATCTTCTTTTTTATTTTTCTTCGTATAATCTAGTGAACACACAATAACACAAATAATAACGCTTATTAAAATTAATATACCAATAATTGCTAATAAAAGCTGTTTATTAGAGGATTTCTTACTTTTATTCTCCATCAGTACCTCCATTATTCTATAAAAAACATTATACCTACTTAAATATAAAAAGTAAATATTTAATTATATTATATACCATATATTTTTTTTACATTTTCCGTGGTTTTTTCTGCTACTTCCTGGACCGATACATCATATAAATTTGCTATGTATTCTGCTATAACAGGAATATTTTTAGAAGAATTAAGACTACCTCTATAAGGTACAGGTGCTAAATAAGGACTATCTGTTTCTAAAACAATATTATCAAGCGATAAACTTTGCAAAGTCGTACCTAGTTTACTGTTCTTAAAAGTTACCACTCCACCAATGCCTAAATAATAGCCCATTTTTATATATGTTTTAGCAGTTTCTAAACTTCCAGAAAAACAGTGAATAACACCTTTTACTTTAAATTTTTTTAACATATTAATAGTATCTTCAGTTGCATCCCTTGAATGTATAACAACAGGTAAATTCAATTCTTCAGCAATTTTCAATTGTTTTGCAAACAAATCCAATTGTAGTATTTTATCCTCTTTACCATAATGATAATCAAGCCCAATTTCTCCTACACCAATTACTTTTTCATTTTCAACAAGTATTTTTCTTAACCAATTTATATCTTCTTCCGATACCTTAGTAGCACAATCAGGATGAAAACCTAACGTTAAATATACATCCTCATACTCTAAAGCATAGTTAACTACTTCCAAAATTTCATCTTTATTACAACCAGATACTATAATTTTTAATACATCGGCATTTCTATTATCCAATATTACATTATCTATATTATTATAAAAAGCTTTTTCTAAATGACAATGTGTATCAATATACATTTCTTACCTCCATTTATAACAAAAAAATATCACCTAGATGATATTTAATTTTTTTCTTCTAAATCTGTGAACCTTAATACGTATGTAATAAAAAGTCATTAAACCTAAATACAACATATCTAAAATATTATGCTCATCGTATATTAGTAAAAGCAATATAAAAACAACTAATAAATATGCTGTGTCTAGATTAAACAATTTATCAATTGATTTCCAAGACATAGTTTTCTCCTTTAATCGTTAATTTTTACCGCAAATACTACTCTCCTAATATAACATAAATACTTATCGTGTAAAATATATAATAATGACTTTTTTTCTAGTTTACACTATTTTAACACTATTCTTTGAAATAATGGTTCTGGATTATTTAAATGGTAATTATTATCACCTACAAAGTTTAAAGAATTATTATCATTATTTAATTGATATTTTATCTTTTCGCTAGTTTCTGGCATAAATGGTGCAAGTAGATTACCACAAACTCTTATAGATTCTAATAAATTATATATAACTGTTTCTAATCTATCATTTTTTGAATCATGTTTTGCTAGTAACCAAGGCATAGTCTCATCAATATATTTATTACTTTGACGCAACACTTTCATAATTTCACCAAGAGCATCACCTAAATGCATGCTATTAATATTTTCATCGACTATTTTTTCCAAATTATTAACATCATTAATAAAATCATTATCGATTTCTTCGTTTACTAACTTATTTGAAACATCTCCAGAAAAATATTTTTGTCCCATTGAAATAGTCCTTTGTACAAGATTACCCAAAACATTAGCTAAATCACTATTAATTTTTTCAATAAATAAATCTCTTGTAATATTACCATCATTATTATAAGGAATTTCTTTTAACAAATAATACCTAACAGTATCAACACCAAACTCATTAACTAAGTCATCAGCATAAATAACATTTCCCCTACTCTTACTCATCTTATCGTTATTTTGTAAAACCCAAGGATGAGCAAAAATAAGTTTTGGTAATTCCAAGTCCAAAGACCATAAAAATGCTGGCCAATATATGGAATGAAATCTAATTATATCTTTTCCTATAATTTGTAAATCAGCTGGCCACAATTTTTTGAATTCATCAGTAGAACCATCAGGATCATATCCTATATTGGTAATATAATTAGTTAAAGCATCTAACCATACATAAACAACATGATTAGTATCAAAATCAACAGGGATTCCCCATTTAACAGATGTTCTAGAAACACATAAATCTTGCAGACCTGGTTTTAAGAAATTATTAATCATTTCATTACGTCTAGATTCAGGTAATATAAATTCTGGATGTTCTTCAAACAACTTTTCTAAACGTTCTTGATAATTGCTTAACTTAAAGAAATAGGCTTCTTCACTATACTCCTTAACTTCTCTATGACAATCAGGACAGCATCCATTTTCATCTAATTGTGATAAAGTCCAAAATGATTCACATGGAGTACAATATAGTCCCTTATATTCACCCTTATAAATATCACCTTTATCATACATTTTCTTAAATATCTTTTGTACCACCTTTACATGTTGTTCATCAGTAGTACGCACAAACTTATCATAGCTTACATTAAGTAAATCCCACATGTTTCTTATTTGTCCTGATATATCATCTACAAATTCTTTAGGACTAATATTGGCTGCTGCTGCCTTTTCTTCTATTTTTATTCCATGTTCATCAGTTCCTGTTTGTAGGACAACATCATATCCTTTTAATCTTTTATATCTTGCAATACAATCGGCAAATAAAGGGTCATAAACATTTCCAATATGTGGTTTACCAGATGTATAAGCAATTGCTGTTGTTATATAGTATTTCTCTTTCATAATTTTCCTCCTAACAAAAAAACTATTAATAATATAAGGACGAATCATCGCGGTACCACCTTATTTTATAATAGTATTATACACTCAAATAGTTAACGCCTATATACGATTATACTTACATATCAGCATAATAAGCTCCAAAGCCATACTTTAAAAAGGCAAACATTTTCTTTCACCAACCGAAAACTCTCTACCGATTAACCAATCTAAAGCTCTTCTTCATAGCTAAAAGATAAAATCAGTATATCATAATAAATATCATTCTTCAACATGTTTTCCTAAAAATTCTGCCACTATTTTAATTAATTTTTCTTCTGATTCACTAATATTATTTTCTAAAGATACAATAATGGCCGATCCAACTGCATCACCATTTGCTATTATAGGGTATATTATATAATTACAATCTTCTTCCACATCATCTACTATTTTAACCTTCTCATTAAAAATACGTACACTTTTTCGATCATTAATTACATTCTCTAAATAAGAAGAAATGTTCTTACCCATATATTTTTTCTTATTAACACCACTAGCCGCTATTACATTATCTCTATCAGTTATAATTATATCTTTATTGATTTCTTTATTAATTGATTCTACTAAAATTTTAGAAACATTAGCAAGTTCATTCAAAGATGAATACTTTTTTAACGTAATTATTTCATTATCAACAAAAATCTCTAAGGATTCACCATCATGTATACGCAAAGTTCTTCGAATTTCTTTAGGAATAACAATTCTTCCCAAATCATCTATTCTTCTTACTACTCCTGTTGTTTTCATATATGTACTCTCCTTTGTAATTATTTTTTACTAATATCTAAGACTTTATACTTATAAAAGCTTACAATTATATTATAATGTCTATTTCCAATAATTTCCTTGGTAAATATTTCCATATAGTTAACTTATTAAGTCACAAAAAAAAGATGAACATTATTCATCTCTATGTTTTATATTAACTATTAAAAAGTCTTGAGTTGTTCTTAGTAAAGACATATCTTTCAGCCTGCTCTTTAAGACCATTAATCAAAGTTGTATCTTTTACCAATATTTTAAAATCAATATTTTCTAGAAGTTGTTTTTGGTATATACCTCTTTTATCCAAAAACTTAAATATTTCTTTACTTATCTTTTGTTCTTTATCATTACCAACATCACTCGTAAAAATATTACAAATATTGTCTAGTATGTTTTTTTGAACTGATTCATCTATTATTTGTTTAACATTCTTTTTTATTATTTTATTTATAGAACCCAACTCTTTTTTAGTGATCTTTATAACTTGATTTTCTTCATTTATATTAATAGAGTTAATAATCACCGTTATTTCATCTATTCTTATTTTCTTTATTGTTTCTAACTTATGAATAACGTCTTTTCGAAAATTACATATCATCTTATCCAAATTATTAGTATCCAAAATTATTTTTTCTTTTTTGGCAAGAGCTAAAAATTTCGTTTTTATTTGATCCATTGAATCTAATGGAGGCTTTTTTATCAAAAATATTATATCATTATCAATTAAAGAATTAGTATTATTATTAACTATTTCCAACACTGCCTTTTTATAATTTTCAACATGTTGTTGCATCAATTTTTCCAATTCATTCATTGCTACTACCTCCTACAATAAATAACATATAAAGAATAACCAATCAATTATCTAAAGTCAAGAATTATTTCCTATAATTACTAATAAAAGCTCTACTAAATAATAAACAGGATGTTTGTCCAATTTAACAGTATCCAAAGTAATAACTACATTATCACCTCTAGATTGAAATCTAAACATTGGTGTAATTTCGAAAGCTTTAATAAACAAATCATCTATTTTAATTAAATTAATAATTTTTTTATCAAATAATAATTCTATACTATTTTTAGTTTGCCAAACATTAACTAATGGCACCTTTTTTGCCAATTTTTCAAACCATTCCTCATACATATATACCAACATATCATTATCAAGAGCGCCAAATCTATCATCTAACTCAGCTTTAACACTTTCAAAACTTTCTCTTGAAACAATAGTATTGATTTTTCTATGTATCTCTATTTTTAAATCTTCATTTGCAACATAACTATCTTTAATATGTGTAGCTACATTAATTAATGGCTTAGTATCATCATCCTCTTCTTCAATGATTTCTCCTCGGCGTCTTGCTACTTCTACATTAAGCATTTTTAAATATAAATCTATTCCAACAGTATCTATAAAACCAGCTTGCTCACTACCTAAAATATCTCCTGCCCCACGAATAGATAAATCCCTTGTAGCAATAGAAAAACCACTACCTAATTCTGTAAAATCTTTTATTACGTTAAGCCTTTTAACAGCAGTTTCGGTCAAAGATTTAAAAGGAGCATACATCAAATACGCATATGCAAATTTATTACTTCTACCAACACGACCACGAATCTGATACAACTGACTAAGGCCAAAATGATCAGCATTTAAAATAATAAGTGTGTTAACATTTGGTATATCTATTCCTGTTTCAATTATAGTAGTACAAATTAAGATATCATATTCTCTATTTATAAAACTAATCATTCTATCCTCTAATTCACTCTTATTCATTTGACCATGAGCGAAATTAATCTTTGCCTCAGGAACAAGTCTCTTAATTTTTTCAACTAGACTATCTATCTTATCAATTCGATTACACAAAATAAACACTTGACCATCACGAGATAACTCCTTGTATATGGCATCACGCATAATTTGATTACTTTCTTCAATGACATAAGTCTGAATAGGATATCTATCAACTGGTGGAGTTTCAATTAAAGAAAGACTGCGTATTCCAACCATAGACATCTGTAATGTTCTAGGAATGGGTGTCGCTGTCAAAGTAAGTACATCTATATTTGTCTTATATTGCTTTATTTTTTCTTTATGTTTTACACCAAAACGTTGTTCCTCATCAATTATTAAAAGTCCCAAATTACAAGGAACAACATCGTCACTTAAAAGTCTATGCGTACCAATAACAAAGTCAATAGTACCATCCTTAAGTCCTGATATAATACGATGTGTTTCTTTGGTAGAAGTAAATCTATTTAACAAAGCAATCGATACAGGAAAATTCTTAAAGCGTTCTTTAGCATTTTCAAAATGTTGAGATGATAAAATCGTGGTAGGACATAACAATAAAACTTGTTTTGAATCCATAATTGCTTTGAATGCAGCTTCAAAAGCAACTTCTGTTTTTCCAAATCCAACATCACCACACAATAGTCTATCCATTGGCTTAGATGATTCCATATCCATCTTAATTTGTTTAATTGCTAGACTCTGATCTTTAGTAAGTTCATATGGAAAGTCCTTTTCAAAACTACGTTGTAAATCAGTATCTTTAGAGAAACTAAATCCCTTTCTACTTTCACGTTCAGAGTACAATTTTATTAACTCTTCTGCCATGTCAGCTACTCTTTTATTAACTCTAGATTTAGTCCTTTGCCATTCCGTACCACCTAATTTATTAATTTTTGGTACTGTACCTTCTTTACCAGAAAACTTACTTAAATTATCTATTTTTTCAACTGGAATATATAGTTTATCTTTACCTTGATAAAAAACCTCTATATAATCTTTATCAAGACCATTAACAGTGAGTTTTTTTATTCCATTATATATTCCTATACCATGAACATTATGAACAACATAATCTCCCACATTCAATTTGTTTATATCATTAATCTTCGAAGCATATTTAAACTTTGTTTTATATTTTTTTCGTGATACTTTCTCCTTAAATATCTCTCTTTGGGATAAAAAAACATAATCACTATATATAAATCCCTCAGTCATATCGAAATTTACAATATTAACTTTATTTAAGAAGATATTATCAATAGTAGTTTCAACAAACTTCATATTTAAAATTTTTATAATATTTTTAATTTGATATTCTTTTAAACAAATAATTACAGTCTTATTCTCATTTAAACATTTCCTTATATAATCATTTATTAAACTAGCATTTTCATCAAACGAATCCAATTTCTCAACATCATAATTAAAAACTTTAATTTTATTATCTGAAGAAATATTATTTATACTCATATAATATAAGTTGTTTTCAAAGTAAATATCTGAAAAATCAAACATATATTTTTCTGAAAAAAATTGATCAGTATCATTTCGATATGTTTCTATTTCTTCCTGTAAATGTGAAAATGAAGTTTTAAGTTGTGAAAAATCTTTATAAACTACAATAGGATCTTCTAAATATTTTCCTATAGAGCAAACTTTATTATATTTAGGCAAATATTTTTGTTTTCGATAATCATCATCAATATTCTCATTTTCATCCATCAAAAATTCTGTAAAAGGATACACTACTAAATCTTTAACGTTTTTTAATGACTTTTGCGTATCTGTATCAAATAATCTTATAGACTCTATTTCATCACCAAAAAATTCAATACGATATGGATTATCTTCTCCCAAAGGAAAAACATCAATCACAAAACCTCTTAACCCAACATCTCCAGTCTTTGTAACTAAAGTTTCACTGTTATAACCTATATTAATTAATTTTTCATATAATTTTTTAGGCTCAATGGACATTCCAACACTAATATTTATAATACTATCACGATAAAATTCTGGCGTTGGTAAAAAACGCAAATAACCCATCAAATTGGTAATTATAATTTTAGGTACAGAACTATTAATATTCTTTATAGTTTCCATTCTGCTTATTAATAAATCAGGACTAATAGCTATTGCTTCACTAGTTAAAAAATCATCCATAGGAAATAAAAATACATCATCAGTATAATTATTAAGAGAACTGTATATTTTATTTGCCTCATACAAAGAATTCACTACAACCAAAATATTTTTATTTTGTTTTTTTAATAATTCATATAAATATACACAAAAAAACTCATCTGTAATACCTGTTATTCCAGAATTATTTTGATAATTAATATTAATTAGGTTTTCAAAAATGTTCAAGTTATCACCTACTTATTTTTATGATTATATTTATTCATTAAAACCGAAAATTCTAAAGTAAAATAATCGTTAATAATATTAACAACTATAGAACTTAAACTCTGATATATATCTAACTCCTCTTTAGAAAATTTACCAAGTACATAATCCTTAGTATCAATCAATTTGTTATTTGATATACCAATTTTCAATCTTTTATAATTTTTTGTTCCTAGATTTAGCTCAATATCTTTTAAACCATTATGGCCACCACTACTACCACTTGGTTTTAATCGATAGGTACCAACTGGTAAGTCCAAATCATCACTTATAATTAATATATTGTCTATTGGTATCTTGAAAAAATCAACATATTTTCTAACAACACCACCAGATAAATTCATATATGACTGTGGCTTCAAAAAAATAACCTTTTCACCATTTATAACTTTTTCTTTATATAAGCCATTAAATTTATCTTTCCAAGCATCATTACTACCTAAATACTTATCTAGCATATAAAAGCCTATATTATGTCTTGTTTTTTCATACTCCTTACCAGGGTTACCTAAACCAACAACTAATTTCATACTCATCACTCCAAATTATTTTTATTTGCAATATATTCCTTATAAACAATTGATTTTGCAAGACCTCTATCCTTAGCTACTCGCTTAATAGAATCCATTTCGCTAAGTCCATCATTAATATATAATTGTACATGACTAATTAAATCAATACTTTCAAAATCAACACTATTTGAATTACCACTAACAATAATTACTATTTCACCTTTAACATTTACAATATCTGATAAACATTCTGAAATATTTCCCCTAATAATTTCTTCAAACTTTTTAGATAACTCACGGCATATAGCTATTTTTCTATCACCAAATATTTCTAACATATCTTGTAAAGTGTTAAGAAGTCTATGTGGTGATTCATAAAAAATTAATGTTTCTGACTTTAATTTAAGATTTTCAAGTTCATTCTTTCGTTTTCCATCCTTAGCATTTAAAAAACCTATAAAGGTAAAAGGTGATGGAGACACGCCAGAAACAGATAATGCAGGCACAAAAGCGGTAGCACCTGGTAACGCTACTACTTTATAACCATTTTCAATAACATACTTAGAAACAATGTAACCTGGATCACTAATAATAGGACTACCAGCATCACTTACAAGTCCAACTGTTTTTTTATCAGCTAAAGCATTTAAAACAACATTTTTAACCTTTTCTTGGCTATATTCATCACAACGAACAAGCTTTTTACTAATTTCATATTTTTTTAGCAATAAACCAGTAACCCTTGTATCCTCACATAAAATAAAATCTGATTGTTTTAATATTTTTAGTGCCCTAACAGTTATATCATCCAAATTACCAATTGGTGTTGGAATCAAATATAATATCCCATCATTACCTTCATAACTTTTTTGTATCATAAATACACCTCTTTACATAATTGTTCATAATCAAAAGTCTTAGTTCCATCTACTTCATATAAAACAAATGGTTTAGCAACTTTCAACCCTTTACTTCCATTTTTAATTCCCTCTATATAAAACATCTCAGAACAAGAATTCATATTCTTATACACAAATTTTATTAATTTAGGTTCTATATTATATTCTTGCATACAATTAATTATTTCTACTAATCTATCGGTTCTATGAATTAAAGCAAATGTGCCTCCTTCTTTTAACAACTTACTAGCAACATTAATTATATCATTTAATTTTACCATAACCTCATGCCTAGCTATAGTTTTATGAATATCATCATTTTTTGTACTCAACTCTAAATTATTAAAGTACGGAGGATTTGACAAAATTAAATCATAAGTATTATATTCATTCTTTCTTAACAACAAGGATTTCATATCACAAGCTTCCAATTTTACTTGACTTTGTAAATTGTTATATTCAATTGACTTATTGGCCATTTCTATTATATCAGGTTGAATATCTACACCGTAAATCGAAGCCTTTGTTCTTAAAGATAACACAAGTGGAATTACAGCATTACCGGTACCCAGATCTAATATTTTTTTTGTTTTACTTTTTATTTTAGGAAAATTAGCTAACAATACACTATCTAAAGAAAAACAAAACCATTCATCATTCTGATATATTTTTAAATCATATCCTAAAACATCATTTAGCTTTTCCATTATTATCCTCGACATTAATTACAATAACTGATTTATTTGGTAATTCTACTTTACAAGTTTTCTTAAAAACATCTATATCGATAACTTTTCCAGTACCAGCATCAGTTTCTATCAAATTTCCAATTTTTGGCATATTTTTTCTAGCCTCTTTATATATATCATTTTCATAATTTAAACAGCACATCAATCTTCCACAAACACCATTTATTTTAGTAGGATTTAACGCTAATAATTGATTTTTTGCCATATTAATAGAGACACTACTAAAATCATTTAAAAATCTATTACAACATAAAAGTAAGCCACAAGGTCCTATTCCACCTACTTTTTTAGCCTTATCCCTTACACCAATTTGTCTCAATTCAATACGTGTATGATATTTCTGTGCTAATCTCTTCGCAAGTTCCCTAAAATCAACTCTATTATCAGAAACAAATGATATATATAATCTCTTTTTATCTAAAGAAAAAGATGCATCTACAAAAGACATGTCTAGTTCCAATTTACAGGCTATTTTTCTTATTTCAACCAAGGCCTCAGCTGCCTTAAGTTCATTTAAACGTGATTTATTTATATCCTTATCAGTAGCCAAGTTTAAGATTTTATAATCAGAATTCAAATTTTTTTCACTATCTACACGAATAACTTGTCCCACAAAATTACCTTTATCAGACTCTATAACTACATATTGACCAACATTAACATCATCATTACTAGACTCAATTATTACACTGTCAAAAAATGAATTAACATAAATTTCCAACTTTTTCATTTTTTACCTCCATCATATCAGTCAACAAATTATCTATAGCCAATTTATAATTAACATTATACTCTAACTTATTTAATGTTTTTTCTAGTATATCAATTATATTAATTAGCTGATTAAGAGAAAGATCATAAGAGTTTTTTTTAATCTTAACCCAATAAAATACTGCGTTTTCAATACTTTTTAAACAATCTTTAGCAATAACTCTATCAGGAATTAAGGACAAAAGATTATCATAATTACAAAATAAATTATTAAATGAAAAAAGAATATCACAAACACTTTGCTCATTATCCGACAATTTATTATCAGCTGTAGCATTCAAACTTAATACTTGGCATCTAGAGACTATCGTTTCAATAACTTTATATCTGTTAGTAGCAACAAGAATAGCCACGATTCCATCCTCAGGTTCCTCTAAAAACTTTAACATAGTATTGGCTGAACTACTATTAAGTCTTTCAGCGTCCCATATAATATATATTTGTTTATTATCGTAATTAGATTTATTTCTAAAGTTATCCTGAACTTTAATTAATTGTTCTTTTTTTATATAATTACCATCTGCATATATATTTTCAATATCTGGATAACTATTATTGTCTATTAAATTACATATCTTACAATTACAAGACTGATTTGTTCGTTTATCCTTACAAAGCAAATACTTTAAAAACTCTTTAATCAACATATCAGTACCAGCATAATTATTTGTTTCTATTAAATATGCATGTGAAATTCTATTATTATCTATTTCTTTTTCAATAAAATTAAAAAAGTTTAATTGTTGATTAAAAATATCTTCCATAAATACCTCACATAATTATTAATTTAAATAAAACTAAAGCTAATAAACCTGGTGCTCCTAAAAAAGTTACAAGAGAAATTGTTATTGCATTAATAGGTACAACTAATTGAAAATTAACCGCAATCATATTATAACCGTAAATCAAAAAAGTACTAAATATTATACGCTTTACTAATATAATAATTTTATTCACATTATTTCACCTAAAACATAATATGAAAGACACTATATAATTATTCAATAACTTTTCTATCCATCATAGCTCTCTCTAAAGTCAACTTATCTATGTATTCCATATTTGCTCCCATTGGAACGCCACTAGCTAGTCGTGTTATTTTAATGTCAGTGCCCTCCAAGATTCGCTTTATATACATGGCAGTAGTTTCAGACTCAATACTTGGATTAAAAGCAAATATTATTTCCTTAAAATTATTATTTTTTAATCTGTTAAGTAATTTTTCAAGTCCAATATCCTCGGGATTTATTCCTTCAAGAGGAGATATTAATCCATCTAAAACATGATAATAGCCATTAAACATTCCCATTTTTTCAAATAGAAAAACATTTTTAACATCATCAACAACACATAAAACACTGTCATTTCTACTATCATCATTACAGACAAAGCAAACATCATTTTCCGTTAAAGTATTACAGATACTACACTTATGTATATTCTTATTTACTAAAGAAATACTATCAGAAAATAATTTAATTTGATCTTCATCAAAATCAAGAACAGAAAAAGCCAAACGTTCAGCAGTTTTCTCACCTATTCCAGGAAGCATTTTAAAGGATTCTATTAATTTCTTAATACTGTCTGGCATCTTCTATCACCTAAAATAAACCAGGAATATTTCCAAACTTAGACATCTTCTTCTCAGTAACTTCATCAACTTGCTTCATAGCATTATTTGTTGCTACCATAAATAATTCAGATAGCATTTCCATATCATCAGAATCCAATTGATTTTCACCTATAACAACATTCACTACTTCTTTTTTACCATTAACTGTTACCTTAACAAATGAACTTTCTCCAACAAATTCACTACTATCTATTTCAGACTTAATTTTCATCATTTCTTTTTGCATATTTTGAGCCTGTTTTAACATTGCTTGCATATTCATAATATTATCTCCTCCACTATTCAACTTCTACTATATCACCAAAATCAGCAAAAGCATTATCATTATTTACATTTTTTTTGTTTTTTTCTTTTTTCACAATATTTGAGACAAAAATAGGTTCTTCAATATATTCATATTTATGTCCACTTTTTAAGTTTTTAATATATTCTAGCTTTACTTCATCCCACTTTTTATTAGTAATTATTGCTATTTTCTTGTCAATATTAGCAATATCCTTTAATGTTTTTTCAAATTCAGTTAGTCTACCTATATTTTCATTTACTACTGAATCATATTCATAACTAATTACCATAGAATTTTTGCTAGAAACTCTAATAACACCATCCAATAAAGCACATGCTAAGTAACCAATATTTTGATCAAAAGTATATTCATTCAATCTTTCAAAATTTGTCTTATCACTAATTAATTCTGCCTTATCAGCCTGAGCAAAAGTATTATTTATCCTAATATCAATTATCTCTTGAATATTGCTATTATCTATATCATATTCATTCTCTTTTTGTAGTACATTTGTATTATTATTTGTAGATAATATATCTTTAGAAACAACAGAATCAATATTATCTGCGGTATTTTTTACGGCCATATTATTAGGCTCATCAACTAATACTTTCTTCTCTAAATTTATTTCCCGGGAAATATTTTGGCTACAATTATTGCTCATAAATTCAATAATTACGATTTCAAAATAGATTTTAGGATTACCGCTTTTCTTTATATCGAACATTTTTTCGTTAATTTTACTAATTAAAGAAATTAAAACATCTATATTTTCAAAAGAAATTTTTTTATCACTATAATAATCTACTATTAAAGATTTTAAATGACTAATAATTTGATTAGTAACATTAATTATATTTATACCATTATTATTCCATGTATCAATACTACTTATAACACTGTCAACATCATTTTTAATGACATTGGTAATAAAAGACTTAATTTCATCATCAGAAACAAGGCCATTCAAATCAAAAAAGTCATTAATTGTTATTTTGCCGTCACCATAAACAACCAATTTATCAAGCATTCCCAATGAATCTCTCATACCACCATCAGAATACAAGGCAATTTGATTAAGCACATCATCGTCACAGGAAATATTTTCCTTTTTACATATATACAATAATCTATTAACTATATTATTGATTGAAATTCTATTAAAATTAAAACATTGACATCTAGAAACAATTGTTTCTGGAACCTTTTGAGGATCCGTTGTAGCTAAAATAAATATAATGTGAGAAGGTGGCTCTTCTAAAGTCTTTAATAAAGCATTAAAAGCTTGAATTGTTAACATATGAACTTCATCTATGATATAAATTTTATATTTTAACTCACTTGGTACTAAATTCACCTTATCACGTAATTCTCTGATTTCATCTACACCATTATTAGAAGCAGCATCTATTTCTATAATATCAAGACATTCCTTTTCTCCTGATACATTGCAACTTGAGCAAGTACCACAAACATCACCTTCATCTTTTTTTTCACAGTTAATAGCCCGAGCAAAAATTTTTGCAATAGAAGTTTTTCCAACTCCTCTCGGTCCAACAAACATATAAGCATGACTAACTTTATCATTTTTTATAGAGTTTCTTAAAGTTCTAACAACTATATCCTGACCAACCACATCAGCAAATCGCTTTGGTCTGTATTTTCTATATAAAGACTGATACACATATATCACCTCATTCCTATAACACATTATAACATAAAAGCTAATTATTTTTGATTTAAACGCCTATTTTCAAAAAATTTTTTCATCAAACACTCTATTTCAGAAGAAAAATATCCACAATACACATTGCAGCTAGAATTGATTTTGTCTTTGCCAAATATAGCATTTATTAGCTTACGATTGTTTTTATCAGAATTACTCAACCCATAATAAATATTATTAATGCGACTCTGTTTTATGGCACTAGCACACATGGGACAAGGTTCCAAAGTAATGTAAATATCACACCCATTTAATCGCCAATTATTTAATTTCTTTGAAGCTTTTTTCACCGCTAATATTTCTGCATGACCTGTTACACAACCATATTTTTCCTTTTTATTATAAGCTTTTGCTATCACTACATCATCTTTAACTATAACAGCACCAACAGGAACTTCACCCATTTTATATGCCTTTCTAGCCTCGTTAATGGCCATTTTCATATATCTGCTTTCCATTAATTTTCCTCCAAAAAAAAGATGCACATAAATGAAATCTGTTAAGGCTGCTATCTTCCGATTCTGACCTGGTTCCAAATACACTTATTGCATCACAATCATTGTAATATAGAAAAAAATTTTTTTCAACAGTTTTATGACTAAATAATCATTTTTCTCCGATTTTTATTTTATTATTTTTCATTTCTTTTTATGTTCCACGTGAAACATTGTGTAAAATCATAATTATTGTTTACATAATTTAATTAAATATAATTATTAATAAAGCTATATTAACTAAACACTTCTTTTTTTTCAAAAAAATTAACAAAATTCAGAGTATTAAGTTGTTAAAGCAGAAATATTATTTATTAATTATTATATGTTTCACGTGGAACATCATTATAATATTAGTATAAAATAAAAATATTCTTTAATTACATATTATAATTTTCTAAATAGATATTTTTTTATCTAATAAATTAACTTAAAAACAATAAAAATTCACATTTTATATTAGAATATATAACATTAAAATAATATAGTAAGTGAATTGTTTATAAACTTCACACATTGTTTCAAATATATCTTTAAATGAGTATAATACATCATTAATCTAATTTCTTAATTTTAGAATAAGATTATTTTCACAAAACGTAATACAAATTCATATTTTATTACATGAATTGGCTAAAACAAATAAAATATAAACCTCTATAAGCATAATGTTCCACGTGGAACATAAATTATTTCCCGGGAAATAATTAAAGGAATATTTCCCGGGAAATAAAATAATATTTACCTATATAAAAAAACTAAATTAATGTAAAAAAAAGAATAGTGATTAACTATTCTCTTCTGTAATTTCACTAGAATTCAAATTATCATCATCACTATCAACTACAGCTATTGTAGCAACTTTATTTTCATCCTTTAGATTAATTAAACGAACGCCTTGTGTGGCTCTCTTTAACGTAGAGATTTGATTTAATGGCATTTTTATAACCATACCACTATCTGTAATAATCATTACATCTTGTTTTTTAGAATCATCAACAGTACAAAGAGCAACCATCATACCATTCTTATCAGTAACATTAAGAGCCTTTACACCTTTGCTACCACGATGAGTTAACCTATATTCATCAATACTAGTCTTTTTACCATATCCACTTTCAGTAACAATTAATATTAATTGTCCAGGTGTCACAACTTCAGCACCAACAACTAAGCTACCATCAAGATCCATTCCTTTAACTCCAGATGCTGTTCTACCCATTGATCTAATTTCATCTTCAACAAATCTAACCATTTTGCCATTACTAGCACCAATAGCGACCTCATTATTACCTGTCGTTTTCCTAACACTAATTAATTCATCATTATCTTTAAGTACAATTGCAATCTTTCCACTCTTTCGAATATTATCAAATTCAGTTAATTCAGTTCTTTTAACAAGACCATTTCTTGTAACAAATAACAAGTATTTATACTCGTCACTATCAGAATTAACACTCACAATCGAACTAATGTTCTCATCTTTATCTAATTCTAATAAATTAATAATAGGTAATCCCTTTGATTGTCTACTATATTCAGGAACTTCATAGCCCTTCATTCTATAGACTCTACCTTTGTTAGAGAAAAATAATATATAATCATGAGTTTTCATAGAAACTAGTTGTTCCACAAAATCCTCTTCATTAGTTGTCATTCCCTTTATACCTACTCCACCACGATTTTGAGTTTTATAAGTATCAGATTTTAAACGCTTTATATAACCATTATGTGTTAAAGTAATAATTATATCATCAACTGGAATAAGTGATTCATCTTCTATATAATCAATAGCAGTCATATCGATAGAAGTTCTTCTTTCATCACCATATTTATTCTTAATTTCCAACATTTCTTCCTTAATAATATCTAGTACCATTTGAGGAGTATCCAAAATTTCTTTAAACTTAGTTATCTTCTCAATTAAATCCTTTAGTTCAGACTCTATCGCGTCCTTAGACATATGTGTTAATCTTCTAAGTCTCATGTCTAATATAGCCTGTGTTTGAATCTCATCCAACTTAAATCTATCCATTAAAGTTTGTTTAGCTATATCATCATCATCACTACCACGAATAATCCTTACGACCTCATCAATATTATCAATAGCAACACTTAAACCTTCTAAAATATGAGCTCTTTCTTCAGCTTTTTTTAAATCATATCTCGTTCTTCTAATAATAATTTCTTTTTGATGATCTATATATTTAGCAATAATATCTTTTAATCCTAATGTCTTAGGAGTTCCCATATCAATGACTAAAAATATTATTCCATAATTAATTTGAAAATTAGTATGCTTATATAAATTATTTAATACAACCTGTGGATTTGCATCTCTTTTTAATGAAATAGTAATTTTAACACCATTTTTTAAATCAGTGTGATAATCAGAAATACCTTCAATAGTCTTATTATGAACCAATTCAGCTACTTTATTTTTTAAATCCATAGTATTTACACCATATGGAACTTCTGTAATAACAATTTCATGATGATTTCCTGATTCAACTATCTCAGCCCTACTTCGAATTGTAATAGAACCACGACCCGTCTCATAAGCCTTCTTTATTCCGGAATTTCCAAGTATTACACCACCTGTTGGGAAGTCTGGACCCTTAATGTAATTCATAAGTTCAGTTGTATCAATGTCAGGATTATCTATATAAGCGATACATCCATCTATTACCTCACTTAAGTTATGAGGTGGAATATTAGTTGCCATACCAACAGCAATTCCCATAGAACCGTTAACTAATATATTAGGATAACGTGAAGGAAGAACAGTAGGTTCAGGGCTTGTTTCATCAAAGTTTGGCATCATATCAACAGTTTCTTTTCTTATATCCCTTAACATTTCAAGTGAAATTTTAGATAATCTTGCTTCTGTATAACGATAAGCTGCTGCTCCATCACCCTCTATATTACCAAAGTTACCATGACCATCTACTAGCATATATCTTTGATTAAAATCTTGAGCCAATCTAACCATTGCTTCATAAATCGAACTATCACCATGAGGATGATAATGTCCCATAACGTATCCAACCGTTGTAGCACTCTTTTTATGAGGTTTATCAGGAGTATTACCTTCTTCAAACATTGACCATAAAATACGCCTGTGAACAGGCTTTAAACCGTCTCTCAAGTCAGGAATAGCACGTGAAGTAATAACACTCATTGAATAATCAAGAAATGAATCACTAATTTCCTTTACGATATCATTTACATCGTGAGAATCCTTTTCATGAAAAGTACCATTAAACTCTTCATTGTTTTTAGCATCATTTGTTGCTTTTTCTTCTACATTTTTTATTTCATCATTATTCATTAATAGTACCTCCTAAATATCCAAGTTTTTAACATAAATAGCATTATCTTCAATAAATTTTCTTCTAGGTTCAACTTCTTCACCCATTAATTTACTAAACATAGCATCTGCTTCCATACAGTCATCAACTGTAATCTTTCTTAAAGTTCTTTTTTCTATATCCATTGTTGTTTCATTTAATTCTTCAGCATCCATTTCACCTAAACCTTTCATACGTGCAATTTCAGCTTTAGCTCGAACATTTTCAGGTAAAGACATTAAATAATTTTCCTTTTCTTCTTCATTTAAAACATACTTTCTTGTTTTTCCATGCATAATTCTAAACAAAGGAGGTTGAGCAGCATACACATGTCCTGCTTGAACAATTGGCTTAAAAAATCTATAAAATAAAGTTAAAAGTAAAACCCTGATATGTGAACCATCAACATCGGCATCGGTCATTATTATAATTTTGTCATATCTAAGTTTATCCAAATTGAATTCATCACCAATACCTGTTCCAAAAGCTGTAATAATAGTTCGTATTTCCTCATTTCCTAAGGCTCTATCTAATCTATTCTTTTCAACATTTAATATTTTTCCACGTAAAGGCAAAATAGCCTGAGTTAAAGAATCTCTTCCTTTTTTTGCTGAACCACCAGCTGAATCTCCCTCGACTATAAATATTTCAGACACTTTTGGATCTTTGCTTTTACAATCTGATAATTTTCCAAAGAAATTAGTAATTGTTAAGTCACTTTTTCTTGTTATTTCACGAGCTTTTTTAGCAGCATTCCTTGCCCTAGAAGCTAACATTGCCTTTTCTACTATTATTTTAGCTTCTTCTGGATTTTCTAGTAAAAATTTTTCAAAACCTTCAGAAAAAACATTATCAGCAAGTTTTCTTACTTCAGAGTTTCCAAGTCTTCCCTTCGTTTGTCCTTCAAATTGAGGATTTGGATGTTTACAAGAAATAATCATTGTAAGACCTTCCTTAACATCATCACCAGTTAAAGAATCATCCTTTTCCTTTAATATTCCTGACTTACGAGCATAACTATTAATAACTCTCGTTAAAGCTCTTTTTACACCTTCCTCATGCGTACCACCATCATGGGTATTTATATTATTAACAAAAGAATAAATGTTTTCAGTATAACCAGTATTATATTGCATAGCCACTTCAAAAAACACATCATTTTCCATTCCTTCTAAATGAATAATATCATCATGAATAGGAGTTTTTCCTTGATTAATAAATCTAACATATTCAGAAATACCACCTTCATACATAAATGTTTCCCCAGTAGTATCCTCTTCATCTCTATCATCCCTTAGAGTTAATCTAAGTCCTCTATTTAAAAATGCTAATTCCCTAACGCGAGTCATTAATATATTGTAATCATAAATATCAGTATCAAATATTTCTGGATCAGGTTTAAAAGTAACATAAGTACCAGTTCTATTTTCTTCACAAGTACCGATTACCTTTAGTGGCTCTACCGTATGACCACCATTTTCAAAACGGATATAATATATTTTGCTATTTTTATATACCTTTACCTCTACCCATTTTGATAAAGCGTTAACAACACTAGCACCAACACCGTGAAGTCCTCCTGATACCTTATATCCGCCTCCACCGAACTTTCCTCCTGCATGTAATACTGTATAAACTGTTTCTACAGTTGAAATACCAGTCTTTGGATGAACATCAACGGGAATTCCACGACCATCATCTTTAACAGTTATAGAATTATCTTTATTTATAACAATTTCAATATTCTTACAATAACCTGCTAAAGCTTCATCTATAGAGTTATCAACGATTTCCCAAACAAGATGATGAAGACCTTTTACATCAGTTGTTCCAATATACATACCAGGTCTTTTTCTAACGGCTTCTAGCCCTTCCAAGACTTGAATCGCAGAAGAATCATATTTATTTTCAACTTTTTCTTCTATATCCATTTTATCCCTACTTTCTAATTATTTTTCCTTCTTTTACTTCAAAAATAAAAGCCTCTTTTAAATACTTTTTTTGAATATTTTTTAAATCTGTTGTTGTTATAATAGTCTGAATGTTTCTTTGTACATATTTTAGAACACCATTTCTCTTTTTTATATCTAATTCACTAAAAATATCATCGAATAGTAATACAGGTGTAGAATTGCACTTGTCAATAAAGATAGGCACTTCTGATAATTTATAGGCCAAAACAGCCAACTTCTGTTGCCCTTGTGAACCATATATCTTAAGGTTTTTCTCATCTAAGTAAAATGAAAAATCATCTCTATGTGGACCAAATAACGTAACTCCATTATTTAATTCTTTTCTATAGTTCATTTTAAATATGTTTTTAAGGGTATCAGATAGCTCATTAGTATCGTAATCCAATATTTCAACATTGGGTTCATATTTCATAGAAATTTTTGCCTTAGAGTTATCAATATCATCATAAATATCTGTGATAGATAAATTAATCATATCAATATACTCTTTTCTAATTTGATAGATAATAACAGCTTTCTCTATTAATTTTTCCGTAATTACATCAAAATAGTTCTTATCAGCGATACTATTGGTAAATAAAACTTTTAAATATTCATTTCTCACCTTAAGTAATTTATTATATTCATTATAAGTATTTAAATAAACCTTAGACAGTTGACTTATCTGAACATTTAATACATTTCTTCTAATACTTGGCGAACTCTTAATAATATTTAAATCATCCGGAGTAAAAGATATTATTATTAAATTAGAAATATAACTAGATAGTTTTTTTATTGGTGTTTTATTAATACTCAAACTTTTTTTACCTTTTTCTAATGATATTTCCATTTCTTTTATACTATTATTATCTTTAACTTTCCCCTTTACTATAGCTTTTGAAAGTCCATATTTAATCAAATCACTTTCATTAAAAACTCTAGGAGATTTTGTTAGAGCTAAAAACATAATAGATTCCAAGATATTTGTTTTACCCTGTGCATTATTTCCTATAAAAATATTCATATTTTGACCCAAATTGATGCTTAATTTAGAATAATTTCTAAAATTAACTAAATTTATTTTACTGATATTCATTTAAACCCTAAAAAATGACCCATATAATCACCTATCCCCTATTACAGTATTCCTATACATACAACACTATTATAACACATATGCGACTAAAACTCTATTTTTTACTGTATTTTTAACAAAAAAATGATAATTCTATTTATCATTTTTCCTCGTCTTTAATAAATAACTTAATCGTGTTGCTCTAAAGATCTGATTTTGTACAGAACGGTAAGATAATGGAACTGTAAGTGATACATTATTAAAGAAAATAATCTTAGTAGTATTGTATTCTGCAGGATGATAACTCTTTATTTTATTAACTGCAATCCACATACATTCGTTATCTTCAGCGGCTAAAGTTGGAAAGAAAACTATATTTCTTCCATCTTCTATTATTATAGGTAACTTATAATTAGCTCCTATTATCTCTTTAGCACCTTGTCTTCTACCTTCATATGAACTCCCAAAATATCTACAACTATGATCCATTACATCAAATGAACTTTGTTTTACAACATAATCTTGTTCATCCTCCATTATCTTACTTGTTTTATTATCAACAGATAAAACAGCAAGAGTCCCCTCATTAATTTCATATTCTTTTTTCATAATTTCCCCCTTAGAAAGCTTTTGCTTTCATTAACAAGATAACACAATGGAAACTCGAATTTTGGTGAATTTTGTCAAGAAACTAATTTTTTATCACATTTTGTCAAAATATAAATAATAAAATAAAAAAATCCACAAAATTGTGGATAAATTTTTTTCTAATAAGTTCTAATTGGCAATACTAATTGTGTTAGTGTATCATCTTCACTAGTTTTAACTATAATAGGTTTTACCTCACCAACGTAGTGAATTTCTACTGTTTGTGAATCAAATGATTTTAAAGCATCCATCATATATCTTGCACTAAAAGAAACTCTGATATCATCATTTACACTCTTTTTAACTTGCATTTTTTCTTCTACTTTACCTATTTCAAGAGAAGAAGATTTTAAAAGTAATGTATTTCCATCTGTTTCTAAAGTAACTATATTTTTTTCCTTATCACTAGTTAAAATACTAGCCCTATCAATTACACTATAAAATTCATTTAAATCAGCAGTAATAATTAAATTAGCTTCGTTTGGTAGTAAATTACTTGTATTAGGATAAGTTCCATTTATTAACCTGCTTTGGAATAAAAGCGTTTTATATTTAAATAACACTTTATTACTAAATATATGAACTTCAACAACTTCATCTTCATCATCACCGATTAATCTAGAAAATTCTACAATATTGTGACTAGGAATAACAATATTATAATTATCTTCACTAGGTTTATCAAGTTTAATTACTTTACGAGCAAGTCTATAACTATCAGTAGAATTACACTCTAAAATATCACCTATAATATTGAAATTAAGACCAGTAAGAACAGGCTTAGTCTCTTCATTAGATGCAGCAAAAGCAGTTTGATTAACTAAATCTTTAAATACATTTGCATTGACATCAATTTTTTTCTTACTTTCCTCTAAAGTAATAGTAGGATATTCACTTTCAGAAATTCCATTTAAATTAAATTCACTGTTTTCTGTGTAAATTAATATTTTTAATTCATCTATTACCTCTATATTTATATACTTATCAGGTAATTTTCTAACAATATCTAAAATATATTTTCCCTGAATGATGATACTACCTTCTTCTTCAACCTTTACTTCATCTTCATTATTACAATCAATTGTGGTTTGAATAGTTATATCATTATCAGAAGCAGTTAATACTAATTTCTTTTTATTTAGTTCAAATTTAATACCAGCAAGTACAGGTATCAAGTTTTTAGTTGAAATAGCTTTTGATACTTTATTAATGGCATCTAATAATATTTCCTTTTTAATTGTTAATTTCATATTTATTCCTTCTTTCTTATTATTTATTATTGTTATTATTACTGTGGAAAAAGTTAAAAATCCACTTTTCTCATTATTTTACAACAAAATTTAAAATTTTACTATGTGGAAAACTAAAAAGTTATACATATTTATTCACAGCTATCATTGTATATCCTCCTTAATTTTTTCAATAATATTTGCTAAATCCGGGTTTACTTTAATTTCATTTTCAATCTTTTCTACCGAGTGCATAACAGTGGAATGATCTTTTCCACCAAACTCCGTTCCTATTTTAGGAAAAGATTCAGATGTCAATTTTCTACACAAATACATGGCTATTTGCCTAGGAAAGGCAATATTCGAGCTCCTCTTTTTACTTCTTATATCTTCAACACTTATCTGGAAGTATTCCGCTACAACTTTTTGTATTCTATGAACATCATTTTTTTCACTAATTCCCTTACTGATAAAGTCCTTTAAGGCCTCTATTGCCAGTTCTAAGTTAATTTCTGAACCACCCATTATAGCTGAATATGCCACAAGTCTTGTAATTGACCCCTCCAACTGTCTTACATCACTTCCCATATTTGAAGCAATGTATTCAATTACATCTTCTGATATTTCTTTTTCAAAGTTGCCTGCAATTATCTTTCTTTTGATAATTTCTACCCTTAAATTAAAGTCTGGTGGAAATATATTAACTGTTAATCCCCAACAAAAGCGAGTTCGTAATCTGTCTTCTAACAGCTTTAAATCATCTGGTGATCTATCAGAGGAAATAATAATTTGCTTAGAATCACTATATAATGTGTTAAATGTATGAAAGAATTCTTGCTGTGTTTGAGTTGCTCCACCTAAAAATTGAATATCATCTATAATTAAAACATCAATATTTCTATATTTATTTTTAAAAAAGTCTACATGATTGAAATTAGTTCCATTATGATCTCTTTTGTTAATTCCTATAAAATCATTAATAAATTCATCACTTGTTACATAAAGAACCCTTCTGTTGCTATTTTCTACAATATAATTACCAATAGCATGCATTAAATGTGTTTTTCCAAGGCCACTATTACCGTATAAGAATAAAGGATTATACATTTTTCCAGGATTTTCAGCCACAGAAAGTGCCGCTGCTTGAGCAAACTTATTACTATTTCCAACTATGAAATTATCAAAAGTATATTTACTATTTAAATTGCTTTGTTCTCTACTTAGATGAGGAACTCCCGTCGGTAAACTTTCCACTTTTTCTGTGGATTTTTCTTTTTCTATTTCTTTTACTTCTTCTTCTAATAAAAATTCGATTTCAAAATTTGTTCCCGTTATTCTATTCAATATATCTTTAATCTGGTCTAAATAGTTGTCCTCCATATGTTTTTTATGGATTTGCATAGGAACAATAATAGTTGCTTTTCCATTTTCTAATTTATATAACTTAGTGTCAACAAACCAGGTAGTATATGCCAAAGATGATAGTTCGTCTTTTATTTGATTTAAAAAATTCTGCCATAAAACATCAACATTCATACTACCATCTCCCCGCAAGATAAAATTTACAACATTATAATAAAGCAAAATGTACAAAAAAGAAACAAAAATTTGAGAAAAATTTAATTAATATAATTATTGATATTGAAAACTGCAATTTTTTTAGAAAAATTTAACAATTTAATAAAAAAACAATATCTAAATATTTTTCTAAAGTCAAAAAAAGGTAAAAATACACAATTTAATGTGCATAAAATATTCAAAAAAATAAGATAAAAAATTATTCACATACAATCCACAGATTAATCCACAATTAAAACATATATATTATAAGGATATATTCTACTTTTCCACATTTTCCACAAAAATGGTATTAACATGTAAGAAAAACCAATCCACAGAGTTGTGGATTTTGTTAATTAAATAAAAAAAACAAAAAAACATCACGAAATTTAAATTATATCCACACATTTTGTTGACAAAAGTATAAATTTCTTATTATAATAATGGAGATTTATGTCTGGAGGTGGAAAGATGAAAAGAACATATCAACCAAATAATCGTAAAAAACAAAAAAAATTAGGTTTTTTTGCACGTAAGAAAACAAATATTCTAAATCGTCGTCGTCGCAAAGGTCGTAAAGCTCTTTGTAAATAATCCACTGTTTTAAATAGTGGTTTTTTTAACATTAAGAGGAGTATATATGAAAAAAAAATATATAGTAAAAACGAGGGAAGAGTTTAATTGCCTAATTAAAACAGGAATATGCAGTAAAAATAAGTATTTTGTTATTTACCATCTTCCTAATAATAAGAGTTACGATCGTTTTGGAATTTCGGTCGGTAAAAAGATTGGTAATGCAGTTACAAGAAATAAATATAAAAGAAAAATAAGAAGCATAATCGATAAATATAGAAAAGACTATATAAATTACCAAGACTATATTATAATATTAAGAGGTAGTGCATTATCAGCAAGCTTTCAAGATTTGGAAGAAAGTCTGATTTTTCTACTAAAAAAGGAGAAACCACATGAACAATAAAACCCAATCAAGAAAAAAGAACACAAAAAAACTATTAATATTAATTTTACTTATATTAACTTTAACAACAGGATGTACTAAAACCTTAGTTGATAAAAATAAAAAGGCCATCAAAAATGAAGAAACAGGCCAAAACTTAACAGAAAATATTCTTTGCCAACCAACAAATAAAAAATCCATAGCAAAGTATAAAGAAAATAAAGTTAATATAGATAAGTTACCAACTTGCGATAAATTTAAAATAAATTCAGGAAAATATGAAGGAATCTGGACAACAGTATTTGTTAAACCATTAGCGTTTGTTATTCTTCAGTTAGGTAAAACAACTGGTAATTATGCTATCGCATTGATAATAGTAACTCTTATAATAAGATTAATAACATATCCATTAACAAGAAAAACAGTTAAACAGTCACAAGTAATGCAAGAAGTTAATCCAGAATTACAAAGAATTCAAAAGAAGTATGCCGGTAAACAAGATGAAGAATCATTATCAAAACAATCTCAAGAAATGATGATGTTATATAAGAAATATAACATTAATCCTTTATCAGGATGTTTATTTTCTTTCATTCAATTACCTTTATTCATTGCTTTTTATGAAGCTGTTCAACGTTTCCCAGCTATATTTGAAGATACATTCCTAGGTCTTCAACTTGGGACAACACCATGGGTAGGATTTACAAGAAGTTCTTTCTATATATATATAATACTAATGCTTTTAATCGCAGCTACTACATATTATTCATTTAAAATGAACATGTCATCAAATCAATTAGATAATAGTATGAAATCAATGCCTATATTTATGAGCATAATGATTATCGTAACAGCTCTATTTATGCCATCAGCTTTATGTGTTTACTGGTTCTTTAATAATCTATGTACAATCTTACAAAATAAATTAGTAAAGATTACAATGACAAAAGATACTTTAAAGAAAGGAAGTAAAAAAAAGTATGGAAAAGCATAAGTTCATAGGAAAATCAAAAGACGAAGCAATTCAACAAGCAAAAATATCATTAGAAGAGTCAAATGTAGATAATCTATTTATTAATGAATTAAGTTCAAAAAAGAGTCTATTTTCTACAAAAGTAGAAATTGAAGTTATAGAAGAAGATGAAATAATAAAATTTATCAAAGAATATATTCAAACCCTATTAAAAAATATGGGATTTAATATAAAAATAGAAGTATTTAATAAAAATAACACTCCCCTATATAAAATTTATTCAGATAATGACTCATTATTAATTGGTAAAAATGGTAAAAATTTGAAATCTCTACAAATACTAGTAGGACAAGCTATAAATAAAGAAATAAATCAAAATTTTAAATTTACCATTGATATAAATGATTATCAAGAAAAGAAAGAACGTAATTTGATACGTTTGGCAAAAAATATTGCAAGAGAAGTATCTCAAACAAAAGTTGAAGCTAAACTTGATTCTATGAATTCTTATGAAAGAAGAATAATCCATAATGCCTTAGCAAATAGCTCAAAAGTTTATACTGAAAGCTGTGGCGAAGAGCCAGAAAGGTACGTTGTAATTAAACCAAAAGGAGAATAATTCTTCTTTTTTTTACATTAAAATGAAAAATAAATACCATCTAAATTGAATACTATCTTAAAAATATAAAGAGCATTATATATTTCCAAAATAAAATGTGCTATAATAAAGACGATTTTATCCATTGTTAATATTTTTGAGAAAGGAGAAAAAAATATGAATGATACAATTGCGGCTATTTCTACTGCTATGGGAGTAGGAGCTATTTCTATAATTAGAGTAAGTGGCAAAGATTCCATTAAAATAGTAAACGAAATATTTACGGGCAAGGATTTAAATGAAGTGCCAACTCATACAATTCACTACGGCCATATAGTTGATGAAAAAATACCAATAGATGAAGTATTAATTACAGTTATGAAAAGTCCCAAGACCTACACCAAAGAAGATATAGTTGAAATAAACTGTCATGGTGGAATTAATACTACAAATAAAATACTAGAAACCGTTCTAAATCATGGAGCACGTCTAGCTGAACCAGGTGAATTTACAAAAAGGGCCTTCCTAAATGGTAGATTAGACTTATCACAAAGCGAGGCCGTAATGGATGTTATAAATAGTAAAAGTAATGATGACAGGATTTTAGCCCTAAAGTCACTTGAAGGACAAACTACCAAAAAAATAAAGAAATTTCGTGCTGAACTAAATGATCTTATCTCTCACATAGAAGTTAATATAGATTTTCCAGAGTATAATGATATTGAAGTAATGACAAAAAATAAAATAGAGAAAAAGTTAAAAAATCAAATAACTGAATTAAAAAAGATAATTGAACAATCAGAAGATAGACAAATAATTAAAGCCGGTATTAAGACATTAATAGTAGGAAGGCCAAATGTTGGAAAAAGTAGCATTTTAAATAATCTATTGGAGTATGATAAGGCAATTGTTACAAACATTGAAGGCACTACTAGAGATATAGTAGAGGGAAATATTTTATTAAAAGGAATACCACTAAACATTATAGACACTGCAGGAATAAGAAAAACATCTGATGTTATAGAACAAATAGGCGTAAAAAAGAGTCTTTCCTTAATCAATGAGGCAGACTTAGTTTTAGTTGTCCTAAATGGAAATGAAGAGATAACTAGTGAAGATTTTGAAATATTAGATAAGACAAAAGATAAAACTAGTATAGTTGTTATTAACAAAAGTGATTTACCACAAAAGATAAATAAAGATTTACTAACTAATAGAATTGTAGTAGAATCTACAACAACAAATGAATTTGGTCTAGAAAACTTAAAATCAAAAATAATTGAAATGTTTAATCTTGATCAAATCTCAACACTAGATCAGACTTATTTAAATAATGCTCGACAACTATCTCTTGCTAAGGAAGCACTTTCTTCATTAGAAGAAGCAGAAAAATCAAGTATTAACAATGTTCCAGTAGATTTAATACAAATAGATTTAATGGATGCATTTACCAAATTAGGTGAAATTATTGGTATAACATATAGTGAAGAAGTTATAAATAATTTGTTTAAAAATTTTTGTGTCGGTAAATAAAAACAAGGAGTTGATATAATGGAATATGAAGCAATAGTAGTAGGTGGTGGACATGCCGGTTGTGAGGCTTCCCTAGCTTGTGCTAGAAAGGGTCACTCTACTCTACTTATAACAGGAAATATAAAAAATATAGCAGATATGCCATGTAACCCATCTATAGGAGGCCCTGCAAAAGGAATTGTTGTAAGAGAAATAGATGCTTTAGGTGGAGAGATGGGTAGAAATGCTGATAAAGCAACACTACAAATGAAAATGCTAAATACAAAGAAGGGACCAGCAGTACAAGCCCTACGAGCACAGGGAGATAAAATAATTTACCCAAGAGAAATGCTAAAAACCTTACAAAATACTACCAATCTTTCAATAAAAGAAGCAATCGTAGAACATCTTATAACAGATAATAATAAAATTAAAGGTGTTGAATTAGAAGATGGCACAAAAATATATTCAAAGGTAGTTATTTTAACAACAGGAACATATCTAAAGGGGGAAATTTTAGTTGGAAGTTCCAAACATAGTGGTGGTCCACATGGAGAAAAGCCAAGTAAGTTTCTAAGTGATGATCTCAAAAAATTAGGTTTCAAAATTCTAAGACTAAAAACTGGAACACCACCTCGTATTGAAAAAAATAGTATAGATTATAGTAAAACAAGTTTGGAACCGGGAGATCAAATACCTCATACCTTCTCTTTTGATAATAAACAATATTATGATGTCGAAAAACAAGAACCTTGTTATTTAATATACACTACACAAGAAACTCATGATATTATCAAGGCCAATTTGGAAAAATCCAGTATGTACGGTGGATATGTAGAAGGCGTTGGTCCACGTTACTGTCCTTCAATAGAAGACAAAGTAGTACGTTTCAGTGATAAAGAACGTCATCAATTGTTTCTAGAACCAGAAAGTAGATATTATGATGATATTTATCTACAAGGTTTTTCTACCAGTATGCCACATGATATACAGGAGCAAATGGTACATTCCCTACCAGGTCTTGAACATGCCAAAATATTAAAATATGCTTATGCCATTGAATATGATGCTATCGATGCTAGACAATTAAAACAAAGTCTTGAAACAAAAGTAATAGAAAATTTATTTACTGCTGGACAAATAAATGGTACAAGTGGGTATGAAGAAGCTGCCGGTCAAGGCCTAATAGCGGGAATAAATGCAGCCCTAAAACTAGAAAATAAGCCACCACTAATCTTAAAGAGAAACGAAGCATACATTGGTGTTTTGATTGATGACCTAACAACTAAGGGTATTAAAGACCCATATCGTTTATTAACTTCTAGAGCTGAGTATCGTTTATTATTGCGCCATGATAATGCAGACCTAAGACTAAGAGATTATGGATATAACATAGGATTAATTAGTGAAACAAAATATCAAGCATTCTTAAACAAGAAAGAACAAATTTTTAATTTAACCGAGTATTTAAAAAATACGAAAATAACTCCAAAAGAAGAAATAAACAAATATTTATTATCTATCCCTACTTCACCACTAAAAGATGGTATAAGTTTGTTAGAATTATTAAAAAGACCAGAAATATCAATTGAAAATATTAAACATTTCGTTGATTTTGATTATTCAGATGAAGTAGTATATCAAGTTATGATAAATGCGAAATATGGTGGCTATATTGAAAAAGCCAACCGTGAAGCTAAAAAAATGCTTGATTTAGAGGAAAAGAAAATCCCAGATGATATAGACTACTCAAAAATTCCAAATATTGCAAGTGAAGCCCGTGAAAAACTAGACAAGATAAGACCAACATCAATCAGACAAGCCACTATGATAAGTGGTGTAAACCCAGCAGATATTTCTGTATTGATGGTTTATTTGAGGAAAGAAGAATATAATGGACATTAATACATTTATAAAAGAGTTAGAAAGCCTAAATATTTATCCTACACAAAAACAATTAGATCAATTAGAGACTTATTACAAGTTAATAATTGATTGGAATAAAAAAATAAATCTCACCAGGATTACAGAAAAAGAAGACGTTTATTTAAAACATTTTTATGATAGTATTACAATATCAAAAGTAATTGATTTAAATAACAAGGCGACGCTCTTAGACTTTGGTACTGGTGCTGGATTTCCAGGAATAGTTTTAAAAATTATATATCCAAACTTAAATATAACCTTGGTTGATTCACTACAGAAGAGAATAAATTTCTTAAATACAGTCATTAATTCTTTACAATTAAAGGATATTAAGGCTCTCCATGAACGTGTTGAAAATTTAGAAGTTAAACACTATGACATCATCACAACCCGTGCTGTAGCAAATTTAAGTAAATTACTACAATATACAAATAAACTTATAGATACCAAAACATTGTTTATTCCTCTAAAGGCAAATATAGAAGATGAATTAAAACAGGCCAAAAATGAATTTGTAAAATATCACTTAGAATTAGTTAAACAGGAAACATTTTTCTTACCTATTGAACATAGTATTAGAAATATACTAGTGATAAAAAAGAAATCTTAAATATTATAAAAAGTTGTATTCGGTGTTGATTCACCGTTTTTTCTTGTAATATTTATAAAAAATGATATAATAACATTAGTAAAAGATAAGAATAGAAAGAGGGTTATTGTATGCAGTCAGGTCAAGAAGTTGTATATCTTCATTTAGATGATATCATTCCCAATCGCTTTCAACCACGTGAAGTGTTTGATGAAAGAGCATTAAAAGAATTAGCCGCATCAATCAAAGAACATGGTGTAATCCAACCTATTATTGTTAGACAAGTTAATAATAAATATGAAATTATAGCTGGAGAAAGAAGATATAAGGCATCAGCACTAGCTGGAATGACTAAAATTCCTGCTATTATTAATAATTTAGATGATAAAGAAGCCGCTAAAGTAGCTTTACTAGAAAATTTACAAAGAAAGAACTTAAATCCAATTGAAGAAGCAAGAACATATCAAAAAATTCTTGAACTAGATCAAATGACTCAAGAAACGCTAGCTAAAACTATGGGAAAAAGTCAATCAGCGGTAGCAAATAAATTACGTTTACTTGCTCTACCAGATGAAATTCAAAGAGCTTTATTAAAAGAAAATATATCTGAAAGACACGCTAGAACTCTTTTGAATTTAAAGAACCCAGAACAACAAAAGAAAATGTTAAAAAGAATAATAGCTGAAAAAATGAGTGTTAGAACATTAGAAGAAGAAATTAGAAAAATTAATGATCCTCAAGAATCATTAGCGGAAGGTGGTCAAATGCAAAATAATAATATTAACACAAATAATCAAACTCCATCTTATCAAGTACCTTCATCAACTAATTTAAATTTAACATCATCACCAGCAGCAATGTTTTCCCAAAATACTAATCAAAAGCCAAATTTAATGGATTCTTTTGAAGAACAAAATAGAGAAAACGATAATATTGTAAATTATGGAGAAATAGATGAAGACGAAATAGCACATGCCAATGAACCTAGTTATGATTCATTTACAAGTACCGCAAATAAGGAAATAAATGTAAATCAGTTAAAATCTAATGCCACTGATATTGACAATATTTTATCTCCTAAGAAGGAAGATACAAAAGCACAACAAGATGAACAAAAGCAAAAAATATCAGGTGACCTTGATAGCTTATTAAATATAGCACCACCAACTAATAACAGTTTCAACTTGGCAAGGGATGCAATTAACGATAATGATAATAATGAAAACAATAGCAAAGACTATTTCCAAGCTCCTGACTTAATGTCAGTTCAATTACCTAATTCAAGTAACAATGCTAATGCGATTATAAAAGATTACAATACACCACAACCAAGTGAAAGTATAATAGATTTTACCAATAATAGTGTTGTAGATAATAAAAAAGAACATTTAACAAACTTTAGTGATGCAAATAATACGTTATTTGAAAATAAAAAGGCAGAGCCTCAAAAAACAAAACCAGCAGAGAAAACACTAGGCATGGCTTTGATAGAAGAAACTTATAAGTTGAATCCAAAAGAAAAGGCAAAACAATATAATATTCATCAAATGGTTCAACAAATTAGAGATACAATTCAAACCCTTCAAAGAATGGGCGCTAAAATTGATACAGATGAGATGGATTTTGAAAATCAATATCAAATGGTCATTCGCATAGATAAAAATAGCATTAACTAAAAAGTTGATTTTTCTCAACTTTTTTTGATATTTAGTTTTCAAAGTGTTGTTTTTTTGATAAAATAATAAATGTGAGAAAATAGGGAAAGGTGATTAAGATGGGAAAGATTATTTCATTAGTCAATCAAAAAGGTGGCGTTGGAAAGACAACTACCAGTATAAATCTTTCTGCATCATTAGCGGTATTAAATAAAAAGGTATTATTAATAGATTTAGACCCACAAGGAAATACAACTACTGGTGTTGGAATTAATAAAGCTGATATAGAAAGAAGTATTTATGATGTTTTAACAGATAAATGTCAAATTAGTGATGCTATCATCAGAACAAAATATAAGGGCCTATATGTTTTACCAGCAACAATTAATCTTGCTGGATTAGACATTGAGTTGATAGAAAAAGGACAAACTGATCCAGGTTTTACAAAAGGTTCTCAATTAAAAAAGCATTTAGATGAAATTAAGGATAAATTTGATTATATTATAATTGATTGTCCACCTTCACTAGGCTTAATTACAACTAATGCCTTAACAGCATCTAATTCTGTAATAATACCAGTGCAATGTGAATTCTTTGCTCTAGAAGGAATTATGCAACTATTAAATACAATTATGTTAGCTCAAAAATCTTTAAATCCTAACTTAGAAATAGAAGGTGTTTTACTAACAATGCTAGATTCAAGAACAAATTTAGGTATAGAAGTTGTTGATGATATTAGAAAATTCTTTAAAGAAAAAGTATATAATACAATTATACCTAGATTAATAAGATTAACTGAGGCTCCATCACATGGAGAACCAATAATTGCATATGATCCAAAAAGTAGAGGTTCAGCTGCCTATCTAAATTTAGCGAAGGAAGTGATTGAAAGAAATGGAAAATAATAACATTCAAAGAAAAGCCTTAGGAAAAGGTTTAGAAGAATTATTTCATAGTGAACCTATAGATTTTAATAAGGTAGAAGAAAAAATTGTAAGTAGTACACCAAAAGATGAAATCATCATGGTTAAATTATCTGATTTAAGAAGCAATCCATATCAGCCAAGAAAAATTTTTGATGAGAATGCCCTAGAAGAATTAGCTGCATCAATCAAAGAACATGGCGTTTTTCAGCCAATTATAGTAAAGCCAAGTATCAAAGGATATGAGATTATAGCTGGAGAAAGGCGAGTTAAAGCTTCTCTTTTAGCTGGCTTAAAAGAAATACCAGCCATAGTAAGAGAATTCAGTGATGCTGAAATGATGGAAATTGCTTTATTAGAAAATTTACAAAGAGAAAATCTTACATCAATTGAAGAAGCAAATGCCTATAAAAAATTAGCAGAAACCCTAAATTTAACCCAAGATGAATTAGCTAAAAGAGTTGGTAAAAGTAGATCATATATAACAAATACTTTAGGATTATTATCCCTACCAAGTGAAACACAAAATCTAATTAATGAACACAAAATATCAATGGGTCATGCCAAAATATTAAGTAAATTAGAAGACAAATACCAAATTCAAGAGTTAACTGATAAAATTATCACAGAAGGAATAAGCGTTCGACAACTAGAAGAAATTACATCTTCCCCTGCTCAATTTACCAGAAAAAACAAAATTAATACTTCAAAACATCAAAAAAATGAACAATATGCTTACTTAGAAGATATTTTAAATGAAAAGTTAGGTACAAAAGTAAAAATAAAAAATAATAAATTAGAAATATCATTTACTAATTCAAATGATTTAAATCGTCTCCTTGAAATAATGAATTTAGATAAATAATGATAAGGAGATAATATAGTGAATAATTTACCTAAATTATATAATATTGATTTAAAATATTTTATCTATCCCATTCTTTATATTTTAATAGGCTATTTAATATATAAACTTATAGATAGAGTTATTGAAAAATCATTTACAAAACACACCTTTAAAACATTAAAGGATAGACATAATCAAAAAAGATTAGAAACAATAAAAACACTTATTTCTAATTTATTAAAGTACTTGATAATAATTTTTGTTGTCCTAGCTATCTTATCCTTATATGGAATCAATGTTAAGTCTATTTTAGCCGGAGTTGGAATAACAGCTGCTATTGTAGGATTAGCCTGCCAAGATATAGCTAAAGATTTATTAGCTGGTATTTTTATAGTAGCAGAAGATCAGTATGAGATAGGAGATACAATAGAAATAGATGGATTTATGGGAGAAGTTGTTTTTATTGGATTAAAGACAACTAGAATTAAGGACTATAAAGGAAGAGTAAAAATTATTTCTAATCATACCATCACGGAAGTAATAAATTATAATTTAAATAACTCCTTAGCTATAGTAGATGTTTCGGTTGGATATGAAGAAAACAATGATAAAGTAGAAACTGTTTTAACAGAATTAGTATCTACCCTATCTTCTATCATTCCACATTCTAAAGGAGAAGCTAAATTACTAGGAATAGATAATCTAGGAGATTCTGCTGTTATATATAGAATAACCTGTCCAGTAGCATCTAATAAACAATTTGAAGCTGAAAGAATTATGCGAAAAGAGATAAAAAAAGTTTTAGATCAAGAACAAATAAAAATACCATATCCACAGATAGAGGTGCATAGTAATGGAAAATAAAGAATATAGTATTGGAACAATATTAAGACTTAAGAAGAAACATCCATGTGGCGGATATGATTGGGTTGTTACTAGACTTGGAGCAGATATTAAGATAAAATGTTTAACATGTGATAGAAGTATTCTAATTCCTAGAATAACCCTAAATAAAAGAATAAAGAAAATAGTAACGGATGGTGAGTAAAATGCCAGAAAAGAAAAAATTAAAACTAAAGAAGTTTTTCTTTCATCCAATTACCATGTTTTTAGTTGGAACAATACTAGTAATGCTAATAAGTCTAATCCTATCATCATTTGAAATGCAATCTACTTACAACAGTATTACAACAAATGGTAAAGATCTAACATCAAAATTAGTAGTAGTTGAAAACTTATTTAATTATGAAAATCTAAAATATCTAATAAGTAATACGGTGAAAAATTTCATGGGATTTTCACCATTATGTATGCTTTTAATATCTTTAATTGGTATAAGTATCGCAAAAGCTACAGGTTTAATAGATATTATATCAACTAAACACATTAGAAAACTATCAAAGTATCAATTAACCTATTTAGTATTACTATTAGGTGTTATATCATCAATAGTTAATGAGGTAGGATATGTAATCTTAATACCATTAGCCGCATTAGTCTATGAAAAAAATGGCCGTAATCCCCTACTTGGAGTAGTAACAGCATTCTGTGGAGTTGCCTTTGGTTATGGAGTATCAATATTTGTAGGATCACAAGAAGTTGCACTAATTCCTTATACGAAAAGTGCTGCTCATCTAATTGATAGCAGTGCTCATATTAGTTTGACATCAAATCTAATATTTATCATAGTATCATCCCTTCTCCTACCATTAATGGGAACACCAATAATTGAAAAATTAATAAGTCCTAAATTACCAAAATTTCATCGACATGATAAGGTCACAGGAAAAACACTTCAAACTAGTGAGTTGTTATTAAGTGATATTACTGATGAAGAAGAAAAAAGAATAGCTTTTGAAAAGAATAGTAAGAGAGGGTTAAAATATGCCTTAATTGTTTCAATTATAGTAATTTTACTCTTTGCTTATATGATCATTCCAAATTTACCTGGATCAGGACTACTACTTGATATGACAGCCAAAACCTATTTAGATCAATTATTTGGTTCTACATCTTATTTTCAAGATGGTTTTACATATATGGTAGCAATTCTTTTTATTACAACAGGTCTTGCCTATGGTATAGGAGCAAAAACAATTAAAAATGATCGTGACTTAATAGAAAAAACATCAGATACCTTTAAAGATCTTGGTATGGTTTTACTAATGATATTTGTTTTTTCTCAATTTATAACTGTATGGAAACAATCTAATATAGGTATTGTATTCACCAGTTGGTGTGCAAATTTATTGAGTCATTTAGAATTTGATGGAATACCTTTAATAGTAATTACAATTATTATCATTTCTATATCAAACTTCTTTTGTACAAGTCTAAATACAAAATGGATGATTTTTTCTTCTGTGGTTGTTCCATTATTTATGCAAAATAATATATCTCCTCAATTTGCGCAGATTGTTATGAGAGCAGGTCAATCAATTACTGCAGGAATCAGTCCATTTATGGTATTCTTTGTAATCTATTTAGCTTATCTAAATATATATAACCAAAACAAAGAACGTCCTATAACAATTAAACAATCAATAAGTTTTGTCATTCCATACTTTGCTATTGCAGCACTAGCCTGGATACTAATTATTGTTCTTTGGTATGTAGCGGGAATTCCGATAGGACCTAATATAAAACCAACAATTTAAGCACTTAGGTGCTTTTTTTGTATAATATTATTTTTTGATATGTTATAATATAATGAGAAAAGAGGTATTAGTATGAGTTTAACAGCAGGAATAGTAGGTTTACCTAATGTAGGAAAATCAACTCTATTTAATGCAATTACAAAAAAACATATTTTAGCGGAAAATTATCCTTTTGCGACAATTGAACCAAATGTAGGAATTGTAACAGTTCCAGACGAAAGAATAAACAAATTAAATGAAATGTATCAACCAGAAAGACTAATTCCAACAGCCTATGAATTTACAGATATAGCTGGTTTGGTTAAAGGTGCTTCACAAGGAGAAGGATTAGGTAACAAGTTTTTATCACATATAAGAGAAACAGATGCTATCTGTGAAGTAGTAAGATGTTTTAAAGATAATAGTATTATTCATGTTGATGGAAATGTTGACCCTATAAGAGATATTGAAACTATTAATTTAGAATTGGCTATAGCTGATTTAGATATAATCAATAATAGATTAGAAAAAGTGGCTAAAAAAGCCAGAACAACAAAAAATAAAGAAGACCTTCTAGAAGTTGAGACACTTGAAAAGTCCAAAGACTACTTAGAAAAAAATGTTCCTCTAAGATTAGTTGAATATAGTGATGAAGAACGATTAATTTTGAAAAATTATAGTTTTCTAACCTTAAAACCAATTATATATTTAGCAAACGTTTCTGAAGAAGATCTTGCCAAAGAAGATAATGAATATGTAAAATGTGTTAAAGAATATGCAACAAAGGAAAAAGCTCCAGTAGTAGTATTATGTGCCAAAGTAGAAGAGGAATTAAGTGAGTTAAGTGATTCTGATAAAGAAGAGCTATTAAGTGCTTTAGGAATCGGAGTTAGTGGTCTAGACAAACTAATTAAAGCAACTTATGATTTATTAGGACTAGCTACATATTTTACGGTAGGAAAAGATGAGGTAAGAGCATGGACATTTAAAAAAGGAATGAATGCTAAAAAATGTGCAGGAATAATCCACACCGATTTTGAAAAAGGCTTCATTAAGGCAGAAGTCATGAGCTATGATGATTTAATTAAATACGGTAGTGAATTAAAAGTAAAAGAAGCCGGAAGAGCAAGACTTGAAGGTAAAGACTACATTATGCAAGATGGCGACATTTGTTACTTTAGATTTAACAAATAATAAAAAGTAAAGCTTTACAATGAAACAAAACTTTGCTATAATACACTCGAGTATTTTAAATACTCCTTACCTTAGTGTATAAGGTCATATGTCCAAGAGGAGGTGTAACAATGAATAAATATGAAATCACATTTATCGTAAAATCAGACATGGAAGAAGCAGAAATTAAAAAAACTGCAGAAGCAATGAAAAAGGTTTTAACAGATAAAAACGCTAAAATTTTAGAAGAAAAAGTAATGGGACAAAGAGAATTAGCATATGAAATCAACAAAATGAAAACAGGTTACTATTTTCTATATGTAGTTGAAGCTGATAGCGATACAGTCAAAGAATTTAATCGTGTATCAGGAATCAACGAAAATTTACTTCGTCATTTAATCGTTAAAGTAGAAGACTAAGAAGTGAGGAAAAATTATGAATAAAGTATTTTTAATAGGTCGACTAACAAGAGATCCAGAATTAAGATATACAGGTAATAATACAGCTGTTGCATCTTTTTCCATTGCTGTAAATAGAAATTTTACTAATCAATCAGGAGAAAGAGAAGCAGACTTTATTAATATAGTTGTATGGCGTAAACAAGCTGAAAATGTTAAAAACTATTTAACGCAAGGTAGTCAAGTTGCAATAGATGGTCGTATTCAAACAAGAAGTTATGATGATCAAGACGGAAAAAAGAGATACGTTACAGAAGTTATTGCTGATAATGTTGAATTCTTAGGAAGTAAAGGACAAAGTTCTTCTGCTCCAACATCAACTGAATCAAGAACTTCTTCTACAGAACCAACTCCATATGATTTTGCAACCCCAGAACAAAAGACCACTAATGTTGATAGTAATCCTTTCGCAGATTTTGGATCAAGTATTGAAATTAGCGATGATGAATTACCATTTTAAAAAGGAGGGTGTATAATATGGCAGAATTTTACCGTAAAAGAAAAAAGATTTGTATGCTATGCGCTGGAAAGAAAATTAAATACAATGAACCAGAAACATTAAAAAAATATATTAATGAAAAAGGTAAGATTGTTTCTAGAAGAATAACAGGAACATGTGCAAAGCATCAAAGAGAAGTTGCAAGAGAAATAAAGAGAGCTCGTGCAATCGCAATATTACCATATACAAAATAGGAAAATTCCTATTTTTTTCTTTTTATATAAGACTACTCCCCTATTTTTCCTTTAAAAAAAAGTCAAAATATTATATAATTATATTGGGGAATTAACAGGAGGCAAATATGGATGATAATATTGAAATAAAACATCTCAAAAAAAGTATAAAAAAAGCCAAAACAGTTTTTCTAATGGCACATAAAAACCTTGATTTAGATGCTATTGGCAGTTGTTTAGGAATGTATTATATATTATCAAATCTCAAAAAAGACTGTTATATAATAATTGATGATAAAGATAAAGAAATGGGTGTAGATAAAGTTCTACATGAAGTAGAAGGTTGTTATAATATAATTAAGTCATCAGACTTGCCCATATATCTAAATAAAAAACAAAAAAATAATTTATTAATTATCTTAGATACTAATAAGAAGGATTTATTACAAAATAAAGAATGCTTAGATTATTTTAAACAAATTTTAATAATAGATCATCATGAACAAGGCAAAACAACTATAAAAGATGTCATGAAGTTAATAGATTCTAATTTCTCTAGTGCTTGTGAATTAGTAGTAAAAATTAGTGAACTTTTTAACATAGAGTTTACTCCCTACATTGCAACACTCCTATTATCTGGAATAGTATTAGATACTAATAATTTTACATTAAATACAGATGATAACACATTCTATACAGCTTATTACTTAACAGCCATAGGTGCTAGTCCCAAAAAAGTTCAATATCTTCTAAAGCAAGAACTAAGTGACTATATTGAACAACAAAAATTACTTACTAATATTGAAATGCTAGATAAAAAAATTGCCATAGCTAAAGGAACACCATATGTAACATATCGTCGAGAAGACTTAGCCAAAACGGCCGATACCCTACTCTTTTTTAATAATGTAGAGGCCTCATTTGTAATTGGAAAAATAGGCAAAACAACAATCGGCATATCTGCAAGATCATTAGGAAACTACGATATCGAAAAAATACTTATAAAATTTGGTGGTGGCAGTAACAAATATAATGGTGCCGCAATCATAGAAAACAAAAATATCAGCGAAGTATTAGAAAAATTAAGAAGACTCTTAAAGGAGGAGGAATAGTATGCAAGTTATATTTATTAAAGATTTAAAAAAGCAAGGAAAAAAGGGCGAAGTGAAAAACGTTAAAGATGGTTATGCCCAAAACTTTCTTATAAAAAATGGTTATGCTGTTCAAGTAAATGAAAAGAACTTAAAAGAGTTAGAAAGAAATAATAAAAAAGAAGAAGCAGAAAATAAACGCTTAAGTGAGGAAGCCAAACTAATAAAAGAAAAGCTCGAAAAAGAAACATTAACATTTACTGTAAGAACAGGAAATGGAGATAGAGTTTTTGGTAGTATCAGTGTAAAACAAATTAAAGATGAATTAGCAAAAAAAGGATATAAAATCGATAAAAATCAAATTATTATTGATGTACCTATCTCTTGTTTAGGCTTTCATTATGTAAAAGTTGAACTATATCAAAAAATAAATGCAAAAGTAAAAGTACACGTTATAAAATAGAGGTGATTTTATGGCTCTTAGAACAATGCCAAATAACATAGAAGCAGAAAAATCCGTTTTAGGAGCCTGCTTTTTATCAAAGTATGCCTTAGAAAAGGCTTGTGATAACTTAAGTCAAGAAAAGTTTTTTGATGAGAAAAATGGAAAAATTTTCGCAGCTATATCAAAAATGCATGAAGAAAAAACTCCACTTGATTTAACAACCCTAACAACAGAATTACAAAATAGGAATACATTACATGAAATAGGTGGTGTAGAATATTTAACAGAAATTTTAAATTTCGTTCCTACTGCCACTAATATTGATTACTATATAAAGGATGTAGAAGAATCTGCTCTACTTCGTAATTTAATTGAAACAGCAACCTCAATTGCTACTGATGGTTACAATACAGAAGATGATGTAAATGAAACTTTAGATTCTGCAGAAAGAAAAATCTTAAATATAGTTAAAAATCGTAAAACTACAGAATTTAAATCGATTCAAGAGGTTATGGCTAGAACAGAGGCAAATCTTGAACAATTAGCGGAGTCTAAAGGTGAAGTGACAGGTCTTGCTACAGGATGGTATGATTTAGATAAGTTAACGGCCGGACTTCATGAAAATCAGTTAATAATAATTGCGGCCCGTCCAGCAATGGGAAAAACTGCCTTTGCACTTAATTTAGCTACTAATGTTGCCATAAATAGTGGTAAAACAGTGGCTCTATTCAACCTAGAAATGGGTGCTGAACAATTAGCTAATCGTATTATTTCATCACTAGGTCAAATAGAAGGATATAAATTACAAACAGGTAGATTAATGAATGAGGACTGGAAAAGAGTAAATGAAGCTGTTAGTCAATTAGAAGATGCTAATATGTTTATAGACGATACACCAGGTATAACTGTTGGAGAAATACGTGCCAAGTGTCGTCGACTTGCAAGCAGTGAAAAAGGCCTAGGACTAATTATAATCGATTATTTACAGTTAATTTCAGGTGGAAAAAATTATGGTTCCAACCGTCAACAAGAAGTATCTGACGTATCAAGAGCCTTAAAAACTATGGCCATGGAACTCCATGTTCCAGTTATTGCCCTAGCCCAATTATCCCGTGCTGTTGAAGGACGTGAAGATAAAAGACCATTAATGAGCGATTTACGTGAATCAGGATCAATCGAACAAGATGCTGATATTGTATCATTCTTATATCGCGATGACTATTACAATAAAGAAGCACGTAATGATGATAATACAAGTATCAGTGAGCTAATAATAGCTAAGCATCGTAACGGTCCAACTGCTACAATAGAATTATTATTTAAAAAGAACACAAGTACATTTCTAAACTTAAGAAAAGAAGATAAAGAGGTATAAAATATGCATATATCAAAAAAAATAATATTAATAATTTTACTTCTATTTAATTTTAACTTATTTTTAGGTGCCAAGACATTTAATGCAACACCTCAAAAAGTATATAGAGTATATTTAGGAGGTCAATCATTAGGCGTTATAAAATCAAAAAAATCATTAGAACAACATATCGATAAAGAACAGGAAGCTCTAAAGAAAATGTATAATGTTGATAAAATCTATGCACCAGATAATTTACATATTCAAAAAGAAATAACCTATAATGAAAAAATATACACTACAGAACAAATATATGAAAAAATAAAAGACAAAAGTTATTTTACCGTTCGTGGATATGCCATAACAATAAAAGCTACGAAAGATACAACGTCAACTGTTGAAAAAAAAGCTAACAAAACTCAAACAATTTATGTTTTAGATAAGTCAGTATTCACAAAAGCTGTGGATAAAACAGTTAGATCATTTGTAAGTAGTGAAGATTATAAAAAATATGAATCAAATAAAAAACAAACTATTAATGGAACAGGAAAAATAGTGGAAAAAATTTATATAGAAAATGAAATAAAAATAAAAAAACAAAATATTTCTGTTAATCAAACAATTTACTTAGACACAGATGATTTAGCCAAATATTTATTATTTGGTACAACTGAATCACAAGCTGAATATACAGTAAAAGCAGGAGATACAATATCATCAGTCGCTTACAATAATAAAATGTCTAGTGATGAATTTTTATTAATGAATCCAGAATTTAAGAATGAAAATGCTCTTTTATATGCTGGTCAAAACGTTAAGATAGGTATACTTAATCCACAGTTTAATATTGTTCAAGAAGATGAACAAGTATCTCTTGAAGAACAAAAATATTCTACTGAAACAAGATATGATAATAGTAAAAATGTTGGATATCAACAAGTTGAACAAGCCGGAGTTAATGGAGTTAATAAAGTTACCCAAAAAATTAGAAAAATTAATGGTGAAACAACTAATATCGTTACAACAAATACAGAACAAATAAAACCTGTTACGAATGAAATTGTCATTAAAGGTGGAAAACAGTCGAATTATACTTATTCTGGTGGAAGATATGGAACTGTTATAGCTACCAAGGGACAATGGGGATGGCCTGCATCTTGTTCTTCTGTTTCCAGTGGCTTTGGATATCGTTGGGGAACATTACACGATGGTACTGATATTGCCGGTTGTGGATATGGTTCTAATATATTTGCTGCCGAAGGAGGAACTGTTGTAGAATCTAAAAAGAAACCAGGACGTTATCCAGGTGGATATGGAGATAACGGGGAATATATAATTATTGACCATCATAATGGTTTCTATACAATCTACGCCCATATTTGCCCAGGATGTCGTTACGTTAGTGCTGGAGATAATGTATCGAAGGGTCAAGTAATAGGTGGAATGGGTCATACCGGAGCCGCAACTGGAACTCACTTACATTTTGGTTTGTGGAGTGGTTATCCATACCGTGGCGGTAGAGCCCTAAATGCGATGAGTGTGTATTAATATGAAGTTTCAGACATTAGCGAGTGGTTCCAAGGGCAACAGCGCCATAGTTATATGTGATAATATAAAACTTTTAATAGATGATGGGATATCTTATCTATCACTAAAAAGAAAATTAGAAAATTTATCATTAACATTTGATGATTTGACAGGTATACTAATTACCCATAGTCATAGCGATCACATAAAAGGCCTACAATCACTTATTAAACACACTCACCTAAAAGTCATGATTCCAGAAAAAATGTATGAAGACCTATCCCAAATAGTACCAAAAAACCGCGTTATTTATTTGAAAGATACTAATATCTTAGATCAAGTTACAATAAATTTAATTCACACATCTCACGATGTTGCATGCTCCGTTGGCTTCTTAATAACTTATCAAGATAAAAGTTTAGTTTATATTACTGATACTGGCTATATAAACAAAAAAATTCTTCCTGAAATTACTAATAAAAGCATTTATTTAATAGAAAGTAATCACGATGAAGAAATGTTAATGAATGGTCCTTATCCTCCATTTTTAAAACAAAGAGTTATAGGGGACTATGGCCATCTATCAAATAATACAACTGCTTCATATTTAAAAAAAATAGTAGGCGCAGAAACTAAATATGTTCTTCTAGCCCATTTAAGTGAAAAAAATAATACAGAATCCCTTGCCATGAGCGCAACATCTAAAGCTCTAGACAACAAAAATATTAAAATATCTATTGCTCGACAAGATGAGGAAAGCGAATTAATAGAGGTTTAAAATGATCAAAATAATATGCATAGGAAAAATAAAAGAAAAATACTTTATTGATGCCATCAATGAGTATTGTAAAAGGCTACAAAAATATACCAAATTAAAGATAATTGAGCTACCAGATGAAGGCCTAGTAGAAAAAACAAAGGCTATTAATATTGAAGGAGAAAATATTTTAAAACATCTTGACTCTAAAGACTATATCATTAGTATGGATATAGCAGGAAAACAAATGAATTCTATAGAATTTGCAAAAAAGATAGACGGTATATCCCAATTTAATAGTAATATTACATTTATTATTGGCGGTAGTTATGGACTAAGCGATAAAATAAAAGATTTGTCAAATTTTAAAATGTCATTTTCAGAAATGACTTTCCCTCATCAATTATTTAGAGTAATTCTCTTAGAACAAATATATCGTTCTTATAAAATAAATAACAATGAACAATATCATAAATAATAATAGGAAGTGAGAAAATGATAGGAAATAGTTGGGATATATATTTAAAAGATGAATTTCAAAAACCTTACTTTAAAGAACTATTAAATTATGTTAAGGAAGAGTACAAAAAAAAGACTTGCTTTCCTCCACAGAACGAAATATTTAATGCTTTTAGATATACAAAGTATGAAGATTTAAAGGTCGTTATTTTAGGACAAGATCCATATCATGGAGATAATCAAGCAGAAGGTTTATCGTTTTCTGTAAAAAATTCTGTTTCAAGACCACCTTCTCTACAAAATATATTTAAGGAATTAGAAAGTGACTTAAACATAAAAGTCTCAGATAATAACTCTTTAGTACCCTGGGCAGAAGAAGGAGTTTTATTACTTAATGCTGTATTAACAGTAGAAAGAAAGAAACCAGCCTCTCATCAGAGTATTGGCTGGGAAACATTTACCGATGAAGTAATTAAAATAATAAATGAAAAACAAACACCAGTAGTATTTATATTATGGGGAAATTATGCTAGAAGTAAGAAAAAATTAATTACTAACAGTATTCATTATATTATTGAATCTCCTCATCCCTCCCCTTTTTCCGCTTATAATGGCTTTTTTGGAAGCAAACCGTTTTCAAGAACCAATAACTTCTTAATATCTAAAAATATCAAGCCAATCAATTGGCAAATATAAAAAAATAGACATATTACCTAAAAGTGATATGTCTATTTTAATATTTGAAACATTTCTTCTTTTTCATTTTTATAAAACTGTTCTTCTGTATAACCTAAAACTTTAGCTATAATCTTATGAGGAAAAACAACAATTAATTTATTATAATCCACTACAGTATCGTTAAAGAACTTAATTGCGCCTATCAAATCTTCTTCATTATCTTTTAACTCATTTAACAAATTTACTAGTTTTTCATCTTGGACTATTGTATCATCTTCAAAAATAATTTTAGATAATTTATTATAATAATCATTTAAAACGGAATGTAACTTGAAGTTATCGCTTTGATTATTAACATCGCCGTTAAACTCATCAAAACTATCTTTATACTTCTCATTTTGGATAACTATTTTTACTATCCTATCCATGATGTCTTTCTTTTTTTGTAAAAACAGACTAATATTATTTTCTCCCTCTTTTAATTTTATATCTAAAAACAAAAATTTACTTTTAGTATTTTTTATTATTATAAATAACGTCGACACAAGTATTAGAATAACTCCGATAATAATCAAATATTTCATTCTACCACCTCTACTATAAACAATTATACCAAAATAAAAAGAAGTATTCAACTTCTTCTTAAAAATCAGTTATTAAATATAATGAAGTCTACACTATAAATCCAAATCAACACATTTTTATTACTTTTATCATCATTTAATAAAATATAATCACTACCAACCTCAGATATAGTTCCCGTAAAAATTTTATTTTTCCACTCTATTGAATTACTATATGAGGTATAAAGAGATACATTTTTGCCAATATTTAATGCTAGAAAATTTTGTAAGCTTTCTAAATTATTAGTTGTACCTCGCATATTTTGATTAGAAATACTTCCACCCATTGGATCTGGAATGATTTGTCTATAATTAGTATAAGTATAATTATTGTTCATTAATAACACCCTTTCACTTAAGGATATTCATACTTTAAATAATTATTCTTAATTTTTTTTAGTGGAATTCATCTTTTCATCAAATACATCTTGTGTATCAGTTGGTTCACTGCCCTTTATAAAATACATTAGTTTTTTGACCTTTGCGTTTTGATCAACAGCCTTTCCTGAAATAGGATCTACCCATACACTTGATACATTTGTAGGTACTTGATACCAATTATCTTCTTTCCCCTCTTCATATTCTTCTATAGTCTTATACCAAATATTTTGTCCATATTTATATTCACTGGTACTTAAACTTTTATTATTGTCATACCCTATCCAAACTGAAGTTACTATATCATTATTAAACCCAATATGCCAATTATCAGTTTCAGTAGTACCACTTTTTAAGGCATAGGTATGTTTTAACTTTGAAGCAAGTGAAATTGCTGTAGGGTAATTATAATCAATATAGGCAGAATCATAAGTAGCTGTTAACATATTATTAAGAATAAATGTAAGACTACTATTTAATACTAACTCATTTTTTTCTGTTGCTTCGTATAAAACATTACCATCGTGATCTTCAACCTTTTGAATTAGATGTGGCGTTATTTTATATCCCAAATTGGCAAATGCCGCATATCCAGCTGTCATATCTATAATTCCTATTTCCTTAGTACCAAGTGGAAGTGAAGGAACATCTGGTAATTCTTCATTTATACCTACCCTCTTGGCAACATTTTTTAAGGCATCACTTCCTAAAAATAAATTTGTTTTTACTGCATATATATTATCAGAATAAGCAATAGCAGTTGCCATAGAAATGGGTTTATTAGCGTATTTATCATTATAATTTCTAGGACTATAGTCATCTCTTTGTGAAAACGTAAACGTCGTTTTTTCACTAGTAAAAGCACTACTTGAAGTAAAACCATTTTCAAGAGCGGCGTAATACAAATAAGGTTTCATGGTCGAACCAACCTGTCTTTTGGCACTAATGGCTCGATTAAATTGTGATTTATTATAATTTTTTCCTCCAGTTAAAGCAACTATTCTACCATTTTTAGGATTCATCATAACACTAGAAACTTGAATTTCAGAATTTTCAGGTATTTGTTCATTAATATTTTTTTCTAGACTTGATTGCGCCTTCATATCCAAATTAGTATATATTTTTAAACCTTTAGTTTGAGTATATGATGATGGAATATTCTTAATTGTTTTAAGTTCATTTAACACTGCATCCTGATAATACATTACTGTCGTTAAATTGTTAGTTTCCTTTTTTCCATAATAAGTTAATTTCTCATTAATAGCCTCTTCCATTTCACTATCAGTAATAACCTTATTTTGTACCATTAAAGATAATATTAATTTTTGTCTCTTTTTTGCTAATTTTATATTAACTAGTGGAGAATAATTACTAGGGGACTTTGGAATACCAACAAGCATTGTAGCTTCTGCTAGGTCCAAATCTTTGGCACTTTTATTAAAATAAAATTTACTGGCGTTCTCTATCCCATAAACACCATGTCCATAATTAATAGTATTTAAATATCCCTCTAAAATCTCATCTTTACTATAATTAGCTTCTAATCTTATTGTATATAGCGCCTCCTCCCACTTTCTCTTCCATGTCTTATCAAAATCTAAAAATAAATTCTTGGCATATTGTTGTGTAATAGTAGAAGCCCCCTGCTCTGTTTTCATATTTCTAATATTAACATATGAGGCCTTCATAATTCGAAAAATATCAAATCCTTTATGCTTATAAAAATTCTTATCCTCTGCAGATATAGTTGCGTTTATAACATTTTTTGATATGTCATTAAGACCAACCCACTCCGTCTTCTCATTACCCTGAAAAAAAACCTCATTGTTCTGGTCATAAAATACTAAACTATTCGCGACATTTATCTCAAGCTTTGGCATAACTTTAGCGTAAATATATGCTCCACCTATTACCAAAATAAATAAAATTAAAAACGTAATACATACTTTAATTAATCTTTTTCTAAACTTTTTCATACGTATCACCAACCTAAAATTAGTATCATACCAAAACATTTAAAATATGTATAAAAAATAAATAAGTTATGATATAATCACTGATAGAAATAAAAAAGAGGTGTAATAATGGAAAAAGTAAATTGCTTAATCACACTATCTAATAATGAAAATACAACGAATGACTATCTTACAGTTCATCATGATCCTGATAAAAAAACGATCTTTTATGAAGAAAAAGATAAAACAACAGTTACTTATAATTATGAAACAAATACATTAAAAAGAGATAATAACGATATGTTAATAGAATACCAATTTATCTTAAATGAAAATACTACTAATCCCATTTACATCAAGGAATTAAAAAACACTGTTAACATTGAACTTCAAACAGTAAAACTAGAAAAAACACAAGATAAATTAATAATTAGCTATAAAATAGATGATAATTATTTTACATTTAAAATAGAAAAAGTATAATTGATAATCTAATATTATTTCAAAATGTATAAAAATAGTTGCACATATAAAGAATATATGATATAAAGATAACTGATAATTTATTATCATCAAAGAAACAATAATTAGTATTAAACATATAATGACTTAAATGGAGGAAAAAATGACAGTAGACAAAATGAAAAAAGAAGATTTAGAACTTTTATCAAATAAAGATATAACTAATCTTATTTTGGAGGAAAGTAAGAAACCTTTAAATACAGCAGATTTATTTAAAAAAATAATTAAATTATTAGATTTACCAGATGAAACATTTGAAAATAAAATAGGAGACTTTTATACATCATTATCAACAGACAAAAGATTTGTGTTATTAGAAAATGGCTGCTGGGATTTAAGAAATAGATATACATCAGACAAGGTAATAAAAACAGCAATCGAGGAAGATGATGATGAGATTGATGAAAATGAAGAGGATTCAATAACTGAAGACGATAATATGGAAGATGATTATTCTGATAATGATGATGACAGTTATAATAGTGATTCAGAAGATGATTTAAAAGATTTAGTTATATTAGATGAAGATGAGATGGAACTAGAGGAATAGTTCCTTTTCATTATTATTTGAAATTTATTAAGAATATGATATAATAACAACAGTTATAGGCGAGGAGAGATAATATGATAGAACATTTAGACGCTATTGAAAAAAGATATAATGACATTTCCGAAGAGTTAACAAAACCTGAAGTATTAAGTGATATAAAGAAAACAACTCAATTATCAAAAGAGTTACGTGACATAGAAGAAACTGTTTCTACATATAAAAAGTATAAAAAGGTATTAAATGATATAGAAGAAACAAAAGAAATGATTAAAGACCCTGAGTTAGGTGAAATGGCCAAAGACGAATTAACTAATTTGGAAAATCAAAAAACAGCTACAGAAAAAGAACTTGAGATTTTATTAATTCCAAAGGATCCTAATGATTCTAAAAATGTCATAGTTGAAATAAGAGGCGCTGCTGGTGGAGATGAAGCAAACATTTTTGCTGGAGATTTATTTCGTATGTACACTAGATATGCTGAAAAACAAGGCTTCAAGTATGAAGTATATAATTCAGTAGATGGAGAAGCTGGAGGATTTAGTCAAATAGAATTTATGATTAAGGGTGAAAAAGCCTATAGTAAATTTAAATATGAAAGTGGTTCACACAGAGTTCAAAGAGTACCTGTAACAGAATCAAATGGAAGACTTCAAACCTCAACAGCAACAGTATTAGTAATGCCAGAAGCAGAAGAAGTAGATATAGAAATTAAACCATCAGATTTAAGAATAGATATTTATCGTTCAAGTGGTTGTGGAGGTCAAGGCGTAAATACCACTGATTCTGCTGTAAGAATTACCCATCTTCCAACCAATACCGTTGTTACATGTCAAAATGAAAGAAGTCAAATTCAAAATAAAGAACAAGCAATGAAAGTCTTAAAAGCAAGATTATATGAAATGGAAGTTCGTCGTAAAGAAGAAGAAAGCGGAGCTGAGAGAAAAAGTAAAATTGGTACAGGAGATAGAGCAGAAAAAATAAGAACATATAACTATCCACAAAATAGAGTTACAGACCATAGAATAGGATATACTACTAAAAATCTTGATCGTGTTATGAATGGTGAATTGGATGATATAATTGAGGCATTAATTACTGAAGATCAAAAGAGAAAACTAGCTGGAGAAGAATAATGACAGTTGACGAATTACTTGTTTATGGAAAACAGCATGTTCATAAAGATCATGCAAAACTCCTACTAGCAAGTATTTTAAATAAAAATCCCTTAGAATTATTACTATATCTAGAAGAAGAAGTACCAAAAGAAAAAGTAGTACTTTACAAAAAAGAAATACTAGCGCTAGAAAATAATCAACCATTACAATATGTTATAGGAAATGTTAACTTTTATGGAAACGAATATAGTGTAAATAACAACGTATTAATTCCTCGCTTTGAAACAGAAGAGTTAGTAGAAAATACCATTAATTATATCACAGGCCACTTTGACCCTAATAATCTAAAAATACTAGATATTGGCTGTGGGAGTGGCGTAATAGGTATAACCTTGAAAAAACATTTTCCAAATAGTAATGTTACATTGCTTGACATATCAAAAGAGGCCTTAGAAGTAGCTAGAAAAAATGCTTCTAATTTAAATGTCGAAGTGAACTTTGTTCAAAGTGATGCATTTTCCAATATAAAGGATAAATATAACGTAATAATTAGTAATCCGCCATACATTTGTGATGATGAAGAAATAGAAGACATTGTGAAAAACAATGAACCCCATATTGCTCTCTATGGTGGAAAAGATGGTCTCAACTGTTATAGAAAGATATTTAAAGACATAAAAAATCACTTAGATAGCCACTTTTTAATAGCCTTGGAAATAGGACAGTACCAGGCTCCTGGAATCATTAATATGGCCAACTACTTTCTAGAAAATATAGAAATAGAAGTATTAAAAGATATGCAAGGAAGAGATAGAATGATATTAATCTATCAAAAACAAATAAAAAGTGAATAAAAAATATGCATCCGCCCTTTATATATGTGAAGGGTGGATTTTTAATGAAAAAATTTATATTATTATTGATGACCATTACAATAGTTTCTTTGGTAAGTGATATTAATTGTGAAAAGACCATAATTCCAAAAGAAGCAATAAGATTTCGTGTTATAGCTAATAGTAACAGCCAAGAAGATCAGAACTTAAAAGTAAAAGTAAAAGATAATTTGGAAAAAGATATAAGTAACGTTTTAAAAAATAAGACAACCTTAACCTCTTCAAGAACAGCTCTAGAAAATAATCTCTTGTTATTTGAAAAAAATATTAATAATACCTTAAAAAGAGAAAATTCGCAAACAACTTTCAGAATAAATTATGGAATGAATTATTTTCCTGAAAAAGAATATAAAAATGTCATTTACAAAGAAGGAAACTATGAATCATTAGTAGTAACATTAGGAGATGGACTAGGAGAAAACTTTTGGTGTGTATTATTTCCACCCCTTTGTCTATTAGAAGGAGAGGAGGAAAATGCTAAAGATGTTGAGTACCATATATTAGTTAAAGATATCCTAAAAAAATATGAAAAAAATACTAATAAAACCAAATAATTTACTATCTTTACATTGATAATTTGCTTGTTTTATTGACAAATAAAGTGGATTATACTACGATACTGTTAGGTGATAAAAATGTTAGTCAATTTTAATGAAATATTAAAAGAGGCAAAAGAAAAACATTATGCTGTCCCACATTTTAATATTAATAATTTAGAATGGACAAAGTATATTCTAGAAGAATGTAATAAACTACAAGTTCCTGTAATTCTTGGTGTAAGTAGTAGTGCCGCACAATATATGGGAGGATGGAGTGTCCCAGTAGCCTTTACAAAATCACTAATAGAAGAACTAAATATTAATATTCCTGTATGTTTACACGTTGACCATGGCAGTTTTGATGACTGTAAAGAAGCGATTGATGCTGGATTTAAATCAGTCATGATTGATGCTTCTAAATATAGTTTTACTGAAAACATTGATATAACAAAATCCGTTGTTTCATACGCACACAAATATAATGTAAGCGTAGAAGCAGAACTTGGATATATAGGTTCCAATATATCAGATGAATCTAATTGTCCGAGCAAGGAAACATGTTTAGAATTCTATAAAGAAACAGGAATAGATGCCTTAGCTCCAGCCATAGGTAATGCACATGGAATTTATAAACAAAAACCTCATCTACAATTAAAACACCTTGGGGAAATATCAAAGATAGTTCCCATTCCATTAGTTTTACATGGTGGAAGTGGTATTAGCGATGAAGATATCAAAGAATGTATAAAAAATGGGATATCTAAAATAAATATCAATACCGACTTGCAAATAGCTTGGGCAAAAGGCATTAGAAAATTCCTACAGGATAATAAAGACGTATATGATCCACGAAAAATAATCTTAAGTGGTCGAGAAAATATGATTAATCAAATAAAACATCTAGTTAAAACATTTAATACAAAAAGAGTGTCTGATTTTTCAAGAAATAATACAATATAGTAAAGATGGTGAAGTTATGAAAATATTAGAAATAACAGGAGGAAATACTCTTTCTGGAACTATTAGAATAAGTGGTGCCAAAAATAGTTCTGTTGCGTTAATTCCAGCAGCAATTCTTTCGGATGAAGAAGTAACAATTTGTAATGTGCCAGAAATTTCTGATACAGATACGCTTTGTGAAATACTAGATTATTTAAATGTTGAAAATAAAAGAGCAAGTGAAAGCATAGTCATTAATCCTAATAATCTAGAAAACAAAGAAATAGGAGAAAACTATTCGAAAAAATTAAGAGCCTCTTATTATTTTATGGGTGCACTCCTAGGAAAATATAAAAAAGCAGTTATGTATTTTCCTGGTGGCTGCTCAATAGGAGCACGCCCAATAGATCTTCATCTAAAGGGATTTGAAGCATTAGGCGCCAAAGTAACAAACGAAAAAAACAAATATATAGTTGAAGCTGAAGAGTTAAAGGGGGCTAATATTTACTTAGATATAGCATCAGTTGGTGCTACTATAAATATAATGCTTGCAGCAGTCAGAGCCAAGGGAACAACTGTAATAGATAATGCTGCCAAAGAACCAGAAATAGTAAATGTTGCGACATTTTTAAATAACATGGGAGCCAAGATAACAGGTGCTGGAACATCAACTATTAAAATAACAGGAGTTGATACACTTCACAAATGTTTTCATGAAGTAATTCCAGATAGAATTGAAGCAGGGACTTATATTCTGATCGGTGCTCTTTGTGGTAATCAATTAAAAATAGATAACATAATTCCTGAACATATAGACTCACTATTATCAAAATTAGAAGAAATAGGAACAGAGCTTGAAATAGGTGCTGATTACATAATTGTTTCTAAAAGTGATCGCTATAAATCTACAAATATAAAAACGGCAGTTTATCCAGGCTTTCCAACAGACTTACAACAACCATTTACAGTTTTATTAACTCAATGCAATGGTAAATCTAAAGTAATGGAAACAATCTGGGAAAATCGTTTCATGCATGTTCCCTACTTAATCCAAATGGGAGCAGATATAACGGTTAAAAACCAAACGGCTACAATAATTGGTCCAACTGCTTTAACAGGAAGTGAAGTAGTTGCAACAGACTTAAGAGCAGGGGCAGCCTTAGTAGCGGCAGCCTTAATTGCCGATGGAAAAACAAGAATAACAAACATAGAACATATCCTAAGAGGATATGAAAATATCGTCGAAAAATTAACAAGCGTGGGTGCTAAAATAGAGAGTCATGAAATATAATATATAAAGACTCTTTTATTTTGGAGGAATTATGAAAAAATATAAAAAAATAATAATTCTTACAGTTATCTCACTAAGCGTGTATTTTATTTACCTTGTTACAAATAAAAACAACATTACATATATTTCCCTAGGTGACTCTCTTAGCATAGGACAAAATGCCTATGGAGGAAATTCCTACGGTTATACAGGATATTTCAGTGATTACCTACGTAAAGGTCATAATCTAAATATTACAACCACCTATTTTAATAGTAAAAACAAAGATATTCCAACATTATATAATGATATATTAAAAAATGAAAGTATCCTTATAGACAATAATAACTACAACTTAAAACGCTTACTACAAGAAGCTGATGTTATAACAATATCTATTGGATTAAATGACATAATCTATGAATATAGCCTAAAAAATAAAAATGAACTATCAAAATATGAAGAAGATAGAATTATATCCTATATAGAAGATAATTTTAATAGTTTAATCCAAGAAATAAAAAAATACACAACAAAGAAAATAATTGTTGTAGGTTATCCCACTAACAACGTTAAATATAAAAATCTAATTCAAAAACTCAATACAAAATATAAAAAAATATGTCAAGGTACCGATGATATATTTATTGACAGTGATAAATTATTAAATAATGAGAAATACTTTGAATTAAAAAAGAATCTTTTTCCTAACGATCAAGGATATAAAAAGATTGCTGAAAACATCATAAAATCCTATGAAAATACAAAAAAATAAAGAAATCCACAATAAATGTGGATAAAAACTCTTGTCATGTGCACAAAAAGTTGTTATAATAAATTCGCTATTAATTACTATGGCTTTTAAGAGCTATGGCGGAAGGAGAGATTTTATGAAAAAGGGAATACATCCAGATTATAAAGAAGCAACAGTAACATGTGCTTGTGGAGAAACATTTACTACTAAATCAACTAAAAGTGAAATATCTGTAGAAGTATGTTCTAAATGTCATCCTTTTTATACAGGAAAACAAAATAGAGCATCACGTGCTGGTCGTGTAGATAAATTTAATAAGAAATATGGATTTAATCAAGAATCTGAAAAAGCTGCATAACATGTAGTTTTTTTTTCACAAAAATTGTGGAAAAAAAACAATTAAAAGTAAGTTAAAAATAAAAAATCCACAATTCCTGTGGATTTTTGCTATAATTATACTAGAAAGAAGGAATAATATGAAAATAGGAATAGCATCTGATCATAGAGGATATAAATTAAAAGAATTTTTAAAAAATCATTTAGACTATGAAATGATTGATTATGGTACAACAAGTGAAGAAAGTGTTGATTACCCTGACTTTGGGATATCATTAGGTGAAGCTGTAGCAAAAGGAAACACTGATTTAGGGATAGCTATTTGTGGTTCAGGAATAGGTATATCCATTGCCTGCAACAAAGTAAAAGGAATAAGATGTGCCAAAGTATCAAATAAACAAGAAGCAAAATATACAAGAAATGACAACGACGCCAATATCATAGCTTTATCTGCCGAAGTTCCTGAAGAAGAAGCACTAGAAATCATAACAACATTTATTAACACACCTTTTTCCAATGAAGAACGCCATATAAGAAGAATAAATAAAATAAAGGAATATGAGGAAAAACATGAGTGGTAAAATAATAATCTATATAATTATAACAGTTCTTGTAATATGGTCATTGGATTCTATAAATATAAATTCAATTTTTAAAAAAAATAAAGTCATACAAGCTAAAATATTTTATTTTTTCTTAGCATTATCACTAATATATTTAGTAACAAACTTTTTTTGGGATTTTTTCCTTACAACAAAAATTTAAATAATAATGTATAAAAACCTCACTATATGAGAAAACTCTTAATGAGGTGGAAAAATGAAAAATAAAAAGCTAAAATCATATGTTTTACCAAGTTTATATGCTTGTTTCTTTGTAGGCGTATTATTTGTAACAATAGGTATTGCTAATGTTTTGACAAAAAAGACTCCAACAAATAATACAAATGAAGAAATAAACTATGTTTCTGAATCAATAGTAGATGATGATGAACCAGTAGTAAAAGAAGAAAATAAAATTTTAAAACCATACACAAATGATCAAGTAAAAATAGGAAAATATTACTATGATTATAAGGCCGATGAAACTAAACAACAAAACTCAATCACTTATCATGATAATACATATATGCAAAACTCAGGAATAGATTATATTCTTGAAGAGACATTCGAAGTAAATAGTATTCTAGATGGAACAGTAACAAATGTTACAACAGATGAATTACTAGGTAATTGTGTAGAAATAAAACATGATAATAACTATACAAGTATTTATCAAAGCCTATCTGAAGCAAGTGTCAAAAAAGGCGATAAAGTAACAGCCGGTCAAGTAATTGGCAAAAGTGGCCAAAATACATTAGATAAAGACATGGGCAATCATCTACATTTTGAACTATACATAAAAGGTGAAGTAGTAGATCCTCTAAACTATTTAGATAAACAAGTAGAAAAACAAGATAAAACAAATGAAACAGCAAAAACAGAAGAAAATACAAAAACAACAGATAATAATACCAATCAAGAAGAAGAGTAATCTTCTTTTTTTTCATAAAATTCAAATTATTATATATATTTTAATGAGGAGAGATTTTATGAATGAATCAATAAAAAAAAGAGTATTATTAGAAGCTAAAACTATTATAGAAACCCAAAAAACATTAAGAGATATGGAACAATTAGTTCAAGTAAGTAAAAGTACTATTCATAAAGATATGCAGCAAAGACTAATTGAATTAGATGAAGATTTATATGAACAGGTTCAAAATATTTTTGAAAATCATATAAAGATAAGACACATTCATGGAGGCGAGTCAACAAAGAAAAAATATATGAGTAAATTAAAGAAATTATAAACATAATAATAATAAAGGAGGAATAATAGTGTTAGCAAAAGATGTAGGAATTGATTTAGGAACAGCAAATATATTAATTTACGTTAAAGGCGAAGGAATTGTTTTAAATGAACCAAGTATTGTTGTAGTCGATACAAATGAAAATAAAGTAATAGCTATGGGTAATGAAGCAAAAGAAATGATAGGAAAAACTCCAGAAAATATTAAAGTAATTAAACCATTAAAAGATGGTGTTATAGCAGATTTTGAAATTACAGAATTAATGTTAAATAATTATATTAAAAGGGTTAAAGCAAAAAGTCTATTAACTCGACCTAGAGTTTTAATTTGCTGTCCTTCAAATATTACTGAAGTAGAAAAAAGCGCTATTATAGAAGCGGCAGAAAGAACTGGAGCAAGAAAGGTATTTATAGAAGAAGAACCAAAAGTTGCTGCCATAGGAGCAGGAATCAAGATAAAAAATCCAACTGGAAATATGGTAATAGATATAGGAGGGGGAACTACAGATATAGCAGTTTTATCAATGAATAATATTGTTATATCATCATCCTTAAGAATAGCAGGAAATACATTTGATCAAGATATAATTAATTATATAAGAGAAAAATATCAAGTTTTAATAGGTGAAAGAACAGCAGAAGACATTAAAATAAACTTTGCTAATGTTTATAAGCCAGATAAAAAGAAAGAGTTAATAGTAAAAGGTAGAAATTTAATAACAGGTCTTCCAATTACTATTACTATAAATCAAGAAGATACAGCTAAAGCTCTAGAGGATAGTATTAAAAAAATAGTAAGTGTTTCTATTAATGTCTTAGAAAATACTCCACCAGAATTAGCCGCCGATATTGTTGACAAAGGGGTAATATTAACGGGTGGCGGATCACTTTTAAAGGGCTTGCAAAAAGTATTGAAACAGAACTTAAAAATACCTGCCTTAATAGCTCAGTCCCCATTAACATGCGTAGTAGAAGGGACAAAGGTTCTCTTAGATGACATTAAGAGTATTAGTAAATGTGTTTAATGATTTTCATTTACTTGCTAAATAATAATAATTTGTTATAATTTATATAGAAGCGAGGATTAATATGAAAATAGAAGTATTGAATGCATTGAAAATAGTAATTACAACATTTATTTGTTCAGCTATTATCATGCCATTTATGATTAAAATAGCAAAACATGTTGGAGCCTTAGATGTTCCAAGAAGTGATGAAGGAAACAGGCATATTCATACAAAAACAACACCGTACTTTGGAGGATTAGGAGTATTTTTGAGCTTTTTACTTGGATATATGATTTTTGGAACACCAAGTATTAGAATGAATTCAATACTAATTGGAAGTTTTATCGTTATCTTAACAGGTATAACAGACGATATAGCACCAATAAAGTCTTGGCAGAAATTAATTGGTCATTTAATAGCGGCATCCGTTATAGTCTTTTACGGAAATATTACTTTAAACAATATTACAGTATTTGGATTTAATTTAGATTTTGGTATATTTGCCTATCCGCTTACAATATTCTTTATAGTGGCATGTACCAATATAATTAACTTAATAGATGGCTTGGATGGCCTAAGTGGTGGTATCTGCTCAATTTTCTTTCTGACCATTGGAATAATAGGTTTATATCAAGGAAGAAGTGGCAGTTTAGTCATGATACTAACATTTATTATGTTGGGAGCAACCCTTGGATTCCTACTTTATAACTTCCATAATGCTAAAATATTTGCTGGCGATTGTTCTACATTCCTAGGCTTTATAATTGCTATTATTTCTCTGTTAGAGTTCAAAGGTCCAGCGCTTACTTCCTTCTTTGTTCCAATTACAATTTTAGCTATTCCAATATTAGATACACTATTTGCTATTATAAGACGAACATTAAAGGGAAAACCAATCTTTTCAGCGGACAAGCAACATCTACACCACCAACTATTAGGGATGAATTTTTCTCCAACTGTAACAGTTATTATAATTTATGTGATAGATATTCTTTTCTCATTAGCGACAATCTTATTTATGATTCAAGACCATACTATTGGTATTATCATATATTTAGTACTTTTTGTAGCAATGTTATGGTTTGTTTTTCATACAAGTATAATTTCTGATAAGAGTCCAAAATTAGTAAAATCAATAGAAGAAAAGATTAAATCACCAAAAAAGAAAAGCAATGTTTCAACAAAAATTACAAAAGAAAATAAAAAAGATAATTCTCAGAATAAGCATAAAAAAAGTAAAAATACTAAAGTAACTACTAAAAACAAAAGAAAGTAGTTATTTTTTTTATGAGCTTTAATACCAATTTTTGGTAAATTATGGTAAAATATTATATTATAAGGTGGGACGTTTAATATGTTGAACTTTGTTATTTGTGATGATAATAGAAATTTTTCTAAAATGATGAAAACCGAAATAGAAAATTTTATGATGAACTATGATCAAAAATATAAAATTTTTCATTTTGAAGGTTATGATGACAGCTTCGAAGAATTTGTAAAAAAGGAAATGGGATTCAAGATATATTTTTTAGATATTAAAACAAAATGTAAATCTGGGCTAGATGCTGCAAGAATTATAAGAGAAAAATACGATGATTGGGTTTCAATAATTGTAGTAGTCACATCTCATGAAGAGTATAGATATGAAGCCTTAGGAAATAGATTATACTTAATGGATTTTATTAATAAATTAAATGGTTGTCAGAAAACACTAAAAGAAGATTTAAAAAGAATATTAAATATTTATAATAAAAGACATAAGGCATTAAGTTTTGAATATAATCATATTTTTCATAAAATTGAGTTTAGAGATATTGTGAATATAGAAAAAGAACAAGATAGTAAAAGATGTATAATCAGAACAACATATGGAACAATCTATATGCCAGGTACTTTAAATGACATTATCAGTAAACTTGATGACAGATTTCTCAAAGTACATAGAAGTTTAATTGTTAATAAGGATAAAATAGTTAAATATAGTCCTAAATTAAACAAATTAGAATTTAATGATGGAAGTTTTACACATCTAATTTCAAGAAGAAAAAAGAAGGAGTTGATGAAGTGTGATTGATACAATAGTAAAAATAATATGTGCGATTATGTGTGGTTTTACAATAACGTATACAGCTAAAATTATATTAGATGGATCATTTTCTTTTAGAAGTTTAAGAAATATCTGCTTAATAATAATGATATCTATAGTAATATTTTTTTCATATCAAATTAACTATAATGCAGAGAGTATCTTATTAAAAATAGTTTTATGTGCTGTTTGCTTTAATTTTATGATAAAAGGTTCATTATATAAAATATTTATAGCATTACTTATAACATTAGCAATTATTTCGGTTTGTGATCTTGCAAACACAATAGTTTGGTTAAACTTCGTTAGTATCCAAGAAATGCGAGAAGTATGGTATTATAGTATATTATGTAATATAATTGTGTACATATTAACACTTATGACAATAAATAACAGCGCAATGAAAACAAAATTGAATACCTTTATAAATAATATTAATGATAAAAGTAAAATTTCAACTATATTCTTATTTACATTATCCATGATTGCAATTGTATATACTTTATATAATATAAGCATAAATTCAAGTAAAAATTCTAATTATTTTATTAATATTATAATAATGTTTAGCTATTGTCTAATTATGATAATTTTTTTACGCGAGCAAGGTGAATATAATGACCTAATCAATAAGTATGATTCTCTATTTGATTATTTTAAAGAAATAGAAGATAATGTAGATGAAATATCATTTGCTAATCATGAATACAAAAATCAATTAGCAGTAATAAAAGGATATATAGAGAATAATAAAAATAAAGAGGCTATAAAATATATAAATGATATAACAAATACAAATCGTGAAAAAGATAATATCATAATATCAGAATTAAAAAATATTCCAAACGGTGGTATTAAAGGGTTATTATATTACAAGGTAATTAGCTCAATTAATAAAAACATTACCCCAGTCTTAGATATTGATAAAAGTTGTGCAGAATATCTAAAAAAATTAACAGTAGATGAAAATAAAATAATATCAAAGGCTATAGGAGTATATATAGATAATGCAATTGATGCAACCAGCTTGACAACTAATAAAATTGTAAGTATAGAAATATATTTTATAAATAATGAAATAAATTTTGTAATTTCTAATCCCTTCTTACAAAATAATACAAATATATCGAAAATATCGCAAAAAGGATATACAACTAAAGGTAAAGGCCATGGAAATGGAATTTATTTAATTGACAAGATAATAAAAAAGACAGATTGGTTAAAGTCTGAAAGAAAAATTATTAATAATTACTATATTCAAAAATTAACTATAAAAAAAATTGGTTGATAAAAAACGTTTCTGAATTTGGAAACGTTTTTTTTATATAATTAGATTAATCGATAAGTGAACTAAGTGATTTTGGTTCATCAGATAGAAAGAAAATGCATCCCATACTTGCAGCACCTGTTAACATCATAGCTACAGCAGCAACAACACCTGCCAATTTCTTTTTCATATTTTTCCCTCCTTTTTATTTTTTATTACTAAAATATTAATTAAATTAATATTTAAGCCTGATTATAATTTCTGTAATTTCTATATGGTTGTTTAAATATTTTGTATGTTAATGGTAACACCATAATACTTTCAAGTATTAGTGAACAAATCAACATACTATTTATAGAATAATTATTAATATAAACTATTAATATAATGTAAATTAAAGTTATTAAGATTGTAGAAAATTTACGGATCTTTCTTTTCTTTTTATTAGGCAAGGGCCTTTTAACCGTATCTGCTGGTGCGTATATTGCTAGTGGAACTAAACATATCATCCCAACACTTATAAGTAAAGTCTTACTAAATTCACCATACAGCATTATTACTGGAACACCAATAAATAATAATGTAGAAAATATTAGGCATTGATAACTCTTCCCAGCATGAAATCCAAACCCTGTAAACCGAATAATATTAAAAAATATTAATAACAGAATAAACTCTTTAATGATACCAATTATTATCGCAATAAGCGTTATTATAATCAACTTAGTAACACTTAAATATATACCCTCTAAACCGTATCTCAATTTATCAAGTTCATCATCATCATATGTATGATACTTTGTAATAAAGGATGTTGTTAATTTTAAATACCTATCCTTCATATAAACTCCTCTTTAATCTAACTAAATGGTATCACTTGTATTAAAAAATTTTTCTATATTCAGTAAAATGTCGAATTTTATCAAAATTTAGACTAAAAAATAAGAAAAAAAGATCTCACTTACCGAAAAAGTATTAGAAATGACATTTAACGGAAATTCTAAAAAAATAATGCCATTTTTGATACACTAAATATGCGCACAAGCAAAGAGTTAGTTAACTGATTTAAAGAGAAGGTGAGGTGGCAGTATGGTAGGACGCGTTAAGTGGTTCAATAATGAAAAAGGTTATGGATTTATTGAGTACAAAGAAAATGAAGATGTATTCATCCATTATAGTACAATTCAAACTGATGGATATAAAACATTAACCGAAGGTCAATATGTTGAATTTGAATTAATTAGTACTCCTAAAGGATTTCAAGCACTAAATGTATGCCCAATTAAAGAACCAGCGACAACAAAGTAATCTATTTCCTTTATTATAGATATAGAATCGTCCCAGAACTAAAAATCTTTTATATCAAACCCAAATATTTATAATAAAGGGATGCCTAAATTGTCCTGTAAAACTACTACTAAAATAGTAGTTTTTTTTAACTTTGTATGTTAAAATATATATAAGGAGGATGATATTATGGAATTCATAATCAGAGGAGATAAAATAAAAGTAACTGATTCAATGAAAAACTACATAGAAGAGAAGTTAGGAAAACTAGAGAAGTATCTAAAAGATGGCGATTCAGTACGCGCAAATGTAGTAGTAAAGGTTAGAAATAAAAACCAAATTGTTGAAATTACAATACCATTAAAAACCATAATTTTACGTTCTGAAGAATCACAAGATGATTTTTACAAGGCTGTTGATAAAACAATCGATAAGCTAGAAAGACAATTAAGAAAAAATAAAACTAGACTTTCAAAACATAATAAGTCAAATAAAGAATTTATGATTATAGATGAAGAAGAAAGTATAGAAGAAGAAAGTATAGTTAAAAGAAAAACAATTGAAGTAAAGCCTATGAATGAAGAAGAAGCAATACTTCAAATGGAGCTATTAGGACATCAATTTTATATGTACTTAGATAGTGATAAAGAAAAATATTGTGTTGTTTATAAGAGAAAAGAAGGAGGATATGGAGTTCTTGAGTCTTAATAACATTAATATTTATATGTAAATCAAAAAAAGCCTAGAAAAATGGGCTTTTTTTTGGTAGAATAAATAGTTAAGGGAGATGTTTAGATGAGTATATTAAATAGATTATTCGATCATGAATATAAACAACTTAAAAAATTTCAAAAATTAGCAGATCAAATAGAGGCATTAGATGAAGAAACAAAAAAATTAACTGATACTGAACTTAGAGCCAAAACAGAAGAGTTCAAGAATCGTTTAAATAATGGGGAAACTGTTGATGATTTATTAGTAGAAGCTTTTGCAGTAGCTCGCGAAGCTTGTTTTAGAGTAATAGGAGAAAAGCCCTTTTATGTTCAATTACTAGGAGCATGTGCCATTCATTTTGGTAACATTGCCGAAATGAAAACAGGTGAAGGAAAAACCTTAACAGCAGTTCTACCAGCTTACTTAAATGCCCTAACAGGAAAAGGTGTTCACATCATAACAGTAAATGAATATCTAGCACAACGTGATACAAACTGGATGGGTGAAATTCATCGTTTCTTAGGATTAACTGTAGGAGTTAACTTAAGAGATATGTCAGCAAAAGAAAAACAAGAACAATATAAATGTGATATTATGTATTCTACCAATAGTGAAATAGGATTTGACTATTTAAGAGATAACATGGTTGTTAATAAAGAAGAAAGAGTTCAAAGACCGTTAAATTTTGCTATTATTGATGAGGTTGACTCTGTATTAATAGATGAAGCGCGTACACCATTAATAATATCAGGTGGAAAAATGACTAGTGCTAACCTATATATTGATGCTGATAGATTTGCCAAAACATTAAAAAAAGAAGAAGATTTCATTTATGATGAAAAAACCAAAAGCGTTAATTTAAATGAACAAGGTTCAGAAAAAGCAGAAAAAACGTTCCATGTTAAAAATTTATATGAAGTTGAAAATGCAACTTTAGTTCATTATATAAATCAAGCATTACGTGCTAATTATGCTATGAGCAAAGATGTTGATTATGTTGTACAAGATGATGAAATTGTTATAGTAGATCAATTCACTGGGCGTTTGATGAAAGGACGTGCTTATAGTGAGGGCCTACATCAAGCAATTGAGGCTAAAGAAGGAGTTACAATTAATCAAGAAACTAAAACACTAGCAACAATTACAATTCAGAATTTATTTAGAATGTATCAAAAGTTAGCAGGTATGACTGGTACAGCAAAAACAGAAGAAGAAGAATTTAGAAATATCTATAATATGTATGTTATCTGTATTCCAACAAATAAGGAAGTAATTCGTATAGACGCTCCAGACTTAGTATTTGCAACAAAAGCTGCTAAATATAAAGCCATAATTAACTTTGTAAAAGAAAGATATGAAGCAGGGCAGCCAGTTCTAATAGGTACAATCGCTATAGAAACAAGTGAATTAATTAGTGATTTATTAACAAAGGCAAAAATACCACATGAAACATTAAATGCAAAAAATCATGCTCGCGAAGCAGAAATAATTTCTAAAATCGGACAACATAAATCTGTTACAATCGCAACAAACATGGCTGGACGTGGTACAGACATTAAGTTATCAGACGAAATAAAAGCCCTAGGTGGACTTTGCGTAGTTGGTACAGAAAGACATGAATCACGCCGTATTGATAATCAGTTAAGAGGGCGTTCTGGACGTCAAGGAGATCCAGGATATACACAATTCTTTGTATCTATGGAAGATGACCTAATGGTTCGTTTTGGTTCTGATAGAATTAAAACTATGATGCAAAACATGGGATTTGGTGATAATGCTATCCAAAGTAAAATTATTACTAACTCTTTAGGTACTGCTCAAGCAAGAGTTGAAGGTAACAACTTTGATATTCGTAAAAATATTCTACAATACGATGATGTTATGAATAATCAAAGAGAGATAATATATGAAAAAAGAAATAAAATATTAGACAGTGAATCTATTCATGAAGATATTTTAGATACATTCCGTCATCATATTGAGGACTTGGTTAATTCACATTTAGTAATTGATGGAGAAATTAATGACGACGACATTGATGAAATAACAGAATTTGCCAATGAAAACTTATTAGTTAAAGACATAAAAAAATCATCATTAAAGAATAAGAGCGCAGAAGATATTATAAATAAATTATACCAACAAGTTGTTGATGAATATCAAGAAAAAATATCAATTTTACCAGAAGAGGTAACTAACGAATTTGAAAAAGCTATTTCTCTACAGGTAATTGATAATTATTGGATGGAACATATCAATACAATGTCACATTTAAGAGAAGGAATATACTTACGTGGATATGCACAAGTTGATCCTTTACATGCATATACTATGGAAGGATTCGATATGTTTGATAAGATGTTACAAAACATTGATAAAGACACAACTGTATTCCTACTAAAAGCAGAAATAAGACAAAATATTGAAAGAAAACCAGCTGCAGAAACAAAAAAGATGAGCACCAACAAAGATGATTCATCAGATAAATCAAAAAAGAAACCAGCAAAATCTAAAAAAGTTGGTAGAAATGACCTTTGTCCATGTGGCTCAGGTAAGAAATATAAACAATGTTGTGGTAAATAAGCTCGCAAAGCCTTATAAATAAAGGGCTTGCGAGCTTTTTGCTACTTACAATTTTTAGACAATTTTACTTTAAAAAAGGCGTTTAGATAAGTTTTAGATAAGTTTTTTTGCCTAAATCAACCTTAAAATAAAGTATATATGATACAATAATAAGGGAAGTGATACTAATGAAAAAAGTATATTTAAATGTTCCTTCAAAGGATGATTTGCATTATAGACAAGAATGGATGAATGATCCAAAAACTATGAATTATAATGCTGGATTTGATATGAACTTAAAAGGTTATGATAAAGTAACAGGAACTATATCAAAAACAGATCAGGAAATGATAGAATGGTATAATAAATGGGTTAATAAAGAACCTGATAGGTATTTTGCTTATATATACGTTGATGGAATAGAAAAACCTATTGGAGAAGTATATTATTATCCTGATGGTGATATTCATTCAATGGGAATACTAATTAGTGATAAGTATAGAGGAAAAGGATACTCTTATTCAGCATTAGTAGAATTAGAAAGAATAGCGTTTGAAAAAAATAATATTAATGAATTATCAGATATGGTACCTCTTGATAGAATAGGCGCAATAAAGACATTTAAAAAAGCCGGATTCATCCATACTGATAAAGAGGTTATTGAAAAAGTATTTGATAAAGATAGTGTTGTTAAACAATTGTTAATAACTAAGAATATGTATTTTAATAATTAGGAAGTGGTAATAGATGAAAATAATAGAATATGAAGAGAAATATCTTGAAGACGTTAGAGATTTATTAACAGAACTTGAGGAATATATTGTATCTATTGATAAAGATGAACTAGATCAAGTTCATCCTGAATATCATGAGAAGATGGCATTAGTTGATTTGAATGAAGTAGATAAAAATAATGGTAAATGCTATTTAGCAATTAAAAATGACAAAGCAATTGGACTTATTATAGGTACGATTCCTCCATATGAAGAATATGATTATTTAGATTATAAATGTCCTAAAAGAGGAATAATTACTGAATTAATAGTTACATCTAAAATAAGAAGTAAAGGTGTCGGACAAACTTTAATGGAAAAGATAGAAGAATATTTTAAGTTTAATAATTGTGAATATGTTTTGGTTGATGTCTTTGCTTATAATGAAAAGGCTATTAATTTTTATAATAAAAAAGGATATCATCCTAGAATGTATACTAATATTAAAAAATTGAAATAAAAATAGATTTTTTTAGATAAGTTATTAGATAAGTTCTGCTAGGTTTACTGAGTGCTACGGGGTGCAACCAAACGCCGAATTAACGAGCCAAGTGCTCCTAAAAACTCCCAAAATCCCCAATACAAAAGGCTATGTGGTTCGGGTAAAAAAATATAAGAATTGTTGCGGAAAGTAGCATAAAATAAGAATAAAATCGAAATTAAAAAAGGTAACGGATTTGTTATTTGTCACTTAATAAATAAAGGATGCCAGCAAAACATAATTTGTTGACATCCTTTTCGTGTTAAAACGAAAAGAAGCAATAATTAGTAATCATAATTTAGAGTATTAGTAAAAACTGATATTGATTTTTATTTAAATATAGAGAATTACAAAATAGTTATAAAAAGGAGTGTGGTAAAAATTATAAACTTTATACTTTAGAAGAAGTTAAAAATAAGTATGGTATGTTAGTGGAATGTAAAATCATAGAAAGTAATTCTAAACCAAATAGGAGTAGAAATGGTTTTTATTAGAAAAGATGGAGCGTATTCAGAAACAGATATTTAGATATTAATTTAGAATAGTTCATCGTGAATTAGGTATTAAATGTGGATTTTATGATTTAGAAGATAGTTTTGCTACTATTTGTTTGAAAAATGATTACGAGATAAAAGATATTACAGAAGTATTAGGACATAAAAGAATAAAAACAACACAACAATATTATATTTCAAGTACAAACAAAGATAAGAAAGAAGTTAGAGAGATATTTGAAATGAACGTTAAATTAGAAAATAAAATGATATAATAAAAAAGAGGAAGTGAAGAAATGGGTAAAATATCAAATACTATTCAAATGTTAAACTACTTAAACACAGGCAATAAATATACTGTAAAGGAACTCTCAGAAAAAATAGGTATTACTGAACGTATGGTTAGGTATTATAAAGTTGAATTAGAACAGGCTGGAATTCCCATTGAAACCTTTATGGGACCGAATGGAGGCTATTACATACTAAATACTAAAAACCAATATAATCATTTTAATAAATATGATCTTCAATTATTAGAAAATATTAATATGGTATTAGAAAAATTAGGGTATGAAGATATTGGAAAATATAAAAAACTAATTAATAAAATTAAATTTGCAAGTGATGTTGAAGAAGAAAAGAGTAAATACTTTTTAGATAATGGAACTAGTGATAAATCAGAATTATATTTTTCTTTAAATGATGCAATTTCAAATAAAATACCGCTAAAAATATTATATAAAAATTTAAAACAAGAATGGCAAGAAAGAATAATTCATCCTTTACAAATATTTAACTATGATAAAAGATTTTATGTAACGGCATTTTGCGAACTTAGAAATGATATTAGACATTTTGAAATTAACAGAATAAAGTTAAACAGCGAGTAATCTAGACGAAATATTTCCTATATATATGATATAATACATTTACAAGAGGTGATAACTATGTCTAATCACAAAATATTTATTGATTTTGATGGAGTAATATTTGATACAGAAAAGAGAGTCGTTGAAAGAAAAAATCAAGAACCTGATATGAGTTGGAATGAATTTTTTGAAAAATTAGATTGGTTTCAATTATTAGAAGAGTCCAAAGTAATAAATAATGCTATTGATTATATTTTAGAAGGACAGGCTAGATCAAAACAGCTTTCTATTTTAACAAAAATACATACTTTAGTTGAAATGGAAGCTAAAGTAAGAGCATTAAGGAGTAGAAAAGTAGAGGTACCAATATTATTTGTTCCGCCACATGTTAAAAAAAGTCAAATATATTTACCAAATAATGGAGAAATTTTAATTGATGATAGTATTAAAAATTTAATCGATTGGGAACAAAAAGGTGGAAAGAGTATTTACTTTAATGAAGATTTAGAATTTGTTAGTCAGTTTGAAACTGTAAAAACTTTGAGCAGAATTTTATAGGAGGTTTTTATGATAAGTGAAGAATTGTTAAATAATTATCAAAAAGCACTGCAACAAAAATACAATGCAGTATGCTTTGATATAGATGGAACGTTAACAGAAGATAATTCAACAAAGATAGATTCACGTGTTTTGCCAATGCTAGCAAATATGTTAAAAAAACACATACCAGTAGTTTTTATCACAGGCAGGGGTGAGACTGGCTTAAGTGACTTATTAAAAGATATTCTTTATGATTTGAAAAGTAAATATGGTGTTACTGAAAAACAATTACAAAAAATGTATGCGCTTACTAATGATGGAGCAAGGATATTCATGACAAGTAATGGTAGCAAACAACTATTTAATATTAATGAATATATATCATCTAAAGAGGAATTAATAAAATTAGATGAATTAAATAAAAAAATTATTACTTTATTAGATTCAGCCATTTTAAAGGGACATTGCAAAATTACTTATTCAGTAGATTCTAATACAAACGCTATATTAAATATAAGATTAATAATTTTAAATAATAATTTAGAATTGGGTAGTCAGATAATTCAAATTATTAATTCATTAATACGAGATTTAAACAATTCAAATTTAAATCTAACAATAGGAATGCATAATGGAAAACAAGTATTACAAATTGGTACTGCCACTAAAGATAAAGCTATACAAGTTGCTGAGAGAATAATCGGTATTCCACAAAATTCAATGCTTCGAATTGGAGATTGTGGCGACCAATTTGGGAATGACTATTCTATGTTAAATTATCCACAAGGATTTAGTGTTGACAAAACAAGTGGTGCTGTTGATAAATGTTTCCCAGTTATTGAAAATGGAAAAATAATAACAGGTATTAATGGTACTTTGGCCTTATTAAAAAAAGCAAAGCTATTACCTACAATTTGTTTGGAACATGCAATAGAAAGCGAGTATGCAAGAGAATATGCTAAAACAGAAAAGAAAATGACTCAAGGAAAAAATCATAAAATTATATATTTTAATGATCTAATTAATAATAAATTTCAAACAGTAGATGGGATAGCTAGCTTATTTGATTCATCTAGTGGAAGCATAAAAATTCCTATGTATGAATGGATTACTATATCAGATAATAATCCACTAAAACAACTATATCTTACATGTAACGATTCTAGTTTACATTATTCAATGTACGATAACGAAAATATATTATTAAGAGGTTCAGGTATATACTATTATTTTTTATCTCAAAGAATCCATGATGAAAATACACGAGAAGATATAACGACTAAGGAAATGGTATATGAATGGTTAAATAACAATATGGAATTTTTATCAAAATCGTTAATAGCAATTAATAATACATTAGATATAAACGATTTAAATAATACTAAAATGATATTAGGGGTAATAGATAATATTAGAAATTATTTGTTAATTTTATTGAATCAACAAATTGTTAATAATCAGATAGAAAAAAATATAATGGTTAACTTTGAAACATTGACTAAAGATTCATTAATATACAAACTATATAATGGTCTAATAAGTGCTGAAAATTTAATGAAAAATATTTCATTCAATGAAAACTATAAAATTAATAGTATTGATTTAGAAAAATTAATAAAAGATACAATTTTAATTACTAATGAGTTTAGAGTAGAATTTATTAAACAATCTGAAAAAGAAAACTATTCTAAAGACTTTAGAGCATATAGAGAGATAGATAATTTTGCTGAAAATTTTATTACTTGTAGTTTAACACTACAAAAAGATTCCAATATTTTTAATAAAGGTATTTGTGGATTATGTTATGGTGGGTTAGAATTGCCAATTATAATGAAGTCAATCGACGATAGAATAAATGATGTTTCCATACTAAAATTTAACAAGAATGTAACTGGATATGCAAAAAAGCAATCGTTAGAATTAAGATTTTTTGATATTTTTAAAACTGGTGGTATAGAACTTTTTGGAATTGATAAACAAAAAGAATATATTATATTAGATGATAATTTATTAACTGGTAAAACAATGCAACTAGCTATAACTACTTTTTATGATATAGGTATCGATGTTGATAAAATAGTTGCAGTAAGGTATCCAGGAGTCAATAGAATTAGTCAAATGTTTATGCCTAATCATGGAGCTGTAGATTATAGACATTTCTTTAATTTTATAGAAGGTTTATATTTCCCTAGTCCATATAGTTGGAGAGATCCGTATAGTAAAAATCCATATGAAGACTCTTTAGGAATTTTTGATTTAAATAGAAGAAAAATACTAGAATGTTTAGCAAAAAATGGTGACTATTCTAAAAAGAGTGAAGTATTATATGTAAAAAGGATGGTAAAAAATGAGAATAATTAGTATTGGAGATTTAGTTACAGATTTTTATTATAAAAATGGTAAATTGGTAGGAGTAAACGGAGGAATGACTTCTCATAATATAATTGCTAATATTGCTAAACTAGGTTTGGAAACATCTGTTTGTGGTGTTTGTGGAGATGATATGGCAGGTACTATAGCAATTAATAGCTTAAAGGAAGTTGGAACAAACATTGATAATGTAAAGGTGATTGAAGATATAAATACTCGTTGCTTTCATGTATCATATCAAGAATTAAATTATAAATTAGAGTTTACTTCAAAAAAACGATGCCCTGTTTGTAATATAAAAAAATGGTATGAAGAAAGTAAAATAGAACCAAATGATATTTTGAAACAAATTAATAAAGATGATGTTTTGATTTTTGATAATCTAAACAATAAAAATCAAATTATAATAGATAATTGTAACAATAGAAAAATGCTAGACTTGGGACAATATTTTGAATTAGAAGATTATAATGATAATGATATTCTTGACAAAATTAAAAATAAATTTGATATTATAAACTTGAATGAACGAGTTGAAAAATATTTGAAAAATAGATTTTCTATAAAATCATTGGGAGAAATATATAATATACTACATCCTAAAATGATAATTGTAACTAGAGGAAAAAAAGGTTCAGATTTTGTTTTTGATAATAATAAAGTTAATAAAGAGTTAAGTAACCCTGAGGTAGAAGTTGACCCAACAGGGGCTGGGGATGCATTTTTTTCAATGTTTATTAGTGAATATATAAAGAATAACTATATTATTGATTATAAATTTATAGATTCAACTTTTGAAAAAGCAACTAAACTTACAAAAAAGGTTGTAAAAAAGTTTGGTGCACGAGGACATATACAAAATTTATATAAAATAAAAAAAGTGAAAGATGCTTGTACTTGCAGTAATTTTGATATTTCACTAAGGAAACAAATAAAAAGATGTAATATAAATATCAATAATTTAGAAACAAGAATCATTAATGCCATTAATAGTAGTGCTTATGATAAGTTAGCTAAAATAGATTTTGAAAGTTTGAATAATAGTGTTTTTGTAGGAACCGGCGGTTCTTTTGCAGGTGCAAAATTTTCATCTAAACTTATTAATTATTTATATGGAATAAATACAACCGTTTTATATCCTAGGAACCTATATTATAGAAATAATAATAGTGTTGATTCAGTATTTTTGTTTACTTACTCAGGAACAACAAATGATTTGCTTGTATCAACAAGTTTAATTGATAACGATAATAAATATATTATCACAAAAGGTGAATTACAAAAAATTGTAACAAAAACTGGAATATCTAAAAATAATGTTATTTCATATCGAACAGGTACAAATAAAGGAAAAGAGAGAGGATTCTTATCTTTTGAAGGAGCATTGGCTCCTGCTAGTTTATTTTTAAAATTATATTTTGAAAATAAATCAAAAGATAATATTGAAGAGTTTATTAGAGATAGTATAAGTTATTGGAAAAATTACTTTGACAAATATTTTAAAGAAAATGAAAAAATGCTAAAGGAATTTTTAAAAGAAGGAAATAATTTTAATATTTTTACAGGCGATTTTACTGAATCTGCTGGTAGTGATTTAGAAAGTAAAATAGTTGAGTCTGGTATATATAATTGTTTAATTCATGAAAAGAAAAATTTTTCACATGGAAGATTTATTAATTATGAGCATTTAAGTCAGAAAAAAAATATTTATTTTAAGCAAAAAACTACAAGTTTATATGAGAAAAAGTTATTAGAATATTTAGGAAAAGATCAAAATTTGATAATTGAAAGTAGATATGATGGAATATTATGTGAGTATGATTTATTAACTTCATCTCAGTATTTAATATATTATATATCAAATTTTCTAAATATAGATATTTCAAAACCTACTTATAACGAAGATGCAATGAAAATTTATTTTTATAAAGGTGAATTATAGATTGTTATATATAAATAAAAATGCTATAACTTCAAGTATAACAATGTGTGCAAATTGTGTACAAAAATTAAAAAATGTATGGTCCTACATGTACTATATATAACATAGTATCAATTTTTCCCATAACTGTTTTTCTTTGAAAAGCTTATAATACTATATATCCTAAAAAAGTATAAACAATGTTGTGGTAAGTAATTAAAAGCCTTGAAATAAGGGCTTTTTTCTATATAACAAATAAAGAAAATTAGCAATCACTTACAAAAAAATACAAAGGTAATAATATTCCATATTTATTTTTTTAATAGTTATAAATAATTTATCCACATTTTTGTGGAAATTTTGAAAAATAAGTTATCCGCAATATTATGAAAAAATCCACTATGTATTAATTAGCGGATTTTTTTAAAGCATTTACAAAGAAAAAGTATTTATGAATTTAGATCATAATATAGTAGATGATAAATAAAATATAAGTTTAGATTTAATATAAAAAAACAAGAATTGATTTTCTTGTTTTAAACTATTTTACTATTATTTTATTATTATTTTTAAATTTGATATTATCAACATCGGATTTAATTAATTGTTTACCAATATTTGGTTCATAATACATATAGTAATTATCTTTAGTATCATCTAACGAGTTATGATAAAAGGTAACTTCATTAATGGCATAGTATGGATTTAAACGACGATTTAATTCAGCAATTTTAATTTCTTCTGCTAAAACTAAATTACCTATTTTTTCACTACTTATTAAGCCTTTCTTAATCTGTTCTAAAATAGCAATATTCTCATTTTTATTTAAGTATTCATAATATCTATCATAAACTAGTTCTTCTAAGTATTTAATATAATCTGATGGAGCTTTAAAGTATTTTCTTTTTAAGATATTTTGTTTATATGAAAATAAATCAGCATATACGGTTTGCATCACGATGTTTCCACGAACTTGTGCTGGAAGGGCTTTTATAAACTTATAATAGTAGGCAAAGATTTCATATCCGTCCATATTATTTGGTATTTCTAGTTTATATAAATATTTTCTTGCTGCCTCTAGAAATTTTAATAGTTCTTTTTGGTCATTAAATCTGCGATATCTTTGATGAAAAAGTTCATTAGAATCAAGTAATTTATTTACTAAATATCCACCAGCAGAGTCTATATAACCTAAACTAATATCCAAATCTTCATTGTCTCTTCTATATTCATATATTTCTTTGGCAATTTTAATAGTGTCTTTAGTTTGATAACAACTAAAAACTTGACTTAGCTTTAAACCACTATATTTTTGGGGTAATATGTAGAATCCAGTTGTTTCACTTATTGATTTAGCATTACTAAGATCAATGGAATTTCCAATGTAATCAGTTGCATCAGCAATAATTATTTCACCATTATGTAAATCAGTTTCACACCATCTATGATCCTGATTATCAAATTGCATTATTTTAGTTTCAATTCCAAAATAGTTTAGAATATATGCATATAGCTATGACCACTGGCTACATACAACATATGAAAATAATTTAGCGTTTTTTACATCAATGGGAGTATTAACGATAATTTTTTTCTGTTCAGGAGGAACTAAAGTATATGAAATATCATAATATAGGTTACGGGCTAACTCAATATATACATATCTGGCAATTAATTTTGGGTCAGTTAATCTTTTAGATTTAACTTTATTAATTACATAATCAGTCAAGCTGTCAGTAACTAGATCCATAGGGATTTTGCTATCTTTAGGATTCTTTTCAGTATTTCTACTTATAATTAATTTTAACTTGTTTTCAATATCCCTAATTATTTTATCAAAGCCATCTTTATCGATAGTTTTTAACCTTTTTAAGTAATTTTCAGCCATTAATGTTTGATTTGATAAATCATTTCCATGATTTGAATCTACATTACATGCATAAATAAAATCTAGCATTTTTTTTAACTCTAATTCAATTTCCATAATTTATCTCCCCCTTTAATTACGCGTATTATAACACTTTTGTTAGCTTTTGTCAAATAAAAAAGAGCACAACTTGTGCTCATCTATATACAGAGGATCTTCACACTTATTAGTGAACCTTCCTCATTTATATATTATGCAGTAAAATACAAATTATACATAAATTATATGTTGTTTATATTTTTAAAATATGTATATAATAATACTAGAAAGTTGGGATAAAATGGAAAAAAGTGAATTGAAAAGAGAATTAACCAAGATAAATGATGAAGTAAAAGATTTATGGAGGTCACTTTGACATTGATCAGAAAAAGGAAGAAATAAAAGAAAGAGATACTAAAATAAATGAATCGACCTTTTGGCAAGATCAAAAGAAGGCAGAACAATTCATCAAAGAAACATCAGAGATAAAAAACACTGTTAATTCTTTAGAAAGTTTAAAAAAAGATATAGACGATACCATTGAATTATTAAATCTTCTTGAATTGGAAAGTGATGAAGAGTTAGAAAAACAAATTAATACTGACTTCGAAACATTAAGAAGAAGAACTGAAGAGTTAAAATTACTTCTTCTTTTGAATGGTCCATATGATAAAAATGATTGTATTCTAGAAATTCATAGTGGCGCTGGTGGAACAGAAGCTTGCGATTGGGCAGATATGTTATATAGAATGTATACTAGATACTGTGAAAAAAAAGGCTTTAAATTAGTTGTATTAGATGTTCAAGCAGGAGAAGAGGCAGGAATAAAAAGTTGTTCGATTGAGGTAAAAGGTCACAATGCCTATGGTTATTTAAAAAATGAAAAAGGCGTTCATAGGCTAGTAAGACTCTCTCCATTTGATTCAAATAATAGACGCCATACATCCTTTGCATCTGTTGAAGTAACTCCTAAAATAGATAATAATATTTCCATTGACATAAATGAAAAAGACCTAAAAATAGATGTTTATCGCTCTAGCGGATGTGGTGGACAGGGTGTAAACACCACAGACTCCGCAGTTAGAATTACTCATTTACCAACAAAAATAGTTGTTACATGTCAAAATGAAAGAAGTCAAATTCAAAATAAAGAAACCGCAATGAACGTTTTAAAAAGCAAGTTGTTATTATTAGAAGAAGAAAAAAAGAAAAAAGAATTAGATAATCTAAGAGGGCAAAGTTCAAATATAGAATTTGGTTCCCAGATTAGAAGTTATGTTATGCATCCATATTCAATGGTAAAAGATCATAGAACAAATGCAGAAACAAGTAATGTATCAAAAGTACTAGATGGCGACATAGATATTTTTATAGAAAGTAATTTAAAAAGGGGAAAATAAAATGAAAAATACTACTACCAGCGAAGTAATTAAAAAGATATATTCAAAGAAAAAGATAAAAAGATTTATTGAATTATGTCTTGGTGCTCTTTTAGTAGCACTATCATTTAACATCTTTTGTCTTCCTAATAATTTAGTATCTGGTGGTATAAGCGGTTTATCAATTATTACTGAAAGTTTATTTAATTTAACTCCTTCCGTTGTAATATTAGTAATTGATATTCTCTTAGTAGTATTAAGTTATTTTTTACTAGGCAAAGAAAAAACCTTTTATTCTCTAATCGGGAGTCTTTTATTTCCCCTTTTTGTTCAATTAACCACACCTGTGACTCAATATATATCACTTGGTGAAATTCCAACTCTTCTTGCTACTATATTCGCAGGTATAATTCAAGGTGCTGGAGCAGGACTAATTTATAAAGCAGGTTACACATTGGGAGGTACCGATATTATTAATCAAATGCTATCAAAATACTTTAAAATGAGTTTAGGAAACGCCATGTACTTTAGTGATGGGATAATTATTCTTTTAAGTGGTATAATTTTTGGTTTAAACAAAATTATGTATGGAATAATACTGTTATATATAATTAGTTACATTACCGATAAGGTAATAATAGGTGTATCTGAAAGTAAGGCTTTCTATATCATTACCAAAAACCCAAAAGAAATAAAAAACTATATTATTAACGATTTACATCACAGTGTTACAGAGTTCAAGGCAGAAGGCGGTTATTCTGAAAAACAGGAATATGTATTGATGACAGTCCTACCAACAAAAGAATACTTTAAATTTAAAGATGGTATTATGCAAATAGATAATGAAACATTTTTTGTAGTAACAGATGCTTATGAAGTTGTAGGAGGACAATAATGAAAAACAAAAAGATAAAAAAAGAAGTTCTCAAGAGTTCAAATCAAAGTATCCAAAAAAGATACCTTCAAATGATTATTTCCCTTTTCTTTTCAGCAATAATATATAACTTTTTAATAGAGCCCTCCAGAATTACAACCGGCGGTGTCAACGGGATAGCGCTTATTCTAAAATACATTAGTCATATAACTCCCGCTATAACAATATTTATTGTTTCAGCTATACTACTAGTTTTTAGTTATATATTTCTAGGCAAAGAAAGAACCAAAGGAACGCTCGTCGCAACAATTGTTTATCCTTTATTTGTTTACCTAACTAAATTTCTTTCCCCACTAATGCAAATTGATATGAATGATCTTTTAGTAATTTCAATATTTATTGGATTCGCTGGAGGAGTTTGTAATGGCCTACTTTATAAAACTGGCTTTAGTAATGGCGGACTTCCTATAATTAGTCAAATAATATATGATAAGTTTAAAATCCCAATTGGTAAAACTAATTTTGTCATTAATACAATTATTGTTTTAATAGGAGGATACTACTTCGGAATTACAATGATTATGTATGCCGTTATAATTAATTATATAAATAGTCTTGTTGTCGATAAAATACTATTGGGTGTTTCTAAAAATAAATCAATATATATTGTGACAGATGAAGCTGAAAAAATAAAGCAATTTATTATGGAAGAAATGAATCATACTGTTACAGTATTTGATGTTGAAGGAGCCTATACTAATACCAACAGGGAAATACTACTAACAGTAATTCCAAGTAAGGAATACTTTGAGATAACAGAAAGCATTAAATTACTTGATCCTAACATATTTTATGTTGTAAGTGATGCTTATGAAGTTAAAGGTGCTAAATAAGGAATAACTAAGTTATTCTTTTCTTTTGCCAATATTTTCAAAAAACTTATCATATCTTTTCTTGTCGAAAAAAGTATGTTATAATCTAAATACTAAGGTGGTAGATAAAGTGGATATTATACGTTTAAAAAATGTTAAAAAACAATATAAAAATGGTGTTACCGCTATTCATGACCTAAATCTTTCTATTGAAAAGGGCTCATTTGTCTTTGTAATAGGGGATAGTGGAAGTGGTAAAAGTACATTGATGAAGTTGCTATATAGAGAAGAAAAACCTACAAGTGGTCAAATTGTTGTAGGAGGCATTAATGTTGCTAAATTACGAAATAATAAAGTTTATAAACTTCGAAGAAAATTAGGAATTGTCTTCCAAGATTATAGATTGCTTCCTAAATTAACGGTTTATGAAAATGTTGCTTTTGCAATGGAGGTTATAGGTGCCACAAAACAAACTATTAGAATAAAAGTTTTAAAGGCCTTGGAAGTTGTAGGATTAAAAAACAAAGTACATAATTATCCTAGTCAGTTATCTGGTGGTGAACAACAAAGAGTTGCGATAGCTAGAGCCATTGTTAATAATCCTAAAATGCTATTATGCGATGAGCCTACAGGTAACCTAGATCCAACAATGAGTATGGAAATAATGAATGTTCTTGATGATATTAATAAGACTTGGGGAACAACAATAATAGTTGTAACTCATGATAAAGCCATTGTTAATAAGATGAAGAAACAAGTTATTACTCTAAAAGAGGGAAGATTAGTAAATAATAAAGAGAAAGGAACATATGATAATGAAGTTGCTTAGAATGTTAGGAAGAAGCATCAGAGATGCTTTTAAAAGTGTTTTCCGTAATTTTAGTCTTTCACTAGCTTCAATATCATGTATTGCAATTACACTGATTATAGTAGCTGTTTCAATAGTAGTTTCCTTTAATGTTGAAAATTTTACACAAGAGATTGAAAGAGATTTAACCATAGTTGTATTTGTAGATAATGATGCTACACAAGAAGAAGTAAATAATGTAAAACAAGAATTAGAAAAAATTAATGAAATTAACAAAAAAGAAATAGTTTATAAAGATAAAAATAGTATTAAAAATGATATGGCCAAAGAATCAGAGGTTTTTAACACAGTCATGGCTGAATGGGATGAAAAAGATAATCCATTAAAAGATACCTTCCAAGTAAAAGTCAAAAATGCCGAAAAGATAGGTGTTACTGCTGATAAAATTAAAAAGATAAAAAAAGTATCCGTAGTTAGATATGGTGAAGGAATGGTTGAAAAGATGATTTCATCTTTCGAGACTATCAAAAAAATCACTTATGTTGCAGTAATTGCTTTAATTTTAGTTACTATATTCCTAATAATTAATACAATAAAGCTAACAATCTTTTCTAGAAAAAGAGAAATTAGCATCATGCGTCTAGTTGGTGCCAGTAACTTTACTATAAAAACTCCATTTATTATTGAAGGAATGATTTTAGGAATGATTGGCTCACTATTACCAATAGGTCTTATTATATTTGGTTATCCAGCCCTTTATGATAAATTAGGAGGATATGTCTTCTCACCACTAGTAAAATTAATCGGCAGTGCTTCATTTGTTTATACCACATCATTAATAGTTCTAGTAATAGGTATTATTGTTGGAATGATAGGTAGTGCAAGTGCTGTTAGAAAATATTTAAAAGTTTAATAACTAGAAAAGGAGTTTATATGAAAAAAATTAGAATGATAGTATGTTTTCTTATAATAATTTGCCTAGTTATAACAACCAAAAATGTTCATGCTGTAACATTAAAAGAATATGAAGACAAAGTAGCTCAATACACAGCAGAATTAAAGGAAAAAGAAGCAAAAAAAGCCAAGAGTGAAGCAGAAGTTGCAGAGGTTAAGAAAAATATTCAAAACATCGAAAATCAAATTAGTCAAACCGAAAAGGAAATAAGTAACCTACAAGCAGAAATTGAAAAAAGTAACCAAGAAATCATTAAGAAAAGTACAGAAAGTAAAAAGGTTATGGAATACTATCAAATAGCCAATGGTAACAATGCGTATTTAGAATATGCTTTTGGAGCAGAAACTATAACTGATATGATTTATCGTATGTCAATTGTTGAACAATTAACTGAATACAATGATAAAATCATGAAAGAATTAAAACAGTTAATTGCCGAAAATAATAAAAAGAAAACTCAACTTTCCAGTAAAAAAGAGGAATTAAAAACATTAAAAACTCAACTTGAAAGTGAAAAAGAAAGAATAGAACAAGAAATAAAATCAATAGAAGGAATTATACCATCAGTACAGGGACAAATTAACCTATATCAATCTAGAGTTAACTATTATAAGAAAAAAGGTTGTAAGTCAAGTGATGTCATAGGGGTTACTTGTGATGTTCCTAAAAAAGTAACTACAGGAGGAAACAGAAATAATAACGGATCAAATGTTGGAACAGGACCACTTATTAATGGTTCATTCCGTTTCCCAGTAGATGGTGGCTCTATTAGCTGGGGCTATGGTGGAGCTCATAAGGGAATTGATATTACTAAAAACAGAACATGTGGAGCACAAATTCACCCTATAGCGGCAGGAAGAGTTTACTATGTTGGAAATACACTAGATGTATATGGTGCATATATGGTTATTATTGTTCATAATATTAACGGACGCCTAGCCTTCTCACAATACGCTCATGTTCAGCCAAACATTCCTGTTGGTGTTGGACAGGATGTTGATATTAATTCAACAATCGCTTACATGGGAACAACAGGTTACTCCACAGGATGTCACTTACATTTGGAAACATCATGGGATAAAGGTTGGGGATATAACGCAAGTTATAGTCAATATATAAAACATATAGTAAGTCCATATAGTATTGGTGTACCAAAACCATAAAGAATCATTATTGATTCTTTTTTAAATTTACATTTATTTGCTAGCATGTTATACTTGTACTATAAAAATATGAGGTGTAAATATGAAAAAAAATATCACATTAGTAATAATTATAATTGCTGCAGTTGCTGCTATCTTGGTTTCTGCAATAAATATTAAAGGTTTTTCTGTAACAGAATCATCTAAAAAATTTAAACAAGAATATGAGTCAATCAATGATAAAGTAAGTGAAAAAAGTAGTAAAAAGAATAGAAGTGTAAATATACCAGAAAATAACCCAATGGAATATATAACAGCTGAAAAACTTGCTAAAAAAATAGATAATAAAGAATCCTTTGTTGCGTATTTTGGTTTTTCAGAATGCCCATGGTGTAGAAGTGTTATAGAAGAATTAATTACAACAGCACAAGAAGAAAATATAAGAAAAATATATTATGTAGACGTAAAAGAAATAAGGGATACTTATATCCTAAATGAAAATAACGAACCTCAAAAAGAAAAGGATGGTTCAAAGGGTTATAATTCCTTAATTAAAAAATTATCAAATGTGTTAAATGAATATACCCTTACAACAGATGATAATAAAACAGTTAATGTCGGAGAAAAAAGAATATATGCTCCCAATATTGTTGCGGTAGTAAATGGTGAAGCTAAAATACTTGAAACCGGTATCAGTACTAAGGAAACTAATCCGTATATGAAATTAACAAAAGAAATGAAATCTGATAGTAAAAAAGCCTTCAAAAAGGTATTTAAATATATAAATAAGTAGAGCAGTAAGCAGTTATATTACTAAAATAATACACATAATATTAACTATCATATAGGAGAAAACTAATGGAACTGTGGCTAATTGAATTTATTAATAAATATGGTTATTTTGCAATTTGCTTTTTAATAGCTTTTGAAAATATATTTCCTCCAATACCATCGGAAATAATCTTAACATTTGGCGGATTTATGACTCATAGTTCTAATTTAGAGATTCCCCTAGTAATTATTTTTAGTACAATTGGAAGTCTAATTGGTGCCTTAGTTTTATATTTTGTTGGCAGTATCTTTAATAAGGACAAAATAATTAAACTATTGTCTACAAAAGTAGGTAGATCATTACATATCAAGGAAAAGGATATAAAAAAGGCTGATAATTGGTTTACCGAAAAAGGCTATATCACAGTATTTGTCTGCAGATTTATACCAATTGTTCGTAGCTTAATATCAATTCCCGCAGGAATGAATAAAATGTCCCTAACTAAATTTATTATATATACAATATCCGGTACCATAATCTGGAACAGTGTATTAATATGCTTAGGCAGATTAATGGGAAAAAACTGGATACTAATAGTCGAATATATGAATAAATTTTCCTATTTAATTTTATTTATTATTATATTAATAATATTTTATATAATTTATCGTCTTTACTTTAAAAAAAGGAAAAAGAAAAAAGTTTGATTTTATTATCGAATTTTTTTCTTTTTTTATAAGCCATTCATATTATTAACTGAAAGGATTAATATTATGAAAATATGTGTATATGCGATTAGTAAAAATGAAAGTAAATTCGTGGATAGATGGGTTGACTCTATGAGTGAAGCCGATGATATCTATGTTTTAGATACTGGATCAACAGATGATACTGTGGAAAAACTAAAAAAGAGAGACGTAAAAGTGAGTGAGGAGATAATCACCCCTTGGCGTTTTGATGTTGCAAGAAATAAGTCCCTAAATTTATTACCTGATGATGTTGATATTTGTGTTTGTACAGATTTGGATGAAGTTTTTAATAAGGGTTGGCGAAAAGAATTAGAAAAAAATTGGACTCAAGAAACTACACGTTTATCATACATATACAATTGGAGCCTAGATAGTGATAATAAACCTATTGTAACTTTTTACCTTAACAAAATTCACACTCGTAATGATTATAAGTGGACTCATCCTGTGCATGAAGTCTTAACATATATAGGAAAAAATATAGAAAGAGAAACAACAGTTGACGAAGTGACACTAAACCACTATCCTGACAAGAACAAATCCCGCTCAAGTTATTTACCTCTTTTAGAACTTTCTGTTAAGGAAGACCCTGAAGATGATAGAAACGTGCATTATTTAGGAAGAGAATATATGTATTATGGTAGATGGAACGATTGTATTGATACATTAATAAAGCACTTACACCTAAAAAGTGCAGTATGGAAAGATGAAAGATCAGCCTCAATGAGATTTATAGCTAGATCATATACTCATCTCAAAAGATATGATGAAGCAAAAATGTGGTTAGATAAGGCTATAGAGGAGGCCCCATATTTAAGAGATCCCTATGTTGAAAGAGCTATGTTGGAGTATGAGTTAAAAAATTATGATGAAGTTATAGTTCTTTGTAACAAGGCCCTAACCATAAAATCTCATCTAAAAACATATATTAATGAAACATTTAGCTGGGATTCTACAATCTATGACCTACTTTCCATAGCTTATTATTATAAAAATGACATACAATCGTCCCTAAAAAATGTTTTAATAGCACTCAAAATGGAACCAAATAACGAAAGACTTCAAAATAATAAAAAGATAATTGAAGAAAAAATTCAGTTATAATAATGGATTGATAATATCGGACGGAGTAATACTTCGTTCTTTTTTGTTCAAATAGGCAACATATAATAAGACAAGGGCACTAATTATAGTCAAAATATTTGTTCCTAATATCAAAAAACTTTTATATTGAGCCCTACTGCCAACCTCTTCCTCTTTGTAGGACATATATGATATATATAAAGTAAGTATTACTACTATTAATACTGCAATACGATTATAAAATGATAAATTTAGTGCCTGCTGCTCCGAAAATAAATTATCTCTCTTCGTAACAGTAAGCTTTTCATTATAAATTATAATTAAAGAAATAATCGATGTAATAATGAACGTAGTTGTCGCTATTAATTGTAAATCTAAAAGTAAAGTATCATTGTTATCATTTGTCATAGTATAATAATCAGCAAACTATAATTAATGCCTATCCTTTCATAAAATTATATTCATAACTCTTAATTATATTTAAATAAAAATATCCACAGAATTGTGGATAAATTACTTTACACGTGTATAAAAATAAATTCTAAAAAATACATTAAAAAATTAAATGCGTGGTACAATAATTATAGAATAGAATGGAGATGGGAATATGGAATTTAATTTTAAAGGAAAAAAGGCAATAGTGACTGGAGGAGGTAGTGGATTAGGAAGAGAATGTGCCTTACTTTTTGCTAAAGGAGGAGCAGATGTTTTAATTGCAGATCTTTTACCAGAAAGATGTGACACAGTAGCAGAAGAGATTAGAAATCTAGGTGTTAATGCCATTGCTTATCCAATTGATGTGTGTGATTATAGTCAAATGGAAGCAATGTATAAAAAAACCCTAGAAGAGTGGGGACGAGTTGATTTCGTTGTAAATAGTGCCGGTGTATGTCTTACTGAAGAATTAACAAAACAAAGTCTAAAAGATATTAACTTGTCTATTGATGTTAATATTAAAGGAACTGTTTATTCTTGCCGCGAAGCTCTAAAAATAATGAGACCCCAAAAATATGGAAAAATAGTTAATATGTCATCAATTGCAGCTAAATCTTGTGCTGGAGGATTTAGTGTTTATAGCGCAACAAAGGCCGCCGTTCTAGCCTTAACTGCCTCTTTAGGAAGAGAAGCAGCCCTAGATAATGTTAATGTAAACTGTATTTGTCCAGGAATTATTAAAACTAGTATGTGGGAAGATATTTTAGATCAAATCGCTGGTCAAGATCAAGAAACACGTGATAAAGTTTGGGCTGAATGGAATAAAGGCACTCCAAATGGAAAACCACAAGACCCAATTGACATTGCCTATATGACAGCATTCCTTTGCACAGATGAGGCAAGATATATAACATGCCAAAATATTGGTGTTGATGGAGGATATACATTCTAATATCAGTTAATAGCCACTAACCCAAATTTAGATATATTAATTAATATTTAATTAGTATCATCATAAAATTATATGGGAGGTGACTATGAACGAATTAAAAAATACTGCTACTGCAGTTGGAAATTATAATAATATTTCAACAACACTCGTATCAAACATAGCAACAGTAAACATTGTAGATGGTCTTTCTTTAGTTAAATCGGCGGATAAAACCAATTGGAATAGTGGCGACTTAATGTATACTATAACAATTAATAATGAAACTGAAAACAACTATGAAAAACCTGTAATTACCGATATAATTGATACCAGTTTAGTTACTTTTATTGATGGTAGTGTAACAATAGATGGAACTAAAGCAACATCTTCTGAATATAAGTATGATGAACAAACCCATACATTAACCGTTAATTTGGATACTATAACACCCTCATCAAGCTCTACACTTACATTTCTTGTTAAGAAAAAATCATAATAAATTTTTCATTTTAAAAAGTAACTGTACATTGGAATGTAATGATGTAGAGTTGATTGAGAGTAATTATGTAACAGTTGTGAGTCCAGAACCTAGAAGACGAGCAGACGAATATTGGTGTGGAGCACCGCACTGGAGAGATTAAGAATCACTAACATGCAGTGATTTTTTTCTTTTTATATTAATATTAGTAAACAAGAACAGTTTATAACCAGTTCTCAGTTGATGATAATTTAACTTTAATTTACTGAATATTGTATTTCTTTATTAGTATACTCATATCTGAAAAATCAATATCAGCACTAGCATCATTTTCTATTTCAGTTTTAAGTTGTAATTCAATAGGGGTTGTTGTTTCTAATAAACCGATCTTTGAAAAAAACATTTCAGCAATATTACCTTTTTTTAGTTCACAGATAAAATTATCTACCTTTTTATCATTTGTTACATCATATAAATAAAATGACGCTCCTACTGTAGATGTAACACCAGATATTTTACCACATATAGTTATTTCATAAATTCCAGCACTTTGAATACTAATGTTTTTTGTATCCTTAATTATAAAATATTCATTATTATTAGGCACAACTTTTTTCGTTCCTATCATAGCGCTCCCTGAAACAGTAGTTTCGGGAAAACTTCCAAAACATAAAGCATTATATAGAGCTAGTTCGCTTGAGCCAGGTTCACCTTTATCACCTTTTGGTCCAACATCTCCCCTTTTCTCCTCTTGGCCCAGTATGTCCTATTTCTCCTTGTAACCCTTGAATTCCTGCATCACCTTGGGGCACTAGAATGTAGTTTATACCCAAAATAACCTTAAGGTATAAATTCTAAGTAGAATACAAATTCCAATCAATATTAATAGGTCTTTCAGAAGTTAATGGATCAATTTTTCCTATTTCAATTTTGTTAATAAAGGCATCTAAAACTATTTTATTTAAATCAGATAAATTACGATATTTTTCAAATAATTTAACTTTATCAATTTGTTTATTCTTATCAGTTTTTAATGAAGTTATTTCAGAATCTAATTCTGATAATCTTACATTTAATTTTTCTATTTCTATTGTATTACTACTTTTAATTATATTAAACTCTGTTTCTTCTAATAAACCAGTTACTTTATCTGCATATAATTGAACTAGTATATTTTTTTTAGATGAAATATCTGATTCAATTTGTTGTTTCTCTTTTTCTAATTTTTCAATATCACTATCTATATTTGAATAAACGTTTTGTAAATAATATTCTTTACTTACTTTTGATAAATCAAAATATTCATTTATTTTTAATGTTGTCAAGTATATATTGTTTAAACTCATTTAAATCAATTGACTCTGTATTATCACAAATATGTCCATTTTGAGATGAATTTCCTCTACACTGTAAATATTCTTTATTACCAGCTTTAACTTTAGCATTATCCGATATAGTAACCATATTTTCTAATAAAGTATCCTCTTTAGAATTAATAATACCAATTGCATTTAATAATCCACAACAAGCAAATAAAACTTCCGATATAATTGTAATAATTAAAAAGATTGCAAATGCAACAGCACAATATTTTATTATTTTTTGAGCAGTTGTCATTTAATTTCTACACCACCAAACATACAAGAAGCATTAATATAAATAGTATATGAATTATCATCTACATTACATTTTTTATTATTTGATACGCCACCAAATATTGAATTTGACTTTATTTTTACCTTACAATTATCAGGAATATAAATATCGATTCCACCAAAAATACTACTTGTATTTATAACAATATCTTCACTTATAATAGCCTTTCTTAGATCTAATTTTATTCCACCAAATATTGCGTTCAAATTAGATCCTTTAAATTCTTCACCATCAAAATTCAAATTTTGACCAGAAAATGTAGCAGTATAACCATCGTTAGAACTTAAATTTTCATTTAATTTTTTTATTTTCTCATTTACTTCTTTATTGATGTTATTCTTAAAAATAAGAGATAATCCAATAATTACAAAAATTAATGGTAAAATAAGTTTCCATATTAATTTAAAGTCAAATAACCCTCTACATGCAAATAACATAATCAATCCTATTATTAAACCAATAAGATTTCCTATTTTATCATTATCAGTCACTAACCCAATAAATGTTGGTACAATAATAAATAATGTCCACCAACCATCAAAAAATAAATTAATATTAAATATATCAAGGGCATTCCCTCCTAATATTACACCAATTATAATAAAAATTAATCCCCACATAATATCACTTATTCTTTTCATATTAATCATCTTCCTTTCTTTTAAATATTTAATATACTATATATAATTCTTTTAATGTACTATTTAATTAACTTTTTATATGTTTTGCTAAAAAATATCATACCTACTAAAATCAATACTATCAAAAATATTAATACATAAACAAGTGAATATCTTAATAATATTAATGATACAAAGAAACCAAATATCACTTTAAATACCTTATATGATAGTGATAAATAAGTAAGTGCTGCTTGTTGTTCACTACTTGATGTTTTATCTAAAACAGTATCTTGAATAACAGATGTAAAGAAATCTATCAATGCCACAACAATTGAATAAGACAAACACATAATTAAAAATTTAATCAATAAATTATCAATTAAATAATGACTAAATACAATAAATCCAAAAGAAATCATCAATAAACTTGGCAATAAAATTAACAATTTTTCTCTAAGTTTTAGGTAAATTTTATTTAAACATAAATTAGATAATATTCTAACAATTCTAGAAACAAATACTATTAAACTAAAATAATATGTAGTTTTAGCAATATTAAAAAAATATTTTAATTCTTGTTGAATAAATAATTCAGAATTATTGAATCCTAACGCAATACAAGTTCTTATTAATCCGAAAAACAAAATTATATTAATAATCATCTTATTCTTTATTATTATTTTGCTATAACTGTTATTACTTTTTTCTTCAACATTTTCTGTTTTTATATCATCAATAAATAATGACATAATAATAATAATTGTGCAACAAATCATACAACAAATCATTGGAATATAATAATTCAAATTAAATAAATATCCCACTACTAAGGCAATTATAGCGGTTGCTATTGAATATATCAAAAAGGATTTATTTTTATACTTTATATATTCATCACTTTTAAAAGCATATATTAAATTATTTCTAAGTATAATATTTATCATATCTTTAAAAGTAAATGCTATTGTTTCTAATATAATTCCTATCATTATCATATAAAAATTGCCAAATGTAATCAATAATACAGAAAGCAATAACAATATAGAACCAATTCTTACAGATAATACATTGTTTATTTTTTTTATAATTTTTAATAGTAATGGTTGAAGTAATATACACAATAAGGTAGATATTGTTCCTAAAAGCGTTATTTGTGATGGACTTAAATTTTTAGCAATTGTAAAAAACAATGTACTTATTGGTGTATAAAACAATAATCCATATGATAATCCCATATACCATGGTAAAATTTTTAGTATTCTTTTTGATTTTTTATTTTCATTCATTTTATGCCTATTTATTATTATTTTCGCAATCTAAAAAATATCTTTCAACATCATCTACTGTCAAATTTGCATAAGTTTCCAATATACCTTTTTTTATAACATTACGATATTCTTTACTTGGAGATTCTAAATCATCTCTTTTATGCGATGCAGTAAATGTAAAGATTGGTAATCCATCATATTCTCCAACATATATTATGGCATCATATGATTTACCACCTTGTTCTTGCTTTAATACATCCCTAAATTGATTCATTTTTAATTTGTATATCTTACCATAACTTTTTCCTGTATGTTCATAATCTAAAAATGCAACTCCACCATTCCATCTCTTACTATGTTTGGCAAAATATACAGGGCAAGGAAAAATATATGGTTTAGCATCTAGCGGTTTAGTTTTATCACTACACCCTTCTTTATGACCAAATTTACCATTTTGATCACCATTTATATAAATCATTAACCTATCCATACTAAGATTAGACCCATAGCAGGCATACCAAACATAACTATCTAAATTGTATTTTTCAATATATTCATTATCTACTTTCTTCATTAAAACAACTCCTATCAATTATCTTTTAAACATTAATGCATAAAAACATTTATCTATAAATCTTTAAAAGCCTTTTCAAGACTTTCTAAAGCACATTTTAATTTTGCCCTAGACAATGCAACATTCATTCTCTGAAATCCACTTCCGGTTTTTCCAAATTTTTTTCCACTATCCAACCATAACTTTGCTTTATTTAATAATAAATCTTCTAACATATCATCGGATAAATTAAACTCATTAAAATCAAGCCACAAAAGATATGTTCCTTCCGGATATATTAATTTTATTTTTGGTATTTTTTTCTTTAGAAAATCATCTGTATATTTTATATTTTCAATTATATATTTTTTTAATTCATTTAACCAATTTTCTCCATTTTTATATGCAGATTCACCAGCAACTAACCCCATTATATTTACCAAACTATAACCAGAATTCCATAATTCTCTTTGAAATTTTTTTCTCACATCTATATCAGGAATAAATATGTTAGAAATTTGGAGTCCAGCTAAATTAAAAGTCTTTGTTGGGGATGTGCAAAGAATTATATGATCCTTATAATTTTCATATTTTAATAAACAAATATGATTGTTATTCCAAGCAAAATCACAATGAATTTCATCACTTACAATAAAGACCTTATATTTACTACAAATTTTTACTATTTTATCCAACTCATCTTTAGTCCAAACCCTACCAATGGGATTATGAGGCGAACACAATAAAAACATTTTCACATTATACTGTTTAATTTTATTTTCAAAATCTGAAAAATCAATTTCATAATGACCATCCCTCAACACTAAGTCACTACTAATAATTTGTCTTTTATTATCTAAAACTATTTTTGAAAATGTATAATATACTGGGTTATTTATTAATACATAATCATTTTCATTAGTTAGAGCCTTAACAGATTGAGCAAGAGCAACACCTACTACAGGTGTTATAACCAACCACTCTTGTTTTAATTCAATATCAAATTTGTTTAAATACCATTTTTTTATTGCGTTAAAATATTCGTCATCGTTTTTTGAATAACCAAAGATTCCATGATTTACTTTTTTGTGTAAATCATTCAATATTTCATCACTGCATTTAAAGTCCATATCTGCAACCCACATAGGTAATACATCATCTGGTTTATTTTTCATTTTCATAAAATCATATTTCAAACTATTTGAACCATATCTATTAATATCTTCATCAAAATTCATATAATACCCCGCTTTACTACAATTATATAATAAATTAAAAATGTGTCTTTATATAAACCAGAAATTATATAATCAGATTTTCTCTAAATACATAATTTCTTTTTTTAATTTTTTAGCATAATCTATTTCTATTTTAGTACTATCACCAATATAATTATTTTTATTTATTACATATATTGCGTCAGATAGTTCTATTCTTTTAAAATGTGCTTCTTTTAATTTTTCTAATTGAGTATCTGTTTTAGAAAAATTTTTAACAGGATAAACTGGTGTAAGAATACAGTTACCTTCTAAAGCTAGTTTTTCTGCAATTATCATCATTTCTTCTTTAAAGCTTAAACTACCACATATTGTTATTACTTTCACTATATATCTCCACATTTAAATATATCTAATATAATTCTAACATATAATTAAATTATTAAAAAGTTATTTTTTATAAATAAATATAAATCTCATATAATGTCAATAACTTTTGAAAATGTCTTAAAAAAATTTAAATATAAGCGGGAAAATTTATTCCAATTCCTCCAATAATTTAGGAACCCAGTAATTTATCTAGTATAGGGCGTCAATCAAATTAAAAATTGATTGCCTTAAGCATAACGATAAATCACTGCCTAAATTATTGGATTTTCTCGGCATAAAATTTCCTTAAGCATATACATGATCAGTATGTGCTTTTTGTAATTGTTTTTTAAAAGTGGCTAGTTTCCAAGGATGAGACATTGGAGGAAGATGTTTTTTATGTTCTTTAACCTCAACAATCTCATCAAATTCTTTAGAGAATCTTTCATTTCTAGATAGTTCTTTTAATTCTAAAATTTGTTCATCAACAGAAACTAGTAAATCCCCATTAAAAGCTTTAATAACTAAACATTCAGTTTTAGGGGTAAAGCATTTTAAAGCATCGTTTAAATATGGTTGGTAATATTTATTTTGATATTTAATATAATTGCCATTATCAATTTTTCTTGGAGTTAAAATAGCTAGAGTATAATTTATTTTTTCTTTACTAGGTGATGTTTCAAAGACAGATTTAAATTTTTTATAATCTAAAGCAAATCTTTGATTAAAGTAAGGAACAAAAAAATCTATTAAATATTTATTGGCTTCTTCAATAGTTGTAATGCCGTGTAGTTTTAATTCATTAATTAATCTTCCTTGAAAAGTACCATTTGTTCTTTCAATTAAACCTTTAGCTTGAGAAACAGAAGAAGTTACTAGGCCAATACCTAATTGTTTACAAGCATAACCATATTGAGTTAAAACATCTTTATCACTAGTTCTTTTATCAGGATTTAGAGACATATAGTTAAATACAGTACGATTATCAGTAAAAAATTTGTATGGTATACCATAATTAGTTAATATTTGATATAAAACATGATAATAGCCATTTAAAGTTTCTTGGTAATCAAACCAAGCTCCAACAATAGTAGAAGTAGCTTTATCTATAGCTAGATGTAAGCAAGTTTTAACACCACCAAACCACATATGAATAGAACCATCTTGTTCAATTACTTCTCCAAAGTATTTAGTTTTTTCACCCCTAGGATGAGAATCTTCTAAAGCGATTTCATGATTAACTATATGATTAATTTATTCATCAGACATTGTATTATTAATTTTATTTTCGTTTAATAATTGTTTCTTTTTAAATTCTTTTTTAGTTTCCTTTCTAGCTTTAGGAGAGAGTATACCAGCTTTAGTTAATGTTTTATATATAAAGTTATATGATACATCAATAATTTCTTCAATTTTTAGAAATTCATTAAAGTGATTGAAATTCCAGCCTTGATATTTATTGTTATATAATAGTATAATATCTTCGGAGATGGATTTATCTAATGTCTTACTAGGGACATGTCCACGGTTACCGTGAACAAAAGCAGATTTTCCACCTTCCTTATATTTAATAAAAAGACGATCAATTTGTCTTCTAGATATATCGAGTTCTTTACTAGCTCGATTTTTGTTACCCTTATGGTCAACTAGTTCTTTGATAACTTCGTATTTTTCTTGTTCATTCATTCTTAATTTTACCTCTTTCATTTTTTCCACCTCAGTGGAGTATTATATATTAACTTGAGACATTTTCAAAAGTTAACACTTAAGACATTATCATAAATTAATCATACTTTCATTTTCTCAGCACAACTAATATCTTGACACGGAAAACCACCAACCTATAAATCACAATATGGTAAATCTTGGCCCTTAATATCTGTTATACTTCCTAAATTCAAACGTTCTTCTACATTATGAATAACACAATAACTCTTAATTGCATTTTTATCTATTTCTGAAAAAAATTCTAATTTATAATCTTTTATATGTCCTTCTCTTTTTAATCTTTCTAATGCTTTTTCTGGTGAACCAATTCCACTAAAAAAGTACCAACTTTTATAATTTCATTTGTCATATTTATCAATCCCCCTTTATCTTTTATAACAAATAAAAAGCTCTCATTAGAGAACTTTTGAGTAAATATATAAGTTTTATATTATTTTTTTGAAAATTTCTATAATAATTAAAATAAATCAATTGAACGATAACATCAGAAATTCCTTGTATTATAAGGCTTTTTTAATACTTTTTTATATTTTGGGTTTATCCTTCAATCTCCCCCCCCCGGTCGGACCAGCTAAACCCTGAACGAAAATATACTTAACATCACGATTACATCCACTTAATTTTTTTCGGATTTGTTCATAATCATCATTACAGTTACTCATACGTATTCTCCTTTCTTTTATATAGTATGTAAAAAAATATAATTGAGTTATTAAAAGTAATACCCCTCTTCTTAAATTGAAATAAAATACCAAATATAAATAATTTAAGATATATAAAGCATAATAATATTAGCATTTAAATAACCTACTAATTTTATATAAATAATAACAAGTAAACGAAAACTAATTGTTTGATTATAAAATAAGTGTTAAAATAAAATACCAGAAAGCATCATCTTAAAGAGTTGCCTAAAATTGAAGTAGATTGCCCAAAAGATATAAATTTTCAGTAATATTTAATTAGTAAATTAGAAAAATTAAGCAACAAACATTGGTTGTTTGAAAAATATCAATATAAATTAAAATAGCAATATATTATTAGTAAAGGGTGTTTGTGAAAAGCAAAATTATCTAATAATGATGTTATGGATAGGAGGTTATTATGTTTAAATTAGAGTCAAAATATAAGCCAAGTGGAGATCAACCTGAAGCTATAAAAGAGCTAGTAGAAGGACTTGAAGAAGGCAAAAAAGAACAGGTTTTATTGGGCGCAACGGGAACAGGTAAAACATTTACTATTGCAAATGTTATAGAAAAGGTTAACAAACCAACACTAGTTTTAGCTCACAATAAGACACTTGCGGGACAACTTTATTCAGAGCTTAAAGAATTTTTTCCTAACAATCACGTTGAATATTTTGTATCATACTACGACTATTATCAACCTGAAGCCTATGTTCCATCAACCGATACTTATATTGAAAAGGATTCATCAATAAATGATGAAATAGATGAACTACGTCATAGAGCAACATCTTCCTTATTATCATCACGTGATGTCATTGTTGTTGCTAGTGTTTCATGTATTTATGGTATTGGAGAAGTTGAGGAATATAAAAATAAAATGCTTACTCTAAGTGTAGGAAAAGAAATAGAAAGAAATGAAGTCCTAACCAAGTTAGTAGATATGCTTTATGAAAGAAATGACCTTGATTTTAAACGTGGTACATTCAGAGTAAGAGGAGATATAATTGAAATAATACCAGCTTATGAAAATAAGAAGGGATATAGAATAGAGTTTTTTGGTGATGAAATAGATAAAATATCAGAAATTGATGCTTTAACAGGCGTTTCTTTAACCTCTAAAAAAACAATTAGTCTTTTCCCAGCAAGTCACTTCGTAGTAAGTGATGAAAAGCTAAAAGAAGCTATAAAACGTATTAAGAAAGAACTAGCGGAACGATTAACCGAATTAAAAAATAATAATAAACTCTTAGCGGCCGAAAGACTTGAACAAAGAACTAACTATGATCTTGAAATGCTTGAAGAAACTGGATTTTGCTCCGGAATAGAAAATTATTCTGCACCAATGGCCGGAAGGAATCCTGGAGAAACTCCCACTACTTTAATGGATTTTTTTCCAGATGATTATTTATTAGTAGTTGATGAATCACATGTTACACTACCCCAAGTAAGAGGAATGTATAATGGTGATAGAGCTAGAAAAATGAACTTGGTAGATTATGGTTTTAGATTACCAAGTGCTCTAGATAATAGGCCACTAAAATATGATGAGTTTGAAAAAAAGATAAATCAAGTTATATATATATCAGCTACACCTGGAGATTTAGAGTTAGCGCATTGTCACAATAAATATGTAGAACAAATAATAAGACCTACTGGCCTACTAGATCCGACAATTGAAGTAAGAGGGTCAGAAGGACAAATAGATGACTTGGTTGGTGAAATTAATGAACGAATCAAGAAAAATGAAAGAGTATTAATCACTACTTTAACCATCAGAATGAGTGAAGAGTTAACCAACTACTTAAAAGAGCTTGATATAAAAGTTGCCTATCTTCATTCCGAAATAAAATCATTAGAACGACTTCAAATAATTCATGATTTAAGAGTAGGAAAGTATGATGTTCTAGTTGGAATAAATCTTCTAAGAGAAGGACTAGATATTCCGGAAGTATCCCTAATTGCGATATTAGATGCCGATAAAGAAGGATTCCTACGAAGCAGTAGAAGCTTAATCCAGATAATAGGTAGATGCGCAAGAAATGCTAACGGAAATGTTATCATGTATGCCGATAAAATTACTGATTCAATGAAAGAAGCTATCGAAGAGACAGAAAGAAGAAGAAAAATTCAACAACAATATAATATTAGTCATAATATTGTTCCCCAAACTATAAAGAAAGAAATTAGAGAAGTAATCAGTAATATTGATACGGCCGAGGTAAAAACTACTAAAGTAAGTAAGAAGGAAATAGCTAAAACTATAGATACAGTAGAAGCAGAAATGAAAGAAGCTGCTAAAAACTTAGACTTCGAACGAGCTATGGAATTAAGAGATATCTTATTCGAATTAAAAGCTAGTAAATAAAAGTATCCACAGAAATTGTGGATATTTTTATTTATGGGGAAATATCTAAAAATAAATTAATAGTAATTGTTCAAAAAATATAGTATAATAAATAAAGTATTTGAGGTGGTATTGTGGATAAAATTATTATTAAAGGTGCAAGAGAAAATAATTTAAAGAATATTTCTTTGGAATTACCAAAAAATAAATTAATTGTAATGACGGGAGTATCTGGTTCTGGAAAGAGTAGTTTAGCTTTTGATACGATTTATGCGGAGGGCCAAAGACGTTACATGGAAAGCCTAAGCGCTTATGCGCGTCAATTTTTAGGAAATAGTGAGAAACCAGATGTTGATTCAATCGAAGGACTATCTCCAGCTATCAGTATTGATCAAAAAACTACGAGCAAAAACCCACGTTCAACAGTTGGTACAGTAACTGAAATATATGATTACCTTCGTCTCTTATATGCACGTGTAGGTATACCTTATTGTCCAAACCACAATATTCCAATATCTAGTCAAAGTGTAGAAGAGATGGCAACAAAATTAGAGGACTATGAACTAGGAACGAAGATGATTATTTCATCTCCAATTGTAGAAGGTGAGAAGGGTACTCATAAAGATACATTGGACAAATTAAGAAAAGATGGTTACACAAGAGTTCGCATAAATGGTGAAAACTATGACTTATCTGAAGAAATAAATCTTGAAAAAAATAAGAAGTCAAAAATAGACGTCATTGTGGATAGAATTGTGTTAAAAGAAGACAGCCATGGTAGATTAATGGAATCATTAGAAAATGCAACTAAATTATCTAAGGGAAAAACAATAGTTGAAATATTAGGAGAAAACCATAAGGAAATAGTTTTCTCTGAATCATTTGCGTGCCCTCTATGTGAATTTTCTCTACCAGAATTAGAACCACGTACATTTAGTTTTAATGCACCATATGGAGCTTGCCCCGAATGTAAGGGTTTAGGAGTAAAACTTCAAATTGATCCCGATCTAATTATAGAAAATAAAGAGCTAAGTATTAATGATGGCTGTATAAAAACTCTAAATGATGATAAGGAAAGTTTAGACTACAAGAAACTAAAATGTGTTTGTGATTATTACAATATAGACATGAACAAGCCATGGAATAAGTTAACTAAAAAAGATCAAAATATTATTTTATATGGCTCTACTGAAATAATTAATTTCAAGTATTCTTCTAAGAGTGGTAATAAGTATAATAGTCAGGATTTTTATGAAGGTATAATTAATAATCTTGAAAGACGTTATATGGAAACAAGTAGTACTTGGATACGTGACTGGCTAGAAAACTACATGATTGAACATGTATGTGAAACATGTCATGGGGCTAGACTAAAAGATTCTGTTTTATCAGTTAAAATAAATGGTAAAAATATCTATGAAGTAACATGTATGAGTATAAAAGAAGAAATAGACTTTTTTACAAATTTAAAGTTAGATAAAGAACGTGCTAAAATTGCTGAAATGATTTTGAACGAAATTCTATCACGTCTTAATTTCTTAAAAAATGTCGGACTAGAGTATTTGACACTATCTAGAAGTGCCGCTACTCTTTCCGGAGGGGAATCTCAAAGAATTCGTTTAGCAACTCAAATTGGTTCAAAATTAACAGGTGTTTTATATGTTTTAGACGAACCAAGTATTGGACTTCATCAAAGAGATAATGATCGTCTAATAAACTCAATGAAAGAAATGCGAGATTTAGGAAATACATTAATTGTAGTTGAGCATGATACTGACACTATGCTTGCTTCAGACTACTTAGTAGACATTGGACCTGGAGCTGGAGATAATGGTGGAAGAGTCATGGCTGCTGGGACACCACAAGAAGTTATTGCTAACGAAAATAGCTTAACAGGACAATACTTGAGTGGCAAAAAATGTATTGAAATACCTCAAAAAAGAAGAAAAGGTAATAAAAAATATTTACAAATAAAAAAAGCCGCAAGCCACAATTTAAAAAATATTGATGTAAAAATACCTTTAGGAACCTTTACTTGTGTTACAGGAGTATCTGGTTCTGGAAAAAGTAGTTTAGTTAATGACATACTATGTAAAGCCGTTGCTCAAAAACTATATCAATCCAAAGAAAAACCAGGAGCCTATGGAAAAATATTAGGTATAGAAAATATAGATAAGTTAGTAGCTATTTCACAAAATCCTATAGGAAGAACACCTAGAAGTAATCCTGCTACATATACAGGCGTTTTTGATGATATTAGAGAATTATTTACTACAACCAAAGAAGCAAAAATGAGAGGCTTTGAAAAGAATAGATTTAGTTTTAATGTTAAGGGTGGAAGATGTGAGGCTTGTCGTGGAGATGGTGTCAAAAAAATTGAGATGCATTTCTTGCCTGATGTATATGTCCCATGTGAAATATGTCATGGAACCAGATATAATAGTGAGACTTTAAGCATAAAATATAAAGATAAAAGCATAGCTGATGTTTTAAATATGCGAGTAAGCGAAGCATTGAAATTCTTTGAAAACATCCCTAAAATAAAGAATAAATTACAAGTTTTAGAGGATGTAGGACTTGGCTATATTACACTCGGTCAAAGTGCTCCTACTCTTTCTGGTGGTGAAGCAGAGAGAGTAAAACTTGCCAAAGAATTACAAAAGAAGGCCACTGGTAAAACATTATTTGTATTAGATGAACCTACTACTGGATTACATATGGAAGACATCAAGCGTTTGCTTGCAATTTTACAAAAAATAGTAGATAATAAAGATACTGTATTAGTAATAGAACATAACTTAGATGTAATAAAAGTTGCAGATTACATAATTGATCTTGGACCAGAAGGAGGAGATCAAGGAGGAGAAGTAGTTGCGACTGGCACCCCAGAAGAAGTAATGCAAAATGATAGATCATATACGGGAAAATTTTTGAAAAAAATAATGCAAGGCGAGTGATAAAATGAAGAATAAAAAGAATAAAAGAAGCTATGTGGTATCTTTTATTGAATGGCTAATATATATGTTGGGCTACACCTTAGTTTTAATCGCAGTTTCTTATTTATTTAAAAGCATGTATATTGATATTTCCAATCATTATCTGTACGCCTTTTTCATTGTTATCATAATTTATTTTTTAAACAAGACAATAAAACCGCTCCTAGTTAAACTAACCATTCCGATAACAGGAGTAACACTTGGTTTATTTTATCCATTTATAAATCTCTTTATTTTGAAATTAACTGATTGGATATTAGGTCCCCATTTTCAACTTAAAAACTTTTGGATAGCCCTACTTATTTCAATTCTATTATCCGTCATTAACCTATTACTAGATAACTTTGTCTATAAACCTTTATCTAAATATATTAAAAAGAAGGTGAAGGTAAATGAGTAAAATTGCATTAAGTATTGGTCCCATTCAAATATATTGGTACTCAGTAATTATTTTAATAGCTATTTTCGTTGCAGCAAGCATTGTCTATTATGAAATGAAAAAACAAGGTGTAACTGGAGATGACTTTACAGACCTATTCTTCAACACTGTATTATTTGGAATTATTGGGGCTAGAATTTATTATGTTTTATTTAATCTTTCCTATTATCTAGAAAATCCTATAGAAATGTTTGAAATATGGAACGGTGGCCTTGCCATTCATGGTGCCTTAATAGCTGGAATAATCTATGTATATCTTTTTTGTAGAAAGAAAAAACTTAACACCTTAAAAATATTAGATATGATAGTAGTAGGAGTAATAATCGGACAGTCAATAGGAAGATGGGGAAATTTCTTTAACCAAGAAGCTTATGGGCCAGTAACTACATTAGCGTACCTCGAACAAGAAATGATTCCTCAATTTATTATAAATGGCATGAAAATACTGGGAGAATATCATATTCCAACATTCTATTACGAGTCACTATGGAATATAAATGGCTTTATTATTCTCCTATTAGTAAGAAATTGTAAAAAAATAAAGAATGGACAGCTAACCGGAATATATTTAATATGGTATTCACTTGGAAGATTTTATGTAGAGTCCTTAAGAATGGATAGCCTTATGCTAAAAAACTTTAAAATGGCTCAACTAGTTTCAGTAGTATTATTAATTATTGGTTTATTTTTACTACTAAAGGATAAAATATTAAAAAAGGATACCCCCAATTTATATCATGATATTAATACAACAAAAATAGGTGGAGATGATGAATATAACACATTATGATGTAGCCATTATAGGCGGAGGAGTTGCAGGAATGACTGCAGCTTTATATTTAAAAAGAGCTAATATATCTTGTTGTATATTTGAAAAGAATATACCAGGAGGAATAATTAATTATACTGATCAAATTGAAAATTATCCAAGTTATCCAAATATTTCAGGAGGAGATCTTGCCTATAACATTTATTCGCAGTTGCAACAAAATAATATAGAATTTATTTTTGAAGATGTTATCAGTATTACAAGCGATAAAGATAATAAAAATATTATAACAAAAAACAATACGTATACATCTAAATATGTAATAATTGCTACAGGCAGAAAATATAAAAATTTAAATGTTGAAAATGAAAAAGAATTAGAACATCGAGGAATCAGTCATTGCGCTATTTGTGATGGTAGTTTATATAAGAATCAGGATGTTACTGTTATAGGTGGAGGTTCCAGTGCCATTGAATCAGCTCTATATTTATCAAATATCTGTAAAAATGTTACTCTAATTCACCACAGCGACATTTTTAAAGCTGAAAAATCCAAATTAGCTTTAGCAAAAGAAAAAAAGAATATCGTTATAAAAAGAAATGAAAGCGTAAAATCATTTCTAAAAGATGATGAAAATTTGTTAAAAGGCATTACATTGGAATCGGGCAAAAAAGTTATGTGTAAGGCATGTTTCATCTGTATTGGCTTTACACCAGCTACGAATATTTTAAAAAAGTTAAATATTACAAACGAAGATGGTTATATTATAGTTGACAATAATATGAAAACTAGTATAAATAATATTTATGCAGTAGGTGACGTACGAGCAAATAGTCCATGTCAAATAATTACCTCAATGGCCGATGGTGTAGTTGCGTCGTTAAGCATAATAAACAGTATATAAAGAATGGATGTGTTAAAATGAAAAAGAAAGTTGTAGTATTTGGTGGAGGAACAGGTCTTTCATCATTGCTAAGTGGATTAAAAGATTTTCCAATAGATATAACTGCTATCATTACCGTATCTGATAATGGTAGATCAACAGGAAAATTAAGAAAAGAGTTTAATACTCCGGCAGTAGGAGATATAAGAAAAGTAATTAGTAATTTATCTGATACAGATGATGACATAAAAAAAATGATGGAATACCGTTTCAAAACATCAAGTGATCTAAATGGTCACGCAGTTGGTAACTTAATATTAACATCAATGTTAGATATAACGGGTAGCTTAAAAGATTCCATTAAGCATCTTTCCAAATTGTTGGATGTTAGACATACAGTTTTACCCCTTTCCGAGGATAATAATATAACTTTAATGGCTACCACAAAAGATGGTAAGATTATAGAAGGGGAATCTGAAATAACCGAATGTCCAAGCGTAATTGATCACATATTTTATAAAGAAGAACCAAAAGTTATAGATGAAGTCTTAGAGGCAATAAAAAATGCTGATTTACTAATATTAAGTATGGGTAGTCTTTATACTAGTTTATTACCAAATATAATTTGTGAAAGTGTATTAAGGGAAATTGATAATTGTAAAGCCCCAATAATGTATATTTGCAATGCCATGACTCAACCGGGAGAAACAGATAAATTTACCGTAGCTGACCATGTGGAATTAATAAATAGTTACCTTGATAAAAGAAAGATCGATGTAGTAATCGCCAGCAACACCAAAATAGACAAAAATATAGCAGAAACATATGAAACAACAGAACAAAAAGATCCTGTCATAATTGATAAAGAAAGAATCTCTGAACTTGGTGTAGAATTAATAGAGTCTGATTTAATAAAAGTAATAAATAATGTTTTAAGACATGACAGTATAAAAGTTGCATCTATTATTATGCTATATTTGATGAGGGATTAAATGTCATACGCCACCCAAATAAAAAATGAAATATCAAAATTATATAATACAAAATCAGAAATGATTGCCGAATTATCAGCCTTTGTAAGAAATAATGGTAATATAGTAGATAATTCTATTTATTTAACTACAGAAAATGAAATAATATTAAATAGGTTAGTAGAATTTATTACAGCTCTTTATGATATTCACCCCAAAACAGACTCAAAAGATAATCTTAACTTTTCTAAAAATAGATTAAATGTTTTAGTTATTAATGAAAAAGTTGATTTCATTTTACAAGACCTTGGTTACTATGATTCTAATAATAAATACCTTTTAACACCTCCAACGTATATAGTTGGCGCAAATGAAGAAATTAGAGCCTATTTAAGAGGGGTGTTTTTATGTCAAGGAAGTATAAATGACCCTAAAACATCTCAATATCATATGGAGTTATTAATAGATAAGCCCCAAGAAGCGGTGTTTATTCAAAAACTATTAAATATTTTTGACCTAAACGCTAAAATTCTAAATCGCTATAATGGTTATATGATATATATAAAGGAAGCTGAAAAAATAAGTGATTATTTAAAAATACTGAAAGCAAATCAAGCAGTACTATACTTTGAAAACGTTAGAATTTATCATCAAGAAAAAAACAAGGCCAATAGATTAAATAACTGTGAACAAGCTAATATAGATAAAGTTATTCAAACAGCAAATGAACAATTAAAACACATAGAAATAATTGAAGAAAATATGGGAACTGATTTGTTAGATGACAAAACAAAAGAAGCTTTATATTATCGAAAAAAGTATCCTGAGGCTTCACTAAAGGAACTTAGTGAAATAATTTCTCTAGAAACAAACAAGCCTATAACAAAGTCAGGCCTAAACCATCGCTTTAGAAAAATAAAAGAACTAGCTACGAGATTTAATAGTTAGTTCTTTTTCTTTATAATTTTATCGATTAAACCATACTCTAGAGCCTCTTCAGCATCCAAATAGTGATCTCTTTCAGTATCATTTTCAATTGTTTTTAAGCTTTTCTTTGTATTTTTAGCCAATATGGTATTTAACTTTTTCTTTAATTTTGTAATATGTTCAGCAACAATTTTAATTTCTGTCGCCTGTCCTTCTGCTCCACCGAGTGGCTGATGAATCATTATTTCGCTACTAGGAAGGGCGCTTCTTTTTCCCTTTTGACCACTACTAAGTAAGAAAGCCCCCATACTTGCGGCCATTCCAACACATATAGTGGCAACATCACTCTTTATAAAATTCATTGTGTCATATATTGCCATACCAGCCGAAACACTACCACCAGGAGAATTAATATAAAGACTTATATCTTCATTACTTATCGAATCCAAATACAATAGTTGCGCAATAATACTACTAGAACAAGCATCATTAATTTCGCCACTTAATAGTATTATTCTATTTTTTAGAAGCCTCGAAAAAATATCATAACTACGTTCACCATCTAATTCTTTATCCACAATCATTGGAACTAAATTCATAATCATCACCTATAATTATTTTAGTGTAAACAACAAAAAATATACATTTTAAAATCCGTCAAAATATGCTACAATAAACATAGAATAATTAGAGGGTGATAAAATGGATAATATAAAGATAACTATAAATGATAAAGAATTTTATGTAAAAAGAAAAACTACTTTAGCAGAAATAGCAAATGAATTTCAAAGTAATTATCATCATCCCATATTAATAGCCAAGGTAAATAATACCCTAAAAGAGTTAAATTATGAAATTACGAAACCTAAAAATATAGAATTTCTTGATTTAACTAGTAGAGAGGGAAACAAAATACATGTAAATGCCCTAATTTTTATTTTAGTGGTATCTATCAAAGAATTATATGGTGCTAAATATGATATTAGGGTTCAACATTCAATTGATAAGGGATTATATATAGAAACAAATTTTGAAATAACCGAAAAAAGACTAAATGATATTAAAGAGAAAATGAACAAAATTATTGCTGAAGAAAGACCTATTACTAAATTAAATGTTGATCGTCTTGAGGCAAGAGATTATTTTAGCAAGATAGGCGATAAGGCTAAGGTAAATATTTTAAAATATACAACTAACACATATATAACCTTATATAAATTAGGTGAATATTATGATTACTTTTATACCAAGATGCCAATTAACACTAAGCAAGTACCAGAGTTTGATTTGACTTACTTACAAAACAATGGTTTAGTTTTACGTTTTCCAACTGTCTATATCAATAATCAAATAAAAGATTACGAAAATCATCCCAATATGTTTAGAGTATTTAATGAATGTCATGCCTGGGGCGAACTAATGCATATTAAAAATGCAGCTGATCTAAATGCTTTAGTATCAACAGGAAAAGTAGAAGAATTAATTAGAATATCTGAAACAAAACAGAGTAATGAACTACTTCAATTAGCTGAAAAAATATACAACAATAAAGATTTAAAAATAGTTTTACTTGCTGGTCCATCATCATCAGGAAAAACTACAACTTCTAAAAAGCTATGTATGTTTTTACGTAGTTTTGGTGTAAATCCGGCCGTTATCTCAATGGATGACTATTTTGTTGAAAGAGAAGAGACACCACTAAATGAAGAGGGAAAACCAGACTATGAATGTTTAGAGGCGGTAGACCTTAAACTATTTGACAATCAGATAGAAAAAATCCTAAAAGGGGAAGAAGTAGTTACTCCTACATATAATTTCTTGACAGGTAATAAAGAATATAATAATAAAATAAAACTCGGAAATAGTGATGTTTTAGTAATAGAAGGAATCCATGCCTTAGATAAAAGAGTATTAACTAATATTAGTAAAAATAAAATATTTAGAATTTATATTTCTGCCTTAACAGAATTAAATATTGATAACCATAATTATATTTCAACTACAGATAATAGACTTTTAAGAAGAATTATAAGAGATAATAAAACAAGAGGACATGGAGTACAGAGAACTATTTCTACATGGCCAGATGTAAGAAGTGGCGAAGAAAAGTATATTTTCCCATATCAGGATAATGCCGACTACACCTTTAACTCTGCCCTAATATATGAAATAGGAGTTTTAAAAACATACGCAGAACCTCTTCTTTATGCAGTAGATCCATCTGACAGTTGCTACGAAGAAGCTAAAAGACTAATTAATTTTTTAGGTTTCTTCTTACCTATACCAGCAGATGCAATACCCAAAGATTCTATCTTGCGCGAATTTGTAGGAGGAAGTTTCTTTAAATAGAAATATCATAAATTAAGATTAGTACATCAGGAAAGTTTAGTCTTTCCTTTTTTGTTTTATAATAAACTATCAAATTTTATAAATTTCTAAATGTTATTAGAATATATTATAAATATAGAAAAATGTTGACAAAAAAATTGTTTTGTGCTATAATTTAAGAACTTTACGGGGGGATTAATATGGAAAATAAATTTAACTTAGATGAAAAGTTAGATGAATTCGATAAAGAAGAAAATAAAGGAACTAATAAAAAATTAGAACAAGGGGGAAATTATAAAAATTCTAACAGAGATAAGAAAAAAAATTGGCCTGTTAGAATCACTGCCATTGGTACAGCCGCAGCATTGATATTCGCAGGTTATAAAATCCATAATAGAGAACCAGAAATTGATTTAGAAAATTCTAAAGTCATTGATTCAGTTTCTGATGAAAAGTCTATTGATGAGGTAATGGGCTTATACGATGCAGAATTAACCTCAAAATATGGTGATGGTGAGAGAGCAACTTCTTTAGGAAATATTTTATCAAATGAAACAGATCTATCTGCAGCAATCGATACCATTGAAACACTTACTAAGCTTTCTAATGAATTAGATGAATTTGAATTAGAAAAAATTGTAGAAGATGGTGACGGTTTAAGAAAATTAACAAAAGAAGAAGAATTAACTGTAGAAAGTTTAACTATCAGTGATTTAGAAGAAAAAATGGCTCACTTTGGTGAAAAATCAAACGTTTATTACAAAGAATTTAGTCAAGAAGCTATTGAATACAATAGAGAAGCAATGGACTTAAAATATGCTAAAGACTTAATCAACAGTCAATTATTAAGAGAAGGAAAATCTTTCTTAGCAGACTATGGTGATTTAATTATTCAAAGTATTATAATTGATAAAACAAACTTACCAGTTGAAGAATATGATGATATTGAAATTAAAGCGAATGATAATAGATATTCTCTAAAATATACAGCTGAAGCAACAGGACAACATTTCACAGTAAATATAGATGATAATGATGTTAGAGAAATTTTAACTAGTAGTGATTATTTTGATAGTACTATAGACAAAAAAGTTAATTTCAAAGACTACAAGAAAAAAACCTTAAAAGCTATTAATGCTTACAAAAAGGCATTATTAAGTACTTATGAATTAGATAAAGAATATAGTGATGCTTGGAGTCTATCAAATGAAAGTACTAATAGTGAAATTAGAGAAAAGGTAAAATCATTGTCATAATAATACTAAAATAAATAATTATTAAAAACTCATCTCTTAGGACAGAAATGAGTTTTTTTGTGAAAAAAATTAAAAAAATTGTCAACTTATTTTATCTATATAGACTAATTTTTGTTTTTGTTATATTATAAAAATAGGAGGAAATATATGATAAAAGTAGCTATTAACGGATTTGGAAGAATTGGAAGATTAGTTTTCAGACTTATGGAGGAAAGCCCAGATTATGAGGTAGTAGCCATTAATGATTTAACAGATGCTTCTCAGTTAGCGTACCTATTAAAGTATGATACTAATCATCGTAGTTATAGAACAGAAGAAATCAGTTCTGAAGATGATAATTTAATTGTAGGAAAAAGAAGTATTAAAATATATGCTGAAAAAGATCCTAATTTATTACCATGGAAAAAACTAGGAATAGACGTTGTTATGGAGTGCACTGGCCACTTTACTGACAAGGAAAAGGCCATGGCCCATATAAATGCTGGTGCCAAAAAAGTTATTATATCAGCACCTGCGAAGGGTGATTTAAAAACAATAGTATATAATGTTAACCACTCCACTTTAACAGGCACAGAAAAGGTTATTTCAGCAGCTAGTTGTACTACAAACTGTCTAGCCCCTGTTTTAAATGTTTTAGAAGAAAACTTTGGTATTGAAAATGGCTATATGACAACTATACATGCCTATACAAATGATCAAGTTATTTTAGATGTTACACATCCTAAAGGAATTAAATCAAGAAGAGGAAGAGCTGCCGCAGCAAATATAATACCAACATCAACCGGTGCTGCTAGTGCCATAGGAAAGGTTATACCAAGTCTTGATGGTAAATTACAAGGTGGGGCAATGAGAGTGCCAGTACCAACAGGTTCTGTTATAGACCTTGTATTAGAGCTAAAGAAAAAAACAACGGTAGAAGAAATTAACGAAACATTTAAAAATAATGCTAATGAAACATTGGGATATACAGATGATCCAATTGTTTCAAGTGACATAATTGGAGATGAACATGGTGGCGTAGTTGATGGACTACTTACCAGCATCAATGAAGTTGATGGAAAACAACTAGTAAAAGTAGTTGTTTGGTATGACAATGAAATGAGTTACTCAGCTCAAATGGTTAGAACGGCTAAATATTTAATGAACATGGGTGAAGTTTTATAACTTCATCTTTTTATATATCAAAAATAATGTTATACTATAAGTACAATGAGGGTGAGATAATGATAAAGACAGTAAGAGATATTAATTTAAATAACAAGAAAGTTTTGATTCGTTGCGATTTCAATGTTCCAATTAAAGATGGAGTTATAACAGATGATACAAGAATTGTAGAAAGCCTTAAAACTATCAAGTATGTTCTAAGTAAGAACTGCAAAATAATATTATTTTCTCATTTAGGCAGGATAAAGGAAGTATCAGATCTTGCTAAAAACAGTTTGGATAAGGTTGCAATACGTCTACAAGAACTATTAAATAAAAAAGTAACATTTATACCCGAAACAAGAGGCAAAACATTAGAAAAAGCCATTAAGGAGATGGATAATGGAGATATAATCTTAGTACAAAATACAAGATATGAAGATCTTAATGGTAAAAAAGAAAGTTCAAATGATCAAGAATTAGCCAAATACTGGGCAAGCCTTGGAGATGTATTTATTAATGATGCATTTGGAACTATTCACAGATCTCATGCTTCAAATGTTGGAATTGCTAGTTATTTAGAAAGCGCAATTGGTTTTTTAGTAGAAAAAGAACTCAAGGCATTGCAGGAATTAAATAATCCAAAAAGACCATATGTTGTAATATTAGGTGGTGCGAAAGTATCAGATAAAATAGGCGTTATTAATAATCTAATCAACAAGGCTGACTATATCTTAATTGGTGGTGGAATGTCTTTTACTTTTCTGAAAGCAGAAGGCCATGAAATAGGAAAATCTCTATTAGATAGTAGTCATTTAGAATATTGCTCAAATATTTTAAAAGAATATCAGGACAAGTTAATCCTACCAATAGATATAACTACATCTAAAGAATTTTCAAATGATACTCCATTTACAACTAAGAGTATTAATGAAATAGAAAAAGAAGATATAGGATTAGATATAGGAATAGAAACTATAAAATCATTTGAACAGATTTTATCCACAGCTAAAACTGTAGTATGGAATGGTCCCCTTGGTGTATGTGAGATGTCAAATTTTAAAAAAGGTACCTTAGATATCCTAAATTATCTTGCTGAAAATAATATAAAAACAATTATAGGTGGAGGAGACACTGCTGCTGTTATTTCAAATAATAAGAGTTTGAAAGACAAGATTTATCATATCTCTACAGGCGGCGGAGCTACTTTAGAATATCTAGAAGGAAAAACTCTCCCTGGCCTTAAGGTATTAGATAAAGAGGCGTAATATGACTCAAAACATAATAATTACAGGAAACAGACATAGCCAAAAACATATTAATATTATGGAAATGGATCCATACAATTCTAAAACGGCTAATCTATTGCATGAATATGACACAAAAAATAATACCTCATATTTTAAATTTAATGAAAAAACATGTGAAAAATATTCTAAGAGGGAATATGAAATAGCCAGGATGACAGAACCAGTGTTTAGTATATTATTATATACTTTGAACAAAGAGGAAAATATTAAAAGTATTTGTCTGGTTGAGTATGAAAATGATCTAAAACAATTAAGAGTATCCATTGATAGTAGTAATAAGGATATTATAGGTGATGTAGCCGACTATGCTTTTAAGAACATGAAAATGGAATCAATTATAGTTTTTGCAAATAAAAATGATAAAAATATATTAAAAGAGCTAATATCAAATGGATATACACCATTATTTGATGATTATGATTCTAAGGCACAACTACCATTTCTTATAGAAAAAGATGGTAATACTTATAAAGATGAAAGGAGTATTATATGCGTATAGGCTTATTTACAGATACTTATGAACCACATATAAACGGCGTTTCTACAAGTGTAGCAATGTTAAAAAGAGCCCTTGAAAAAAAGAATCATATTGTTTATGTAGTAACAGTAAATGATAGCGCCATTAAATACAATTATGATGAAGAAAATAGGATTCTGCGCATTCCCGGTATTCCGACAGGTATATATAATTATAGACTTAGCCAAATATATCCAATTAAAGTGGTAAATAAAATAAAAGGTTGGAAATTAGATGTTATTCATTCTCATACAGAATTTAGTGTTGGTACGTTTGCCAGATTATTTGCCAAGCAGTTTGATATTCCATTAGTCCACACTTATCATACTTGGTATGAAGACTATGTATATTATTTAACAAAGGGTCATGCTGAAAAGGCAAGCAAAAAAGCCGTTGAATATCTGGCTAAGTTTTACTGTGATACAACAGCAACAGAATTAATTGTACCAACCAAAAAGATTTATGACTTATTTAAAGAAAAATATAAATTTAGCAAAAATATTAACATTATTCCAACAGGCATTGAGGTAGAAAGATTCTTTCCAGAAAATATAGATAAAAAAGATGTTAATGCCCTAAAGAAAAGATATTCCATAAATAAAAAAGATTTCATAATTATTTTTGTTGGTAGATTAGCGGCTGAAAAAAATATTGATTTCATCCTGGAAATAGAGCAAGAACTTATAAAAAAGCATGGTAATATAAAGCTGTTAATAGTTGGAGATGGTCCCGAAAGAATAAAGTATGAACAATACTCTGAAGAACTTGGTATTGCTTCAAATGTCATTTTTACAGGCAAAGTTCCTTGGAAAGAAATCCCAAATTATTATAATTTAGCCGACTTATTTATCACTGCATCGACCAGTGAAACTCAAGGATTAACGGTTTTAGAAGCTATGGCATCAGAAGCTGTTCCTCTTTGTATAGATGACGAGGCGTTCACTACGACTGTTATCAATGACTTTAATGGTAAAGTATTCAAAAATAAAGAAGATGCAATTAATGATATAATAGAATTATATAATGATTCTAATAAAATGGCTAATTTGAAACGTCAAGCTAAAACATCCGCTGAAAGATGTGGAACAAAATATTTTGCAGAGTCTGCTCTCGATGTGTATCAAAGGGCAATTCAGGAAAAGAAAAATAATAAACCTATTTTTAGTAAAATTATTGATAAAATAAAAGGAGATAAATAATGATCATTATCTTAAACAATAAAACTAATTTTACAAGGGATGAATTTTTAGATTATAAAAATCATCTATCTCAAATTAATTACTACCATCCCTTAATTTTGTGTCCTAGTTCTTGCTATTTACCTTTTTGCCAAGAAACTACTCTTGGACTAGGTGCTCAAAACGTTAGTAAAACAAATTCCAAATCAGCAACTGGAGAAATAACTGCTCCACAATTAAAATCTCTAAATGTAAATTATTGTTTAGTAGGACATTCTGAAAGAAGAATACATTTAAACGAAGATAGTAATGACATCAGTGCAAAAATTAAAAATTTATTAGCCGAAGATATTATTCCAATATTATGTATTGGAGAAAATGAGGAAGAGTACAAAAATAACAAAATAAAAGAGGTACTCCTAAAAGATCTAAAGGCCTCTTTTTCTGCCGTTTCATACTTAGATCAACAAAAAATAATAATTGCATATGAACCAATATGGGCAATTGATAGCGATACCATTCCAACAAACAAGGAAATAGAAGAAACTACGGAATTTATAAAAGGAATATTTCCAAATAATATAGTTCTATATGGAGGCGGAGTAACATCCGATAATATTTACGAACTATCCCAAATAAAAACAGTTGATGGCTTTCTACTAGGAAGGCTAGGAAATAATATCAATGAATTGGAAGAGTTTTTAAAAAATATTTAAAAATTCTTCTTTTTTTGACATAAATTTACTTATTCGACAAAAGTTGTCATTTTTAGTACCTACAAAAAGTAAGAATTTTGTTATATAATGAAATAGCGTAGTAGTGTATGAAAGGAGAAAACATGGCAAAAACTCGCGTACTAATGATAGATGATAATATAGAGTTAGTAAAAATGGTAAAGGAGTATTTTAGTAAAGAGAAGGATATCAGTATAGTCTTAGAGGCACATAATGGAGAAGAGGGCTTCAATATTATTGATAAAAAGAGAGATGAATACGATCTTATCCTATTAGATTTGGTGATGCCTAAAAAGGATGGCAAATCAGTTCTTGAAGATATGAAAACTAAAGGTATTGATAAAAAAGTCATTGTACTTACATCATATAATACCCCGGACATAATAAGAAAAACATCAGAGCTTGGAATAAGTTATTTTATCTTAAAACCTTTTGAATTAAAGGCTCTCGAAAAATGCATTAATGAAGTTATGGATCAAGATAAATATAGTTCAAAATCAATCGATTTATACCATAACAATTTGGAAAAATCTATTACCAAAATATTGCACGAACTTGGTGTACCTTCACATATAAAAGGGTATCAATATATAAGAGATGGCATTATCATGATTTATGATTGCCCAGGGATAGTTGGAGGAATTACTAAAGAACTATATCCTGATATAGCAAAAAAGTATGATACCACAGTATCGCGCGTAGAGCGAGCAATTAGGCACGCTATCGAGGTTAGCTGGAATAGAGGAAATTGGGATTTGATGGAGGAAATATTTGGCCATAGTGTCGACATTGATAAAGCTAAACCAACGAATTCTGAATTTATCGTTACAGTAGCAGATAAATTACGTTTAGAATTTCATGAAAATACGGTAACTTTTTAAAGTATAAGACAAGCAGTAGTAGTCTTTTTTTTATATCTAAATTTATTGTAAAAATATGTAAATTATAGGATTTTATGACAGATAAGTCTTTTTTTATGATAACATTTATTTAGGAATAATTTTATAATAGGAGATAAAAATGAATACTAAAAAACAAAGAAGGTTATTATGCCTTATTTGATACAACAGGTAAACAATTAACTGATTTTATATTTAGCAAAGTAAAAGATTTTTATAATCATACCTCCGTTGTTATTACCAAAGATGGAAAAAGTGGCATAATAAAAGACAATGGCAATACTTAGTTAGTTTAGGCAAGTATAAAAAAATATATAGTACAGGTCCCCTATATAACCTAATTACTAATGATAATAAAAATAAATATATAAATTCAGAAGGAGAACAAATTTTAACAAATGCTACCAGTGACTATTCATTATATCAACCAACTAACTTCCAATATTTATATTTATATTTATTTTATAATTCAGCTGAGTTAAAGATACTAAACTATGATGGAAAACAAATATAGCATATTTAGCAAAAACGTATGACAATAGTTATAGTTATTATACTTCAATAGGTGAAAAACTAAATGATTCAGCATATTTAAGGGGTAGCACGAAATTTAATAAAGATGGTTATGCGATTGCAAAAACAGCTATGCAAAAATACAATATAATAAATAAAAATGGTAAAGATACATCCACATCTTATCAAACATTATATCAAATTAGTCTGGAAAATTATTACTGTGGTACTAATGGTCCTACAAAATACTTACTAGACAGTAATGGACATATAATAGCTCAAGGGTTTAATAATTATGAATATATTCAAACTAAAGAAACATTAAGGGATAAAATTTTCATTATATATGAAGATAGAACAGAAATATATAATGTTCAAAAGAAAAAAGTAGTTGCAACAATAAATACTACAGGGCTAAAATTTGATTCTTATTATGCATATGAGATAACTGGAGATACAACTAATTATTATTCATATGAAAATGGAGATAAGTTTTATACGTTATCGGAAACATAATTAAAATGTTATTTCTTACATATGTTGACTAAAATCAAAAAGAAATATATACTTATTTTATAAAATATGTGCGGAGGTGACAATTAATGGAACGAAAAATAACAACCTACTTACAGAAATGGAAAAATGACTTAGTTAGAAAGCCTTTATTAATATATGGCCCAAAACAAGTCGGGAAAACATTTGCTATTTTAGAGTTTGGTGAAAAAGAATATAAAAACGTGGTCTATTTTAATACCGATAATAATAAAGAACTAGATGATTTATTTACCAAAGAAAAATCTCCTGAAAGAATTATTTTATCACTATCATTATTATCAGGAGAAACTATCTTAAAAGATGATACATTAATAGTTCTAGACAATGTTGATAACTTAGAACTTATCAAAACTATTAAACTTTTTGGTAGTTATCTCAGTAAATATCATATTATTATGATTACTTCACATAGGGATAACCTAAATAAATATAAAGGCGAAGAGCTACAATTTAAATTCATGACAAACATGGACTATGAAGAATACCTATGGGCTAGAGGAGAAAATGAACTAGCTAATTTAATTAGAGAGTCATTTAATAAGCGAAAAACATGTCCCTTCCACCGGTTGGCACTAGATTTATTTTCTGAGTACTTAATGACTGGAGGAATGCCTGAAGTAGTAGCGGCAAATATCAGTGGACTTGGTGCCTATAAAATTGATGCAATCAAACAAAAAATAAAAGATATATATATAAAAGAATTAACCGAGTCAACAAACTTAATAGATATCGAAAGATCTATTGCTGTGTTTAATTCTCTACCATATCAATTAAAGAAAGACAATAGAAAGTTCCAATATGGACTATTAGGATTTGGACGCAGAAAAAAAGAGTATGATAATGCTATTAGTTATCTTGTTAATAATCAAATAGCCTATAGAAGCTATAAAATTACAGATGTGAAATCACCACTTAGTAGTTGCCGTCAACCAGATAGCTTTAAATTATATATGAATGATGAAGGAATTCTATATTCAATGCTACATCTTTCACAAAAAGAATTTATGGCTAATGAAAAAGTACGTCAAATATTATATGAAAACCATATAGCAAAAACACTTGCTGAGGCTAACTATGCCTTATATTACTATCAATCAGAAGGAAAAGCTGAAGTCGATTTTGTTATACAAAACAGAATGGGAAAGATTATTCCAATAGAACTTGCAACCATTTCTAATTCTAAAGCTAAATCTCTATCAGTATTTATGAAAAAGTATACTGTTTTAGAAGCTTATAGAATTACGGAGAATAACTTTTCTACTAAGAAAGAAGTAAGATATTTACCAGTATATGCAGTTTTTTGTTTAAATGATTTAAAAATATAGGAGGATTTATGACAAAAATAATATTTACAATTTTAGATGGTTTTGGATATCGTGAAGAAAAACACGGGAATGCAATTTTAAACGCTAATATTCCAAATTTAAAAAATATATGGGCAAACTATCCACATAGTCTATTAACCGCTAGTGGAAAAAAGGTTGGATTACCAGAAGGACAAATGGGTAATAGTGAAGTAGGGCATTTAAATATTGGCGCCGGTAGAATAGTTTATCAACCGCTAGAAAAAATAAATAAGAGTATTGAAGATAAAGAAATATTTAATAACAAGGAATTATTAGCTACCATGAATCACGTTAAAAGTAATGATTCCTCATTACATATTTTTGGCCTATTAAGTGATGGAGGAGTACATTCTCATATAAATCACCTTTTTGCACTTATTGATATGTGTAAAAAAGAAGGTCTACAAAAAGTTTATTACCATGTTTTTTTAGATGGACGCGATACCTTACCAAATATAAAAGATAAATTCTTGACTGAATTGGACAATAAAATAAAAGAAACATCAACAGGAAAGATTGCTACAATCTCAGGAAGATATTATGCTATGGATAGAGATAATCGTTGGGATAGAATTGAAAAAGCTTACAATGCCATTGTAAATGGTGAAGGAATGCAATTTAATAACTATCATGAACTAGTTGATTATACTAATGAGAATAATATTACAGATGAGTTTGTAATACCAGCAGTAATAGATAAAAATGCAACATTAAAAGATAATGATGGATTAATTGTTTTCAACTTTAGACCAGATAGAATACGTGAATTATTTATGGCTATTACTAATCCTAATTTTAAGGAATTTCCTGTAAAACATTTTAACAATATAAAATTAACTACCATGATGCATGTTTCAGATGATTTAGTATCTACTCAAGCATTTCCAAATGAAAATATGCTTAATACCTTTGGTGAATATATTAGTAATAAAAACCTTACTCAATTAAGAATAGCCGAAACGGAAAAATATGCTCATGTTACCTACTTCTTTGATGGTGGTGTCGAAAAAGACTTACCAGGCTGTAAAAGGATTCTAATTCCATCTCCTAAAGTTGCAACATATGATTTAAAACCGGAAATGAGTGCTAATGAAATAACAGATAAGTTACTGGAAGTAGTTGATAATTATGATGTTGTTATTTTAAATTTTGCTAACTGTGATATGGTTGGGCATACAGGGAATATGGAAGCTACAATAAAGGCCATCGAAACAGTTGATAAAAATATTGGCCGTATATTTGCTAAAGCTAACGAATTAAATGCCACTATGTTAATTACAGCAGATCACGGTAACTGTGATATCATGCTAGATGATAATAATAACGTTATTACATCTCATACCACATCACCAGTTCCATTTATTGTAACAGATAAAAATATCAAGCTAAAAAATGGAAAACTAGGTGATATAGCTCCGACGATGCTAGAGATATTAGGATTAAAACAACCTGTTGAAATGACTGGAGAAAGCTTAATAGAAAAATAGGTATATAAGACAAATAGACTAAAAGAGTTGCTATTTGTTTTTTTATAAAAATAGAAATATTTGGTATATTGCATAAATAGAACAAATGTATTAAAATTAAGCTGGTGATATTAATGAAAGAGGGAGAAAAAAGAATAATATTTCATATAGATGTTAATAATGCTTTTCTATCGTGGACAGCAGTAAAGATGCTTAAAGACGGTGAAAAATTAGACATAAGAAAAATCCCTTCAGTAATTGGCGGCGAGGAAAAGGAAAGACATGGAATAGTTTTAGCAAAAAGTATGCCGGCAAAAAAGCGAGGAGTTCAAACGGCTGAAACACTATATAGTGCCAGACAAAAATGCCCTAATTTAAAAGTATTTAAGCCGGATTATAGTTGGTACTATGAACAGTCTAATTTAATGTATCAGTATTTGACAAGATATACTCCCCTTATAGAAAGATATTCTATTGATGAATGCTTTTTAGATTTATCTGGAACATCATTACTATATAAGAATTATGAAATGTTAGCCGAGAAAATAAAAAATGATATAAAAATAAATTTTGGGTTTACCGTTAATGTTGGCATAGGAAACAATAAACTTTGTGCTAAAATGGCCTCAGACTTTGAGAAACCAGATAAAGTTCATACTCTATATAATGAGGAGATAATGAAGAAGATGTGGCCCCTCCCTATCGGGGACTTATTCATGGTTGGAAAAAGTACAGCCGCAAAGTTAAGAGAACTTGGTATTGAAACTATAAGAGATCTAGCAATATGTAAACCAGAAAAAATACAAAGGTATTTCAAAAATCAAACCTCATTCCTCATAAATTCTGCTAACGGAATAGATGAAACAAAAGTTACTCCTAGAACAAATAAATCCGATAGCATAAGCATATCGGAAACACTTCCTTATGATTGCTCGGATATAGAAGTAATAAAAGATATATTATTTAGACAAACAGAAGAAGTAAGTAGAAATTTAAGAAATCAAAAACAATATGCTAAAACAATAGCGATAACATATAAAAATAATATCTTTAATAGTTACCAAAAACAAAATAAACTACCTCATCCAGAAAATTTAACGGTAGAAATATATAAGGCAATTATAGATCTTTTAGAAAAAAGTTGGCGTAATGAACCAATCAGAAATATTGGAATGAGACTTGGAGACTTAACAGATAACAAAAATGAACAAATTTCATTGTTTAGTGAACCGGTAATTGAAGATGAATCAGATAAAATGCAAGAAATTGTTGATGATATAAATAATAAATATGGTGGAAACGTTATAATACCAGCATCAATTAAATTAATAGGTAAAAAAAAATCGAGAAAAAAGCTTTATTAAAGTATTATAAAAAATAAATTGCAAAAAAACGAAAAAATTGTTGCAAAATAACAACTTTCATGCTAAAATTATAGCTGTGTGACTGCTTAGATGTGTGAGGTTGCTGATACTCCAGGTAAAGTTGTTATTTGGATATCAGGTTATTTGCACGGAGCAAGTCTATACTAAGATATAGGCGAAGGGAGGATTTTTAATGTCAACAGAAAAAATACGTATTAGAATGAAAGCATACGATCACAAAGTGCTTGATAATGCAGTAACTAAAATAGTTGAAACAATTAAAAGATCAGGTGGAGAAATCTCTGGACCAGTTCCACTTCCAACTGAAATCGAAAAGTTTACAATTTTAAGAGCTGTTCATAAGTACAAAGATTCTCGTGAACAATTTGAAATGCGTACACACAAGAGATTGATTGATATCAAAAACCCAAGTAAGGAAACAATTGAAGCACTAGCTCATTTAGACTTACCAAGTGGCGTAGAAATTGAAATCAAAACAAAATAATAGGAGGAAATAATAATGAAAGGAATCTTAGGTAAAAAAATCGGGATGACTCAAGTATTTACTAAAGATGGTAAATTAATTCCGGTTACTGTTATTGAAGTAGAACCAAATGTTGTTACACAAATCAAAACAGTAGAAAATGATGGTTATGAAGCTATTCAATTAGGAACTGATACAATTCGTGAAAAATTGAGTAACAAACCAGAAATGGGTCATACAAAGAAAGCTAATACTGAACCTAAGCGCTTCTTAAAAGAAATTAGAGGAGTAAATGTTAACGAATATACATTAGGTCAAGTAATTGGTGCAGATATCTTCGAAGAAGGAGAAATCGTTGATGTTACAGGAACTAGTAAAGGAAAAGGTTTCCAAGGTGTCATCAAACGTTATAACCAATCTCGTGGTCCAATGGGACATGGTTCTCAATATCACAGAGGTGTTGGTTCATTAGGTACTATGAGACCTATGCATGTATTAAAGGGTAAAAAACTTCCTGGTCAAATGGGTAATGTTACAAGAACTGTTCAAAATCTTGAAATTATTCAAGTTGATAAGGAAAATAATTGTATTTTAGTTAAAGGTAATGTTCCAGGAGCTAAAAAGTCTTTTGTAACTATTAAAACTGCTGTTAAGAATCCTGAAAAGAAGAATGAAAAAGCAGATCTAATTAGTTATGAAGAAAAAGCAGTTGAAACAAGTGAAGCTACAACTGAAAATGCAGAATAATCATCACTCTATAAAATATTTTAAAAATTAATATTGTGATGAAAGGAGGAAACAAGAATGAAAAAAGTAGAACTTTTAAATCTAAATGGTGAAAAAGTAAAAGACTTTAAACTAAATGAAAATATATTTGATATTACCCCAAACGATAAAGTTTTATATGATGCAATCATTTTAGCAAGAGCATCTTTAAGACAAGGAACTCATAAAACAAAGAACCGTTCTGAAGTTAGTGGTGGAGGAAGAAAGCCATGGAGACAAAAAGGAACAGGTCGTGCAAGACAAGGTTCAATAAGAGCTGTACAATGGGTTGGTGGAGGAAATTATGGAACTCCAGTACCAAGAGATTACAGTAAAAAACAAAACCGTAAGGAAAGACAATTAGCATTAAGAACTGCATTAACTGAGAAAGTTAACGATAAAGAATTAATTGCAGTTGAAAATCTTACAATAGAAACTCCAAAAACAAAAGATATGATTAATCTACTTACTAATTTAAAAATTGCTGATAAGAAAGTATTAATCGTTGTTAAAGAATTGGAAGAAAACTTAATTTTAGCTTCAAGAAATCTTCAAAATGTTGCTTTAATAACAGCAGACGAAATCAATGTTTTAGACTTAGTAGCAACAAACGTTGTATTAATCACAGAAGATGCACTTAAAGCTATAGAGGAGGTGCTAGCATAATGGATACTAAGTATTTAGAAATAATTAAAGCACCAGTGATTACAGAAAAATCACAAAATGCAATGCAAAATGGACAATATACATTCAAGGTTGATCCAAAAGCTAACAAAACAGAAATTAAAACTGCTATTGAAAAATTATTCAATGTTAAGGTAGTTAAGATTTCAACAATTAATGAAAAACCTAAAAAGAAAAGAGTTGGCCGTTATACAGGTTTAACAAACCGTTCAAAGAAAGCTATCGTAACATTAGCTGAAGGTCAAACTATTGAACTTGGTTAGAAAGGAGAATGAATTATGGCAATAAGAAATTATAAACCTACTACACCAGGTCGTAGAAAAATGAGTACATTAATCAATGACGAAATTACAAAAGCTACTCCTGAAAAAAGTCTAACTGTAACATTAAAGAAAAACAGTGGACGTAATAATCAAGGTAAAATTACAACTCGTCACCAAGGTGGAAGAGTTAAAAGAAAATATCGTATCATTGATTTCAAGAGAAATAAATTAAATGTACCTGGAGTTGTAGCAAGTATAGAATATGATCCAAACAGAACAGCAAACATTGCTTTAATTAATTATGTAGATGGAGAAAAAAGATATATAATTGCACCAAAAAATTTAACAGTTGGTACAAGAATCGAAGCTGGTGAAAATGTTGATATTATAATCGGTAATGCTTTACCACTTATGAACATTCCAGTTGGTACAGTAGTACATAATATTGAACTTCGTCCTGGTAAAGGTGGAGAATTAGCAAGATCTGCTGGTTCATCTGCACAAATATTAGGTCGTGAAGGTAAATATGTAATGCTACGTTTATCTAGTGGTGAACAAAGAAAGGTTTTAGGAACATGTATGGCAACAGTTGGAGAAGTTGGAAATGAAGACTCTTCACTTGTTAAAGTTGGAAAAGCTGGACGTAACCGTTACAAAGGTATTAGACCAACAGTACGTGGTTCTGTTATGAACCCTAATGACCATCCACATGGTGGTGGTGAAGGACGTGCTCCAGTAGGACGTAAGGCGCCAATGACTCCATGGGGTAAACCAGCACTTGGATATAAGACACGTAAGAAAAAACAATCTGATAGTTTAATTGTACGTCGTCGTAATAGTAAATAGGAAAGGATGATTAAAAATGGCTAGAAGTTTAAAAAAGGGACCTTATGTATTTGATAGATTACTAAAAAAGGTTCGTGAACTAAATAAATCTGGAAAAAAAGAAGTCATTAAAACTTGGTCACGCCGTTCCACAATTTATCCTGATTTTATAGGACATACATTTGCGGTTCACAATGGTAAAGAATTTATTCCAGTTTATGTAACCGAAGATATGGTAGGACATAAATTAGGCGAATTTGCTTTAACACGTAAATTTGGTGGACATGGACAAGACAAATAAATTAAATAATGACTAGGAGGGAAAATATGGAAGCAAAAGCAATAGCTAAATCACTTCGTGTTTCTCCAATTAAGACAAGAATAACAATTGACTTAATAAGAGGAAAAAAAGTGAGTGAAGCACAAACCATATTAAGTAATATTAATAAAAAATCAGCAAGACTAATAAAAAAAGTATTAGACTCTGCTGTTGCTAATGCTGTCAATAACAATGGAGCAGATGCTGCAACATTATATGTTAAAGAAGCAAGAGTAGATGCTGGTCCAGTTATGAAACGTCATTTATTTGATTCACGTTCTCATATTGGACATAAAGATAGAAGAACTAGTCACATTGTTATTACAGTGGCTACAAAATAACAAGGAGGAAAAAGCTATGGGACAAAAAGTTAATCCTAATGGACTTAGACTTGGTATCAATAAAGACTGGGAAGCAAAATGGTATGCAGGCAAAAAAGATTTTGCTAAGACTTTAAAACAAGATGTCTTAATTCGTGAATATTTTGAAAAAAACATGAAAAATGCCGGTATTGCTAAAGTTGAAATTGAAAGAAATGCTAAAAGATGTGAAGTTACAGTTCATACTTCAAAACCTGGTGTAATGATCGGTAAAGGTGGAGAAGAAATAGAAAAATTAAAAACTACATTGTCTAATATCACAGGTGAAAAAATTCAAATTTCAATCGTTGATATTAAAAAGGCTGAATTAAATGCTCAATTAGTAGCAGATGATATAGCTAGACAAATTTCAAATAGAATTTCATTCCGTATGGCTCAAAAGAGAGCTATAAGAAATGCAATGAAAGCAGGAGCAAAAGGAATTAAAACTTCTGTATCTGGAAGATTAGGTGGAGCTGATATGGCTCGTAAAGAAGGATATACAGAAGGAACTATTCCACTACATACATTAAGAGCAGATGTTGATTATGCAACATCAGAAGCTGATACAACATTTGGTAAAATTGGTGTTAAAGTATGGATTTACAAAGGAGAAATACTTTCAAAATCAAATAATGATGCACCAAAGAAAGCTCCAAAAAAAGCCAAAACTGAGGGAGGTAAGTAATTATGTTAATACCATCAAGAACAAAATATCGTCGTGTTCATAGATTACCTCATGAAGGAAAATCTCGTGGAAACACAGAACTACATTTTGGTGAATATGGATTACAAGCAAAAGAAGGTGCTTGGATTACAGCTAACCAAATAGAAGCAGCTCGTGTTGCCATGACTCGTTATATGAAGCGTGGTGGTAGAGTATATATTAATATTTTCCCACATATGCCATTAACAAAAAAACCTATCGGAACTCGTCAAGGTAAAGGTAAAGGTAACGTAGAAGGATGGGTAGCAGTAGTTAAAGAAGGAAAAATCATGTTTGAAATTTCTGGAGTTACAGAAGAAGTAGCACGTGAAGCTCTAAGACTTGCTAGTCATAAATTACCTATCACTACAAAATTTGTAAAGAAAGAACAGGGTGGTGAATAAAATGAAGGTTAAAGAAATTAGAGAATTATCAACAGAAGATATTAATGCTAAGTTAAAAGAAACAAAAGAAGAATTATTCAATTTACGCTTTCAACAAGCAACAGGTAATCTTGAAAAGCCTTCAAGAATTCGTGATTTAAGACACACTGTTGCAAGATTAAAAACAGTTCTAAAAGAACGTGAAACAGTTGAGAAGGAGGGTTAATGATGAAAGAAACTATTAAGAAAGAATTAGTAGGAAAAGTAGTAAGTGCAACAAACAACAAAACTATTACAGTTTTAGTTGAAACTTATAAAACTCATCCTTTATATCATAAAAGAGTTAAGCAATCAAAGAAATACGCAGTACATGATGAAACAAATAAAGCAAAAGTTGGTGACGTTGTACGTATCGTATCTACAAAACCAATTTCAAAAACAAAGCGTTTCTATTTAAAAGAAATAGTAAAAGAAGCAGTAATTATATAATGCTTGGTGAAGGAGGAAAATTATGTTACAACAAGAAAGTAGATTAAAAGTAGCTGACAACTCTGGAGCTCGTGAATTATTAGTAATTCGTGTACTTGGAGGAAGTAAAGTCAAGACTGCTAACATCGGTGACGTTGTAGTTGGAACTGTAAAAGATGCAATTCCAAATTCTAATGTACCTAAAGGAAAAGTTGTAAAAGCAGTTATCGTTCGTAGCCGTCAAGGTGTTCGTCGTGAAGACGGAAGCTACATAAAATTCGATGACAATGCTTGCGTTATCATCCGTGATGATAAGAGTCCAATAGGAACTCGTGTTTTTGGACCAGTAGCAAGAGAACTTCGTGATAAAGATTATATGAAAATCGTATCTTTAGCAAAAGAAGTACTATAATAAGGAGGACAATATGAACTTTAAAGTTGGAGATCAAGTTGTAGTTATTGCTGGTTCTAATAAAGGAAAAACAGGAAAAATAATTAAGACATTAAAAGCAGAAAACAAAGTAGTTGTTGAAGGTGTTAACATAGTTAAGAAACATGTTCGTGAAACAGCTAATAGTACAGGTGGTATTCTTGAAGTAGAAGCACCAATTCATGCATCAAATGTTATGATTGTAGATCCTAAAACAAAGAAAAGAACTAGAATAGGACATACAACAAATAAAAATAATAAAAAAATAAGAATCACTAAAAAATCAAACGTTGAGCTTGATTAATTGGAAGGAGGGTAAAATATGAACCGCCTAAAAGAAAAATACTTAAATGAAGTTGTTCCAAGTTTAAAAGAAAAACACAATTATAATTCAATAATGGAAGTACCAAAATTAGAAAAGATAGTAATCAACATGGGTGTTGGTGATGCAACTACTAATTCAAAATTATTAGATGCAGCTGTTGCTGATTTAAAGAAAATTTCAGGACAACAACCTGTTATTACTAGAGCTAAGAAATCAATCGCTGGTTTCAAGGTAAGAGAGGGTCAAGCCATTGGATGTAAAGTAACTCTACGTGGAGAAAATATGTATACATTCATGGATAAATTAATTTCTATCTCATTACCTTTAGTAAGAGATTTCCGTGGTGTTAGCCCAAGAGCATTTGATGGTCGTGGAAATTACACAATGGGAATTAAAGAACAATTAATCTTTCCAGAAATTGAATTTGATGATGTTGTAAAAGTTCGTGGTATGGATATCGTATTCGTAACAACAGCAAAAAGTAATGCAGAAGCATTTGATTTATTAAATGAACTAGGAATTCCTTTTAGAAAGTAATTGGAGGGTAAAATGGCAAAAAAAAGTATGATTGTAAAAGCTAACAGAAAGCCAAAATACAAAGTACGTGAATATACTCGTTGCTCACGTTGTGGTAGACCACACGCTGTTATGAGTAAATTCGGTATATGTCGTATTTGCTTTAGAGAATTAGCTTATAAAGGACAAATACCAGGTGTTAAAAAATCAAGCTGGTAATTGGAAAGGAGGATATTTATGGCAGTAGTAACAGATACAATTGCAGATATGTTAACACGTATACGTAATGCAAACCAAATGCGTTATGAAAGCGTAGAAATCCCTGCTTCTAAAGTAAAAAATGATATTGCTAGAATTTTAAAAGAAGAAGGATTTATTAATGATTATAAAGTAGAAGGTAGAACTCTTACTGTAAATTTAAAATATGCAGATAAAAAAGAGAGAGTTATCACTGGACTAAAGAGAATTTCCAAACCAGGACTTCGTGTCTATGCTAAGAGTGAAGAACTTCCAAGAGTTTTGAATGGCTTAGGTATTGCAATTATTTCTACTTCAAAAGGAATAATGACAGATAAAGAGGCACGTAAGGAAAACATAGGTGGAGAAGTTCTTGCTTATATTTGGTAATTTATATAGGAGGAAATAAAAATGAGCCGTATTGGAAATCGTATAATAACGGTACCTAATGGTGTAACAGTAGCTAATGAAGATGGTATAGTAAAAGTTACTGGACCAAAGGGAACATTACAACAAAAAATGTTGAATAAAATCACGATGAAACAGGACGCTGATAAGTTAGTTCTTGAACGTAGCGATGAATCAGCTAAAGCTAATCATGGTACTATGAATTCTTTAATCACAAACATGATTACAGGAGTTACAGAAGGATATCAAAAAGGATTAGAAATAATTGGTGTTGGTTACAATTTTAAAGTTCAAGGTTCAACACTAACTATTAAAGCTGGTTATTCACATCCTGTTGACATGAAAGTACCTGAAGGTTTAACTGTAGAAGCAGTAAGTAATACTGAAATTATAGTTAAAGGTATTGATAAAGCACAAGTTGGTAAATTTGCTGCTGAAATTAGAAAAGTAAGATCACCAGAGCCATATAAAGGTAAAGGTATTCGTTACAAAGGTGAACATGTTAATCGTAAAGAAGGAAAGAAAGCTGCTAAATAGTAGGAAGGGAGAATAAAGGTTATGATAAAAAAAGAATCTCGTAATAGTATGCGTTTAATTCGTCATAAACGTATTCGTAATAAAATTATGGGAACAAGTGAAGTACCAAGATTAAGCGTATATCGTTCAAATACTGGTATTTATGCACAAATTATAGACGATGAAACAAGAACTACTCTAGTATCTGCTTCCTCATTAGATAAAGATTTAAACTTAAAAAATGGAAGTAATGTAGAAGCAGCTAAAGTTGTTGGTAAGAGTATTGCTGAAAAAGCAAAAAAAGCTAACATCACAAAAGTAGTATTTGATAGAGGTGGTTACCTTTATCATGGACGTGTAGAAGCATTAGCAAATGCTGCACGTGAAAATGGATTAGAATTCTAATAGGAGGGTATTATGCAAAAGAAAAACATGGAACCTAAAGCAAAATTACTTGAAGAATTAGTAATTGACGTTAAAAGTGTTGTTAAAGTAAACAAAGGTGGACGTCAAAGACGTTTTTCAGCTACAGTTGTTGTAGGTGACAGAAACGGAAAAGTTGGATTAGGTACAGGTAAAGCTGCCGAAGTACCTGATGCAATTAAAAAAGCAATTCAAGATGCCAACAAGAACATAATTCAAATACCTCTAATTGACGGAAGAACAATTTCTCACGAAACAATTGGAACTAGTGGAGCTGCACGTGTAATTTTAAAACCTGCTAAAGCTGGTACTGGTATCATTGCTGGTGGATCTGTTCGTGCAGTTCTTGAATTAGCCGGAGTACGTGATATTGTATCTAAAGCATTAGGTGCAAGAACTAAGTTAAATATGGCACAAGCTGCTATAAATGGACTTAAATCAATTAAAACACCAGAAGAAGTTGCCAAACTTCGCGGTAAAACAGTAGAGGAGATATTAGGATAATGAAGTTACATGAATTAGAAAAAAATATCGGAGCTACTCATAGTAAAAAGCGTGTTGGACGTGGTTCTGGTAGTGGATTAGGAAAAACTAGTGGAAAAGGACAAAAAGGTCAAAAGGCTCGTAGTGGTGGTAGCATCAACCCAGTATTCGAAGGTGGACAATTACCACTATATCGTCGTATTCCAAAAAGAGGTTTCTCAAATGCCTTATTCAAAACAGAATATTCTATTATCAATGTAGAAGATTTAAATGTATTTGAAGATGGAACAGTAGTAACACCTGCATTATTAAAAGAAGCAGGACTTGTAAAAAAAGAATTAGATGGTATTAAAGTACTAGGTGAAGGAAAGTTAGAAAAGAAATTAACTGTACAAGCTAACAAATTTTCTAAATCTGCCATTGAAAAAATCAATGAATCAGGTAGCAAAATTGAGGTGATCTAGTATGTTCAAAACCATGAAGCAACTATTTACTCCAACAAATAAGGATTTAAGACACAGGATATATTTTACCTTTCTTGTTCTAGCAATATTCATCATTGGGTGCTCAATAAGGGTTCCTGGTACTGAAAATGTTAGTAACAATTTAGGCTTCCTTGAGTTATTAAATTCTATGGGTGGAGGAGCATTCAAGAAATTTTCAATATTTGCTTTAGGGGTTATGCCTTACATCACAGCATCTATTATAATGCAACTACTAGAAATGGATATTTTTCCATATTTTGCAGATTTGGCTAAACAAGGTCATACTGGTAGACAAAAACTAAATAAAATAACAAGATATATGGGAATTGCTTTTGCATTTATCGAAGGATATGCCTTTGCCTTTGCTTTCTATGGCAAGTCAGGAAATCCTCTAGATTATTTATATATATCTACAGTTTTAACTGCTGGAACAGCCTTCCTATTATGGTTAGGTGATCAAATAACTGAAAAAGGTGTAGGAAATGGTATCAGTTTAATAATTATGGCCGGTATCATTGCTACTTTACCAGAAATGTTTGTTACAGCTTTTGAAAGTTTAGTTGCTTTTGATACAGCTCAAACAACAGTACTTGGTATTGTAAAATTTATAATATTTACACTTATTTATATTGGAATATTAGTAGGAATAATCTTCATTCAAGAATCAGAAAGAAGAGTACCTATACAATATGCAAATAAATCAACAAGTTCTTATTCTCAAAGTCAGTCATATGTTCCAATCAAAATAAATTCAGCAAATGTAATGCCAGTAATCTTTGCATCAAGTTTACTTAGTATTCCAAGTATTATTGCAGCAGCAATAAACAAAGAAGGATTCTCATTATTTGTTCAAAAGTATATTAGTTATACAACCCCAACAGGTTTTATAATGTATACTGTACTTATATTTTTGTTTTCATATTTCTATACTTTCATTCAAATGAGACCTGATGAATTTTCTAAAAATTTACAGGAGAATGGAGGATATATTCCAGGAGTAAGACCAGGAAAAGAAACAGAAACTTACTTAAGTAAAATATTATCTAGAATTACAGTTTTAGGTGCAGTATTTTTAACTGTAGTCGCAGGAATACCTATTATATTCTCTGCAGTTTCAAACTTACCAACAAGTGTTTCAATTGGTGGTACAGGAATATTAATCGTTGTTGGAGTTGCTCTTGAAACTTATAAACAGTTAGAGGGAAGTCTCCTAACAAGAAATTATAAAAAAGGATATAGTAGAAGATAAAATGAAAAATATAATGTTTATTGCTCCACCCGCCGCAGGAAAGGGAACACAAGCCGAACTAATAGAAGAACGGTATAAAATTCCCCACATCTCAACGGGTGACATATTAAGAGAAATAGCAAAAGAAAACAGTGAAATTGGTAACTATGTACATGAAACATTAATAAGTGGAAATTTAGTTAAAGATGAAATAACTTATCAATTAATAGAAAAAAGACTATCAGAAGATGATTGTAAGAATGGATTTATTATTGATGGCTTTCCACGAAATTATGAACAAGCTATTGCTTACGATAATATACTAGAAAAATTAGGATATGAAATAGGAATAGTAATAGCGATTGACATAGATAAAAAAGAGTTAGAAAAAAGAATAACTGGAAGAAGAATATGTGATAGTTGCCATGCTGTTTACAATATTAATGAAGAAGCAAAAAAACCTATAATTGAATCTGTTTGTGATAAATGTGGTGGCAAGTTAAGACAACGTAATGATGACAATATAGAAGCCTTTCAAAACAGATACGTTACATATCAAGCTAAAACAGAACCAATTATTAAACACTATGAAGAAAAAAAGGTTTTATATCATGTAAACGGTAATCAATCAATTAATCAGATATTTAACGATATTGAAAAAATTATTAATAATAATAATTAATTTGAAAGTTGGTGATTAAAAATGATAACAATTCGAAGTGAAAGAGAGATTGCACTTTTAAAAAAGGCTGGTAACATAGTTTATCAGACACATCAATATTTAAAGCCATATATAAAAGAAGGTATTAAAACTTCTGAATTAAATAGAATGGCTGAAGAATTTATTCTAAGTAAAGATGCAACCCCTTCATTTAAGGGATATGAAGGATTTCCATATACTTTATGTATTAGTATAAATGATGAAGTAGTACATGGATTTCCAAGTAATAGAAAATTAAAAAAAGGTGATATTATCACTATCGATATTGGAGCATGTTATAAAGGATATCATGGTGACTCTGCTTGGACATATAAAGTTGGAGAGATTACTCCAGAAGAAGAGGCCTTGCTAAAAAACACAGAAGAATCACTATTTATAGGTTTAGCACAAATAAAACCAGGAAATCGAATTGGTGATATTGGTAATGCTATAGAGCAATTTGCCAAAAAGAATCATCTAGGTGTTGTCAAAGAATTATGTGGTCATGGCGTTGGTACCACAGTGCATGAATCACCAGACGTTCCAAATTATGGAAAAGCTGGTACAGGACCATTACTAAGAGAAGGAATGGTAATAGCAGTAGAACCAATGCTAACATTAGGCAGTCCATCAATTTATATTGAAGATAATGATTGGACTGTTGTAACACAAGATCATAGTCCATCAGCTCACTATGAACATACAGTAGTTGTAACCAAAGATGGATACGAGATATTAACAGGAGAGTGAAGAGATGGCAAAAGAAGATACAATTGAAATGGAAGGCAAAGTTCTAGAAATTATTCCTGGTGGAAAATTTAAAGTAGAGCTTGAAAATGGCCATATGATTGAAGCCTACGTTTCTGGTAAAATACGAATGAACTACATTCGCATTCTACCGGGTGATAAAGTAACGATGGAAATTTCTCCTTATGACTTAACACGTGGGCGTATTATCTATCGTAAATAATAGGAGGGAAAATTATGAAAGTAAAACCATCAGTAAAACCAATCTGTCCAGATTGTAAAGTTGTAAAACGAAAAGGTATAGTTAGGATTGTTTGTAAGAAAAATCCTAAACATAAACAAAAACAAGGTTAATTGGGAGGTGAATAAAAATGGCACGTATTAAAGGTGTAGATATACCAAATGATAAGCATATCGTAATTTCATTAACTTATATATATGGTATAGGAAGAAATTTAGCAAAAACAATTTGCGAAAATGCAGGTGTTGAACCTACAAAAAAAGCAGGAGACTTATCTCAAGAGGAATTAATTAAACTTCGTGATGAAATCAATAATCATTTAACAGAAGGTGATTTACGTCGTGAAGTTAATATGAATATAAAAACTAAGATGGAAATTAATTCTTACGAAGGTACTCGTCATAAAAAAGGATTACCTGTAAGAGGACAAAGAACTAATCGTAATGCCAGAACTCGTAAGGGTAAAGGTAAGACAGTAGCTAACAAGAAGAAAGTTTAATAGATAGGAGGTTAAATCATGGCTTATAAGACTAGAAAGAAAAAAGTAAAGAAGAATGTTCCTGAAGGTGTTGCACATATCCAATCAACATTCAATAATACTATCGTAACTATTACTGATAAAAACGGTAGCGTAATTAGTTGGGCATCAAGTGGAGCATTAGGATTTAAAGGAAGTAAAAAATCTACTCCATATGCAGCAGGATTATCTGCTGAATCAGCTGGTAAAGCAGCTTATGATATGGGAATGCGTAAAGTAGAGGTTTTTGTTAAAGGATTAGGTCCAGGACGTGAAACTGCAATCCGCTCTTTAGCAACAGCAGGACTTGAAGTAACATCAATTAACGATGTAACACCAATTCCACACAATGGATGCCGTCCACCAAAACGTCCACGTGGATAAGAGTTATAATAGAGATTAAAGGAGGTTAGTTTCATGTTACAATTTGAAAAACCAGTTTATAAAATTACAGATTCTGTAGAAAGTAATTTCTATGGAAAGTTTGAACTAGAACCATTAGAAAGAGGTTTTGGTAATACTATAGGTAATGCCTTAAGAAGAGTAATGTTATCTTCATTACCAGGTAGTGCTATCAGTAGTATCAAGATTGAAGGTGTTCTTCATGAATTCCAAACAATTGATGGTGTATATGAAGATGTTGCAACTATTATCTTAAATTTAAAGGGTGTAGTTATTAAAAACCATACTAATGGACCAAAGACACTTCATCTAAATGCAACAGAAGAAGGTGAAGTAACAGCTGGTGACATTGAAAGCGATCCAGATGTTGAAATAATCAATAAAGATAAAGTAATTGCCACTTTAAGTAAAGGTGGAAAATTAAATATGGAAATCGTAGTTACTAATGGTCGCGGATATGTTGATAGTGAAATTAATAAAAAACTATTAGATATCAAAAAACCAGGTGTAATTGCAATTGATTCTTCATATTCTCCAATTGAAAGAGTATCATATGAAGTTGAACCAGCACGTGTTGGTCAAGATGAAACATATGATAAATTAGTTCTTGAAGTTTGGACTAATGGTTCAATGAAGCCAGAAGAGGCAATCGCTTTAGCCTCTAGAATATTAATAGAGCACTTTGAACTATTAACAGATTTATCTTCTATAGCAGATGTTAGCGGTATGATGATTGAAAAAACAGAAGATCCTAAGACTAAGGCCTTAGAAACTTCTATCGAAGACTTAGATTTCTCTGTACGTGCATATAACTGCTTAAAAAGAGCAGGTATTCATACTCTACAAGACCTTGTTAATAAGAGTGAATCAGATATGATGAAAATTCGTAATTTAGGTAAAAAATCATTAAAAGAAGTTCTAGATAGAATTAAAGATATGGGCCTAACATTACGTGATGAAGACTAAAAGAAGGAGGATGTATTATGGCATATAGAAAACTAGGACGCGATAATAAACATAGAAGAAGTATGCTTTCAACACTTACTAAACAAGTAATCGTAAATGAAAGTATTACTACTACTGAAACTCGCGCTAAAGAAGTTCGTAAATTCGTTGATAAAATGATAACTTACGGAAAAAAAGGAGATTTAGTATCTAGAAGAAAAGCATTAGCTTTCCTTAACAATGATAAAGAAATCGTAAGCAAGGTATTTGATGACTTAGCAAAACGTTATGAAAATCGCAATGGCGGATACACTCAAATTCTTAAACTTGGTGAACGTCGTGGAGATGATTCACTTATGGTAATTTTAAAATTAGTTGAAGAACCAGTAAAAGTTGAAGAAAAAGCAAAAAAAGCTCCTAAAAAAGCTGAAAAAGAAGAAGCTAGTAAATAATACTACTTCTTTTCTTTTTGCTTAAATATTGATATAATTAAAACATAAGAGGTGATATTATGAAAGCCTTAATAACTGGAGCATCTAGTGGGATTGGCATGGAAATAGCTAAAATTTTAGCCAAACATAAATGTGAACTAATTTTAGTAGCCCGTTCAAAAGAAAAACTAGAGGAGTTACAAAAAAAATTACCCACTAAGTCAACAATAATTGTGATGGACTTGTCAAACGAACAGAAGGTTAAAGAGTTATATATAGTAACAAGAAATCAAAATATCGATATAGTTATTAATAATGCTGGCTTTGGATTATGTGGGGATTATGAAAAAATACCAATATCAAAAGAATTAGAATTAATTGACACTAATATCAGAGCACTACACATATTAACAAAATCATTTTTACGTGACATGATAGAAAGAGATAGCGGTTATATTTTAAATGTTTCTTCATCAGCATCTTTTTTACCTGGTGGTCCACTCATGACAACATATTATGCATCTAAATCATATGTGAGTAGTTTAACTAACGGAATTTATTATGAATTAAAAAAACGAAAAAGTAATGTGTCTATATCACTTTTGTGTCCCGGACCTGTTAATACTAATTTCAATAATGTTGCTAATGTAGAATTTGGTGTCAAAGCATTAGATCCTGAGTTTGTAGCAAAGTATGCCATTGACGAAATGTTCAAAAAGAAACGCCTAATTATTCCAGGTTTTAAAATGAAATTTGTAAAATTTATATCAAGATTTGTATCGGATGAATTCTTATTAAAAGCAAATTATAAAATTCAAAAGAAAAAAGTTAGAAAATAGCTTTCTTTTTTTTCAAAAATAATTATAATAAAGTTTAAATATTAGAGGTGGTAGCAATGGATAAAAAAAATATAATAAGCGTCAAAAACTTAAAATATAAAAATATCTTTGATGGATTAGATTTATCAATAAAACAAAATACCATCACTGCTATCTCAGGTTCAAATAATTGTGGTAAAACTACACTAATTAAAATATTAAGCGGCCTAATTACAGTAAAGGATACTGTAAAATTTAATGACTTATATCTAGAATCAATTAACAAAAATAAATTGTTTTATGATGAAGGGATAGTTATATTAAATGAAAAAATTGATTTTCTTTTTGATACAGTAAAAGAAGAGATACTATTCGTTTTAGACAATATTAATATTAGTGATGAAAAGAAAAAAGAAAGATATAATTTTATTATAAAATTACTTAATGTAACCAAGTACGAAAAATTAAATCCCAATGAGTTAAATAGAAATATAAAAGTAAAAGTTTTACTAGCCATTGCAGTTATTCATAAACCACATGTTTTGTTTATAGATGATCTTTGTACAATGATGAGTAAAGCTGAAAGACATGAAATGGAAAATATTTTAAACTATTTAAACTCTGTAGAAAAAATGACAATTGTTATGACTACTAATAATTTAGATGAAACAATTAATTGTGATTATTTATACATACTAGATAAAGGTAAAATAGCTTTGGAGGGAAAACCTCTTGATATTTTAAAAGAAGATAACATCATCAATAAAATAGGTCTAAAAATACCATTTATGATAGATTTAAGTGTAAAACTGCAAGATTATGATTTAATTAGTAAAATGACTCTTGATATGAATGGAATGGTGAATAAATTATGGAAATAAAAGTACAAAAATTATCATATAAAGATTTAAAAGATCTAACCTTCACCATTGAAGATAAACAAATAACGGGTATAACAGGTTCTGGTAAATCAAGTCTACTAAAACTTTTAAATGGTATAGTTCAGGGAAAAGGAATTATTAAGTATAATAATGAAAGAAAAACATTAAAGAATAAAAGGGGACTAATAAAGAAAGTAAGTCTTATAAAAACAACATTTGAAAATACTTTCTTTTGTAATACGGTAGAAGAACATTTAATATATTTCATGCAATATTATAAATTAAATATTAAGGATCCTCAAAAGAAATTAGAGGATTCTCTAAAAATAGTAGGCTTAAATCCCAAATATTTAAACAGAAATATTTCTACTTTATCTACGAGTGAAAAAAAATTATTACAAATAGCAACAGCTCTACTTAGTAATCCTGAACTCATTCTTTTAGATGATCCATTTATCAATTTAGATAATAAGAATGAAAAAAAACTCGCTCGTCTCCTTGATCAACTTAATGATAGATTTAATATAAGTATAGTCATTGCGACTAATGACTCAGAAATATTATACCAATATACAAAAAAGTTAATACTTCTTGAAAACAATACAATTCTTTTAGAAGGAAATACTAAAGAAGTATATGAAAATGTCAAATTTATGAGAGAACACAACTTCGAAATACCAGATATAGTCATGTTTACCTCAATAGCTAAACAAGAAAAAAATGTAAAAATAGATTTCCACCGTGATATACGTGACCTTATAAAGGACATATATAAACATGTTTAAAAGCAAAAATCCGTATTTCACAATCACTCAATTTATTTTACTATTTTTATCATTATTATTTCTAAAAAATAGTATTATTGAACTTATATTATCGCTAGTACTTTTTTCCACAACTTTTTCCCAAAAATATAAAAAACTTGCAAAAATAACACTTTTTACAGCACTTTTCAACACTTTTTGTGGAAAACTCACCTTTTTTTGTAATATTTTACTACTTATTGACACAATTCTGTGGATAACTCTTAATATAAAAAAAAGACAAATACTTAGTTTTATTAATTCCATTTCAGGCAGCATCAAGTTAAAAAAAACTGTTATAAAACTCATTTATTTCCCGAAATATTACCAGAAAAATTTAAAAACTAAAAATACCTTAACTAATAATAAATCTATAATACTAACATGGAATCAAAACTATAAGTTAACTGTAACTCAATTAAAAAATTTAACCAACACCTTCGAAAGAAGATTATATTTTAATTCTTGCAATAAAAGTTATGAATATAGTAAAAAAGATCTTGTGTCTTTAATATTTTCTATATTAATATTCATTTTTTTTGCAACCATAGGAGGAGTTAAATATGCGCTATTTAATTAAATTTTCATATGATGGAAGTAACTATTGTGGTTATCAACGTCAAAAAGGCCTGAATACTATCCAAGAGCAATTGGAAAATGCATTATTTAAGATTAATAATTCAAAGTATACTCCCTTAACAGCGACAGGAAGAACAGATAAACACGTTCATGCTCTAAGCCAATATGCACATACAGATATTGATGTAACAATAACGCCATATAAACTTAAAAGGGCCTTAAATAGTAATCTTCCAAATGATATACACGTAATAAAAGTATATTCTGTAAAAGATGATTTTCATGCAAGATATAATGTCACATCTAAAACATATAAATATCTTATTAATACAGGAGAATATAGTCCGATTGAAAGAAATTATGTCTATCAATATAATTATGTTTTAAATATTTCTAAGATGCAACAGGCCATAAAATATTTAATTGGGACTCATGATTATCGAGCCTTTGTCACTGAAAATGAAAATAAAAGTAATTGTGTTAGAACAATTACTATGGCAGATATTACAACTGATTTACTAAATCCAGAAAAATATATAATAACCTTTACAGGAAATGGTTTCATGCGCTACCAAGTAAGGAACATGGTCGGATTGCTTTTAAAAGTTGGTCAAGAAAAAATAGATCCTATCATGGTAAAACAAATATTGGATAGTAAATCCCGAAAGAAAAATGGTGTAACAGCTCCTGCTGCAGGTCTATATTTAGTAAATGTAGAATACAACAATCTAGAAGAATCCATCATAGAAGAATAAAATGCCGAAAAAACTAAAAAAAGCCCAGAAAATAAAAGAAAAAACTTGATTTTCTAATAAAGTTTTAGTATAATCATAATCGGTACATTGAAATATCCCCACATAAATTAAGTCGTGGGAAAACTTAATTTAGAATGGATAAAGGAGAAAAATTTTATGACAAGTTATGTTCAAAAGAAAGAAACAGTAGAACGCAAATGGTATGTTATAGATGCCGAAGGTAAACCATTAGGACGTGTAGCTAGCAAAGCAGCTCATATCTTAAGAGGAAAACATAAAGCAACTTATACACCAAATATTGACTGTGGTGATTTTATCATCATCATTAATGCTGAAAAAGCAATTCTAACTGGAAATAAGTTAGATAATAAAAAATATTATAATCATTCTGGATATCCAGGAGGATTAAGAGAAAGAACAGCTAGAGAAATGCAAGAAAAATATCCAATTGAAATGGTAGAAAGAGCAGTAAAAGGAATGCTTCCTAAAAATAGATTAGGACGTCAAATGTATAAGAAATTATTCGTTTATACAGGTAGCGAACATCCACATTTAGCTCAAAAACCAGAAATAATGGAGGTTAAATAATGGCAAAAGAAAAGAAAGCTTATATTGGAACTGGTAGAAGAAAGACATCTGTTGCACGTGTAACATTAACACCAGGTACAGGAAAAATTACAGTAAATGGTCAAGACGTACATGATTACCTACCATATGAAGTATTAGTAATGGATTTACAACAACCATTAGAAGCAACTAATACAAAAGAAATTTTTGATGTAGATGCAAAAGTAAATGGTGGAGGTTTCTCTGGTCAAACAGGTGCTATCCGTTTAGGTATAACTAGAGCATTATTACAATATGATGCAACAACTCCTGCTGACTCTGAAAATAGTTACAGAAAAGTATTAAAGAAAGCTGGATTCGTTACTCGTGATTCTCGTAAGAAAGAACGTAAGAAACCAGGATTAAAGAAAGCACGTCGTGCTCCACAATTCTCAAAGAGATAATATCAAAAAGTGTTGGTTTACAACACTTTTTTTGTAACATAAATTTCATCCTTTCATATAATATAAAGAGGAGGAACTATGTTAAAAATAAATCTTTTAGAGCAAATGCTCATAATATCAATTGCCCTAAGTACCATAAGCTGCTCATTTGTTCAAAAAACAAAAAGATACTTTCCTTGTTCCAGTTGCCTTTGCTTTTATAGTTTATTTGTTAATATTGTCATGGGCTTATTATTTTGCATTTCTTTTACCAGCATTACTTTTCCTATGAGTCTATGGATAGGAGTATTTAGCTTCTTAGGAGCAGATACAATCTATAAATCATTAGAAGGAAAATTAACACCTTACCGAGAAATATTAAATAAAAATGTTGTAGAGGTTCCAAAAGAAAATATAATTTCGACGGGAAGTGATAAATGATGGAAAAGCCTATTTATCCTAGTCCATATATGCGTATTACTCAACAACACAACGTGGGAACACATATTGATAGCTTTGCTATTGATGAAGCTGGAATGGATGGAGGAATTGACTATATTTTAGCGCCTTTCACAGGTATCATAAAAAAAATATATACTAAAGATGCCAATGAAGTATGGTTAGAAAGTTTAGACAAGGTTGAATATCCTGATGGAACAATAGATTATATGACAGTTATGTTTGCTCACGCCAATGATGTAAGTAATCTATTTATAGGTAAAAAAATTAATCAAAAAGCAAAGTTTTATTTTGAAGGTACAAAAGGAAATGCTACAGGAAACCATTGCCATATTGAATGTGGCCAAGGAAAATTTACTGGAACAGGTTGGCATGCTAATTCAAAAGGTTATTGGGTAATAAACAATGGCAAAAATCCAAGTGATTGTTTTTGGATAGATGATTCTATAAAAATACTAGACTCAAAAGGATATACTTTTAAAAGTGTACCAAAAGAGAACCAAAACTCTAATAATAATGGTAGCGATGGTCAAAAAGAAAATGATAATAATAATGAAAAAAATAATGACAATAATACTAATGACAAAGAAAACACTCCTACAGATGAATCAAAAAAATTAATATTTACTTGTGAAAAAGATGATATTTACGCTATTAACCTAGAGGTTGGGGATAAAATTTTTTTAGAGCGTAACAATATGTAAGCATTTTGATTATAAAAAAAAGAAAGATTAGTCTATAACAAATAATTATAGGCTTTTCTTTTTTTCTTTATACCTTGCTAAAAACAAATAAAAAAGATATAATTAATATGATATAGTAACAATAAGAGAATATGGGGTAATAAATATGATTATTAGATTGATAAAAAGGACAAAAATTTATAATTTTCATCTCCCTACTACAGTTCAAGGAAACTACTGGATTACCGATTTAGATAATCTAGGTAATGTTAGAAACTTGGTTAATGTAGAAGAAGATGATGGGGCATGGCGCCTAAAAAGTAATTTTGAAACAAAAATTGTTGTAAATAATCAAGAGTTAGATTCGGTTATCCTTAGGGAATATTCTCTATATTTTCTACGTATTAATTCTGACAATAGTTATATTTTATTATATTGTTCACCATCAGTAGATGCCTCCATTAGCAAATTAAAGGTTAAAGGTGATTGCCAAGTTATAATTGGTAATAGTCCTGATTGTCAAATAAGTTATAATTATCCGCTAGTTTCAAAAGCCCAAGCGGTCCTAACTTATAGTAATTCAAACTGGTACATTGAAGATTTGGGAAGCAAGTATGGAACTTACGTAAATAATGAATTGACTCAAAAAAAACATCTTGACCACGGAGATATAATATTCATTATGGGACTTAAAATAATAGTTCTTGATAATACTATTATTATTAACAATATAGGAAAGTTAGTAAAGGTAGCTCCCTCCTTTTTCTTACCTGTAACTCCACTTGTTCAACCAATAATTAATGATGATAACGTTTTAGAGGAAAATGTAGAATTTTTCAAGGAAGAAGATTATTTTTTTAGGTCTCCTCGTTTCAAAGCTGGAATAGAACAAGTAGACATTAACATAGATGCCCCACCAGCTAAGCAACAACAAGATGATACCCCTATAATGTATGTAATCGCACCAATGATTTGTATGGGAATGACATCGCTCATGACAGGATACACTTCTGTGTCAAACCTAGTAGCGGGAAACTCTACCATAAAGTCATCACTTCCCACCCTTATTACTTGTTTCGCAATGCTGCTTGCAATGATACTCTTACCACTAATGAATAAAAGATATCAGAAAAAACAACAAAAGAAAAAGGAAGAGTTACGTCAACAAAAATATACAGAATATATTGAAGAAAAAAGACAAACTATAAAAAACGAAATGGAAAAGCAAAAACAGGCTCTACTTGAAAATAATATTACTTTAGATGAATGTGCCAAAATAGTATTAAATAGAAAAAGAAATTTATGGGAAAGAGAAATTGATCAAAGTGACTTTCTAAATCTACGCATAGGCATAGGAAATATTAACTTTAATGGAAAAGTAAATTATCCGGAAGAAAGATTTACCTTAGAGGACGATAATCTTCAAGAACTAGTTTTCTCATTAGGTAGAGAGTCAAAAGAGTTAGAAAATGTACCAATAAACTTTTCTTTAATTAATCATAATATTACGGCCATTATAGGAGAAGGAGCTCAAAAAAATAGTTTTATAGATGGGCTACTACTCCAAATAATGACATTTCATAGTTATGAAGATTTAAAAATAATATTATTTACCAACGAAAAAAACGCTAATCGCTGGGATTATTTAAAAGTTTTACCTCATTGTTGGAATAACTCTAAAACAATACGTTATTTTGCAACTAATCAAGATGAAGCAAAAGAACTATCTCTCCACTTAGAGCAAGAGTTCCAAGCCCGTAAATTTAAAGATGGAACAAGAGAATTAGATAATTCCAATTACTTATATCATAAACCATATTACTTAATAATAAGTGATAACTTTAAAGCAATTCGTGAATTAGAAATTATTAAAGATGTTTGTAATCAAGAGATTAATATTGGGTACAGCTTGATGATCATTAATAATCGTATTACAAATCTACCTAATGAGTGTCACAGTTTTATAAGTATTGGAGACAAAATGTCAGGCTTATTTGAAAATGAGTTAGTTTCTAATAAACAAAAAGAATTTGTAGCGGATTATAACACAGAAATTGATATGTATAAATGCAGTGAAACACTATTTAATATTCCAATAGAAATAGCTAAAGAAAATAGTAATTTACCAACTATGATTAGTTTCTTAGAAATGTATGATGTTGGTAAAGTTGAACAATTAAATATCACTAATCGTTGGAAAAACAATGATCCTACAAAATCTCTACAAGCTCCAATAGGAGTTGATAAAAACCGTGAATTATTTAAACTAGACTTACATGAAAAGTTCTATGGTCCACATGGTTTAATAGCCGGAATGACAGGATCCGGAAAATCTGAATTTATTATTACTTATATTCTATCAATGGCTATTAATTATAGCCCAGATGAAGTCAGTTTTATTCTAATCGATTATAAAGGTGGAGGATTAGCGGGGGCCTTCCAAAATAAAGAAACTGGAATGAAGTTACCACACTTAGCCGGTAGTATTACAAACCTTGATACAGTTGAAATGAACAGAGCTTTATCATCTATTCAAAGTGAATTACGTAGAAGACAAAGAATATTTAATGATGCAAGAGATGCATTAAATGAAAGTACCATAGATATCTATAAGTATCAACGCCTCTTCAGAGAAGGACTAGTCCAAGAACCAGTTACTCATTTATTTATAATTTCAGATGAGTTTGCCGAACTAAAGAGCCAACAACCAGAATTTATGGATCAATTAATTTCTACAGCCCGTATCGGACGTAGTTTAGGAGTGCATTTGATTCTTGCCACCCAAAAACCAGCCGGTGTAGTTGATGATCAAATATGGTCCAACTCAAAATTTAGAGTATGTTTAAAAGTTCAAGATAAATCAGACAGTATGGATATGATAAAATGTCCAGATGCTGCCTCTTTAAAAGAAACAGGTAGGTTCTATTTACAAGTTGGTTATAATGAGTTATTTGCTTTAGGTCAATCAGCATGGACAGGAGCAAAGTACTATCCTACAGAAAAGAGAAAGAAAAAGATAGATGAAACAATCAATATAGTTGATAATGTTGGTAATGTAGTAAAGAGTCTAGATACAATTAAAAAAGATTTGGATGTAAAACCACAAGGTGAAGAGATTACCAATATTATTAAATACCTTATAAAAGTTTCAGATGAACGACATATATCTGTAAAACAACTATGGTTAGATAAAATTCCAGAATTTATTTATGTAGAAAAACTACGACAAAAATATAATTATTTACCTGAAAAAGGCGTAATTAATCCTATTATTGGTGAACTAGATGATCCAAATAATCAAAGACAAGATATTTTAACATTATCACTTAGTGCTGACGGAAACACCATTATTTATGGTTCAGCTGGTAATGGAAAAGAGTTACTCTTAACAACCCTAATTTACTCAACTATTGTTGATCATACACCATCAGAAGTAAATTTCTATATCCTAGATTTTGGAGGGGAAACATTAAGAGCATATAACAACGCTCCGCAAGTAGGTGATGTAATTTTATCCTCTCAAGAAGAAAAGGTTAATAACTTATATAAAAAATTGTTATATGAGTTAGATAACCGAAAAAAATTATTTGTTGATTATAATGGTGACTTTGAGTTTTATTGTAAACACAGTGGAAAAACTTTACCAATGTTAATAGTAATTATAAATAATTATGACTCCTATGTTGAAAGTTATGAGGATCATGAAGAAGATTTTAATATTTTAACAAGAGAAGGTGCTAAATACGGTATTGTTTTCATAGTAACGGCTAACAATACTAATACACTTCGTTATAAATTAAGGCAAAACTTTAAACAAAATATAGTACTACAATTTAATGATACAGGTGACTATTCGTCTATTTTAGGAAATGTTCAGAAGAAATATCCATCTAAAATTTATGGCCGTGGTTTAGTATCACGAGATGACATATATGAATTCCAAACAGCTTATCCATATCAACACGAAAAGATGAATGAATATATTAGAGTTATAAGTAAAAAATTAAATGACATATTTACAGACAAAGCCCCAAGTATACCGGTTTTACCAAGTGTTGTTACACACGAAACGGTATCCAATGCTTTAGGAAACTTAGAAAGCGTACCAGTAGGTATATTTAAAGAAAGTCTAAATATTGCAATTCTAAATACTTTAAAAAATTATACATCAATTGTTAGTAGTAATGATATATCAGAATATAGTAGCTTTATTAAAAATTTATATAAAACATTTACTTATATTAAAAATGAAGAAATATTTGTTTTTGATACCTATGATATAATAGATAATGCTTTAGAAAATACTACCCTTGTAACAAAAAATTATGAAGATGCATTAAACCCTATATTACAAGAGATGTCAGATGAATATCAAATATATACTAATAATAATTATGAACGCAGTAGTTTAAGTAATAAGAGTCATAAAACAATTATTATAATAGGTATTAATGAATTATTATCTCGTATTTCTCAAGACAAAAAAATGGAATTTACAAAAGCTCTATCAATGATAAAGGATTTAGGTACATATCATATAGTATTAATTGACAATTCTGATAAATTAAAACAACAGGCCTTCGAAACATGGTATAAAGCTGCAGTCGATCCTAGTAATGGAGTTTGGTTAGGAAGTGGCGTTCTAGATCAATATGCTCTAAAATTATCTGTTTCTCCACGTGAATTAAGAGAAGAATTAAAACCAGGTTTTGGAGTATACGTAGATAAAGGTAAGCCATATATTATTAAATTACTAGAAGGTGATAAAGATGAACAATAAAATATTAATAAGATTATATATACCATTAATTGAAGAAGAATATGACATATTTATTCCAATTAATAAACGTGTTGGTACTATAAAACAACTTTTAGAAAAATGTATTAGTGAACAAAATGATAATGGTTATGTGCTTGCGGAAGATACCAATCTTTACAGTAAAGAAACTGGTAAAGTATATGATGTTCAACTATTAGTTAAAGATACTGATCTAAAAAATGGTTCCAGAGTAGTTTTATTATAGGAGAAAGTGATATGAATAATCTAGAAATATATACGACAGCGGTTAATAATATATTTGCTTGTCTAGAAAAATTAGATACAGGGCTTAATAACCAGGAAAACTCAAACAATATTAGTAATTTAAACGAATATAAAGAATCAGCTATCAGTTTTGCAAGACTAATACAAGAGGACATGCAACAAAATACTGTAGAAGGAGCGAGTGATAAATGATAGGAAATTTAAGTTATGAAGAAATAGAAAATCTAATAACTATCATGGCAAGCTCTTCAGAAAATATTCGTAGTGTCTTAAATAGCTATCAAGATAATAATAATATTTCATCAAGAACAGAAAAAATGCTTCATTTTTGCTCAGATATTGATAAATATATTGCTAATCTAAAAGATAACATTCTTTTAAATAAAGATGCTGATATTGTTATTGAACGTATCAAACAAAATAATGCATAAAAACTTCAGTTTATATTCTGAAGTTTTTTTATACATATTTTTTAATTTTACAAGTCGGAAAATAATAATTAAGTATTTGTAAATAATTACATCCTGCCTTAGAAAGTTCAGCAGAGCCGTTCAGTGAAAGCCCCAAATTATCGCCATGACCTCTATTGACAAAAGTTATATATTTATCGTCAATTAAAATTGTCATGTCTTTTGAAGGAAGATTTAAATTTTGTCTAAACTCCTCACCATCAAATATGGTATAACCTACTTTAACTTTATTGATACATCCACCCTCAGTTAAATCCAATATTTTTATGCCAAATAAATCATCTTTGTCTAAATTTAATAATTGAGCCACTTTCTCCACAGTATATCTTGTAATATTTAAATACATTGAAGAGGTTAAATCCCACAAACTTGGTACCTTAACAAGATATTCAACATTAGGAAGAACATCGGTATTACCATTATTAGTATTATGTATATAAGGTTTTATAAAAATATTATTATATGTTATAAACATACATTCAGTTTCATTTATAGCTCTAAGCATATTCTTACTAATTTTATCATAATCTTTAAACCATAATAATTTGTAATATGAAATATTTCTAAATTTAGCGAAGTGATCATCTATTTCTATATATCCAATTTTTCCCATTTGTTTATATGCATAAGTTCGGTATAGAATAGCAACACTTTTTAAAACTTCGATATCGAAATCATAGTTTACATTTGTAAGCATTAATCCTAATAAATAATCACTTAATTTCATACTAATAGTTTCATATTCATTTTTAACTCTTACAATAAATTTATTATTTGTGTAAGGTATTTCTTCATCTAATGTTTCAACATTTACTTTTCTATTACTTATGTCCATACTCTTTACTACTATTCCGTTCATTACTAAATAAACTGGACCATTGGAATAATTAATATTGTTTTGATTTATAAATCGCTTAATTCGCTCTTCTATACTAACATTATCTCTATTAACAAATTCGTTTGATTCCTCTTCGCCCATGCTCATATATAAATAAAGTACATCTCTACCACCATGTTTTTTAATTTCATATCTATAAAACATAATATTCACCTAACAGTATTATGTTCAAATATATACTTACTATACTAAAAATAAAAGAATTTTAAAGTATTTTTTCCATCGCAATCTAATCCCGTTAAGTAGCTTTTGTTTAAAAAAATGTCACATAAATTCACTTTTTTAGATTTAAAATACATATCTAGTTTAATAATAATATCTCTTGCTTCAAGTATAGATTTTTTATATAAATCATCAAACGATTCATAACTAAAAATATTTTTATCACATGGATTAAACCAAATTTCATGTCTGGTATTTAAAAAATATTCTTCTCTTTTTGTCTTGTAATGATATGATAAAGCTTCAAATCTAAACACGCTCCTCGGAGTAATTTTATCAATACATTTATATCCAAAACTTTTAATGCCTGTTTTATCAAATCTATATCTTCTAATAAATCCCTTCATTTGTTTAAGAGAATCAAAGTAGATTTTGTGCATATTATCTACATGAAAAACTTCTCTGAAAACATAATCAATACATTTATTAAGTTCATTATTAAATTTAGTATTATCAAAACAAAACTTATCAATTCTAAATTTAAAAGGATCCATGAATAGTTTTTCTTTTATCATATAATTATCAAAATAAGTTTCCATAAAAGCATGCAAGTTGTTATATTTATAACTATTTTTGTCTTTTTTATCAAATAATCCTGTTTTATAAAAAACAAAAGGATGAACATTACTATCAAGTACATAATGGCAAATGAAACCATATAAAAACACCATTACATAAGAATTATCATATAATTTATTTCTTCCAATATACTCTACTAAGGTAATAAAAAATGACCTCGATTTAGACGTATGAAAAGTATGTTGTAATTCTCTTATCTTTTTACCTGGCTTTAAACTCTCTATATTATAAAACATTAAAGAATCAGTAGATTGTGAAAACATTTTATACTGAAATGTATTTTTATCTATTAATCTTTTTATTTTATTAGGTAATGCATTATAAACATCCATTGCAAAAATAGCGTGTGTAGCAGTTGCTGGCATAAAATTCACCTCACTAAAAATATATTGCTAATAAATAAGACATTTTCATATTTATCTTATAAAAAATATGTTATAATTACAATAGGTGAGATTATGATACAGAAACAATTTAAAAACCTTGACGAACAAATAGAAATCTTAAAATATAAGGGATTAATAATTACAAACAAAGCTTATGCCAAAAATGTTTTGTTACGTGAAAATTATTTTTTCCTTAGCGGGTATAGACATTTATTTTTAAAATCAATTACAGAAAAGGTATATAAACCAGGAACTCATTTTGAAGAATTATATAGTCTTTTCTTATTTGATAGAAGATTAAGAAACATTTTGTTCAAAAACTTATTAATTATTGAAAATAATCTAAAATCAATATCATCATATCAGTTATCCAAAAGGTATGGTTATAAGGAAAAAGACTATTTGAAAGAATCAAATTTCAATACTAGTCCAGAAAAAAAGCGACAAGTAAATGATTTAATTAAAAAAATGAAGCGTCAAATAAGAAGCAATAGTAGAGAAAACACAGCAACAATCCATTATGTGAATAATTATGGTTATATACCACTTTGGATTTTAGTTAAGGTTTTATCGTTTGGTATAGTAAGTGAGATGTATTCAGTTCTAAAGGACGAAGATCAGCAGGCCATAGCAGATGTCTATGGTGTTGATAAAAATGATTTAGTAACATATCTGCCAATTCTTTCCAATTATCGTAATTTATGTGCACATGAGGATATTCTATATGAAAATAGAACTCATAAACAAATAGATGATACAATTTATCATAAGATGTTAAACATAGAAAAAGTAGATGGTGAATATAAGTATGGTAAAGATGACTTATTCGCTTTAATTATCATAATGAAAGAATTACTTCAACCAGAAGAGTTCAAAAGTATGATGCTTGAACTAGATAATGCCATTACCACTTTAGATTATAATTTAAATGTTATAAAAATTGGTGAAGTATTAAATAGAATGGGCTTTCCTAAAAACTGGAAAGAATTAATGACCATTGAAAGGGGAAATAAAATAAATGGATAAAAGCAAAAAAAATTCTAATATAAAGACAGTTTTATTCGTGATATTAGGAGCAGTTTTAGGTGTCATAATATCATTTGTCTTAATCAAATATACAAAATTAAGTGAAATGTTAGAGTTAACTAAAACAATAACAAAAAATGGAAAAACAATTGTTGAAAAAACAAGTATAAGTGATTCTGTTGAAAAAGCAAAAGATGCAGTAGTAATGATTAGTAGTTACAAAGGAGACACTGAAGCATCAACAGGAACAGGTTTTGTTTATAAAACTGATAATAAATATGGTTATATTATGACAAATCAACATGTAATCGAAAATAGTGATAAAGTCATTTTAGTAATGAGTGATGACAGGGAAGTAGAAGGTAAAATTTTAGGTGGAGATGAGTATTTAGACTTAGCAATTATCAGAATAAATAAATCGGATGTAAAAGGTGTCGCTATAATTGGTGATTCTTCAACATCTAATGTAGGAGATACCGTATTTACTATTGGGTCACCAATGGGTTATGAATACAGAGGTACTGCAACAAGTGGAATTCTATCTGGTAAAAATAGAATGGTTTCAGTAAGCGTCAGCAATTCCAATACAGAAGATTATGTAATGAAAGTTTTACAAACAGATGCCGCTATAAACCCAGGTAACAGTGGAGGACCACTTCTTAATATTAATGGTGAAGTTATTGGAATAAATTCTATGAAATTAGTACAAGAGGAAATAGAGGGTATGGGCTTTGCTATTCCTATAGAATATGCAATGAGTCACGTTGATTCACTTGAAAAAGGAGATAGTATTAAATGGCCAGTACTAGGAATAAGTATGATTAATGCCAAAGATACAGGAACCCTATATAGAAATAACCTATCTGTTCCAAGCACTATTACAAGTGGTGTTGTAGTAGCCAATATTGCAGCTAATTCAGGTGCTAGTAAGTCAGAATTAAAAAAAGGAGACATCATCATCGCAATAAATGGTGAAAAAGTTCAAAATACAGCCTATTTAAGATATGAATTATATAAATATAAACCAGGAGAAAGTATTGAGGTTACATATTATAGAAATGGTAAAGATTATAAAACAAAGGTAACATTATCATCATCATCAGATCAATAATATACACATAATCATTCCAAAAGCATATAATTTTAATAAACAATATCTATGAAGTATTAAATTCATAGATATTTTTATATGGTGATAAATTTGAAAAAAACTATATCTAATAAAAAAAATATATATCAAGTAACAATAGTAAGTATCGCTGTTAATATATTTTTAGCGGTATTAAAGGTTGTTAGCGGTCTAATAACTAAGTCCAATGTTATGATATCAGATGGAGTTCATTCTCTATCTGATGTCTTTGCTACCTTAGTAGTAATAATAGGTATAAAGATATCTCGTAAAAAACCCGATAAGAAACATCAATATGGTCACGAAAGATATGAATGTATTACGTCTATATTACTATCTGTAATAATATTTTTAACAGGTTTATTTATAGGCTATAATGGAATTATAACTATCATTAAGAAAAACTATATTACCATGACTATACCAGGCTTTGAACTTATTTTTATATCTCTCATTTGTATCATAACAAAGGAATTAACATTCAAATATATCAAAAATATCGCTCAAAAAAACAATTCATCAGCTCTAATGGCCGATGCCTGGCATCATAGGGCAGATGAGTTATCCAGTATTGGAGTATTTATAGGAATATTTGGATCAATTATAGGGATAAAAATATTAGAACCTATCTCTTGTATCGCAATAGCTCTTTTGATTATGAAGTCAGCTGTTGATATTTGGCATGATTCTGTTGATAAAATGGTTGATTGTTCAGTATCAGAGGAAGTTGAAAAAAATATTAGAAATATAATAAATAATCAAAAAGATGTACATAAAATTGACGATTTAAAAACAAGACTTTTTGGTTCTAAAATATATATTGATCTAGAAATTTCGGTTGATAGCAATATAAGCCTAAAAAAAGCCCACCAAATAGCACATAATGTTCATGATGAAGTAGAAGCCAAAATTAAGGAATGTAAACACTGTATGATACATGTTAATCCAGATATAGAAAAAAGTAGTAATTAAAAATATTATATGCTATACTAAGATGGAAAAGAAAATTAAATGAGGGAGAAAAAATGAAGAAATTAAAAGAATACATAATGCGATTTATACAAGGATTTTGTATGGCTATGGCAGATAGTGTTCCAGGAGTATCAGGAGGAACAATAGCCTTTCTATTGGAATTTTATGATGATTTTATAAATTCATTAGATGACTTATTTAAAGGTAATTTACAACAAAAAAAGAAGGCCTTGTCTTTCTTAGTAAAATTAGGTATAGGTTGGGTAGTAGGATTTTTACTATGTGCAACAATACTAGTAAGCTTATTTGATAAAAAGATTTATAGTATGAGTTCATTATTCTTAGGATTTATTATATTTGCAATTCCAATTGTTGTAGCAGAAGAAAAGAAAGTCTTAAAGGGAAAATATAAAAATATATTATTTTTAATACTAGGAATAGCTTTAGTAGTTGTAATTTCATCACTTAATTCTGGTACTAATCTTATAAAAGTTGGCAACATTACTCATCTTACCATTCCACTTGCTATATACATTTTTCTAACAGGCATGATTGCTATATCAGCAATGATTTTACCTGGTATATCAGGTTCAACTCTACTATTAATATTTGGTCTTTATATTCCAATTATGACAGGTATTAAAGAAACAATTCATCTTAATTTTTCTTATCTTCCAGCTCTAATCATCTTCGGGTTAGGTGTAATCTGTGGAATAATTTTCTTTGTAGGACTAATTAAGAAAAGTCTAAACAAACATCGTAGTGAGACCGTATATGCTATATTAGGAATGATGCTAGGATCACTATACGCAATTGTCATGGGACCAACAACACTAGATAAACCATTGCCATGTTTAAGTATTCATACATTTAGTATAATATCATTCATTATAGGTGCAATTGTTATATTTGGACTTCAAGGACTAAAAAAATTAATGGAAAGTAAGTAGGTAAAAATATGGATTTAAATAATGAAACAATTTTAACAAAATATAAACCATTATCACCTTGGGCATACTTTGGATATAATATATTATTTAGTATACCAGTTATTGGTTTTATACTCCTTATAGTATTTTCATTTAGTAATGATAATATTAATAGAAGAAACTATGCTAGATCCTTTTTTGTAATATATGCACTTGTTATAATAGTAATTCTTATTTTAGTATCATTAGGAGTACAAGTAGGACTATATAATTTGTTAAAATAGTGCAAAAGGCTTAGAATAAGTCTTTTTTTGTTTCATACTTTCATTTTTCCTATGAAAACATGCAGAATATAAATTGTATTTACTTGTTAAAGTACTAAATTAATAATTTTATTTAACATCTCTTTGAGATTCTGTAGTATAATACTCGTATAAAAAGTTATACACAATCTACTAGTATTGTCAGTTTGACAAAAACAACCTTTTGTGGTAAAATATGCCACAAAAAAGGAAACATGGAATTATAGAACAATACTAAGAGGATACTAGGGGGATTTGTTATGATTAAAGAAGAATTATTAGAAGCGAAACAAAATTTATTAAAACTTAAAACATTAAAATTAAGCGGTTATCCAACAATAGATAAACCGTGGACTGTTAACTATAATCAAAAGGAGTTAGGAAAAAAGATACCTAAAAGGACAGTTTTTCAGGAAGTTTATAATAACAATTTTTCTTTTCCCAAAGATTTAGCATTGGAATTTTTTGGAACAAAAATAAATTATTCAACATTTTTTAAAAATATTGAAGCTACAGCCAAAGCATTTCAAGAGTATGGAATTAAAAAAGGAGACTTTGCCACAATCTGTGCAGCAGGTATTCCAGAAACCGTTTATTCATTCTATGCCTTATCAAAATTAGGAGCAGTTGCTAATATGATTGCTCCACATTTTGAAAAAAAAGATTTAATAGCAAGAATTAGTGATTGCGAAAGTGATATATTGATAATAATGGATAAATTTTATCCAGAATTAAAGGACGCGATAAAAAATTCAAGAATCAAAAATATAATTATTCTTCCAACATTAAATTCTTCAATATTAAGATTTGCCTCTAAAAAATATAAAATAGATAGCTACAGCAATGAATTATATTGGAATCAATTTATCAAAGATGGAAAGAATAGAGCCGAAATTCAAACTATTCCATATGAAAAAGATTTACCACTAACTATGGTATATTCAAGCGGAACAACCGGTGCATCTAAAGGTATATTATTATCAAATGATAGTTTTCAAAATTCGATTCAATCATATCCAGCATCTGGTGTTGACATTTCAAGAGGACAAAAGTTTTATCAAATTATACCTCCTTGGTATTCAACTGGATTAAGTACATCAATTCATTTACCATTATCTTATGGCACATCTGTATTTATGGATCCAAGATTTGAAAGAGATGTATTTGTAAAAAATATTGTTAAGGCAAAACCAAACTATTGTGTTGCCCCAACAAGTATGTATGAAGGATTTTTAGATGAAAAACTGGTTAAAAATAAGGATTTATCATTTTTTAATTATCCATTTGAAGGTGGAGAACCACTAAGTGATGAAGTTGCCACTAAAATAGAGACAGTATTTAAACAACATGGAAATAATTCACCATTAAGGGTTGCTTATGGACAATGTGAATGTGGAGCTGCAATAACAACGCAAACTCAAATGGCTGAAAGTACAAGAGGATCTGTTGGAATTCCCCTACCTGGAATTACAATCGGAGTTTTTGATGACGATTTCAATGAACTACCTTATTATGAAAGAGGACAAATCTTGGCAAATACTCCATGTAGTATGTTAGGATATTATAAAAACGACAAGGCAACAGAAGAGTATTTTCATATAGATAAAAATGGTAGAAAGTGGAATTGTACAGGAGACATTGGATATATTGATGAAAAGGGTAATCTGTTTGTTGAAGGTAGAGCATCCGATTATTCAATAATAAATGGAGAAAAAATATATAATTTTGATATAGAAAACATTATAATGGAATTAGATGGAATTAAAATGTGCGATGTATTAGAATTTGATGATGATGACAAAAAAGAATTAGCAGTACATATAATATTTACTGACGAAATTCAAAAAAATATGAAAACAAATAAAAATTATTTGGAAGAAAAATTGCATAGTCTTCAACAATATATTTATGAAAAAACTAATAATGAAAATATGGTACCATGTAGATTTAAAATTAGGGAATCATTCCCATATGCTAAGTCTGGTAAAAGAGATGTTGCAAAAATCAAACAAGAAAAGGATGGATTTATTGTAATTAATAAAACTATTGAAGAAAATAAGCAAAAAAAGTTATCTCGTTAATGAGATAATTTTTTTGTATAAAATAATCGAAAAACTACTAAAATAGTGAATTTATATGATAATATATTAATATAGGAGAGTGAGTTTATGGTTATCTCGAATCTTACATGGTTAATAATTTTTAGTTTTATGTATGTTATTGCTTTGTCATTCCTATATTTTTCAAAAACAAGATTAGACAATGGTGAAAATAAAATATATAAATATATTCTTATTACAAATTTAGTCGGACTGGTATTACAATTTCTATGTGATTATGTATCATACAAATATGATGTAATATCACCTGTTATAAGTGACTTTATATTACGAATCTATTTAGTGTACTTTATCATTTTTATATCGTTATTAATTTTTTATTTAATTGAAATTTCATTTAAACACAAAAAGATTGCTAATATAATAACTTTGATAGTTGATATATTAATATCTATTGTGGTATTTTTACTTCCATATAATTTACACAGAGATGTTGAACAAAAAATTTATTATACATATGGACCAGCTGTTCAAATAATTTTCTATTTATCTGGTATATTAAGTTTAGTCATATTTGTAATTTTAATTTCAAAAAGAAAAAGTGTTGGTTTAAATAAAAAGGTTCTACCAATTTGGATATATTTATTACTTGGATTAGGCGTTATGGTTATTCAAATGAAATATCCTGAGTTGGTAATAACAACAGCTATGGAAAGCCTAATTTGTTGCCTAATGTATTTTACAATAGAAAATCCTGATCTAAAAATGATTGCTAAATTAGAATTAGCAAAAGATCAAGCAGAGAAAGCCAATCGTGCTAAGAGTGATTTCTTATCTAGCATGTCTCATGAAATTAGAACACCATTAAATGCTATTGTTGGTTTATCAGAAGATATTTCAAGTTATGAAGATCAAGTGCCAAAGGAAGTCCTTGAGGATACCAAGGATATTAAAAATGCTTCTGATACATTATTAGAAATAGTAGGCAATATTTTAGATATAAATAAAATAGAAAGTGAACATATGGACATCATAGAAAAAGAATATAATTTTAAAAACGAGATATCTAAAATGGCTAAGATAACTTCTACAAGAATAGAAGATAAGCCGATTGAATTTGAATTAAAGATGGCCGAAGATATTCCAGATATATTAATTGGTGATAAAACACATATAAAAGAAATAATTAATAATCTTCTTACTAATGCAATTAAATATACAGAAAAAGGAAAAATAACTTTAAATGTAAAATGTATTAATAAGGGAGATATTAGTAAACTAATTATTAGTGTTCAAGATACCGGTCGAGGAATAAAGAAAGAAAATATAGAAAAGCTATTTACTAAGTTTCAAAGATTAGAAGAAGATATGAATACTACAATTGAAGGAACAGGTCTTGGTTTAGCAATAACTAAATCTCTTGTTAATTTAATGAATGGAACGATAAATGTTCAATCGCAGTTTGGAATAGGATCATTATTTATAGTAAACATTCCACAGAAAATAGGAAAATTAGTTGATGAAACAATAGATAAAACAATAGATTATAATTATATAAGAAAACCAGTTGAAATAATTGATAACTTGGATGAATTAGAAGAACACACTAATAATTTAGAAACTTTAACAGAGAGTAACAGTACTAAAAAAAGAATATTAATAGTAGATGATAATAAATTAAATATTAAAGTTGCTACTAGACTTTTGTCCGACTTACCATATGAGATAGATGAATGTTACAATGGTAAAGAGTGTTTAGAAAAACTAAAATCAAATAGTTATGACTTGATATTAATGGATATAATGATGCCCGAAATGGATGGAGAGGCAACTATCAAGGAGCTAAGAAATAGTAGTGATTTCAAAACTCCTGTTATTGCTCTTACAGCCGATGCAGTGGCAGGAGCAAATGAAAAATACATGAGTGAAGGTTTTATTGATTATCTTGCAAAACCATTTAAAAAGGAAGATTTGGAAAATAAAATTGTTAAGGGTTTGAAGAAAGAAAATATGAAGGAATCAAAAATAGATTGGGATAGTATGCCTACTGTTGTGATAGGTGGAGATATAAACAACATCAAAAATAATAAGCAGTAGAGTATATTATTCCCAGAATATACAAAAAACATTTTTTTAGAAAACTTATCTACGCTACGAAAAGAGTTAGAATAAGTTTTTTTTGTTTCCTAATCTGTACGTTTTACATATCATATACTAGAGGTGAAAACATGGATTTTAGAAAGAAAATAGGTGTAGTCGTAGATGCTGGTCATGGAGGAGATGATCCAGGAGCAATAAGCGGTTCATTAAAAGAAAAAGATTTAACATTAAGAGCGGCACAATACATGTATAAGAGACTACAAGAGTTAGGCGTGCCAACATCTATAGTTAGAGATACAGATGAAACGCTAACAAGAAATGAAAGAATCAAAAGAATGACAGATCCATTTGGAAATGGTACCGATGTCATAATAATTTCTAATCACATAAATGCAGGAGGTGCTGATGGTCAAAGTGTAACAAATATTAAGTATAACAATTAAAGCCAAATAAATTTAGAAAGAAATGGAGAAATGTTATGAATATTAGTTACACAAAAGTTGGTGATTATTTATTGCCAGATTTGAAATTAGAAGATAAAGAAAGATTTAACATAGGAAAGTATGGATTACTTAAATTAGAGTATTTAAAGAAGAATAAAAGAGTGGTATATATTGAACTGCTTATGAAAGATAAGTTGAATGAGTATTTGCATGATATTGATATCAATCTTATGGATAAAGAACAAAAATTAATTAAAGAACTTGCTGAAAAAGAAAACGTTACTGAAGAATTAAAAAGTAGTAATCAAATGTTATGGATAGGTAAAATGAATAATATAAAAAATAGAGTAGAAGAAATTATCTTAAAGGAGTATATCTATGTGTGATATAACTGATAAAGAATTTGAAGAAATATATTTGCCTTTCTATAATAATGTTAATGATTATTTAAATGATTATGTTATACCTGATTTAGTAGCGTTCTATTTAGCAAATGGATATAGAAGACATTGTTTATCAGATTGTCCTTTAAGGAATCATATTAATTCTGCAATAGATGTATTTAACTGTAGGTATGATATGAATAAACTTATACCTAAGGTAAAAGAAATATTAAAAATCAAATATAATTTAGTAGTAAAAAATAGTAATCCATTAAGATTAAAAAGATTTTATTAAAGAAATTAACACTATCAGAAATGGTAGTGTTTTTAGTTTGTAGGAGTATGTTTATTGTCTAGCCAGCACTGAATTTGTACTCCCGTACGAAATTCGTATGTGGGAAAAGTCCCAAACCCTTGATTAAATTCACAAAAAGTGATATCATTATATCAAGATATAATGATATCTTAAATAAAGAGGGATAATATGGATAAAAAGAAAGAAGAAAGAGTTCCAATACCTTTAAGATTACCAGCTGAACTTTATCAAAACGTAAGTGATATTGTTCATTTAAAAAAAGGTAAAAATAGAGGATATAGTATTAATAAGTTTGTTATTGAAGCTATAGTGGAAAAAATAAAGAAAGAGAGTAAGTAGTATGAGTAAAATAACATTAGAAATGAAAAGCGATAGAATAAATTCAATAATATCTGATTATTGCACTCAAGATGATTTGAAAGATATTGAAAAAGATAGTCAAGAAGAAATGGTTGATATAAGAGTTTTTAATTTAATGGAAACTATGTATCCTGATAATATAATAGTTGCACAAAACAAAAAGAATGAACCTGTGTATAAGCTTTTAAAATCAAAACAACATGATGGTAAACGTGGAAGAAGTGATATTACATTATTTAATTATTTTGAAAATAATTCGATTGATATAATGATTGAAAATAAATTTGACAAAACAAAGGGTAATCCAATTAATGAAGCAATAGAGTATTGTAATAATATAAATGAATCTGGGATTTATACATGCAGAGTTGCAGTTGGTTTTAATTTATATGATAATTCGCAATTAATTACAAAAGTTTTGGATGAGAATGGAAATTGGTCAGATTTAAAAATAAATGGTAAAGTTATTAATGGTTTTATTGGTCAAGAAATTCTACAACTTATTTATTCTCATGCAGGTGTTACAGAATTTGACTTTAAAGTAAAAATAGAAGAAAAATATACTCGTGGTGAATTTAAAAAAATATTAGATAGTGATTTACCTATTATATTTAGAAAAATGTCTGATATTGCTAGTGATGATGCTTTGAAAATAAGTTTTACGATTGCATTTATATCATTAAAGGTAATATTAGAAAAACAAGAAGACTTAAAAAATAATATTGTTGATGAGATAGGAAGAAGAGTTGTATGGAGAAATAGTAACGAAAAAATCGATTTAAATTCAATAAATGCATTAAGAAATGTTAATGACATTAAATTAGCAGTTAAAGCCATTGTTGGTGATACCGCTAGTCGCGAGCTTAGGGACAAATACAAAGATATTTTTGATTTAGATAAATATACATTTAATGAATTAATAGATAAAATATTAAAAACTGAAGCCAAAAATAAAGTTTCTACAGATAAATCTTCAATAATGAAAATGAAACTTGTTTTAGATAAAATTAAAAGACAAACAAACTATCACTATGAATTTGACTTATTTGGAGAAGTATACGAATCATTAGCAAATAATAAAACAAAATCTGATTTAGGACAATATTTCACAAAAAGACATATTATTAGACCCCTTGTAAATATGATGTTAAGACCGAATGATTTGGAGGGTATTATAAATAAATATAAAAAAATATGTGATCCATTTTGTGGAACGGGCGGTATGCTAACTGAAAGCTTTAAGCATATTAGAACATATTGCAATGAAAAATATCCTAGTTTAGATACATCTGAAATAGCAAAAAAGGTAATATATGGTTATGATGTAATAGAGTCAAATGTTGGTAAAACAAAAATTAATATGACACTAGCTGAAGATGGGTATTCTGTAATTGAACAAAGAGATTCACTTACAACATTAAATCAAGAAGAGTGTTTTGATTATATTATAACAAATGTTCCGTATGGCGCTGGAGAAAGCGATGGTATTGTTCATAATATTTCTGATGTAAAAGTTATAAAGGAAAATGATGATAAAGCTAAAATAATTAATAGAATTAGAACTTTTGAAAGAGATAATAATACACAAAAATTGGAATATAACTCTTTAATTAAAGTTGTTCAATTACTTAAAGAAGGTGGGAAAGCAATAGTTATTGTCCCAGATGGGCTATTAGAAAATCCGAGCTTTTCTAAAATGAGAGAATGGCTATTAGTAAAATGTAAAATTGATATGATAATAAGCATTCCAAAATATGCTTTTGCACCATATACAAAAGAGAAAACATATGCATTATTTTTACAAAAGAGAATATCTTACGATGAAGAACAAGTTGAGTGTTTGTTAGATATTCCTAAAGATGAGAGAATATATGCATATATTTTAGATAATGATGGGTATGCCAACTCTGATAAGCAGTACGAAACATCATTAAGAGATGATAAAGGTGTTCCAAAACACAATGAAGTTACTGAATACTTTGATAATAATGGAGATTTTCATATATCAATACTTGAACAAATTTGTAAATCTAGACAAGAAGATACAGAAGAACATTTTAATGAATGGGGAGAAAAGATTAATGGGAAAAAATATGGATATATTGATGTTCAAACTATTTTAAAAGATTACTATTATAGGACTGAAGAAGAAATAGAATCAAATAAAGAGTATAGATTAAATCTTCTTCCTGAAAAATATCTAAGGCCAAAAGAGTTTGAAAACTTAACATTAGAAAAACTTATTAAAAAAAGAGAAGAATTATCTGAGGATATAAAAGACTTAATTAATGAGGTGTAATGATGTTGAGAGATAAAATAAAAAAGTATATTAAAATAAGTGGTGGAAACAATGGTCTTACAGAAGAATTTATTTATAATAATCAGGAGTTTGATAAGAAAAATGCAATAAAAGTTTATTCGGGCGCTACACAAAAAAATAATATGATGAAAAGCATTAATCCTAATGTTGAAATTAATGGAAAAAAAATAAAAGTTTTTACAAATGAAGGAATTTTGATTGCTCGAAAGGGAAAAGCAGGTGCATTAACTTATATTAACGATGCACAATACACTCTTAATGATGATGCTTATATTATGCAAGTAAAAGATGAGTATAAAAACAATATTAGTATTAAATATTTAATGTTTGCTCTAAAAAAAGAAATTGATTCTTGCATAACATCAAATAATGGTGGTAATAGAACATTTAATAAAACTCTTTTTGAAGAAACAGTTGTTGAATTCCCAGATATTTCTATACAAAATAAAAAAGTTGAAGAATATGAAAAATTATTAAATATAAAACGAAAAACAGAAAACATCATAGATAATATTACTTCTATTCTTAATACAATACCAAGTTGCTCTATTGGTGAAATGCACAAAATATCTGAGGTCTTTACTCTTGTTAGTGAAAATAGAAAAATGACAGAAGAATATATTTATAATCATCAAGGAAAGTATCCAGTTTATTCCGCACAAATAGATGGTGCATATGGATTTATTGATACATATGATTATGATGGGGAAATATTATCTGTAGTTTCATATGGTGACTCTGGTAAAACTACATTAAGAAAAGGTAAATTAACTATTGGAAGGAATGCATGTGGTTTACTACCAAAAAAAGAATATAAAGATAAGGTGTTACTTCAATTTGCAAAATATGCTTTACAAGATGTATTCATAAACAATGCTAAAGGTTCTGATTTAAAGTCGCTTTCACAAGGAACGATTAATTCTACGGAATTCTTTTTACCAAATATTGAGGAACAGAAAATCATTGCCAATGAATATGGAAAATTAGAAAATTTATTAAAAGCACTTCAAAAAATCAATAATAAAATATATGAATTAATAGATTGAACGATTAACAATAACAATTGTTCTGAAATTTGTATTATATATTAATAATTAGCTTGCAAAAAATATAATATGAATAAAAACATGGACAGTAAATAATTTTTGTTTTGGGAGTACAGAAATGTACTCCTTTTGCATGTTTTGTACAATTTCTTTTTATTTTAATTTGTTATAAGATGAAAGCACCTAGGGAAAATATATTTTAAAAGTGCACTTTTATTATCTCAAGATATATCTTGTATATTGATTATTATGGATAAAGAAGAATTCATAAATGTATTTATTTTAAAATCCGTATTAAGAGATAATAGGTTAACATTTTTAGAAAGATTATTATTAATTCATATAATAAGTCTTTGTAAGAAAAATGGTTATTGTTGGGCTACTAATAGATATTTTTGTGATATTTATAATGTAACACAGGTAACTATATCAAAAAGTATAAGTAATTTAGCCACCTTTGGTTATATTAAGACTGAATACGATAATAAAGGTACAAATAATTCTAAGCGTATAATTAAATTATCAGAGGTCTTAAATTTAAAATTAAAGAGTATTAAAGATAATTTTAATACAGGCTATAAACAAAACTTTAAACAATATAATAATAAATTAAATAAAAAAGAAGATAGTATTTATTATAAAGATGAAGATGGTAATGAATACTGGCATGGTAAGTTAATACCTAAAAATGAAACAACTATTGAAGAACAGGAAGAATTAAAAAAATTATTAAGTGATATATACGAGGAGGAATAAGAAATAAAATGAAAAAGACACTCATAAAATTTTATGAGGTGGCTTATGTTTAAAATTACGGAAACTTTTAAAAAGGATGATAATGCTCTTAATTTGGTAGATTTGTTAAATAAATATATAAAAAGTGTACTAATTAAAAATTAGCACATTGGTACTTATGAAAATAAAGTATTATACTTTAAATGGCTTTGATTGTTATACAAAAAAGAAAGGAGTAGTAAATGTATAACGGATTAATGCAAATGCCAAATAATATTTATAGAGCGGTCATATATATAAGATTATCTGAAGCAGATGAAGGAAAATCTTATGAATCAGAAAGTGAAAGTATTACTAATCAAAGAAATTTATTAATGAACTTTGTAAAAGAAAAAGGTTTTATATTTGTTGGAGAATATGTTGATGATGGATATTCCGGTACTAATTTTGAAAGACCTGGATTTACTAAAATGATTGAAGATATTAAAAATAAAATGGTAAATTTAGTTATAGTAAAAGATTTATCAAGATTAGGTAGAGATCATGTTATGACTGGATATTATATTGAAAGGTTTTTTCCAGAAAATAATATAAGATTTATATCATTACAGGAAAATTATGATAGTGCAATTAATCAAGCAAGTAATGATTCATCAACATTTATAATTGCTTGTAATGATTATTATAGTAGACAAAATTCTATTAAAATTAGAAGTGTTTTAAATGATAAAAGAAAGAAAGGTAAGTTTATTGGAAGTAATCCAAGTTATGGTTATATGAAAGATCCAGAAGAAAAAGGTCATTTAATACCAGATCCTGAATATGCACCAGTGGTTAAAAAAATATTTGAAATGGCTGCTAATGGTGTAGGATTATCTGATATAACTTCATATTTAAATGATAATAAAATTAAAACACCAAGTAGTTTAAAACGAAAAAATCCTAATTCTAAAATGAGATACAATGAACAATGGACAATATCATCGGTTAAGAAAATACTAAAAAATAGAATGTATACAGGAGATATGGTTCAAAGTGTGCAAACTAAGGTAAATTATAAATCAAAAAAGAAAAAAACTCTTCCAAAGAGTAATTGGGATATAGTTCCTAATACACATGAACCTTTAATAGATAAATTAACTTTTGAAAGAATCCAAGGTAATGTTAAAAGAACTAATAAAAGTATCAGCAAAAGAGACAAAAGATTATTTGAAAATTTACTATTTTGCAAAGAATGTGGAAATGCTTTAACTATTACTTATAGAAAAAATAGAGATTATTGGACTATCAATTGTAATAAATATGCAAGAGATCCAAGAAGAAGATTATGTGAACCACATTTTATGCCATATGATAAATTAGAAGAAGCTTTACTTGAAGTAGTAAGAACAACCTGTAAAGATTATATTAATAAAATTGATTCTAAAGTCTTATCAAAGGAAATAACAGATAAAAATAGTAGTAAGGATGATAATAAGGAAAAGATAAGATATTTAGAAAATAAGATAAAAGAATATATCTCAAAAATAGATATGTTATATGAAGATAAGTTTAGAGGTAATATTTCAGAAGCTACTTATAAAAGGTTATCACAGGAAACAGAAAGACTTTTAAATAAAGCTGAGTTAGATTTAGAAAAATATAAAACTACTAAAAATGAAGGTATTAAAACAAAAGAATTAGAAGAATATGAAAAAAGAATAAGAGAATTAATTGATATAAAGAAACCTACTAGAGAACTTTTACAAACATTAATTGATAAAATTGAAATTGATAAAGATAAAAATATTGAAATTTTCTATAGATTCATGATTTAAAAAATTCTGTGCATTATGCACAGAATAGTACATAAAATTAAAACTCGTATATATCACAATTATTACTTCGGCCAAAATTGGTCCGAAGTCTAAAGATAAATAACTTTGTCCCAAATTGAGATAAGGTTAACATACGACCATGTTGGTCGGAAGTTATAACTTTGTCGCATATTGCTACAGGGTTAAAAAAATGACAAATTAACATGTAATATAATTTTTTGTAAGTCAAATTATAACTTATGTTCAACTTGGGCACAAGTTAAAACTTCTACCCAAGATGGGTAGAAGTTGAATATTATATAGTTATACTTATTGCTTTTTTGATAGCTGATTTTTATACTTATCAAAGTTTAAATATATATAAGATAAGTCATCACTCAAGTTTGAACGAATGGTTTTCTTTGAAGTGAATGATTTATTAATTATTATTTTAAAGATGATTATAGGTATTAAAAATCCAACTATAATTCCTAACGCAGAACCAAGTATAAGTGATATTTTGGTTGTATCTATTGCCTGTGTTTCAGTGTTATATGCAATTTCAATAAAGGATGATAATGTTAATGAAATAGAAACAATCCATCCTAGATAATCTGATTCTACTTTAATTGGTTTTTCACTATTATAATAATCAATAGCTAATTTCAAATCATTTTTAGTTTTGAAGTTATATTGTTTCAATAATATTATGATATTATTAAAATTTTGTTTTTCGACTTCGCTACTATAAATTTTTAATTTTTCTATAATATTAATTTTCTTTTTTATATTAACATTTTTCATAGTTTTAATATAATTTATTATAAAATATCCTATAACGAAAATAAAAAGTAAGATATAAATAAAATAGGGCTTAATATTATCAGAAATTTGTAATAACGAAGAACTTAAAATTAATAAAATTGATGTAATCCAATAAAATTTATTGAATTTAGTTTCTCTTAAATTCTTTTTGTAATTCTTTTCTATAGTTTTAAACATACTAGAACCTCCTAAATGTCTTCTATTATAACATGAATTGCTAAATATATAATCATCAAAAATGACATAAATGTTAAAAACAATTCTATTGACTTGACAAAATTACTGATTATGGTATAATTTCAGTAGAAAAGTCAAAAAGAGGTATAATATGGAAAAGTTAACTATAAAAGAGTTTCAAGATAAAAGTAATATTGAAATTATTGAAGAACTTATGAAAAAAAATAATGGATATATTACTTCGAAAGAACTTGATATGTTTGATATACATAGAATGTATCTTTCTATTATGCAAGAAAAAGGAATTATAGAAAAAGTAGCATCTGGTATTTATATTGATACTAATAAAATAGAAGATAATTATTATGTTTTTGGTTTAAGTATGCCTAATGTAATTTATTCTCATATGACAGCTTTATATTTTCATGGTTTATCTATAAAAGCTCCAACTAATGTGTATGATATAACAGTAAAAAGAAGTTATAATAGTATTCATTTAAGAAAGCATAATGTATTTTATGTTGGTAATGATGTTTATGGACTTGGTATAACTGAAATAGAAACACCTATGGGGAATAAAGTGAAAGTATATGATGTTGAAAGATGTATATGTGATATTATTAGATCTAAAAGCAGAATGGATTTAGAACTTATTAAACATAGTGTTAAAGAATATATAAAAAGAAAGGATAAAGATCTTGTTAAACTATCTTTGTATGCAGAAAAATTAGGTATAAAAGATGTTGTAATGGATTATGTAGGTATGATGTATGAATAGCGAAAAAACAAAAGCAAAAGATTTATCTGATAAAAAGATATTAGTAAATAAAATACAATGCAAAAAATGTAAAGATATTATTGAGTCTAAATATGTTCATGATTTTAAATGGTGTGTTTGTAGGAATATAGCAGTTGATGGTGGTTTAGAATATCTTAGAAGAGTAGGAAATATTGAAGATATAATAGAATTATCTGAATTTGAAGTGAAGTAGGAGGTTATAAATGAATCAGGATAAAATGCATTTAATTAATAAAATTTTTAATAATGAAACGATAAGAACTGTATGGGATAAAGAAGATGAAAAATATTATATTAGTGTTGTTGATATAGTAGGTGTTTTATCAGAAAGTGAAAATCCTAGAAATTATTGGAAAGTATTAAAACACAGATTAAAAAAAGAAGGAAATGAGTCGGTTACAAATTGTAACCAACTGAAATTAAAGTCTTCAGATGATAAATATTATAATACTGATGTTGTTGATATTGAAGGAATGTTTAGAATAATTGAGTCTATTCCTAGTAAAAATGCTGAACCGATAAAAGGCTGGTTGGCTAAATTAGGAAGTGAAAGAATAGATGAAGTATTTGACCCATCACTTGCTGCTCAAAGAGCTATAGATATATATCGAGCTAAAGGTTATGATGAAAAATGGATTGCTAAAAGATTAAAAGGAATTCAAGATAGAAAAGAATTAACTGATATTTGGCAAGAGAATGGTATAACTGAAGGGAAAGAATATGCTATATTAACTAACGAAATCTATAAAGAATGGTCTGGCATGACAGCTAAAGAATATAAACAATATAAAGGTCTTCGTAAAGAGTCTTTAAGAGATAATATGGATAATATTGAAATAATATTAACTGATTTATCAGAAGAAACTACAAAAAGACTTTCTGAAAAACATAGACCACAAGGTTTAGAACAAAATAAAGAAGTTGCTAGAATGGGTGGACATGCAGCAAAAGTAGCGAGAGAAGATATAGAACGAAATTTAGGAGAATCTGTTGTTACTAAACAAAATAGATTAAATTATGAATATAAGGAAAAAGAACAATTAGAAACATCAAAATAAAGTAGGAGAAAATTATGAATAATAAGAAAAAAATATTTAATTCTAAACGTGATATATTATACTTCATTCTAGGAATGGCATTGCTAATATTTGCTGTTTATGTTTCTATAAAAACAAGTCAATTGTTAATAAAGGCTATTAAATATGTATTTGATAAATACCCAACTATTTCGGTAGCATTGATTACAGGATTATTAGCGTTTGTTTCAGTACCAGTGGGAAAATATTTTGAAAATAGATATAATATTAAAAATCAAATTAGAGAAGAAAGACAAAAGGTATATATTGAATTTTTAGATTGGTTAATAAAAAATGTTCTTTATGCTGAAATTACAGATAATAAAAATATAACAAAAGAATTGAGAGAACAGCAAAAATATATGACAATTTATGCATCTGACAACGTATTGAAAGCTTGGTCTGACTTTAAAATATCTGCTATGAATAGCGAGGCAAATAAAAAAGGTCTAACTAAGGAAGAATCCACAAAATATTATTTGACAAATGAAGCACCTAAGATTGAAATTTTAATTCTAGCAATTAGAAAAGAATTAGGATATAAGAATAAAAATATAAAACAATATGATATTTTAAAATTATATATAAATGATATAAATAAATATTTATAATAAAAACTACACAATGACCATCGGCAGGTGGCGAAGGTGCGGAAGTAGTCTATGCCCTTAGAAACTCAGATACATTAGCCAAAAATATACTAGAGGGAATAGGTAGTGAAGGACAACTAATGAGAAAGTATTATCAACGAAGATTACCTGAAAATCCAATGAAGGACTACTATTACATTCAAAGACTAACAGGCGATGCAGAAACTTTACTAGTAGAATATGGCTTTATTGATAATCAAGCAGATGCTAGGAAACTTCAAAACAATATTGAAGACTATGTAGAGGGTGCTTTAAAAGCAATTGTTGAGTATGCTGGATATGAATATAAGGAGCCATCCTCAGGTGATGACAATAGTGATTATTATACCGTAAAAAGAGGAGACAGCCTTTGGAGTATTGCCAATAAATATAATACAACAGTAGCCGAATTGGTTGAAACTAATAACTTAGGTTCAAACACTTTACAAATCGGTCAAGTACTAAGAATACCTAGAAAAAGCACAACGCCAAATGAAAACACTACTATTTATGTTGTGAAAAGGGGAGACAGTCTCTGGAAAATTGCTAATGATTATGGTGTAACAGTTGATGTCCTAAAAGAGTTAAATAATTTAACAACCAATGGCTTACAAATAGGCCAACAATTAATTGTCCCAGCTCAGGCAAGCGACACTCCAGCTAACGAAATAGTCTATACTGTCAAAAAAGGAGATAGCTTATGGACTATTGCCCAACAATATAACACTACAATCTCTGCATTGAAAACCAGAAACAATTTAACAAGTAACGTTTTAAGTATTGGCCAACAATTAATTATTCCATCTTCTACTCAAACACCATCAAATGACTCTAACAATACTCCACCAGCAGAAAAAACATATGTGGTACAACGCGGAGATAGTTTATGGTTAATAGCTAGTAAAAACAATACAACTGTAGATGAGTTAAAAAGATTAAATAATCTTACTTCTAATGTTCTTCAAATAGGCCAAATTCTAAGAATACAATAATTGTTCTTAATTTACCAGAGTTATTCACAAAAAAAGTGGATAACTTTTTTATATTGCAATTTATTTAAAAAAAGCTCTAAACTACCAAATTATCTGTTATAATATGATTATAAGAATAAGAGGAGGATGTTTATGAATAATCAAGAAATAAATCAAACTGAGAAATTAGAAAATACGAATATAATGCCAACTAATTTACAAGCTAACAGTATTACTCCATCTAACATTATTCAAACACCATCTAATAATGCTTTAGAGCCTATTATTCCAACACAAAAAGCAGCAGAAATAGCGCCTCCAAAATCAGAAATAGTTAATACCAAAAATGTTGTATCAACCATTACCACTCCTGCAGAAGAAGAAATCCTAAAAAATGTAACTAAGGGGAAAAAGGGAATTCATATATTTTTTCTATTTCTAGAATTAATAGGTATTGGGCTAGGTATTTATTTTATAATCAACTGCAATGAAAAGTATAATACTTACACAATAATCGGTGCTGACCTAAGCTCAAAAACTAAAGTTTACAAAGCTGGTAAGCCATATTATCATGCACAATATGTATATAAGGTAAATGATAAAAAATATTATTATGATTATCCAAAAGATTTTTCAACAGATCCGGATCCAATAATTCAACTTAGATATAATCCCCAAAAACCAGCACAACTATTTTCAAATAATGAATGGATATTTTCTATAGGTTTAACTGCCGGTAGTACAATTCTTTTATTTATTACTATAGGCATACTTATCTCAATCACAGGAAAACGAGAATCTAAAATTGTTACCGTCATAGTTGAGGATATGCTCACATGCGTAGGTGGAAGAAAAATATATATGAGAAATATAGATACCCCTATGGATAATGAAAATCCAGCAAAGACCGAGTATTACTCATATTACACCAACAAAATTAATGAATTTCCAATCGGCTCAAAAATTAAGTTTAATGCCTATAAATATAATGAAGTTTTAACAACCGAGGTTTATAAAAATAAATTTACAGCTATGACTATCAATGAATTTAAAACCAGTGATTTTATTCACTTAACAAAATGAGGAGGTACCTATGCCACAAAAGAAAGTCCTAAAATTAAAACCTAAAACAAAAATTATCTGCAAAATTTTAGCGATAATTATAATTGCTCTTGCTGTCTTTTTAGGATATTATCTACATTCAAGAAATGAATTAAAAAAAGCAGGCTACTCAGATGTTGCCATATCAAACATTTTAAAAAAATTTAAAAAGAGCTATGCCTTAGATAACCCAGACAACAAGACTTTAAATAAAGCTTTTGAAAGTTCTGCATACAAAGAAGAAAATCTAGAATATTACAAGCATATAAAATATCAAAATCAAAAAAATATAATTCAGAACATAAATAAATTAATCAAAAAAAAGTATAGTACAAGAGATATTTCTATCATTTTAGCACATGGTAATGACAAAAGTGTTTCTGATTTTGCCAAGAGACCAAAAGTAAAGTATCTAGAAGAATTTTATAGTTATGATTTTGCAAAACTTGAGAACTATGATAGATATGTAAAGTATATGGATGAGGTTGGTGATGATGAAGAGACAACAGTTATCAAAGTAAATCTTGATTTAGATAAATCACCTTACCAAGATGCAATTAAGGTTACTGATAAAACAAAATTAGTTTTAGCTAATAAGCATCATTATTTAGGAAAAGAATACATTCCCAATAATTTAACAAGCATACCACAAAAATATACAATAGATGGAGATGACAATACAAAAGGTACCAAGGAAGCCGTAGATGCAGCAATTAAAATGATTGAGGCAGCTAAAAAGGAAGGCTTAAATCTTTTAGTTAATTCCGGTTATAGAAGTTATACTGATCAGGAAGAAACATATAACACTTATTTATCTCTTTATGGTGAATCATATGTTGAAAGATTTGTGGTGAAAGCTGGATATTCAGAACACCAAACAGGATATGCATTTGACTTTGCTAGTGGAAACAGTAATATTTTCCAAAATTCACAAGAATATCAATGGATGATAAAAAACAGTTATAAATATGGCTTCTGTTATAGATTTTTAAGGAGTAAGGAAGAAATAACGGAAATAAGACATGAGGCTTGGCATTTCCGTTATGTTGGAACCAAGGCCGCAAAGATTATGGATAAAGAAGAATTAAGTTTAGAAGAGTACTATGCAAAGTATGTTGAAAAATAAAATAAATGATTAATCTATTACGTAAAAGTAATAGATTTTATTTAAAAATTCTTTTTTAGCAAATAAAAATATGCTATAATCACTATAGAATAGGAGGGAGTATTATGTATCCATTAGGAGAACAATTTTTAGTTGACTATCGAAGAGCAAAATCAGATTCTAAAGCTTGCATAGTTGGTAAAAAATATCGCTTTTCTGTCATAACAGAGCGAGTAATTAGAATAGAATATAGTCCAAATGGAACATTTGTAGACCTTCCCAGTCAATTAGTTCAAAATAGAAATATTGGTCTTCCTGCTTTTACTCTACGCCAGGACCAAACATTTCTGGAAATAACAACAAAATATTTCAGTTTATCATATATAAAGGAGAAGCCATTTGAGGGTACAAATATAAATCCCACCAAGAACTTAAAAATAACTCTTTTAAGTAATGTTGATAAGGATAGACAAAGGGACTGGTATTATAAGCATCCTGAAGTAAGAAATATGAATGGAAATATTTCAGGTTTTGACATTCCCTTAAATGATAGGTTTAAAAGAGGACTATATTCGCTAGAAGGGTTTGCCTCTTTTGATGACAGTGACACATATCTTTTAGATAAAGATGGAACTCTACTAGAAAGGCCAGCTGGAAACATAGATATTTATGTTTTTATGTATGATAAAGATTTTAAAGAGGCTCTAACAGATTATTTTAAAATAACTGGCTTTCCTGAACTGTTACCAAGATATGCCCTAGGTAATTGGTGGAGTAGAAATATTACATATGATGATAAGAGTATTATGGAATTAATCCATAATTTTGAAAAAAAGAGAATACCACTTTCTGTTATTCTTTTAGATAACGATTGGCATTACAGAAATGTTGGTGATTTGAAAGACTTAAGGTCAGGCTTTACTTTTAATACTAATTTATTTCCAAAACCCAGTGAAAGTATAAAAAAAATCCATGAAAAAAATATTAGAGTTGGTTTAGTAGTTGATCCTACTGAAGGCTTTTACCCACATGATGCTTATTATCAAAAAGCAGCTGAGTATTTAGAAATTTCTAATAACAGCGTCATAAAGTTTGATCCCCTAAATCCTAAAATATTAGATGTGTATTTTAAGGTATATCTTCATACTTTAGAGTCATTAGGCGTTGACTTCTTTTGGAATGATTATAAAGGTGATAAAGACGTTAGTAAAATGTGGAGTATGGTTCATTACATGTATCATGACTCAGATAGAAACGCTAATAAAAGAGGTCTTGTTTTATCAAGAGGTTCTATTATTGCACCACAACGTTATCCAGTAATATATGGAGGTCCAACCGAAATAACGTGGGAAGCTCTAGCTAAAGAGACTTTCACATATATAAATGCTTCAAATATTGGAATATCTTGGTTAAGTTTAGATGTAGGGGGTAATCACGGTGGAATAGAGGAAAGCGAACTCTATATTAGACAGGTACAGTTAGGTTGTTTTTCACCAATTTTAAGATTTCATGCCGCCCGCGGACCTTACTATAAAAAAGAACCATGGGTATGGGAAGCTAAAACAACTAATATTGTTGCTGACTATCTTAGACTTCGTCATCGCCTTATTCCGTATTTGTATACAGAGGCCTACAATTATTCTAGAGTAGGAATTCCAATCATCCAACCATTTTATTACAACTATCCTTGGTGCTATGATGATGAACTTTACAAAAATCAATATTACTTTGGATCACAATTGTTAGTATGTCCAATTTTGAACAGAAAAGATGACTTGATGAGTCGTACAGTACATAGATTTTATATGCCAGATGGAATATGGTATGACTTTTTCACAGGAAAAAAATTTCCAGGTGGAAAAAAATATGTTTCATTCTTTAGAGAAGAAGACTATCCAGTCTTTGCTCATGCGGGATCAATAATTCCGCTATCAAATAGAAGTGACAGAAATAACATTGGTTTAGCAACAGAAATGGAAATTCATATTTTCCCAGGAGTAAGTAACATGTATACATTATATGAAGATGATGGTATGACCTCACTATATAAAGAAGGATATTATCTAAAAACATCAATTGATTATAATTATCTTCGCAGTAACTATACAGTTATAATTCGTTCAATAGAGGGAAAAAGTGGTATAGTTCCAGATAGAAGAGATTATAAGTTAGTATTTAGAAATACAAAACAAGCCGAAAGTGTCAAAGTAATGTTTAATGACCAAGTAATAAATGGTACATACACCGTAGATGGCAATGACTTTATAGTTTATTTGAAACAAATACCAACAATAGGTCAATTAACTATAAACTGTCGAGGAAAAGATATTGAAATAGACGCCGTACGTGTTATAAATGATGATGTTAATAGTATCTTAATGGACTTACAAATAAGTACATATTTGAAAGAAGACATTGCTAATATCATATTTGGAGATAAAAGTATCCAGAAAAAACGTATCGCTATTAGAAAGTTAAAAAGCAAAGGTCTTGCCAAGGAACATATCAAATTATTCCTAAAACTACTTGAATATATTGCTGAAGTTTAGTATACTAACACTAATTAAAGTTTTAAATATTGGTAATAGTATTAGTAAAGAAATATCTTTAAAAGAGAGTTTGTGTGTGGTGAAAACAAATAAGATAACTTTATGAACTTGATTATCTAAAAATATATCGGGTAAGACCGTTAAATCTAGTAAGATGCACATACATTATAGTATGTGAATTAAGGTGGTACCGCGAATAATTCGTCCTTAGATTTATAAGGGCGTTTTTATATGTAAGGAGGAAAAATGTTACAAAATATAATCCTATTTTTATTGACATTTATAACTATATTCTTAGTTTACGAAATAATGTTCATAAAGGAGTATAGATATAATAAAAAAATTAAAAAAGGTAAAATAAGTAAAGATGACAATCGCAAAGAACCAGTAGAAGTCCGGCTATTAAAGTCATATTACAAGGTTGACATAGATGAGTTAAATTATAGCAGTGTGCTGAATACTATTGCTTTTATATCTAGTTTAGATATGGCCATAATTATAACAATAGCGTGTCTTGTAAAAATTGGTTTAATCCAAATTTTAATAGCACTGATCCTGGTTATTCCAATCATATATTCAAGCTATTACTTATTAGCTAAATATTATAAATATAAGATAAATAAAAAGAGTATCAAACATAAAAATAAAATCAAGAAAGGAACAAAATAAAATGAGTAATTATACAAGTATCGAAAAAAAATGGCAAAAATATTGGGAAGATGAAAAGGTATTCGTTGCGGATAATAAAAGTAGTAAACCTAAGTATTATTATCTAGTAGAGTTTCCTTATCCATCAGGTGCAGGACTTCATGTAGGACATGTTAGAAGTTATACTGCTCTAGATGCCCTAGCACGTAAGAAAAGAATGAATGGATATAATGTTTTATTCCCAATGGGATGGGATGCTTTTGGAGCACCAGCAGAACAGTATGCTATTAAAAATCATATTCATCCAAGTGTTGCTGTTAAAGAAAATATTAAAAACTTCAAGAGTCAAATTAAATCAATTGGTCTATCAATTGATTGGACAAGAGAGTTCGCAACTACTGATCCAGAATATTATAAATGGACTCAATGGCAATTTCTAAAATTCTTTGAACACGGAATGGCTTATAAAGCAAAGAAAAATATTAACTGGTGTCCAAAGTGTAAGATGGGACTATCTAATGAAGACTCATCAGGTGGAGTTTGTGAACGTTGTGGAACAGAAGTAGAACAAAGAGAAAAAGAGCAATGGATGCTTAGAATGAGTGATTATGCAGAAGATTTAATCACTGGACTTGATGATACTAAATTCCAAGATAGAATAAAAACAGCTCAAATCAACTGGATAGGTAAATCAACAGGAGCAGAAGTTAATTTCAAAGTAAAAGAAACTGACGAAGATTTAGTAGTATTCACAACAAGACCAGATACTCTATATGGAGTAACTTTCATGGTTGTCGCACCAGAACATCCAATAATAGATAAGAATAAAGATAAGATTTCTAATTTTGATGAGATTGAAGCATATCGTGAAAAGATTAAAAATAAAACAGAATTCGAAAGAACTCAAGTAAATAAAGATAAGACAGGTGTATGCATAAAAGGTCTTACTGGAATAAATCCAATTACTAACAAAGAAATTCCAATCTATATTTCAGACTATGTAATGATGAGTTATGGGACAGGAGCTATCATGGCAGTACCAGCACATGATGAAAGAGATTATGAATTTGCTAAAAAATTTGGAATTGATATAGTACCTGTAATCGAACAAATAACAGGAGAAGTAAAAGAAGATGAAAAACATAAAGAAAGTATTGTCGCAGTTTTATATGATGAAAAACAAGATAAATACTTAACAATAAACTGGGGTGACTTAGGAGGAAGACTATTCGTAGGTGGTACACGTCATGAAAATGAAAGTGCCATAGACTGCGCAATAAGGGAAATAAAAGAAGAAACAGGTTACACTGATTTTGAATTTGTTAGAGAAATATTCCCAATTAATCATCACTATTATGCTTATAATAAAAACCAAGCATATGAGATTAATTCAACCGGACTTCTATTTAAACTTACTAGTGATGCTACTCAAGAGGTAAACTTAGATGATGATGAAAAAGATAATTTTAAAGTAGAATGGGTAGATGAAAAAACAATAAGAAAAGAAGTAATGGACGAATTACACATTACAACATTCACTAATTTATTAAAACCTACTGCTTATACTGGTGACGGTAAAATGATAAATTCTGGAGTATTAAATGGATTAACTAACAAAAAAGATTCCATTAAGAAAATGATTGAATACCTAGAAGAAAATAATTTAGGACATGAAAAAGTAAATTATAAACTACAAGACTGGATATTCTCACGTCAAAGATTCTGGGGCGAACCAATTCCACTAGTTTATTGTGAAGATTGTGGTTGGGTTCCAGTAAAAGAAGAAGATCTACCAGTTAGACTTCCAGATGTTACAAATTATGAACCAACAGACGATGGTGAAAGTCCACTTGCCGCAATAACTGACTGGGTAAATACAACTTGTCCACATTGTGGAAAACCTGCTAAAAGAGAAACTGATACTATGCCAAACTGGGCAGGATCATCTTGGTACTGGTTAAGATATATGGATGCTCATAATGATAAAGAATTCGCAAGTCAAGATGCCTTAAAATATTGGGGTAAATTAGATTTCTATAATGGTGGTATGGAACATGCAACAAGACATTTACTATATGCTAGATTCTGGAATCAATTCTTATATAATATAGGACTAGTACCAAATAAAGAACCATTTGAAACAAGAGTAAGTCATGGTATGATTCTAGGAGAAGGCGGCGTTAAGATGTCAAAATCACTAGGAAATGTTGTCAATCCTGATGATATGGTAGCTTCATATGGTGCAGATGCTTTAAGAACATATGAAATGTTTATTGGTGACTATGAAAAGGAAGTTGCTTGGAGTGAACAAGGACTTAATGGATGTAAAAGATTTATTGATAGAGTAGTTAGAGTTGGAGAAAAAGTAACTGCTAAAAATGGTTATTCCGAAAAATTAGAAAGTCTAATTCATAAAACTATCAAGAAAGTTACTGAAGATATAGATACAATGAAATTTAATACAGCAGTATCAGCTCTAATGATTTTACTAAACAAATTTGAAGAACAAGAAGAAATAACAAAAGATGATTATAGAACATTCTTAATACTATTAAATCCAATTGCGCCACATATAACTGAAGAGTTAAATGAAAAATATGCTTTAGGTGAGGCAATTTGTAAGAGTAGTTGGCCAAAATATGATATTGCAAAGACAGTAGATCAAGAAAAAGAAATCGCTGTTCAAGTAAATGGAAAAGTTCGTGCTACAATTACAATAAATATTAATGAAGATGAAGAAAGTATTAAGGAAAAAGCCTTAACTGCTGAAAACGTAAAAAATCACACAGCAGGAAAAGAAATAGTTAAAGTAATAATTATCAAAGGAAAGATAGTTAATATTGTAGTTAAATAGAAATGTGTAATAAGTCACATTTCTTTTTTTCAACAATTTTTGTGGATAAAAAAGTTTATTATAGTAATAGGTGATGCTATGAAAGTTAAATTATTTGATTTAGAAGATGAAAAAGATTTAGAAGAAGCCATAAATGATTTTTTGGAAGATATGAAAGGTGAATTATGGGATATTAAATATCAAGTATCTTCATCAATTTATGGTGAAGAACAAGTTTATTGTTTTTCAGCTATGGTTATATATTATTAATATTTACATTTACCAAAAAAAATTTTTATGATATTATTGTAATACATACAAAATATGGGAAGTGATTACATTAATGAAAAAAGGCAATAAAAAAACGAGACAATCAAAAGAAGAAAAGCACAAAAAAGTTCTTACTAAAAATAACTTTATCCAGGGTGCTTTTATTTCAACATTAGGAATTGTAGTTAGTAAAATTCTAGGTATTGTATATGTAATACCATTTCATGCAATAGTTAAAGAACAAGGTGGTGCTCTTTACGGCTATGCTTATACTATTTATTCTCTATTCCTAGCGCTATCATCTGCTGGAATACCATTAGCAATTAGTAAAATAATTAGTGAGTATCAAACATTGGGTTATTATAATGCTAAAGAAAGGGCCTTTAAAATAGGAAAGCAATTATCAATTGTACTAGGATTAATTGCTTTCATAATATTATTCATTTTCGCACCAGAAGTAGCTCACCTAATTTTAGGCGATTTAAAAGGCGGTAATACCATTGAACAAGTAACCTATGTTATCAGAGTTATTTCAACGGCTATTTTAGTTGTTCCTATACTAAGCATTTATCGTGGCTATTTAGAAGGACATAAATATTTAACTCCAAGTTCTATCTCCAACGTTATTGAACAAGTAGTTAGAGTAACGCTAATCATATTGGGAAGTTATCTTTCTATGAAAGTTTTCCACTTATCCCTTGAAACAACAGTTGGTATAGCTGTCTTTGGTGCAACAGCAGGAGCCTTAATTTCGTACTTTTATTTACTTGATATTACCCATAAAAGTAAAAAAGAATTACAAGAAAAACCCTTAAAGGTAAAAGAACCTAAGATAACAAATAAGGCAATAGTTAAGAAAATATTTATATATGCCTTGCCATTCATCATGATTGATATATTTAAGTCAATGTATGACTTCATAGATATGTCAACAGTAGTAAAAACAATCGGTGATATGTCAAATTATTCCACTAAAGATGCTGAAAGTATTATGAGTGTCATTTCGACATGGGGATCTAAATTTAATATGATTATTAGTTCCGTTTCAACAGGAATTATTGTAAGTCTTATCCCAACATTAACGGCAAGTTTTGTTGTTGGTAATCAGAAAGACATTAACAAAAAAGTAAACCAAACTTTCCAAATACTTCTCCTATTTACAATGCCAATGACTGTAGGTCTAAGTATGTTAGCAAAACCTGTCTGGATGATTTTTTATGGTCCAAGCAAATTCGGTGCGCCAGTTTTTTCATATTTTATCTACGTTTCATTATTTATGAGTTTATATACAACTGCAGTAACTATTATCCAAACATTAAAAGACTATAAAACAGTATTTATTAGTTTACTTGTAGGTGCAACCCTAAAATTACTTCTAAATGTTTCTTTGATGAATAGTTTCAATAAAATGGGCCTACCACCATTCTATGGTAATATAAGCGCTACTATTATAGGTTATTTAGTATCTCTAATTATATGTTTATACGTTTTACATAAAAGATATAAAATTAACTATGAAGTTACTGTAAAAGAAATTTTCAATATAACATGTGCTACAGTAATAATGGGTCTAGTATTATTCTTATTAAGATTTGTTATCCCAGAAGTATCAAGTAATAGACTAGTAAATCTACCAATTATAGTTGTCTATACTTTAGTAGGAGCTATAATATACTTTATAGTAATTTATAAGAGTAAAACACTTCATACAATATTTGGTGAAAATAATTTGAAAAAGATAACAAATAAGTTATTTAAGAAAAGGTCAAAGGGAGCAAGTAAATAACATGTCAAAAATATTAGTTAGCGCTTGTTTAGGAGGTTATAATTGCAATTATAAAGGTGAATCAAATTTTCAAGAAGATATTTATACCTTAATAAAGAGTGGTAATTGTATCTTAGTTTGTCCAGAAGCACTTGGAGGAATGACTACTCCAAGAAACCCTTCAGAATGTATTAGTGATGAAAAAGTAATAAACAACTTAGGCGAAGATAACACTTCATTTTACTTTAAAGGGGCTGCAGAAACTCTCAGAATAGCCAAGTTATATAATTGTAAAGTAGCTATTTTAAAAGAAAAGAGCCCATCATGTGGAACTAAAAGGTATGATGGAACATTTAGTAAAAGACTGATTGATAAGAATGGAATTACTGCAAAATTGTTAGCTGATAATGATATAAGAGTCATATCGAGTGATGACCATGAAAGTATAGAAAAATTAATAAACCAAATAAAAAATAGGAATTTTAAGTAACTCCTATTTTTTGTGTTTTATATTTTTTATCCCATGATATAGTGAAAAACTTATTTTATATGTGTTATACCAAAATTTACTTATAATTAAATCAAATTCTCCAACTAGCTCTACAACATGTCCACCAAAACTTTTCTTGAATAAGTATAATCCATATAATGGGTTATCTTCTCTAAAGTCTCCAGTAATACCATAAAAATTATATCTTTTATAACCATTCTGAGCGGCATACTTAATGCCATCAAAATGAAGAGTATAAGCAGATTGAAATTGCATTAGAGAAGCAAGTGAACCTCCATATAAAGATAGTACCTCATCTCCATATACTAGAAATAATATTCCTCCCAGTAAAGTTTTATTTCCATATTCTTCCTTATATTTTTTAATTTTATCTAATTGTTTATTTAATCTTTCAATACTTTCTTCATCCTGTTTATTTCTTTGCTCATATTTCTTTTGATTCATTTTCAAAATATTATTAGATTTCTTATCTATTCTATCTTTTAATTCTTTTTTTACTAGATCTAATTCATCTTGCGTATTTTTTTCATATAAATTAAAATCAATTTCAGCAACACGTATCTTTAATATTCCACTATCATGTAAACTGTCCCACATTTTTTCATAATATGAAAGTGGTCTATCAACAAATTCACGTCTATCGGATGTATGTTGCATAATATCTTTAAATTTAGGCAACTCACTACGTTCAATTTCTCTAGTAGTAATGCCACATTTTTCATTTTTTCTTAATATTTGACGAGTTTTAGATTCCATATCCTTTAATACTTCATCCATATTTCTATCTGTATTAATGACATGCATCCATCTAGGTTGTAATGTATCTTGCATAAGATTAAATCCAAAATGTTTATATCCCAGCCTCTTAAGGTTATCAACAACAATACTATTATCAAAGCCACCTTGAACTAGTTTACCATCATTATCATGTTCCTTATAGGCAACATAAGGATCTATCTTTACAAATATACCATTATTCTTTTTCACAAATAATTTTATTTCTTTAGTAAAATTCTCTAACGTCTTATAGTCCTTATAATCAACTAAAAAACCTCTAGGAGAATAAAACATATATTTATTAAACAAAGGTATTTTCTTTGCTAATAATAAAGCGCACCCGCAACTTTTTCCATCATCATCTAAAGATACATAAAAGTGCTTCCACCCATTAACAGACTTTAAATTAGCCCATTCCATTGTTTGGTGAAATGTAATTTGTTCACTTTTATCAGCCAAATTTTTAAATTCCTCTTTACTTACTTCTATTAACTTCATTTTCAATCACCTTCTTTGATTTTTTTCTTACTATCTTCCTATACAATGGAACCATTTTTGTAAAAACAAAATACATAAGCGAATTGGTAACATAATCGAACTCTCCTAAGAATTCTACATAATCGCCACCAAATTTTTTTTTGAATTCATGCAATCCCATACGGGGATTATCTTTTCTAAGGTCACCAATAGTACCAAATTGGTCATAAACTCTATAGCCTTTATTTTTACAATACTCTAAGTGAGTTAAATAAGTGTAGTAATTAGCGTAAGTTTCTGTAAGTATATTTTCATTACCTGCATATAAAACCCATGCTTTATCAGCATACTCAATAATCATATGTGCATTAAGGATTAGCTGATCACCATACTTTTCTTGTACTTCACTGTACTTTTTGATATCACTTTTAACCTTATCTAACTGATTATTAAATTCTTTTAATTTGTTTTTAGCACTTTTACCCATATTTTCTTTAGGCAATTTATCTATTTCTACTTGCAAGCTATCTTTTCTTTCATTTAATTCTTGTAATATTTTACTAGGAAATATTTTTCCTAAAAATAAGGTCATGTTATTATCTTCATTATACATTTTGTAAAGGGTTTTATAATAACTACTATCATATGAAACAAAGTCTTTTCTTTCCTCAGTAATCATCATCAATTGACAAAATTTATCAAGATCTTCATCTGTTCCTATTGAAACTTCACATCCTAGTTTAATAGCTTTATTTATTCTTTGTTTTGTAGTTTTAGAAAAGTGATCTTTAATAGTATCCATATCTTGTTCTAAATCAATTCTAAAAGTAAAGCGTGGTTGCATTGTTTCAAAATTTTTCGTAAATCCTAAATGTTTATAACCATTATTAGTAATCATTTCAAAAATTTTAGTAGAGTCATATGGTAATTTAACTTCTTCCTCTAAATAATTTTGCTTTTTTCTTATAATATCTGGATCAATTTTTAAAAATATGCCTTTTTTTGCTTTAACAAATTTTACAATTTCTTTAGTAAATAGAGAAAAAGTTTTTTCATCAGTGTAATCCAATACAAATCCCCTAGGAGAATAAAAATAGCTATATCCCAATGGTAACTTTTTTTGTAGGAGCAAGGAAGATGCAATTATTTCATTATCTTCATTCTTTAGTCCTAAATAATATGGAAATAAGCCTTTTTTTGCTTTTGCAAACTGTCCCCAAGCATACGATTGCAAAAAGTGAGATTTATACTTATTGTTTTTGACAAACTTTTCGTACTCTTCCTTTTCTAGATTTACTAGTTCATACATGTTAATCTTCTCCTTATCTATTTATTAGTATAACATAATTAGGTAATAAAATATAATAAATAACAAAAAAAGAGTCCAAAGACTCTAAATCATATATAAACTACCATTATTTGTTCCTATATCACTACTTAGTTTAGAAGAGTAATTAGTTTTTTCTTCCAATTTACAAACTTTTTTCTCTAACGAATTAACCTTGCCTTTAAGCTGAAGTATTTCCTGCTCCATTTCTTGTATTTTCATCATTGGGTCAAATCCCATTTGTGGCATATTGACTGGGAAATTAACGCCATTATTATACATACCATAAGGATTATAATTCATGTTTTACAGTCACTCCTCTTCATATTGTATGCTAAAATGAAAAAATATGTTAAAATAAGATGAGTGTATATTTAGAAAGAGGTAAGAAATGCGTTTAAGAAATATAAAAAACAAAGAAGAAATCATTAAAAATTCTCCTTATATAGTAGAAAATAGTGAAGAATACAAGGGAAAATGGAGTAAATTATTTAATAATAATAATCCAATATATATTGAAATAGGAATGGGCATGGGAAAGTTTATTAGAGAAAATGCCATAAAACATCCTGATATAAATTTTATAGGAATAGAAAAAGAAGACAAAGTTTTAGCGCGAAGTCTTCCATTAATTAAAGAAAATATTGATAATTTAAAAATATTAAGACTTAATGCTTTAGAAATAGATAAAGTTTTTGCAAATGAAATAGATAATATATATTTGAATTTTTCTGATCCATGGCCTAAACTTCGACATAATAAGCGTCGTCTTACAAGTAAAATATTTCTTGAAAAGTATGAACATATTTTTAAAACAAACATTACTAAAACTATAGAGCTAAGAACAGATAATGAGGAACTTTTTATTTACTCTTTAGAAACTCTAAGTACAGCAGGTTATCATTTATCTAATATTACATTTGATTTAAATGCAACAACCCCTGAACGTATAACAACAGAATATGAAGATAAATTTAGTGAAAGAGGCAATAAAATTTATTATCTAAAAGCTAGCAAGTAATATAAAAATTTGGTATAATTACTAGATAGAGTAGGTGAAAATATGAAAAAAAGATACATACTTTTATTCGCCATATTTCTAGTCATGGTGAGTGGTTGCAGTATAAAAAAAGCAAATTATGATAGTATAGATGACATTATAAATAATGTTTTATTAGAAAAACCAACTTCCAGTAACACATCGTTTAATGGCTATTCATATTATATTCCTAATACATTAAAAATAGAAAATAAGGAAGAATATAATACTATACTTTCTGATGAGTATAATAATAAGTATTATATCTATGTAGACTCAGTAGGATACTATAATAAAGTAGTAAATACTTATAAAGAAGATAGTAATAGTTATTATTCAAAAAAAATTACTTCTAAAGGTTCAAAAAAAGATGGTTATTTAGAAATAAATGAGGTAAAAGGTAAATATTTTGTTGAAGCTGTCTATAATTATGGTAAAATAGAAGTATATACTAGTAAGAGTCATTTGAACAATACCCTTATAAATCTAAGTCAGGTATTATCATCACTTAAATATAATGATAAGGTACTAGCAACCATCATTGGTGATAATGTTTTAAATTATAAAGAAGAAACTTTTAACATATTTACTACTAAAAAGAGTACAACAAACTATCTAGATTATATTGAACAATATGATAAGAGTAATGATAAAAATAATAATTTAGAAGACAACGATCAAATAGATATTAATAATGATGACGAGTAGAGAGGTGTTTTATGAAAATATTAGATAAACTAAAAAATGCTCTTTTTGAAGAAGAGTATGTTGAAATAGAAGAAAAGCCAAAAAAGGTTAAACCAGAAAAACAGAAGAAAGAGCAACCTAAGAAAGACAGTTTTCATAAGGAGGAAAAAAAATTTGTTGAGGAAAAACCTATAGCAAAAAGAATTGTTCCAACCGAGAAAAAAGAAAACTCTGTAGAAAAGGAAGAAAAAAATGAATTCATTAGAGATAATGAATTTACTAAACCAAAGGAAGAACCAAAATTTACCATTGTTACTGATGAAGACCTAACAGTTGATGATACTAAATATCAAAAACCACCAGTAGAAAAAGAAATTATATCTCATAAAACTCGTGAAACTATAAAAAGAGAAGAATTATACAATAATAAAGAACAAAAAGAACCAGAGGTAAAATTATATCAGACTAAAAAAACAGAAAGCTATCTAGATAATTATACTCCACATGAATATGGAAAATATGAGAAAAAGAAAGAAAAAGAGGTGTTTAAACCATCTCCAATAATTTCTCCAATTTATGGTATAGTGTCTGATACTGATCAAGGAGTTAGAGAACAAAAACAAGAAATCAGACTTACAAGCGCAATAAGTCATGAAAAAATGGATTTAGATGAAATCAGAAAAAAAGCTTTTGGAGATTTAACTGATGATTTAAAAGATAATATTAATTATGGACGTACTACTACAGTTGTTAAAGAAGAAAAAGAAGAACCTTCTAATTTACTTTTAGATTTAACAGACGAAGCTAAGGCTCCAGAAATTAGTAATGTTACAATGGGTGATGCCGAAGAATACTTCGAAGATTTAGGCCTTGAATATAATAAAGACTATATTGATTCGTCAAAAACAACAAGAGTGGAAAAAAATGCTAATCTAGATCAAGAAAGAAAGGCAATTCCAGTTACAGATGGCCAAAATAGTAGTACAATTTTAATAAAAGATGAAAAAAATGAAAATGAAGTAGAAACTAATAAAGACAAAGAAGAGAAGCCAGATGACTCTAATCTCTTTGATTTAATTGATTCAATGTACGAGGAATAAAAGGAGAAAAAATGGAAACAACAATTTTTGTATTACAAGTATTATTATATATAATTGGAATAATATTATTAGTAGTACTAACTATATTAGGAATAAGATCAATTCAAGTTTTAGATAAAGCTGATAAAACGATTGATAATATTAACAATAAAGTTAATTCCTTAACAACTCTGTTTAACACCATTGATAAAGTTAGTACAGGTGTCTCATATGTTACAAATACATTTGTAGACAAAGCAACCAGTGCAATTTCTAAAATATTTAGATCAAAAAAGAAAAAGGAAAGAGAGGAAGATATATATGAGTAAAAAAGGATTAGGAAAGTTTGTAGCAGGAGCTGCTGTAGGAGCAGGACTTGGAATTTTATTTGCACCTAAAAAAGGTACAGAAATTAGAAAAGAATTAAAAGAAAAAATTGATGATTTATTAGATAAAATCAAATCTCTTGACAAGGAAGATATTCAAAAGGAATTTGAACAAAAAATAAATGAAATAAAAAAGGAATTAGAAGATTTAGATAAAGAAAAAGTTCTAAAAATAGCTAAAAAGAAAGGCGAAGATATCAAAGAACAAGCCCAAAAGTTAGTAGATTTAGCTGTTGAAAAGGGAACTCCTGTATTAGAAAAAGCTGCTAATGAAGTAAGAGAAAAGGCAATTGATGTAACAAAATCAGTATTAGATAAACTAGAAAAAGAAGGAAAATAACTTCTTTTTTTATAAAATTGTTTGAAAAAATCTAAATTAATGTTACAATGTAGGTGAGAGAAGTAAATAGATTGGGACGATTGTTTATTTTTTCTCTCACTAATTGGTAAATAAATATTAATATTTTTTAATGATTAATGAAAAGTAGAAAATAACATTTTAATTTAGAGATTCTATGGTTGGTGAAAATAGAAAAAATTTATTTTTGAATTACACATTATGAAAAAAACAGTTTATCGCTTTAAGATACTAAGTGCATAGTTTACTATGAATTAAGGTGGTACCGCGAGCTGTTCGTCCTTATTTGGGATGAACGGCTTTTTGTATATAAGGAGGAAAAAATGACATTATTTGAAGAATTACAATGGAGAGGATTAGTTAAAGATATTTCTGATCCTAAAATTATTGATATTATTAATGAAGGAAAAGCTACATTTTATTGGGGAACAGATCCTAGTGCCGATAGTCTTCATATTGGACACTTATCAAGTCTTTTAGTAGCTAAGAGGCTTGAGCAACATGGACATCATCCTATTCTTCTAGTTGGTGGGGCAACAGGACAAATTGGAGATCCACGTCCAACAACAGAAAGACCTATGATTACTAAAGAAGCAGTTTCAAAAAACTTTGAAAGTTTAAAAAAGCAAGTAACAGATTTATTTGGGTATGAAGTAGTTAATAACTATGATTGGTCAAAAGAAATAAACTTTATAGATTTTCTAAGAGATTATGGAAAGTTTTTCAATATAAACTATATGCTTGATAAAGATATTATTAGAAGAAGATTAGACACTGGTATTACTTATACAGAATTTTCATATATGATAATGCAAGCTCTTGACTTCCTACATTTATTTGAAACAAAAAACTGTGTTCTTCAAATGGAAGGATCAGACCAATGGGGAAATATTACTGCTGGTATAGATTTAATAAGAAAGAAAACAGGAAGAGAGGCCTATGGTTTTACAGTTCCTCTAATAACTGATAGTACCGGTAAAAAACTAGGTAAGAGTGAAGGAAATGCTATTTGGTTAGATAAAAATAAAACATCGAGTTATGAACTATATCAGTTTTTCTTAAATGTTGAAGATTGTATGGTTATTGATTATTTAAAGAAATATACTTTCCTATCAAAAGAAGAAATTGATAAATTAGCTGAAAGTACCGAAAAGGAGCCAGAAAAAAGATTAGCGCATAAAACATTAGCTAAGGAAATAGTTACATTCTTACATGGTGAAGAAGCATATGAAGAAGCCATAAATATAACAAATAGTCTATTTAGTGGAAACATTAAAAATCTATCATCTAAAGAAATAATGCAAGCCTTTAAAGGATTGGAAGCATATGAAATAGCTGAAGCAAAAAATATTATTGATCTATTAGTTGAGTCAAAAATATGCAGTAGTAAAAGAGAAGCTAGAGAGTTTGTTCAGAATGGTTCAATATATATTAATGGTGAAAAAAATAACAATTTAGAGACAATAATAGATAAAAATATAGCCATAGATAATAAATATGTTATCATTCGTAGAGGTAAGAAAAAATATTTTATGATTGCTTTTAATGATTAATTATAAGGAGTATTAAAATGACAACGATATATCTAGTTAGACACGGAGAAACTGATGAAAACAGTAAAAATATTATTCAAGGCCGAAAAAATACTCATTTAAATACTAAAGGAGTGCAAAAAACAAAAGAATTACGCCAAACAATAATATCTTTAGGCGTTGATATATGTTACACTTCACCACTTTTAAGAACATTAGAAACGGCCTTCGGTTTAGTAGCTGATAAAGCCTTAATAATAAAAGATGATCGCCTTTTAGAACGAAATATGGGTATATTCGATGATAAAAATATAAAAGAATATAACCATGAGAAGTATTGGGACTATAACCTAAATTCATCCGATGACGGGGTAGAATGTTTAAAAGATCTATTTGAAAGATGTAACAATTTTTTAAATGATGTTATTTCTAAAAACCAGGATAAAAAAATATTAATAGTATCACATGCTTCGATAATAAGGTGTATGCATCATATTTTAAGAAATACAAATTTAAATAATGAAAAATTACATATTCCCATACCAAATAGTTATTTTGAAGTTGTAAAAATACCAAAATCGATAGCAACATAAATTAACATAATTTAAAATTACATCATTTTTGGAGGTATAAATGAATATAGAAAAAAAATTACAAATGCTAGTAAAGGAACAAGAGGCATATGATAACAATCGTAGCGTAAGCTTTTATCAGAATACATATCACAAATTTGCAGAATTTTATATAGATAAGCTTCTAATTTCTCCTTCTAAAAATACTAATGCAGAAAAACTTCTGAATCACTTAGATGTTATTCTAAAATATACTGGCGCATATAGTCAGGATTGGATCACATATCAATCTATGTACAATCAAAAAGATTTTCTTGATAAACTTAGTCAAAATTTAGGCCACTTTCAATTTCCCAATTATATATATGAAATTTTTAATAATCTATGTCATACAATTTCTAATGATGAAAAATCCCAAATAAAAACTCAAGATGTATTTAACCCAAAAATGTTAAATGCACTGCTTGATTTAAAAGCCAATTCCACTACTTATAGTAAAATATATACCTTTATGAATAAAAGCCAAAAAAAAGATTTTTTATCTTTAATAGCTAATAAAAATACACCAATTGATCTTTCATCATTTTCATTAGATGATGAAGAAATAAATTTAATAAAACAAAATATTTTAAAATTTGCAGAACTAACTCCTAATTTATTTTCGTTAAGGGAAAAGATATTCAAAAAAGATGAATATTCGTCAGAAATTGAAATATTAAATAAATATATTGATAAAAATCCATCTCGTTTTATTGATGGAATACTTAACAAAACCTTTTTTGGACATACAAGCAGTAAGTATAAAAATTTGCAAGAATTAGTATTATTAATAATTCAAGATATCTGTAAAAATGAGAAAAAAGAAATATCAGCTACTCAATACATAAAAGCAGGAAGTTATTCAGCAGCCTTTAGTATAGGAGACAAGGTTATAAAAATAGGAAAAAAACGTAATACAGAAAAATTTCCAAATAATCCATACATAGTAGCGCCTTTGTTAAGAAAGAAAATTGATATAGATAATCAAGTATTTTACATTGAAGTAGTTGAAAAAGTTGATACCTCGAACAAAGATATAACAGAAGAAGATATGTATAACCTTTATAAGAATGTAAGAGATTTAGGATTAATGTGGAACGATGTTGCCATAAGAAATGTAGGTAGATTATTAAAAGATAACATTATTCATTGGCAAGGTAATTTATCCCCAAGTGATAAAGCATTAGAATTGGATAATAAAAGAGGAACAATAATTCTTAACAAAGGTGACTTGGTCATTTTAGATGCCGATTTTATATATGATGAAAATGAGGAAAATAAAAGTTATGCTTCAAATAGTCTACCTCTTCAAAGAAAATTTGAAAAAAGATATCAAGAGGAAATTAAGACTAAAGAATTAGTTGAAGTATTAGATACTGAAGATCAAAATAGTGCAAAAGAAGATAAAAATTTCTTGAAATAGTAAATTATCTATTTTAAGATTATGAAAATACAATTATATATGATCATAATTACTTAAGACTCAATATGTATTAATGATAAAACCCCAATCGAATTTTATATTCAATTGGGGTTTTAATAACTTATTTTACCTTCAGTTTTCTATTGACAGGAAAAAGCAACACTTTATCATAAAAAAATGAGGTTAATAAAATTAACTTCATTTTTAAATTATTTGTTATAGAATTCAACAATTAGTGATTCATCAATATCCATATTTAACTCATTACGTTCTGGATATCTTACATATGTACCACTTAATTTACCAGCATCAAATGTAACGAATTCAACACGCTTAGTAACTTTTTCTAAAGCCTCTTTTACAGCCTTATGATCGTTAGAAGCATCTTTAATAGCGATTACATCACCTGGCTTACATCTGTATGATGGAATATCTACTTTCTTACCATTAACAGTAACATGACCATGGTTAACTAATTGTCTAGCACCACGACGTGTAGTAGCAAAACCAAGACGGTAGCAAAGATTATCAAGACGTGATTCCAATAACTTTAAGAAGTTATCACCATGGATACCACTCATCTTTCCAGCTTCATTAAATGTCTTACGGAATTGTTTTTCATTAAGACCATACATAAAACGAACCTTTTGTTTTTCTTTTAATTGTGTACCATAATCTGATAATTTTGCTCTACGATTTTTACCATGTTGACCAGGTGCATAAGGACGACGAGCTAATTCTTTACCAGTTTCACTAATAGAAAAACCAACACGACGAGCTTGCTTGTAACTTGGACCAGTATATCTTGCCATATTTTTCTCCTCCTAAATTTTTTTTACACATTACATTAAACAGATTAGCCGTATCTTAGGGAGTCTTTCTTAATTTTTTCGCCCAACAGCAAAGGTTACTAAAAAAATCTACGAAAAACACATTAAAATACTCTAATCAAGCTGTTAAGCCGTCTAAAGAAATATGCACTATAGATTATAATGTTTAAAACAAGTAATGTCAAGGATTTATCACAAATTATAGATATTTTAAAGAAAATAAAGGAAATTAAAATTATCCTAAAATACAAATTTTGTAGAAAAATATCGTATAGTTGTGGTAGAATATAAATATACTAGAGGTGATATAGTGAAAAATAATGTAATATTGTATATCTTAATATTTTTAGCGATATTTATCACATTCTTTATAGTAACACTAATAATCTTAAAAAAATCCAGATTAAAAAAATATAAAAATATATTAGATGAATTAGATTTAGAAAAGAACCTAATTTCATCTATTCCTATTTCTCTAGAACTATCCAAGGTAGAACCTATAATAAAAAATGAAGACTTAGAGAGTAAATATAAAAAATGGGAAGATAAAAGTGATGTTATAAAAAATGAAAGAATTCCTAAAATAGATGACATGTTAATTGATATTGATACATTCATTGAAAAAAGAGACTTTGAAAATTGTAACTATCGTATTGCCAAAACAGAACTTGAAATATACAAGGTAAGAGAGGCAAGCGAATCTCTCTTAGAAGAAATAAAAGAAATTACTCTAAGTGATGAAAAGTATCGTAGTATTGTTACCAAGCTAAAGACTAAATATCGTAAATTAAATAGCGAATATCAAGAACATAGTAATTTATATGATGAGATGCAAGATGCTATAACACTACAACTAGAAAATATAGAGAAAAACTTTTTAGGCTTTGAAAGTGCTATGGAAAATAATGAATACACAGAAGTTGTTCATATAGTTAAAGCTCTAGATGCTATGATTGAACATATGGGAATAGTTATTAAAGAAGTGCCAGATTTAATTTTAATGGCTAAAGAAATCATTCCTAAAAGAATAAAAGAAGTCGATGACGTTGTTAAAGAGATGGAGGAAAAAGGCTATCCATTAGAATATTTAAATATTGATTATAACGTTGAAGAGTCAAGAAAAAATATCAATACTATTTTAGACAAAATAAGAGTTCTTAACCTAGAAGATTGTATGTTTGAATTAAGAACTATTTTAGATTATTTTGACTCCCTATTTATAGATTTTGAAAAAGAAAGATTAAGTCGAAAAGTATATGAGGAATCAGAACACGACTTTGCAATAAAACTAAAGAAAACAGAAAAAGTAGTGAATGATGTCTTTGAAGAATTAGAAACTATAAAAAATAATTATGATTTAAGAGATGAAGATATAGATTCTATAGAGGAAGATAAAAAAATATTAGTAGTAATTCAGGATGACTACAAAAAATTATTAGCTAAATTAGAAAGTAAATCTACGCCATATTCTTCATTACATAAGGAAATCGAAGAATTAACAGTACGCCTTAAAAATATGTCAGATAACTTAGATGTTACACTAAATTCATTAGGTAATATGTATGATGATGAACAAAGAGCCCGTGAACAACTAATTGAAATAGAAGAGTTTTTACAAAACAGTAAGAGAACAATTCGTAGTTATAAACTACCTGTAATTACAGATAACTATTTTGTAGAATTAAGTGAAGCAAACGACGCAATTAAGGAAGTAATAAAAGAATTAGAAAAAAAACCAATCGTTATAAAAACATTAAATACCAGAGTTGATACAGCAAGAGACTTAGTATTAAAACTATATAACACAACAAACGAAATAATTAAAACAGCAGAATTAGCTGAAAACTGTATGGTTTATGGTAATCGTTTTAGAAGCAGTTATACCGATATTGATCGATGTTTAGATGAAGCTAGAAAGAGTTTCTTTAAGGGTGATTATAAAAAATCCCTAGATGTTTCCATAAAAGCTATTTCCCTTGTAGATAAAAATTTCTATCAAGAATTAGTGTCTATTTATGATAAATAGTTAAATGTACATTTCGTACATTTTTCTTGTTTTATAATCAAAAAAATAATATAATAAGAGAACTTGGAGGTAAATATGAATCGTTTAATACTAATAAAATATGGAGAATTAACTACTAAGAAGGGAAACAGAAATTTCTTTATAAAAACACTAACAAAAAATATAGAACACAAACTAAGTAATTTTAATATAAAAATAAAAAAAGATTTATCACGTATGTGTATATATTTTAATGATTGTGATCTAAAGAAAATAATTGATACTATAAAAGATATATTTGGGATTCATGCGTATCATGTTGCTTATATTACAAATACTAATATAGATGATATAGTAAGCACTGTATTAGAATTATTAAAAGAAAAGGAGTTTAAAACTTTTAAAATTGAAACTAAAAGAGGCGATAAATCTTTTCCACTAAGTAGTCCAGAAGTATCAAAAAAATTAGGAGGACATATTTTAAAAAATATTCCTAATATAAATGTTGATGTTCATAATCCAGAAGTATTAGTAAAGGTAGAAATAACTGCTACAGAAACATACATTTATCTTGATTCTTATAAAGGTAGTGGAGGATATCCTGTAGGAACGCAACCACGAGCATTACTAATGTTAAGTGGTGGAATTGATTCACCAGTCGCAGGTTATTTAGCTATGAAAAGAGGAATTAAATTAGACTGTGTATATTTTGAAGCAATTCCTCATACAAGTATGCAGGCAAGAGAAAAAGTAATTGAATTAACAAAAAAATTAGTAAAATATACGGATTCCATTAATTTACACATAGTAAATTTTACACCTATACAAGAAGAAATTTATAAAACTTCCGATCCTAATTATGTAATAACTATCATGAGAAGAATGATGTATAGAATTATGGAACGTCTTGCGAAAAGAAACAAAGCCTACGCAATTATTAATGGTGAAAGTATTGGTCAAGTAGCTAGTCAAACTCTTGTAAGTATGAGAACTATTAATTCTGTAACAAACTTTCCTGTTATAAGACCAGTAGCGTGTCTTGATAAATTAGAAATTATAGATATAGCCAAAAAAATAGATACATATGAAACAAGTATTCTTCCATATGAAGACTGTTGTACTGTTTTTGTTCCAAAGCATCCTGTTATAAATCCTAATATGTATACATGTGAAGAATTAGAAAAAAAATTTAATTTTGAAGAAATGGTTAGCGTTGCAGTTAAGAATACTATGACTATTAAAATCAAGGATATTGATGACGTTAATGATTTGTTATAATTTTCCAAAAAAAAAATAGTATGAAAATTTCATTCCGACACAGTCTAATAGTGTAGGAGGTGAAATAATGACAAACAAAAGTAACTCTTCAATGAAAATGCAAGTTCCTGGTGCTAAACAAGCTATTGATAAAATGAAATACGAAATAGCTAATGAGTTTGGTGTTAACTTAGGACCTGATTCTACTAGCCGTGCAAATGGTTCAGTAGGTGGTGAAATTACACGTAGACTTGTACAAAACGGTTTAAATCAAGTTAGTGGAAGTTATTCAAATAAATAAGTAAAATAACTTATTCGATAGGCGACGAGCCTATCTTTTTTTGTTAAAAATTTATTCTATTTGAAGAAACAATATTCTTTACTTTAATCTTAATAAATATTATAATAATTATTAGAATAGAAAAAGGGTGGTTATAATGGAAGATATTGTTATTAGTAGTTATAAAGAACAATTAAAAGAATCGGCTTTAAAAGCAGAAGCTGTAAAATCTGCCGGATTTGATATAGTTATTGACGAATTAGAAAAAAGAGATATTAAAACAACTAAACTAAAAGAGTTTTTCGAAAGACTTATGAATAGCAATACCAAAGAAGAACTAAACAGATTAACTCCCCGTGAATTATCAGAAATAACAACCGATATCAATAATCAAATTACCAGAGCCTTAATAGTAAAAGCAGAAATTGCCGATGCTTTAGTTCGAAAATCAAAAATTGTTGCTCTTTCTAAAAGCCCTAATGGAAAGATCAAAGACAACGATAATTATATAAGAGTTGGAACGGCTCTTGCTGAAGAAATTACTAAATTTGGAATAGCTGATGGTATTACCACTTGTATCACCACATATTTTAAGCAAAAAAGTTATCAAGCTGAATATCGCGAAAAAATAATAGAAAAACAAAAAGAACTAGGAATTTATGATGCAGAACAAAAAGAAGAAAACAGAAGAAAAATCAATGCAAGAATGGAGACTGAGATTTTAACAACTAAGGAAAGTCCTAAGGATAAACTTTTAAAAGAAATACTAAAAAAAGAAAATATAAGTGACGAAGATACCGATTTTGATACTGCTAAAGAAAAATATCGTCAATCAGTAAACGAAAGAATGCAAAGATTATTTGGATCTAAGTAGGTGATAACATGAAAAATAAAGAATATGAAATACTATTGTCCAAGTTTTATGATTTAGATATCGAAAAAAAGAAAAAAGAAATTTATGAGGAATTAGAAAGAATAAAATCAATATTAAATATTGTATTGCAGTTTCAGGACGACCCTAATAGTAATGATTTTATTCCGTATGATCCTAATAATACTGACAATGAAGCATCAAACTTGGTAAAAGTTTATAATAATATATTAATGATAGAAGAAAGTTTAATAACTTATCTAAGGGATAAAGGTTATTAAACTCTTTTTTCTATGAAAATTTATAAAAATATAGTATAATATAAAATGTGAAAAAGAAATGAGGTTAATTTATGAAAATAATGTCAATAAATGCGGGAAGTAGTTCCTTAAAATTTAGTTTATTTAACATGGATACAGAAGAAGTAATAGCAAGTGGATTATTTGAAAGAATTGGTATTGAAAATGGACACTATGTTATTAAATTTAATGGTGAAAAAATAGAACAAAATATAGATTTAGAAAATCATGAAGCAGCAGTTAGAATTTTAATGGATAAATTAGTAGATCTAGATATTATCTCATCCCTTGAAGACATAGATGGAATTGGACATCGTATTACAGCTGGGGGAGAAAAATATGTTGAGTCTGTTGTGATTGATGATAAAGTAATTGAAGATTTATTTGAATTAAAAGACTTTGCTCCTCTACATAATCCAGCTCAAGCAACAGCAATTAAAGCCTTTAGAGAAGTTTTACCTAATACTTTAATGACAGCTGTATTTGATACAACTTTCCATCAAAGTATGGATAAAGAACAATATTTATATGCCGCACCATTAAGATGGTATAAAGAATATAAAGTACGTAAATATGGAGCGCATGGAACATCTCATCGTTTTGTAAGTGAAGAAATAAGTAAAAAACTTGGTAGACAAGACTTAAGAACGATAGTTTGCCACGTTGGCAATGGTGGTTCAATAACTGCTGTTAAAGATGGTAAGTGCATTGATACTTCTATGGGATTTACTCCTCTATCAGGTATTATAATGGGAACAAGATCTGGCGATATTGATCCATCTATCTTACCTTACGTAATGGAACGTGATGGTTTAAATGTCGGTGAGGCCATAGATGTTTTAAATAAACAATCAGGACTACTTGGAATGAGTGAGAAAAGTAGTGATATGAGAGATATTATTGCTGGTATGAATGAAGGCGATGAAAAATGTCTTTTAGCCTTCAATAAGTATTGTAGAGCAATCACTAATTATATTGCCCAATATTATGTTCTATTAGGTGGCGCTGATGTCATTTGTTTTACAGCTGGTGTAGGTGAGAACAGTATCCCAACAAGAGCCAAAGTTTGCGAAAATCTTGCTTGCCTAGGCATTAAGATTGATCCAGAAGCAAACAATGTATTTGGAGAGTTTAAAAAGATTAGTACTCCGGATTCAGCAGTTGAAGTATATGTTGTACCAACAAATGAAGAATTAATGATAGCAAGAGATACCTTATTTCTTAGCAAGAATAATTAGAACGGTGTGATTAAAAATATGTACAAACAAATATATAAGTACATCAAAAAATACGATAATATAGTCATTGCTCGTCATATAGGTGTAGACCCTGATGCTATGGCTAGTCAAGTCGCTTTAAGAGATTCTATAAAATTAACATTCCCTGAAAAAAAAGTTTTGGCAGTTGGAAATGGTAGTTCAAAGTTCTCATATATTGGAAAACTAGATAAATTAGAAGAACTAGAACATGCTCTTTTAATAGTTGTAGATTTACCAGACAAAAAAAGAGCTGATTCGGTTGATTTTTCAAAATACGATTTTGTTATTAAAATTGATCATCATCCATTTATAGAAGACTTTGGTGGTTTAGAATGCATTAACGACAAAGCCTCATCAGCTGCTGAAATCATAATGGATTTACTTGAAAATACTAAATTAGAATGTAACAAACAAATAGCTGAGACTCTATATTATGGCCTAATAAGTGATTCTAATCGTTTCCTATTCAATACCTGTGGGCCTAAAACTTTTGAATTAACTTCTATCTATTTGGAAAAATACAAATTTGATATTAAAGAATTATATCAAAATATGTATTTAAGGCCTCTAAATGAAGTAAGATTAGAGGGGTATATAGCCGAAAATATGATAGTTACAGATAACGGAGTAGGATATATAGATATCACTAATGAAATTATTAACAAATATAAAGTTGATAGTGCCGCTGCTGGAAATATGATTAATAACTTCAATTTTATTCAAGAAGTATTAGTATGGGCCACTATTACAGAAGACGTTAAAAGTGGTTTAATTAGAATTTCTATACGTTCACGTGGACCAGTCATTAATAAAGTCGCCGAAAAGCATAATGGTGGTGGACATAAAATGGCTAGTGGTGCCAGAGTAGAAACCTTTGAAGAGGCCCATCAAATTATGCATGAGTTAGACAAAGTAGCTAAACAATATATAGAAGAAAATCATTTGGAGGAAAGTTATGACAATTAAAAGTGCAGACCTTGAAGTCTTGGCGACAAGAAGAAGTCAATATCCAGAAGGCGCTAATGCTGAGTTTTTATTAGTTGGTCGTAGTAATGTAGGTAAAAGTAGTTTCATTAATACTTTATTAAATCGTAAAAATTTAGCTCATACTTCATCTAGACCAGGAAAAACACAAACCCTAAATTTCTATTGTGTAAATAATGAGTTTTACTTAATTGATGTTCCTGGGTATGGTTATGCTAATGTTGATAAGAAAACTCAACAAAAATTTGGAATGATGATAGAAGAGTATCTTGAAAAAAGAACGCAACTTCGTAGAGTATTTATGCTAGTTGATTTTCGTATCAAGCCAACCGAAGACGATCTTTTAATGTATAATTTCCTTAAATACTATAATCTACCAGTAACTATTATCGCTACTAAGGCAGATAAAATAGGCGGAAGTAAAAAAGAAAAATGCCTTCGTCAAATAATGGATACAATCGACTTAGTTGTAGGTGATGACATTATCGTATTCTCAAGTGTTACAAAATTAGGAAGAGAAGAAGTCCTAAAAAAAATACAAGACTTATTGGAAGAAACCATTTAAGTCTTTTTTCATATCATACAGTAGGTGATAATATGAGGATTGAAATTATAGATGATGGGATAAAAATATTTATTCAAAACGGGTTTATAAAAAATATAGATTGGGATGATAAAGAACAAGTAGTAGAAAGTATCAAGAATTTATTTAATAAAATAAGAAAGAAATACCATCTTTATATAAAAGGATTATATAAAGTTAAAGTATATCCCAATAAAATAGGAACTTATATAGAAGCCATACAATTAGAAGAAGAAAGTTACACTAATGCTGACTTAGATTTAAGAATCATTCTTGTCCTTCAAAAGGAACTATATTTAAAAATAGATGATTCCTCATTTGTAATAAATACTGATCTTCCTTACTTCTATAAAAATAATAGTTATTATATTGATGTTGACAATATAGATGATATAACTCCTTATATTGAGTTTGGAACAATTGTCTCAGAAGAAATATAAAAAAATGTCCTAAGACATTTTATAACACAATAGCAATCATATTATTTGATCCTTTGTTAACTATCTTTGATAATGTTTGTTGTAATTTAAATCTTATGTTATCTGGCATGAGATTTATTTTTGATTGGATTCCTTCTTGAACAATGTTATCTAGACTTCTACCAAATATTTCACTTTGCCATATACTAGTAGGATCTTTCTTATAGTCACGCATCAAATAATCAATAAGTTCTTTACTTTGAACTTCACTACCTATAATAGGTTCAAAAGTACTTTCAACATCAACCTTGATCATATGGATTGATGGCGCAACAGCTTTAAGTTTTACGCCATATCTAGGACCTTGTTTGATAATTTCAGGATTTTCTAATTTCATATCGTTTAATGAAGGAACTGCGACACCATAACCAGTTTGTTTAACCATTTTTAAGGCGTATTTAATATTATCATATTCTCTTTTTGCTGTTGAAAAATCCTGGAATAATTTAAGTAAATCTGCTTTATTTTGTACATCTATATTTATAATATCAGCTAAAGTTTTATTATAAAGTTCACTAGGGGCAGTTAAATTAATAGTAATAATTCCAGTTCTGGGATCAACCTCAGAAACATATGCCTTTTCTATTTCTTCACAGTCTACAAACTGGGTAGTAATATTTTCAATATCTCTTAATTTATCAACTTCTACAATACTTTCCTTTATCATTTCTATATATTTCTTTTTTAATGGATTATCATAATCTAAAATAGCAATCCACTCCGGCATGTTAACTTTAATTTCTAATACTGGGAACTCATATAAAGCCTCTCTTAAGATTTTATACATGTCAATTTCATTCATATTATCAACATTCATAGGAATAACAGGCACACCATGTTCTTCTTTAATTGATTCAGCAAGTCTTAAAGTCTCTGGTAGAGTAGGATGAGTAGTATTTAACACTATAATAAATGGTTTGTTTATACTCTTAAGCTCTTTTATAACTCTTTCTTCAGCATCAATATAATCCGATCTATTAAATTCACCAATTGATCCATCTGTAGTAACAACTATTCCGATTGTTGAGTGATCTTTTATAACTTTTTCAGTTCCAACTTCCGCCGCCTCAACGAAAGGAATTTCCTCATCATACCAAGGAGTTTTAACCATTCTAGGTCCATTTTCATCCTCTAATCCCTTAGCGTTATTAATAACATATCCAACACAGTCAATTAATCTCACATTACAAGTAAAATCATCTATTTTAATTTTAGCTGCATTATTAGGGACAAATTTTGGTTCTGTTGTCATAACCATTTTACCCTGAGCAGACTGTGGTATTTCATCTAATGCTCTTTTTTTCTCATACTCATCTTCCATATTAGGAACAATTAAAGTTTCCACAACACGTTTAATAAAAGTGCTTTTACCTGTTCTGACCGCTCCAACAACACCAAGATAAATATCTCCGCCAGAACGTTCAGCAATATTCTTAATAATTTCTAATTTATCCATTTGCTCTCTCCTTTATTCAATTTAAGTCTATGCTAGCAAAATAAAAAAATAACATAAAACATTCATATTTAACAATATATTGTAATTAGAATTAAAGATGTTATAATTATAATAGGTGAGATTATGAAAAAAGGTAGGAGTAAAATATCCATAAAGTATGCATTAATACCAATTATATTATTTGCGTTTGTAATAATACTTGGTAAATCATTTGCGATACAAGAGGAAGTAAAAAGCATTACTATAAAAAGTACAGATCCAAGTTATGAAAATAAAGAGAAGGCAAGTTACAAGGTAGACAAAAGTGCCGAATGGATTGATGTAGGAAAAGCAAGAATTACATTTAAATATTCAAGCATCCTAAAAGAAAAATATAAAAATAAAGATATTATTTTTGTCCTAGATACATCAGGTAGTATGGCGGGAACAAAACTAACAACTATGATATCGGATACCAAAAAGGTTGCTAAGGAAATATTATCAAATTCTGATAATAGAATCTCCGTCATATCCTTTGATGATGAAAGCTATAGATTAAATGATTTTAGTAATGATTATAATTTAGTAGAAAAATCAATTGATAATATGTATGGAGGCGGTGGAACAAGTTACTACGCACCTCTTAAAGAAGTAGATCAAATTTTAAACTATTATAAACGAAGAAATGATACTGATACTATTGTTATGTTTTTAAGTGATGGATATCCATGTGTAGACATGCCTAATGAAGTAGGTGAATATAAGTACTTAAAGGAAAAATATCCCTACCTAACTATTAATGCTGTACAATATGAAGTCAGTGGTAGAGTAATTAAAGAACTTCAACAGATAAGTGACTTTCAGTATATAGCCAATAGATCTAATCTTATTGACGTCATAAAGAAAGCATCTACTGTTCCAGAAGCATATGATAAAGTTGAAATAACCGATTATTTAGAAGATAAATATTTTGAAAAAATAGACACAAAAAGTGTTACCATACCATATGGTAATATTCAAATATCAGATGAGGGAAATGGTCAAAAGCTAACTTGGCAAATACCAGCTAATACACTAAAAACAGGGGATACTACTGAGTTTAGTATTGATGTTAATTTAAAAGAAGAATATAAAGGTAATTTATCAAAAACTATTTATGCCAATACTAATAAAAAAGAAAGTATTATGAGTATTCTAAAGGAGAAAAAAATCTTTGAGGAAAGTAGTAAATCTCCTGTATTAAAAATAGGATATAAGGTTACTTATGATGCTAATTTACCAAGTGATTGTAAAATTGATAATCTTCCAGGTGAAGAATATTATAATGCCTTTAGCAAGGTAAAACTAAAAGAAAATCTTAGTTGTAAGGGTTATAGTGTTACTGGTTGGAAGATAATGAATCAATCAACATATAATGTTAATAATACATTTATTATGCCAGCAGAAGATGTCCTAATCAGAGCTATTTGGGGAAAAAATAAAATTGTTAAATCCATGGATGGAAAAGTGGAAGAAAAACCCAAGGCTATTATTAAAAAAATGTATGAATATAATAATCTAGGAACCGGTAGCAATATCACTAAAATCGTTTTTCAAAATGAACTAAAAGAACCAGAAAATGTAATTAGTTCAGAGGATATATCAACTGATGGAAATGGTTTAGTAATGAAATATATAGCATCCAATGGGGATGGCACTAATACAGTATATATTCAAGCTAGTGGTAAGATTTATGCTAATGAAGATAGTAGTTATTTATTTTACAGAGCATGGCGTGTAACATCAATAGAAGGACTCGAAAATTTAGATACCAGTGATGTTACTAATATGTCATATATGTTTGGTGGCTGTAGTGCCTTAACAGCTATAGATCTAAGTCACATGAACACAAAGAACGTAACTAATATGAGTTCAATGTTTGCATCTACAAATCTTGAAACCATAGACGTTAGTTCATTTGATACATCAAGTCTTATAAGAATGCATCAAATGTTTTCTAATAATCCTAAGTTAACAAGAATTGATCTTTCAACATTTAAAACAGATAATGTTACTGATATGTCAGCACTATTCTGGAATGATACATCTTTAAATTATGTCAATTTTAATAATATCAATACCTCTAAAGTTACAACACTGTATGCTTTGTTTGATAATTGTACAAGTTTAGTAAATGTAGATTTGTCTAATTTCGATACAACTAATGTAATGAGTCTTCAAAGTATGTTTAATAACTGTAAGTCACTGATGACCGTAGATTTATCGAACTTCTATACACCTAATTTAATGTATATGTCGAGTATATTTAATGGCTGTACAAAACTAGAAAGCGTAAATATTAGTCATTTCAATACATCAAAAGTTCAAAGTATTCAAAATATTTTCTCTAATTGTGAGAACTTAAAAGAGTTAGATCTAACTAATTTTGATACTTCAAGTGTAACTGATATGGGTCAAGCCTTTTATAAATGTAAAGCTATAAGATCAATTAATCTAAGCAGTTTTGATGTTAGTAAAGTCACTAATATGAGTTATATGTTTGAAGGGTGTAATAATCTTGCGGAATTAGACTTAAGTAGTTTCCATACCTCTCCAGTTGATAATCTTCAAGGTATGTTCCAAAATTGTTATGGTTTAAAGAAAGTTGATATTAGTAACTTTAAGACCCCCAAATTAAATAGAATGGATTATATGTTTGAAAATTGTTATAGTATACTTTCTATTGATTTGACTGGTTTTACAAGTACTAATCTAACAACCCTTGAATCAGCCTTTGCTTGTTGTTATTCTGTTAAATCAATCAATCTCTCTCAATTAAACACTTCTAAAATAGTAAGTTTGTATAGATTATTTTATTGTTGTTATAATTTGGAATCATTAGATTTAACAAACTTTACTAAGACTTCTTTAAATGCCTCTAATGGTTTAAAAAATACTTTCACATCGTGTACTTCTCTAAAAAATATTAACTTAAGTGGATTTGATTTTAATAATGCCTCATTAAACAGCGCATTTATGAGTTTACCAAGTTTAGTATCAGTTGATTTAAGTAATATAAAATTTAACTCTACCTCGTTTGCTAATATGTTTAAAAGATGTCATAACTTATCATCAGTAAATTTCAGTGGAGTAGATACATCAAAAGTAACAAGTATGGATTCTATGTTTACTTCATGTTACGGGCTTACTTCCCTTGATTTAAGTTCATTTACGAATATTCCAACTGCTGAAGAAATGTTTTCTGATTGTATTAATCTAGTCGATTTAAATATTAAAAATGCTACACTTCCTACTAAGGAGTATACTAATATGTTTACTGGTAATAATGAAAATATAACTGTTAAGGTAAAAGGTAACACCAGTAAGACTTATATAGATAAGATGTTAGCATCAGCAAATGGTGGAACAGTAATTATTTCCAACTGATAAAAAAATCACTATAAAATATATAGTGGTTTTTTATTTTAAAACATTTTATCTATATCATTAGGAACATTATCATTAATAATAGTATTAATAATTTTATCTTCTTTTTCCTTAGATACCTCTCTACCAGTTAGATTACTTATTTCACTAACTACTTCTCGTAAAGTTTTTTCATCTTTCATGTTTCCATCTTGAATTTTTTTGGCTAAAGACAAAATAGTGTTTTTATCCACATTGGTTTTGTTTTCAACCCGTTTAAAAAAGCTATCTCCAAACATAAAAAACCTCCTACCATATTATATGATAAGAGGTTTGTTTGTTAACTTTTTTTATCTATAATTTTTTGACATTTTTCTATTTTTTTGGTTATATCTGCACATTGAATTCTAAACTGATCTAAAGTAATTGTCTTTTTTTTATAACGATCATTTAAAATCTCATAGGCTTTTTTTAATCCTTCTAATTCTTTTTCTGCTTCTTCTAAACTTTTTCCAAAGAAATTAAATAACATAATTAATCATCCCTTCTATTCTTAAATTGGAGTGTAATTGGCGTACCTGTAAAGTCAAAATTCTCTCTTATTTTATTTTCTAAGTATCTTTCGTAAGAAAAATGAACTAATCCCTTGTCATTAACTCTAAAGGTAAATTTAGGAGGTTTTATACCTGTCTGACTAGTAAAGTAAATTTTTAATCTCTTTCCTTTGTAACTAGGAGGTATATTTAACTGATAACTATCATAAATTACATCATTTAATACATTTGTTTTTACTTCATTTTTAATATTGTTACCAACTCTTACAACCTCAGGCATTAAAGTATTAATTCTCTTTTTTGTAAGAGCAGATAAGAATACAATAGGGGCATATGTTGCAAATTGGAACTCTGCCCTCATAAGTTTAGTAAATTCATTAATACTTGTATCCTTTACTTTATCCCATTTATTTACAACAAATATGAGACCTTTACCACTATCGATAGCATAACCAGCGATATGTTTGTCATGCTCTTTTATTCCCTCTTCGGCATTAATAACTACTAAACAAATATCACTTCTATCTATTGCTCGCATGGATCTTACCAAACTATATTTTTCAACAGCTTCATAGATTTTTCCTCTTTTTCTCATCCCAGCCGTATCTATAACTACAAATTCTTCTTTATTATACTTTACAATAGAATCAATAGAATCCCTAGTCGTACCAGCAACATTACTAACAACAACTCTTTCCTCATTTAAAAGAGCATTCATTAAACTACTTTTACCAACATTAGGTCTTCCGATAATACAAAATTTTAATCTATCATCTACATATTCATTCTCATTTTCTCTAAATTCAAGACAAATCATATCTAATAAATCGTTATACCCTGTATTGTGAATAGCACTGATTAATACATAATTATCAAATCCTAGTTCATAAAAATCATACATATTGTCTTTTGCATCTTTAACATCAACCTTATTTATTGCAACGATAACTCTTTTTTTACTCTTTCTAAGAATATCTCTTACTAATAAATCATTAGAAGTAAGGCCTTCTTTTCCATCTACAACGAATACCACTACATCTGCTTGGTCAATAGCAATTTCAGCCTGCATACGAATTTCCGTATTAAACTTTTCCCCACTACCATCAATACCACCAGTATCAATTAAATTAAAACGATATTTCTCATAAGTTACCTGTTCATAAATACGGTCTCTAGTAACACCAGGAGTATCCTCTATTATTGATATTTTCTTTCCCGTCATTTTATTAAATAGTGTACTTTTACCGACATTTGGTCTTCCCACTAAAGCTACTGTTGGAATCACATTATCCCTCCTTTTGAGCTAATATTATAGCATATATTTCATAAATAGTGTAGCAAAATTATAATGAAAAAACAATAATGATAGATAAATCCATAAAATATCAAAATATATTTTTAACTATTTTACTAAAATGTACATCATGACCTTTGTAAAAGTATACATATTTATTTTTAAGTGTTATAATCTAAATATAGGAGGATAAGATGGAAAAAATTAACACTGAAAAAGAATGGTATGATAATCCCAATATTTTAACTAATATTATTTTAGCCGTAGCCGCAGCAATTATTATTATATCTCAGGCTTTTGCCGTTAATAATAATTTAACATCATCTGTTATGCTAAGAAATCTTCTTAATCATAATTCAACATATATTGCTGCCTTAATTTATTTTATATTTTTAAAGACAAAGGTAGGAAGAACAAACTTTAATTTAATAAATGTAATTTATATAATACTATACTTATTAATTACGGTAGCCTCAGTCTTTACTTTATTTCAATCATTTGGATTATCATCTATAACATCACTTTTACTAAATATTATGATTATTTCATATATGGCTTACACATTTTTACCAGAGACAAGATTTTGGAGTGATCTAGGCTTAGATAAATTTCCATTCGATGAAATAAAAAATGACTGGTATTTTTACATTATTAGTGTAATTAGCCTTGTATTATTAATAGTAAATTTAATCAGTGCGACTAACTTTGATGGAGTTGTTCTAACATTATTTGATACTATCTATATTATATTATTTAGTAGATATATCTATTTGTATAAGGATCACTGTGAAAAAAGAAATTTAGCTGAAGTAAAACAAGAAGAAAAAGAACAAGCAGAAAATAATAAAGAAACTACTAGCAATAAACCAAAGAAGAAAAAAAAGACAAAGAAGGATGATAAAAATGTCTAAAAATTTATTTGAACAAATTGATGAAGAAAAAAAAGATATTCCTAAAATTGATAAAGCATTAAAACAGGTAAAAAAATATAAATATAATTTTTATCAAAAAGTATCAATTTTGACTATGATTATTTGTTTCTTCATGGGAATCATTTTAGGAAATATATTCCCATCATGTGTCTCAAGTGGATTATATAGTGCTACTTGTACGACTACTGAGTATAATATTTCTTTAACTATTTTCTTCTGGTTTGCAAGCTTTCTACTATGTATGTTTATATACGCAATAGGTCATATTATTAATATTTTAGAAACAATTAATAAAAATATTAGTAATTCTAAGTAAAAACGTGTAAAAATAACGCAATTTTGTTGTATTTTCATATAAGTTGTGATAAGTTAATTATGTAAGCATAGTATGTGCTTAATAGAAATTATAGGAGGAATTAAATACTATGAAAAAAGTTGAATTAGTAGAGGCTGTTGCTGAAAAAACAGGTTTAACAAAAGCTGATACAACTCGTGCTATTGATGCAACATTTGCAACAATAGTAGAAGCATTATCAAAGGGAGATAAAGTACCAGTTGTTGGTTTCGGAACTTTCGCTGTATCTGAAAGAGCTGCACGTGAAGGACATAATCCTAGAACTGGAGCTAAAGTAAGCATTCCAGCTCGTAAAGCTCCAACTTTCAAAGCAGGTTCTGCATTAAAAGAAGCTGTTAATAAATAATAGAAGTAAGGACAATAGTCCTTTTTCTTTTGAAAAAATGTCCAACAAAGTAAAGAAAGCCAATCTTGATTAATCTTGGCTTTTTCATTTTGGTATTTTATAGTATAATGAAAGTGGAAGTGATTGTGATGAAATCATTAAAAAAAGCTATAATATCTTTTCTTAAAGGTTTTAAATATGCATATGATGGAATTATTTACAATATCAAAGGCGAAAGAAATATGCGCGTTCATATTTGTATAATGATTTTAGTCATTGCTTTTGGTTTGGTATTTAACATTAGTAAATTTGAGTGGATAATATGTATCATTTTATTTGGTCTAGTTTTAGCGGCTGAATGTTTTAATACTGCTATTGAAGTGCTAAATAATATGATAAGAATGAATGCCGAAGAAAAATATATTGCTGCCGGTCATTCTAAAGACTCAGCAGCAGGGGCAGTTTTAATACTAGCCATTGCCGCAGCAATTATTGGACTTATGATATTTATTCCACAAATTTTATCTGTTTTAGGTAGGTGAAAAAATTGCTAACAACAGCACTTAAAGTTATAAAAAAAATAGAAGAACACGGTTATGAAGCCTATATAGTTGGTGGATACGTGAGAGATCATTTAATGGGATTAGATTCAAATGATGTTGATATATGTACAAATGCTAAACCTAAAGAACTAATAAAAATATTTGAAGGAGCGATACTTCCTGCCGAAGATTATGGCTCTGTTACTATTTATATTAAAAATAATAGATTTGAAATAACTACTTTTAGAAGAGAAATATCATATAATGATTATAGAAGACCTGTAGAAATAGAATATATTGATGATTTAAAAGAAGATATAATGCGTAGAGACTTTACAATAAATACTATCTGCATGGATAAAAATAAAAAAATAATAGATTATCTAAATGCAAGACAAGATTTAGCTAATCATCTGATAAAACCCGTAGGAGACGCTAATTATAAATTCAGTCAAGATGTTTTGCGTATTCTAAGGGCCATCCGTTTTGCCACTAAATTAGACTTTTCTCTAAGTGATGAAATTATAGATGGCATCAATAAAAATAAACATCTTCTAAAAAAAATATCATATGAAAGAAAAAGAGAAGAACTAGATAAAATATTTACTAGTCCTAATGCTAAAAGAGGGATAGATCTATTAATAGAATTAGGCCTAGATAAAGAGTTAGAACTAAATAATTTGAAAAATGTTACTAATACAGAGTCTTTAATTGGTATTTGGGCCATAATTGATCCAGAAGAAAATACATATCGTTTTAACAATAATGAAAAAGAATTAATAAAATTAGTAAAAGAAGTGCTACCTTTAAATAATCTGGACCCATACAATCTATATAAATATGGTCTTTATGTAAATAGTATAGCTGGTGCAATCAAAAACATCCCCAAGAAAGACATTACAAGATCTTATAACAATCTAGTAATTCATTCTAGAAAAGATCTAGCTATAAGTATTCCAGAAATATTAAATTGTCTATCTATAGAAAAAGGACCATTTATTAAGACCATATTTAATGAATTAGAAAAAGAAGTACTATATAAAAGGTTAAAAAATAATCGTAAAGCATTACTAAATTATTGTGTTGTAAATTTTACTAGTGAAATTTTATAAAAAACGTTATAATATATTCACGAATGGAGGAACATATGGATAAAAAGCTAATTGAATTATACAAAAGTGGTCATATGGTTATTCCACTATATTTATTAAAAAACTATAAAGATTTAAAACTTGACTTAGATGAATTTATTTTTCTAATGTATTTATATAATAAAGGTGACAAGGAATTATTTGATCCAGGCAAAATAAGTAATGATTTAAATATACCATTAAAAGATGTTATGAAATATATTTCAACATTAACTGATAAGAAAATGCTCAAGGTTGATGTTGTAAAAAATGACAAAAATATTCTTGAAGATATAATAGACTTAGATGATTTTTACCGTAAAATATCATTAAAGATGGTTTCAAATGTTAATGATAATTTAGATGAATTAAATAGTAGTGTCTTTACTTTTATAGAGAAAGAATTTGGTAGAACTCTTAGTCCTATGGAAAATGAGATTATTAAGTCCTGGTTAGAAAATGGCAGTAGTGAAGAGCTCGTCAGAGAAGCCGTCAAAGAGGCCACATTTAACGGAGTTAATAATTTACGCTATATTGATAAGATTTTATATGAATGGGAGAAAAAAGGTATAAAGAATAAGGAAGATGTTGATAAAAATAGAAATCTTCATCGTAAAAAAGAAAAAGAAGAACCAGTAGAAGAAATATTTGATTATAATTGGTTTGAGGATGATGATTCATATGAAGAATAGGGTATCTTTTGTAGAAAATTATCTTGATAGTCTAATCCCCAATCCTTGGTGTGAATTAAATTTTACTACAGATTATGAACTATTAATTGCTATAGTTTTGAGTGCTCAAACAACTGATAAAAGGGTTAATCAGGTAACTAAAGTATTATTTGAAAAATATAATAGCTTAGATCTTTTAAAACAAGCTCCTATTGCCGATTTAGAAATAATATTAAGACCATTAGGTTCTTATCATAAAAAAGCTCAGTACGTACATGACATATCTGAAACTTTAGTAGATAAATATAATTCTAAGGTTCCAAAAGAAAGATCTAAATTGGAATCAATGCCAGGAGTTGGACGAAAGACGGTTAATGTATTTTTAAGTGAATATTATAATTATCCAGCCTTTGCCGTTGATACACACGTTGAAAGGGTCTCAAAACGTCTAGGATTGGTAAAAGAAACTGATAATGTAATAACAATAGAAAGTAAATTAAAACAGAAATTTAAGCGTGAAAATTGGTCTAAAACACATAAACAATTCGTTTTATTTGGTAGATACCATTGCAAAGCCGTTAAACCAGATTGTACTAGTTGTGGTTTAGCTAATATATGTACAAAAAAAAGGAATGATTCAGTTTAATCATTCCTTTATTGTGTAGCTTTTTCTTTATAAGTAACCGTTATAGTTGAACCATTTGTTATAGAACCAGGAATATTGCTACTAAAAGTTCGATCTGTTTGTGAACATGTATCAGGTATTTTTGTACTATCAGCAATATCTGAATCCTTTAAGTAATAACCATTAGATGATGTTTGAACAGTTTTAACTACTTCTTCAATTAAAGAAGTGCCACAATAATATTTAATAGTATATTTAAGTTCTGTTTTTTCCGGTGTAGTAGGTTTGGTATTACTAGCTTCTTTTAATGTATAAGAAGCCGCATCACTATTAATTCCACTATAACTTTGATAGGTTGCCACTACTTTATAAGTACCATATGGATTTGCTAACTGTTTAGTAAATGAAGTTGATTCTGTAAATCCTAATAAAGTATTTCCAAAGTAAACATTATAACCAAATGTACCGTATTCAGTATAAGGATTTTGAACAGCTCCCCATGATATAGTAACTGTACCATCACTATAGGTAACTTTTAAATTAGATGGAGTAGCAAGTTTATTTTCTTTTTCTCCGCTAGAAGTACCATTTGGTTGATGATCTTTCTTAAATAGTTCATAAACAACAGAACCACTATATCCCGTAGGTGCTACTTTAGCAGGATTACTACCACTAATGATAGGTAATTTTACCACACTATCAGGCATTTTAAATTCTTCTCTGTTAGATTCAACAACTTCCTTAACTAAAGTTCTATATAATTTATCCTTTGCAATAGAAGAAGGTAAGTTTCTCATACAATGTTCTTTTGTAGATTCATTATATCCATACCACATAGCTACAACTGTTTTAGTAGAGAACCCAACAGCCCAAGAATCACGAATGGCATCTCCTGGAAGACCTTTACTTTTTACATATGCATCATCAAAGTTAGTAGTACCAGTTTTAACAGCATAATTAGTTATTGTTCCACCACCATTTAATTTAACATCTTGTAGTACACTAGCTATCATATATGCAGTAGAATCACTCATAGCTTTTTTCTTTTCAGATTTATGTTCAATAGTATTGCCAGTTTCACGATAAGTAATTTTACTTACGGAATATGGTTCATTATAATATCCACCATTTGAGAAGGCAGCGTATGCAGCACTCATTTGTACTGGATTAACACCGGTAAACGCTCCGATAGAATGTGCTTCGTGAATAGTTCCATTTTCAACTTCTGGTTGAATACCTAAATTTGTAACAAATTGAATAATTTTAGATTTATCAACTTGTTGGAAAGCCTTAAGAGCCGGAATGTTACGTGATAATGAAAGCGCTTTACGTAAGGTCATTTGACCCATATATCCATTATCCCAATTTGATATTTTTCTACCACCAGTATATGTATAAGGTTCATCAACAAATTGTTGATAAGTAGACCAATTATTATATTCAATTCCGGGACCATAATCAAATAAAGGTTTTGCTGTAGAACCGGGTTGTCTTTTTATATCAGTAGCAAAGTTATAATCACCAACAGATCTATTTCTACCAGCTCCAACAGCTAATAATTTACCAGTTTGTGAATCCAATACAGAAACACCTGATTGTATCTGATCATCCACCCATTTATAACTTTCTTCATTAAATACTCTATTAATACCTTCCTGTTTACTTCTATCCATATTAGTATAAATTAGTAAAGATGTCTTGTAAGGATTAACATTATATTTTTTATCTAATTCTTTTACAACTGTATCAATATAACTTTGATAAGGACTAACTCCGTTTGATGTTGAATTACCACTAGCATCTTTTGTTAATGACGCTACTGGAATACTATTAGCAAGTTTTTGTTCTTCCTCTGTTATATAACCATGTCTTCTCATCAAGTATAACACTGTTTTTCTTCTAGCTGCAGCATTATCTGGATGAAGGGTTGGACTATAACCACCAGGATTTTTAAACATACCAGCTATTATAGTTGCCTCACTTAAATTAAGTTCTCCAACACTTTTATTAAAGTAAGCCTGACTAGCTTCCTCAACACCATATATATTTCCACCTAAGTAGTGGTTATTAACATAAAACTCTATTATTTCTTCTTTTGTATAATTTTTTTCTAACTTGAATACAGCAAGATAAATATCAGTAAACTTACGTATAATACCTTTTATACCAGAGTCTTGTGAAGCATCTGTGAAACTGTTTTTAACAACTTGCATTGAAAGAGTAGAAGCTCCACCAGCACTATTATCACCAAGCAATTGTTTTAATGTTGCTTTGAAGAAACGAGGTGCATCAAATCCGTTATGTTGATAAAATCTTGAATCTTCTGTAGAAACAATTGCGTCTATCAAGACTTGAGGTAGTTCATCATATTTTACTTTTTCACGTTTTTCTGCTCCCAATTTAGCAATTACTTGACCATTACTATCATACATAATAGATAATTCCTGAGTATCTAAGTTATCAGGATTAAACTTAGGTGCAGATACTGTTATATAAATCAAGAAAGCTGAAAAAGCTACTAAACAAATAATTCCAAGAGTTAATATTATAATAAGAATAATATTTATAACTTTCTTTTTCTTCCGCGACAGACTAGAACTTTTAAGTAACGCATAGATTCCTAAAATAATAAGTATACCAAAAGCTAAAACCACTGTACATATAGCACCAAGTTTAATAAAACAAAGTACTAATGTTAAGACAAGAATTACTAGTAATATTATTTTCATTGTTTTACTACTAGTATTATTACTTTCCTTACTAGTTGTTCTTTTCCCTTTCAAATCCTTTGTTTCAAATTTTCTTGTTTTTTCAACATCATTTTTCCTTTTAATTCTTTTTGCCATTTATAATTCCTCCAACCTTATCTAATATTTCTAAATAATCAACTCTTGGATTAAATTTATCTTTCAACAAATATCCACATTCTTTAAAATAACTTAGAGGAATTGATTTTCTCTTTTGTGTATCTAAAAAATGTTGAACATCACTTTGAAATAATAAGTATGTTTCATTTAACATCGTAAATCTAACTATAATGAAGGCTATTCCCCCATGACGAGCTATATTGTTTAGATGTATTATCTGATGCTTATGAATATTATTCAACGGAAAAGAAGTTAATGAATTTGTCTCTTTTGCTTCAAAGTCTACATACTTACCCTTATAAATACCATTATAATCGGTAGTAGAAGGCGTATCGAAGAAAGCTTCTTTAATCATAGCTTTATCTCGCGATGGATAATTTACTTTAGTAATTTTTATAGGCGTAGGTTTCTTGTATATATAAGCAACATCCATATCTCTATAATAATTATTAGTAATATTTAAATCATCTTCAAGCTTCATTCCACGATTAGCGTAGTTAATAAAATTAGAACTTTTAAAATTCTTCTTTATACCATTAGGATAATTCATCTCATCACCTACGATATATTATACTATATTGATATATATTTTTCCATCGTTTTTTATATAATTTTTTTTGAAAAAATAATCTAGTTTTGTCGAATTTATTACAAAGAATAAAAAATATTATACAATGCTCTTGGTGATATAAATATGCAATATTTAGAAGTTATTTTTACTATGAATAAGATGATAGATGACATAAATTATATAAAGCTAAAAGAAAAAAGTATATTTTTAAAAAATAAATAGTATTCAAAACATCCCCAACTAATTGACAAAATTAGCAATATTTGTAATAATAATAGCGTAAGGGATTGGTGATAGAGGATGTATCAAAATAAGATAACACTTACACCACAAGATATTTTAGAAAAGGACTTTAAAATAGATACTAGAGGGTATCGTCTTAAAGAAGTTGATCAATTTCTAGATATCATAATTACTGATTATGAACAATTCTATAAGATTATTAATAACTTGGAACAAGAAAAAAATGATCTTTTAGCTGAAAACATGAATTTAAAACAGGAACTTCGTAATGCCAGAATTAATGCTGAGATAGTTAAGAATAATGATTCTCCTGAAGTTACTAACGTTGATATCATGAGAAGACTAGCTAGGTTGGAAAAATTAGTATATGGAGTAAGTAAGGCTGATAGAACTAGTTACAACAAAGATAATTATAACCAGGATGATAATAGTAATGAATAATATTTGACAAACGCGGTTCTCCCACATATTATTATGTGCCTGGAGAGCTGAGGAAAGTCCATGCTCACACAGGCTGTGACGTCTGTAGTGTTCGTGCTTAGGGAAAAAATAACCTAAGGTAGATGATTCTAACGACTAAGAAGAAGTCTAAGTTCCTAGAATATGACTTCTTTTTATAAAGTGCCGCAGTGACGAATAAGGCGAAAGCCGGAAATGAAACGAGGTAAACTCCACGAGTGAGAAACCCAAATTATGGTAGGGGAGCTTTAACGAGGTAATAAGAACTAAGTTAGGGACCGAGTAATCGGTAGATAGATGTTTGTCACTCTTATTAAGAGGACGGAACATGGCTTATAAATATTATTTGTTAATAAAGAGGTGTTAAAAGTGAAAGAATTAGGCAGTTATTTAAGAAGAACCAGAATAGAAAATGGTGTTAACTTAGAAGAAGCAGCAGATGATATGAATATTTCCGTAACACAACTTGAAAATATAGAAAGTGGTAATACTAGAGCATTTAAAGATGTATATAAGCTCAAACAACAAATAAAAATGTATGCTAAGTATTTAGGGCTTAATCCAGACAAGGTTATTGATGAGTTCAATGAATTTTTATTTGAACATACTTCTAAAATATCTTTAGACGATATTAGAATTGCTAGAGAAAAAGAAGAGTCAAAAGAACAGGAAAATAAAATTAAGTCTCCTTATACAATAGAGCATAAAAGAAAGATAAACATATGGCCAATTGTTGGAATAGTGGGAGGTATTTTAATACTTATAACTATTATAACAATACTTGTTGTACATCATGTTTCCAAAACTTCACCAAGAACTAGTGAATTAAAAAATATTATTAAAGTAAATGAAGTAGGAGGCCTAATATGAATTTACCCACAAAACTAACTGTATCACGTATAATAGCAACATTTATTGTTATAATAATTTTGATTTTCCCATTTTATTCTATTGGATTTCAATGGCCGCAATTTAAAGTAGGTACAATTATTATTAGTCTACAATATATAGTTGCTGGTATAATTTTTGTCCTAGCAAGTATTACTGACTTTGTTGATGGTTACCTTGCTAGAAAAAATAATCAGGTAACAGACTTAGGAAAAATGTTAGATGCTATTGCTGATAAAATTCTTGTTAATTCAGTATTGATTATTTTAGCATATAAAGGAATGCTACCAATTATAGTACCAGTAGTAACTGTACTTAGAGATACATTTGTTGATGCTATTAAAATGCAAGCTGCTAGTAAGGGAAAAGTCGTTGCCGCAATTAAAAGTGGAAAATTAAAAACTGCTACATTAATGATAGGAACAACTCTTGCATTTTTCTATAATTTACCATTTGAATTAATACCAATTAATGTTTCTGATTTCTTATTATTAATTGCAACAGTCTTATCAGTGGTAAGTGGTATACAGTATTACTTATTAAATAAAGAACTATTATTCGCAAATGAATAATAGTTCTTTTTGTAATTTTTAACATAAATATCCTATCAAAATGATAATAAACTATATGAAATGTAATGATTCAGCCTCAAATTGCAAAATTGCGAAAATTTGTTCGAAAAATATCTTGCAATTTTTTTTGTTCTCATGTAAAATTAAAATGTAACGAAAAACTAGGAGGTTTTTATGAAAAAAGCAGACACAACAAAAAAGGATAAAGATTTAGATCAAATTTTAAGTGATATTGAAAAGCAATTTGGAAAAGGGTCTATAATGAAACTTGGGGAAAATCAACATATGAAAGTTGATGTAGTATCTAGTGGATGTCTATCTTTAGACATTGCCCTAGGTGTAGGTGGATATCCAAGAGGAAGAATTATTGAAATTTATGGACCAGAGTCAAGTGGTAAAACAACTTTTGCTCTTCAAGCAATTGCATCAGTACAAAAAACAGGGGGAAGAGCTGCTTTTATAGATGCAGAACATGCTCTTGATCCTGTATATGCAGAAAAGTTAGGAGTAAACATTAATGAGCTACTTTTATCACAACCAGATACAGGTGAACAGGCTCTAGAAATATGTGATGCCCTAGTAAAAAGTGAGGCCATAAGCATCATAGTAATAGACTCAGTTGCAGCATTGGTGCCACAAGCAGAAATTGACGGTGAAATGGGTGACTCCCATGTTGGCTTACAAGCTAGATTAATGTCTCAAGCTCTAAGAAAACTATCTGGAACTATTAGTAAAACAAATACTATTGCTATATTTATTAATCAATTACGTGAAAAAGTAGGTGTTATGTTTGGCAATCCAGAAACAACAACTGGAGGAAGAGCCCTAAAGTTTTATTCAACAATTAGATTAGATGTAAGAAGAAATGAACAATTAAAGATGGGAGATGGAGTCGTTGGTAATAAAACTACCATTAAAGTAGTTAAAAATAAAGTAGCCCCTCCATTTAAAACAGCTGTTGTTGATATAATGTATGGTGAAGGTGTAAGTAGAGAAGGTGAAGTAATCGATTTAGGTGTAGAAGCCGGAATCATAGAAAAAACTGGCGCTTGGTATAGTTATGAAGGTGAAAAATTAGGTCAAGGAAAAGAAAATGTTAAACTCTTATTAAAAGAAACACCTGAACTTACACAAGAAATAGAGGAAAAAGTAAGAGAATTCTATGGAATATCTCAAAATACTAGTGCAGAAAAGAATAAATAAACTATGGTCAACTTAAATGATAAGTTGACCTTTTTCTTTAAAGAACATAATCTATAGTATGAAAAGATTAAATGAGTTAATAAAATGTAAATATAATATTCCGATATATGGAATAAAAACAAATTCTAAAAAAATAAAGAAAGGAGATCTCTTTATAGCGGTTCATGGTTACAACTGTGACCATCATGCCTTCATAAGTGAAGCTGTAGCTAATGGAGCTTCCGCTATTATAAGTGAAAAAAAAGTAGATGTTGATGTTCCCATAATCATCGTGAAAGATACAAATAAAGCCTTAGAAGAAATATGCCTCAAATTTTATAACCATATAGAAAAAAAATTCAGGTTTATAGGTATAACAGGAACAGATGGAAAGACTACTACCTCAACTATAATATATAATATCCTAAAAGATGAATTAAACTGCTGTAATATAGGTACAAATGGCTTAGAATATCAACAAATGTTTTTTAAATTAAATAATACTACTCCAGAAATGGAAGAATTATACAACTTTTTATCAATACTTAGTCAAGCAGGATGTAAAACTGTTTCGATGGAGGTGTCAAGTGAAGCACTCCTGCATCGTCGAGTTGACAAATTTAATTATGATGTTGCCATACTAACAAATATCACAGAAGATCATTTAAATATTCATAAGAATATAGACAATTATGTCAATGCTAAGGCCAAACTATTTAAGAAAGTAAAGAAAAATGGCATATGTATTTTAAATTATGACGATAAACATGCAGAAGAAATACGTAAAGTAAGTCGAGGTAAAATTTACACTTATGGAAAAAGCTCTAACTGTGATTTCGCAATTTGTCATATTAAATGTAAAGATATGTCGACACACTTCGACATTTTACACAAAAATACATCCTATCATATAACAACAAATCTAGTTGGTGAGTACAATGCCTATAATATAACAGCTGCTTTTGCTTGTGCCCTTTTATTGGGACTACCTCCTAGAACTATCATCAAAAGAATCAAAAGTATTAATACAATAAATGGTAGATTTGAACAATTAGACTTTGGACAAAACTTTACAATTATTTTAGACTATGCCCATACAGAAAATGGTGTAAAGAACATTTTATCTACTTTAAAGAAGTTAAAACATAATAAAATTATTACAGTAATTGGAAGTGCCGGAGGCAGAGAAAAGCAAAAAAGATCCGCTATGGGCAAGATAACATCGCAATTATCCGATCATGTAATATTTACCATGGATGATCCAAGAAATGAAAACGTCTCTGATATTATTTCTGACTTAACCAAATTAATAGAAAAAAATAACTATGAAAAAGAAGAAAATAGAGAAAATGCAATCAAAAAATCTCTTACTATGGCAAAAGCCGGTGATGTAGTAGCGATACTTGGTAAAGGTCGCGATGAGTATATGGCTATAAAAGATAAAAAGGTTTACTATTCCGACTATGAAGTAATAAAAAATTTTTTCCAAGATAATGAAAAACATTAAACTTGACACAATTAAAAATGACATCTACAATAGAATTAGATTATGGTTTAAATATTGATAATATTTTAAATATATTCTAGAGTGGAGGAAAAGATGAATAAACAAATTGTTTTTTCCGCTTTACTAATTTTAATTGGATTAATTTTGGGCATTTTCCTAATTATACTTCTAAGTTATATTAGGAGAACAAAAACAACGAACAAAATAAAAGAAATGCTAGAAAAAGCTCGCAAAGAAGCAGAGAAAATAAAAAGAGAAGGAATTCTTGAACAAAAAGAAGAAACTCATCGTCTAAAACTTGAATTTGATAAAGAACTAAAAGAAAAAAAAGTTGATTTAAAGGAAACTGAAGATAGACTTTTACAACGTGAAAAGAACATGGATAAAAGAGATGAACTATATCAGAAAAGAGAGACTTTGTTAGACGAAAAGGAAGAACGATTAAATAATAAATTTGATGAAATTCAAGATGAAAAAAGTAAAGTAGAAGAACTAAAAAATGAACAATTGAAACTATTACAAGAAATTGCAAATTTCAGCAAAGAAGAAGCTAAAGAATTACTTATGGATGAAGTAAAACAAAATATGTCAAAAGAAGTAGCGACATATATAAAAGAGCAAGAACAAGAAGCTAAGATGTTGGCTGATAAAAATGCCAAAAATCTAATAGTAACAGCAATGCAAAGATATGCAGCTGATATTGCTAATGAACAAACAATCACGGTTGTCAATTTACCTAATGATGATATGAAAGGTAGAATTATTGGTAGAGAGGGAAGAAATATTAGGACAATAGAAGCTATTACTGGTGTTGATTTAATAATTGATGATACTCCAGAAGCTGTAGTCATATCAAGTTTTGATCCTCTACGCCGTGAAATTGCTAGATTAACACTAGAAACACTTATAAAGGATGGTAGAATTCATCCTACACGTATCGAAGAAATTTATGACAAAACTAGCAAGGACTTAAAACAAAAAATGATGGAATATGGTAATGACGCCTTATTCGAATTAGGTATAACAAAGATGGATACCGAATTAGTTGAATTAGTTGGTAAACTTCATTTCCGTACAAGTTATGGTCAAAATGCTTTAACTCATTCCATTGAAGTGGCAGAACTTGCAGGTGTCTTAGCTGGAGAATTTGATGAAGATGTTAACTTAGCTAAAAGAGCAGGCCTACTACATGATATTGGAAAAGCCATAGATCATGATTTAGAGGGAAGCCACGTAGAATTAGGTTCACAAATAGCTAAAAAATATCACGAGAATGAAGTGGTAATAAACGCTATTGAATCACATCATGGTGATACAGAAGCAACAAGTATCATTTCAAGTATAGTTGCAATTGCCGACAGTTTAAGTGCCTCACGTCCAGGAGCAAGAAACGATTCACTTGAAAATTATATTCAAAGACTATCACAATTAGAAGCTGTAGGTAACGAAATAGAGGGTGTAGAAAAATCCTTTGCTGTTCAAGCAGGTAGAGAATTAAGAGTAATAGTAAAACCTGAAGAAGTTGATGACCTAAAGGCTCATACGATAGCTAGAGAAATAAAAGAGAAAGTTGAAACAACATTAAAGTATCCAGGTACTATAAAAATAACAGTTGTAAGAGAAACACGAGCTCAAGAAGAGGCTAAGTAGTTTCTCTTTTTATAAAATGATTACTAAATTAATTACTATATTACAAGAATTAGATCTAGGTGATAATGACTTCTATAAATTTATTCCTGAACATACCAAAATAATAAGTAATAACTTAATAGATGAATTTGGAATTGACTTATGTGGCATCTATAAAAATGATTCAAAAGAAGTTAGTATTAGAATTCCTAGACTAAAAGATCATTACACTACAAGTATAGCTATACATGAAATAGGTCACCTATTTGATTACTATTTGAAACAAAAAATAGTAATGAATGAAAATACTTCTCTCTTATTTGAATTTACATATTTATATAAAGTAGGAGAATTAGAGCTATTAAAAAATAGAATAAGGGAAATAGAAAAAAATAAGACATCAGTCAAATATAAAAGTTTAATGGACATAAAAAAAGAAACTAAACAGTCTCTGTTTCGACTTTAGTTTCTTTTTTAATATCTAAAATTATTGGTAAAATAATAGGTTTTCTACCAGTTAACTCATTTATATAAGGAATTAACTCTGCAGTCAGACAAGATTTAATACTTGCAAATGTTGAATGAGTATTTTTTAGTTGTTCTTTTACTATTTTATCAGCATACATTTCTATTTTTTTCAATAGTTCCTCATTTTCATTTATTTGTATAAATCCACGAGTAGTAATATTTGGTCTGATTAGTAATTCATGTTTTTTCATGTCTACATTAACTATTACTACTAATATCCCATCATTAGCCATTATTTTTCTATCACGTATAACTGCTCCACCAATTTCACCAATTCTGTTACCATCTACATATATATCAGCACCAGGCATGCTCTTACCTTTAGTAATAACATGATTAACTAAATCAAGGGAATCTCCATTTTTTAGTACAAAAGTGTTTTCCTTAGGAATACCACATTCAATTCCCAAATTAGCATGATGTTTTAACATACGATAATCACCATGGAAAGGCATTAAATACTTAGGCTTAATTAACCTAATCATTAATTTTAACTCCTCTTCATTAGCATGTCCTGAAGTATGAAGACCACTAAGAGATTTATTTGTATAAACAGATACACCGTTTAAACATAACTTATTAATGATCTTTGAAATACTTAAAGCATTACCAGGAATAGTACTTGATGAAAAGATAACTATATCATCTGGTCTTAATTTTACATACTTGTGATTACCATTAGACATACGAGAAAGTGCTGCCAAAGGCTCTCCTTGAGAACCAGTACACAAAATAGTAACATCTCCAGGCTTATAATGGCTAAGTTCATCTGGTGAAATTAATAGTTCTTTGTGATCTATATAACCACCTTCGATTGAAATTTTAATATTATTTTCCATACTTCTACCAAACACACATATTTTTCTATTGTGTTTATAACAAGTTTCAAAAATGTGTTTTACACGATAGATATTGGAAGCAAAAGTGGCAATAATTATTCTTTGTTGTGGATAAAGATCAAACATTTCGTTCAAAGCACTGTCAACTTTAGATTCACTTGTTGAAAATCCTTCATTTAAAGCATTAGTAGAATCACTAATTAGTAAATCAACTCCTTCATGCCCAAGAGTAGCCATTTTATATAAATCAGCCATTGGCCCAATTGGAGTAAGATCAAATTTAAAATCACCTGTTGTTACAATTCTACCATCAGGAGTAGTAATACAAATACCATGTGAATCAGGTACTGAGTGAGTAATTAAGATAAATTCTACTTCAATTTCTCCGAACTTTAATTTAGTATCATCGGTATAAGCATATAAATTATCATATCTAATATTACGATCCCCTAGTTTAACTGCTATTAACTCTTTTGCATGACGAGGAGCATAAATAGCAGGTATATTAATACTCTGTAATAAAAAAGGTATACTACCAATATGATCTTCATGTCCATGTGTAATTAATAACGCTCTAATTTTATCTTCATTTTCCTTTAAAAAAGTAAAATCAGGAAGTACATAATCAACACCCATCAATTCACTTTCTGGAAAACTTACCCCGGCATCAATAATAACGATATCGTCGCCATGCATTACACAATACATATTTTTACCGACTTCACCTAAACCTCCTAAAACAACAATCTTTGTTCCACTAGGTTTGTTTTTTATCATAAAATTTTATATTCTCCTTTCTACGTTCAATTTAATATGTAAAAGAACTAACCGCATACATTATACTATATAATTAATATTTTGTCTATCACAATAATAATTCTTGAGTTCGCAAAGTAAATTTTTAAGCCATAACTAACATAATGGCTCAAGAGATAATATTTCTTTATTTAATGAACGAGCATATTCTATTTCTTTCTTTGTAGATTCTCCAATATACCCATTTACATTTACAACATAAATGGCATCACTTATTTCAATCTTTTTATAATGGAGTTTACTTAACTTTTCTAACTCAAAATCAGATAATTTCTTATTTTGTAGAAAATATACACATTGAATAGCAACATCCCCATTTAATTCTAATTCACAAGCTATGTCTATCATTTCATTTTTAAATCGCATACTTCCACATAGTGTTATTATTTTCATTATATTTACCTCCAATAATATTTATTCTAGCATATATTTATCTCCTTTGCGAATTGAAGTAATAATTAAAAATATTTTAATATTTAACTACTTTGTGTTACAATAAAATAAACAAAATTAAAGGAGACATAAGATGGGATTATTTAATAAAATAAAAAACATTTTTAAAACAGAAAATATTGAAGAAAATGTTAGCGATATACCTGAAAAGGTAGAAAATAAAAAGAAGTCAGTAGAAGTCTATGAAAAAGGATTAACAAAATCACGAGAAGGTTTTGTAAGTAGATTAGCATCTCTTACTAATAAATATAAAAAGGCAACTGATGAATATTTTGACGAATTAGAAGAAATTTTAATTATGGCAGATATTGGAGTAAATACAGTTACCAATTTCATTGAAAAATTAAGAGATAGAGTAAAAAATGAAAAAATAGAAAGTACAGAGGATTTAAAAGAAATAATTATTGATGAACTATTTATAATCTATGTTAATGAAGATGTTTTAGTAAACAAAATAAACTTTCAAGAAAATGGTCCAACCGTAGTTTTATTTGTGGGTGTTAATGGAGTAGGAAAAACAACTACAATAGGGAAATTAGCTCAAAAATTTAAAAATGAAGGTAAAAAAGTACTTCTAATTGCGGCTGATACTTTTAGAGCAGGGGCAGTTCTTCAGTTGGAAGATTGGAGTAAGAAAACTAATACTAGTTTTTATGGAAAAAGTCAGGGCTCAGATCCTGCCAGTGTTGTATATGATGGATTAGTAAAAGCTAAGGAAGAAAACTATGATGTTGTCTTAATTGATACTGCAGGAAGACTACAAAATAAAGTTAATCTAATGAAAGAATTAGAAAAAATAAATAGAGTAATTGGTCAACTTATTCCAGAAGCACCGCATGAAACATTACTAGTAATTGATGCCACAACAGGTCAAAATGGTATTAGTCAAGCTAAAAGTTTTAAAGAAATAACAAATATTACCGGAATTGTATTAACAAAATTAGATGGTACAGCTAAGGGTGGTATTGTTTTAGCTATAAAAGATGAAGTAAATATACCTGTTAAATATATTGGATTAGGTGAAGGAGAAAATGATCTTCAATCATTCGATATTGAAAAATATATTTATGGATTATTTAAAGATTTATAAAAGGAGTAAAATATGAAAAAGGACAAGACCAATAAAAAAAATAACAATCATATCTTTTTGTATTTACAAGCAATATTTTCATTAATAACAGTAGTATTAACAATAGTATATATACTAAATAAAAGTATTACAGGCTTTCTTCAATTATCATTAGGCCTAACCATTCTAATAATGGGATATAATAATTATAAAGTATATCATCGTAAATTTTTAACATTAGTTTACATTTTAGTAGGTGTAATTCTTATAACACTATCAGTAATTACTTTTTTAGGAGTATAATATGGAAGAATTTATTTATTATAATGAACTATATGATATATATAAACCACTCCTAACAATTAAACAACAACAATACTTTGAAGAATATTATTATAATAACCTTTCCCTAAGTGAAATATCAGAAAACTATGATATAAGCAGAAATGCCATCTCAAAACAAATAAATGTGATAAGAGATAAATTAAAAGGCTATGAAAATAAGCTCAATTTACATACTAAAAAGGAAAAAATATACAAAGCTTTAGAAAGTACTAGTGATCATGCAGTAGCAGAAATTATTAAAAATATTATTTAATAAAATGCTAGACACTAGTATTTTTTTTAGGAAAACTAATCTTGCTAAAACGGGGTACAAATAGTATAATGTTTACATAAAGAATAAGAAAGAGGGGAGTATACATGTTTGACAAAATAGTATACATAAGTGATAAGTCAGCAAACGTTAAACTAAGAGATGATGCTGATATAACTTTTAATTTAATGAATCTACATGTAATCTTCGAGGATAGTGAAAAAAAAATTTTAGGCGAAGTAGATGATTTAGAAGATAATATAGTAAAAATAAGATTTTTAGGTGAAATAAGAGACGGGAGACTAATCGGTGGAACACTACGTAAACCAACTCTTGATGCCACTTGTCGCGTTATTAAAGAAGAAGAAATACCTTTAATAACAGGAGAAGATAAATATGGAAATATGCTTTTAGGAGCTAGTCCATTTTATAATGATAGACCTGTATTTATGGATGTAAACGGTTTCTTCAGTAATCATTTTGCCATTTTTGGTAATAGTGGTTCTGGTAAGTCTTGTGGTGTATCTAGAATATTTCAAAATATGTTTGAAGATGAAAGACTCTTCCCATATAAATCAAATATAATTATGTTTGACTCATCAGCAGAATACTATAATGCCTTTAAAAATCTTTCTAGTATCAACTCAAACTATAATTATCGCTTTATTTCTACCAATGAAATAGATCCCTATGCTGAAAAACTTCGTATACCTATATATTTACTTAACGAACAAGATTTAGCCCTTCTTTTAAATGTAACAAATCATTCACAACTTCCCATAATTGAAAGAATGTTAAAATTAGCTCGCATATTTTCACAAGAAGAAGTAGACGCTAATGCTTATAAAAACCATTTAATAGCCAAGGCAATTATGGCTATACTATATACTAATCAAACCGCACCAAATAAGAGAAATGATATATTTTCTATCATCGCTTCATGTTCAACACCTGAATTTAATCTCGAAAGTACAATCCAAGGAGTTGGTTATACTAGAAAATTCCGTGAGTGTTTCTTAATTGATCAATTTGGTAACTTTACTGAAAGTGTTTTGATGACAGAATATCTTAATAAATTTATTAAAGAAGAATACGATAATTACGAGCCAGAAGGATCTGTTTTCTATACCTTAGATACATTAGAGAAAGCGCTTAACTTTACTTTGATTAGTGAAGGTTGGTTAAGAAATGAAAATACATATGGTGACTCAGTTACAATAAAAGTAAGATTACATTCTCTAATAGTCGGTCAAAATGCAAAGTATTTTGATTATCCAAGTTTTATAAATCTAGAACAATTCATTTCGTCATTACTAATAACTAATGGTCGTAAATTCCAATTTGTAAATATTAACTTAGATGATGTTGATGATACTTTCGCTAAGGTTATCGTTAAAATATATTCCCGTTTAATATTTAGTTTTGCTAAAGGGTTATCTAATAGGGCAAGCATTCCATTTCATTTAATTGTTGAAGAGGCACATAGATATATTCAAAATGATACAGATACTTTCCTAATTGGTTATAATATATTTGATCGTATAGCTAAAGAAGGACGTAAGTATGGTGTTATTTTAGGATTAATTACTCAAAGACCTGTTGAAATGAGTGATACCGTTATTTCCCAATGCTCTAATTTCTTGATTTTCAAGATGAATCACCCTGCGGATGTTGATTATATCAAAAAGATGGTTCCAAATATTAGTGATGAAATTGTTGAAAAACAAAAGACGCTTCAAGCTGGAACATGTCTAGCTTTCGGAATGGCTTTTAAAATTCCATTAATAGTCAGACTAAAAATGCCTGATCCAGCACCTAAGAGTGGTAACTGTGATGTTGTAAAAATATGGGATGGCAATGGTAATAAAAAAGCAGAGCCTAAAAATCCAAAACCAGAAACAAAGGTAGAAATACCAAAACAACAAGTAAATAGTCCAACATTTATATCAAACACTCCTGATGGAGCAGGACGAATTCCAACTGCAGTTCCAGATTTAAATAATAAAGCTCCTAATATGATGGAACAGGTAAGTACTAACATTCCTGAACAAAATCCGGTAAAACAAAGCGAGGAGCAACCATCAAAATTTATTGATATTCCAGCTATGCCCGCCAATAATACAAACGAACAAGTACCACAAAACAAAGATTTAAATCCACAGCCTTCACAGCTAAACAATAATGATGTTATGCATCCATATAATAGTGTTCAAAACTACAATGCAAATGTAGATGATGGCGCACTAAATCCAGAGTCTACATATATTCCAACAAACGATACAATAGTAAGTATCCCTGGGGCTCAAAGTTTCTTAAATACAGAAACAAGTTTAAAACCTAACATTACTTTAGGAGAACAACAACCACAAATAATAATCCCAGCCGGTCAAAATGTTAGTCCTAACCTAATGGAGGGATTTGGAAACATTAAGGTTGTTACAGAAGATAAGTAATAAAATCTAAAGACTAGTCAAACTAGTCTTTTTTCTGTATAATAATTATCAGGTGATAAAAATGTTTGAAAACTTAAGTGATAGATTACAAAATGCAATACATAAAATTAAAGGATATGGAAAAATAACTGAGGATAATATCAGCGAAGTAATGAGGGAAGTTCGTCTTGCTCTATTAGAAGCCGATGTAAATTATAAAGTAGTTAAAGAGTTTACTAATAATGTTAAAGAAAAAGCTTTAGGAGAAGAAGTACAAAGAAGTATTAATCCAGGAGATTTATTTGTAAAAATAGTAAATGATCAACTTATTGAATTACTTGGTGGAGAAAGTAGTCCCCTAAATTTAAATGGTAATCCTGCCACTTTGATGCTTGTAGGATTACAAGGAAGTGGTAAAACAACCGCTATCGGTAAATTAGCCAATCTTCTAAGAAAAAAGCATGCTAAAAAACCACTTTTAGTAGCGTGTGATGTATATAGACCAGCTGCCATAGATCAATTAAAACAAATCGGTAAACAACTAAATATAGAAGTTTATGAAGAAGGTAAAAGAAATCCCGTTGAGATAAGCAAAAATGCAATAGCATACGCTAAAGAAAATGGATATGACTATGTGTTAATAGATACGGCTGGTAGACTTCATATTGATGAAGACTTAATGATTGAACTTCAAAATATTACAGAAAAAGTTCAACCACAAGAAACTATATTAGTAATAGATGCCATGATGGGACAAGATGCTATAAATGTAATAGAGGGATTTAATTCTAAATTAAAACTAACAGGAGTAATTCTTACAAAATTAGATGGTGACACCAGAGGTGGTGTAGCTTTATCAGTTAGACACTTAACTAACGTTCCTATCAAATTTATTGGTACTAGTGAAAAGCTAGATGGTATTGACTATTTTGATCCTGAAAGAATGGCTGGCAGAATTTTAGGTATGGGTGATGTTGTTTCATTAGTTGAAAAAGCTCAAGAGGCAATAGATGAAAAAGAAGCCCTAAAAACAGCTAAAAAGATGCAAAATGGAAAATTCGACTTAGAAGATTTCTTAAGTACATTAAAACAAATAAAAAGAATGGGACCATTAGAATCATTAATCAAGTTAATTCCAGGAGCATCAAAGATGGGATTAAACAACATAAAAATAGATCCCAAACAAATGGCACATATTGAGGCAATAATATTATCTATGACACCAGCCGAGAGAAAAAATCCCGATATTATTAAGGCTAGTAGAAAAACAAGAATTGCCAAGGGAAGTGCTACATCAGTACAAGAAGTTAACAAATTATTAACTCAGTTTGAACAAATGAAAAAAATGATGAAACAAATGAAGAATGGTAATTTCAAAATGCCATTTTAATAAGAAAGATGTGTACAAATATTACCATCTTTTTTTAATTAATAATAAACTAAAATACTACAATCGCCTTTTTATGCTATACTATAATTGAAATAGTAAAGAGGTTGATAAGATGATTAGAATATTTGATATAAAAAATAGTAAAAATGATTTAAAGCGTAATGATAATGAAATATTTAAAAATTATTTAACTGAATCAAAAGAAAATACCTATAATAGTCTACAAAAATATAAGTCTACTTTAAATGGCTTATCTGAAAAAGAGGTAAAAAAGCGCCTAAATGAAAATGGCAAAAATGTTGTTATCAAAGATGAACATAAAGGACCACTGTATTTTCTTTTGGAATCTTTTAAAGATGAGTTTATTATAATTTTATTGTCCCTTTCTTTAATTAACTTATTTCTAGGTGACACGTTAGGTTCTATCATTATAATAGTAATAGCCTTTATCAGTGCCCTTATTAGATTTTTTCAAGATTATTCTGTCTATAAATTCAATAAAAAATTGCAGAGTAAAATCTATTCAACTGTTATAGTGTTAAGAAATAATGAAGAAATGGAAGTAAAGGTAGAGGATGTTGTCGTTGGCGATATTGTTAAATTAAATGCAGGTACCATTATGCCAGCTGATCTAAAAATTATTGACTGTAAGGATCTATTCATCAATCAGTCTGTTTTTACAGGAGAAAGTGTTTTAATTGAAAAAAAACAATTATCAAGTAACAATCCAAAAGAAATTTTTGATATAGAAAATATTTGCCTTATGGGAACTTCTGTTGTTAGTGGTAGAGGAAGTGGATTAGTCATTTCCACAGGATTTGATAGCTATTTAGGTAAGGTTGGTAGTGAAATAAAAGACAAGAAGGAAGAAACAAACTTTGATAAAGGCATTAAAAGTATTTCTAATTTATTAATTAAATATATGGCAATAGTCTGCTTGGTTGTCATAGTGATAGACGGTATCCTAAAACAAAATATGGGTGAAGCCTTACTTTTTGCTCTTTCTGTTGCCGTAGGAATAACTCCTTCAATGTTACCAATGATTTTAAATGTCAATCTCACAAAGGGTAGTAAAAGTTTAGCTAAGAAAAAAACACTCGTAAAAAAGATAGAATCTATTCAAAATCTTGGCGCTATTGATATTTTATGTACAGATAAAACAGGAACTCTTACAGAAAATGAAATAACTTTACAAAAGTATATAGATGCTTTGGGAAAAGAAAATGAAGATATTTTAGAATATGCATTTCTTAATAGTTATTATAGTACAGGTATAAAAAATCTTGTTGATAGAGCCATTATTTCTTATGGAAAACAAAATAAAATAGATGAGAAAGTTAAAATTTACGAAAAAGTAGATGAAATTCCCTTTGATTATAATAGAAAAAAACAAAGTATCGTTGTTAAACATAAAAATACATATCGCATGATTACAAAAGGAGCTTTAGAGGAAGTAATTAAAGATTGCAATATGGTACATACCAATGATAAAAACGAAGTTATAACTGAAAAAATAAAAAAAGTTATTAAATCTAAAGCTATAGAACTTGCTAATGATGGTATGCAAGTAATTGCCTTGGCAGAAAAAAACAGTTATCCTGGAATTAACTCATTTAATACGGACTATGAAAAGGATATGACTTTTGTTGGATTTGTTGCCTTCTTAGATCCAGCAAAAAAAGATGTTAAAAAGACTTTGTCAAATTTATATAAGATTGGTATTAAAACTAAAATATTAACTGGTGATAATCCCTATGCTACTAAAAACATCTGTAATATGGTTGGATTAAATGGTAATGATATTCTCTTAGGTAGCGATATAGATAAAATGACTGATGAACAGTTATCTAGTAGAATAGAGGAAGTAGATGTTTTTGCTAGAATGAATCCTCTCCAAAAAGAAAGAATAGTCTCTTTATATAGAAAAAATAATCACGTCGTTGGTTATATGGGTGATGGGGTGAATGATGCTCCTTCATTAAGTGAAGCTGATGTAGGTATCTCAGTTAATACAGCAACCTCCATAGCAAAAGAAGCTAGTGATATTATCATTTTAAAACAAAGCTTAAAAGTAATTTACGATGGTGTATTAGAAGGAAGAAAAGTATACGGAAATATTATAAAATATATGAAGATGGCTCTAAGTGCCGACTTTGGAGATGTATTCAGTATTATGATATCTAGTATTTTTATTCCCTTTTTACCTCTTTTACCAATTCAAATGTTATTACAAGATTTTATTTATGACTTTTCTCAAATTGGTATACCTTATGACAATGTTGATGAATCTTTCTTAATAGAACCTAAGAAATGGGATACCAAAGGAATTTCTCGTTTTATGAAAGTAATGGGAATTACTAGTTCATTAATTGATATTATCTCATTTATTATCTTCTGGTTTATCTTTAAATATAATAGTGTTGACAAACAAGCCTACTTTCAAACCGCATGGTTTGTTACATGCCTTACTACAGAACTTATGATTATATATAATGTAAGAACCGCAAAACGTCCATTTATTGAATCAAATGCTAGTTCAAAATTAAATATGTTAACTATCATTTCATTAGTGTTAACTATTATTACTCCTATAATTCTTCATAATATAAAAACATTTCACTTCGTCATATTACCAACATCTTTCTATTTCTATTTAATGGGCCTAGTTCTTCTTTATTTTATAATTGTCTCTATTATTAAAAGAATATATATTGCAAAATATGATGAATGGCTATAACAGCTGGGCTTTCATCGTATGCATAAATATCTCCCAATCATACAATAGATTAGATAGGAGGATATAAGATGTTTGGAGATCAAAATATAAGTAATAATATGGACTTTGATTCTACTATTACTGGTGATAATAACATTTCTTATAATGATGTTGATTTTAATTTAATGCAAAATAATATGGGGCAACCAATGATGGATACAATGGCTGGAGCTAGTTGTGAGGCACCTCGTGAAAGATGTGTTCACAGAACTTTTGTACATGAAGTACCACATGTTTGTCCAATAAAAACTAGAATCATCAATCATCATGTTTATCGCCACACTTATAGACCAGAATATTCTTGCTCTGAAGAAAACGTAGTAAGTAATGTTCAATGTGGTTCTTGTTCACAATTCCGTTAGTTAAAGTAAAAACATGAAAGACATAATTTCATGTTTTTGTATGTCAAATTGTTTACACAAATAAAAAAGATAAAAAGTGTAAATAAAAATGTCTAATTTTGTCGTTTTACTTGAACTAATGTAAATAATGTTTTAACATTATTATAGGGAGTGTGATACAATGATTTATCCATCTATAGATAAATTGCTTAATATCGTCGATTCAAAATATGAATTAGTTCATATAGCGGCCAGACGTAGTAAGGAAATTTCTAGAACCGGTCACTACCAAATGTCTGAAGGGGAATATAAATGTAAAAAGAATATAGGTAGAGCATTGGAGGAAGTAGAAAAAGGCTTACTAAAAGTCACAAAAAAACAATCCTAAAGAAGAGATTGTTTTTTTATTGATTATTTTTATTATATTTATTTTCAATTATTGTTATTAACTTATACATCAAGTAAGCGATAATTCCTAGTATAAATACACTAGTAATAACTAAATTAATATTAAATACTTGAGAACCATACATTATTAAATACCCCAAACCACGTTTTGATACTAAAAGTTCTCCCATTATTACGCCGCTATCACCACCGGTGAGAGAAAATAAGAAATAAAAATACAATAAATATGGGAGTAAGAATAAATTACCACATTAAGAAAAATAATTATGAACTTAAATATAACTATAACACTAATAATTTTAATTAAGATGATCCATATGATATATATAAAATAAAAGATATATAGCAAAAAGGACCTTACTTCGTGGAAAATATTTAAAAATGAACACACTTTATTGACTTTTAAAATGAAAGTGATAATATACAAAATTAAGAGGAACAATATGTAATAATTATTATGTATTAGCATAGTATGGTTATTTCTAGTTCCTTTACCATGCCAAAGTGGCGGTTGAATAAGTTTTACCCTATTATTAATCATTAAAAAATAGTATTATAATTTTAAGGAGAGTGATATTATGGCAAGAAAAACATTAGCCGATTTCAATTATGATTACCAAGCATATGCAGATTATTTAGAATCACCAGAATGTACCAACGATGATGGATATGACGTAATAGCAGACCAATATGGAAATGTCTATACTCCTACAGATGGAGATTGGTCAAAAGGACATGGACATCAAAATGAAAACACAGATTATAATAGACCTTCTGATAGCAAAGATTCTTATGGAAGAAAGTGGAAAAATCCATGGTTAAAATATGCTGAAAAATTAAATTTAACACCAGAAGAGGTTGAATTTTTAAATACATTACATGATTATAACCAAAACAACAAAGTTAGTAAACTTGCAGAAAATAAAATATTATCTAAAAAAAGATAAAATTATAAAATTGAAATAATGAGGTAAAATAAAGTTATATGGAAAGTATTTTAAAAATCATTTATGATAAAACAATTGATAATAAGATTTTAGATTTGAAGGATATTGAAAATATTCTAGAAATTTTAGTAATTGAAAAAAATTTAAATGATTATATTTTAAATATAAATATTCAACAGATAAGAAGCAACAATCTTGCTTCTTATTCTAGCTATACAAAAGAAATAACTGTTTATACTGAAATGATTAATAAAATGGTAAAGGACATTGAAAAAAGCATTTTAAATATTAATGTATTTGAAACGACATTATACAAAAATCTTTCTATACTACAAATTTTATTACATGAAGTTGAACATGCAAATCAACAGAAAATTGCATATCATGACAACACTTTAGAAGCACTAATAATAAGGTTATCGTATTTAGTTAATAATGGATATGATAAGAATTTATATGAGTATTGCCCAGAAGAAAGGCTAGCTGAAATAAAAACTTTTGAGGAAATATGTATTTTAGTTAATTATATAAACAAAGAGCTAATTACATTACCTAATATTATAGAAACAGAAAAACTAAAAAGACAATTAAGGGGATATCACTATAAAGATGATTTTGTAAATATTCCTATTGTTGATTACTTTACAATTGCAAACAAGAATAAATTATTAGATGCCTTTGACCTGTCAAATGCCTGTATAGAAGATTATACTCTAAGTGATAGATATAAATATGGTTTTCCAATCTCCATCGATGAGTATGGAATTTCTATGAAAAAACTTGTATTATCTTTACAAAAAAACTTTAATAATAGAATTAATATTAAATAAAATATGATATAACATTCAATATAGTTAGGAGTTGAGAGTTTATGAATATTTCACATGAAAAATTAATTGATGCAGGAAATGGTAGAAAATATGGTGAAGGTTATAGAATTGTATATTTTGAAAATAATGATAAATATTCAGTAGGCGCATATTGTAAGACAATTGAAGGATTTATGATTGGTTTTGCTGAATGCGATCCAATTATAGATGAGGATGATATTCCACCATTTATTTCTATAGATGATATTTTAGAAAGATGTTTAAATTTATATAATGACATAAATGGTGTAGCAATCTACAAAACAGATGGTACGTGCATTCAAAAAAAAGAAAGAAATATCATTAAACATAACTAAAAATAGAGTTCAATTTTGAACTCTTTTTTCATATAAGTTTATTTCGTTATCAAAAAGCCACATGTAGACACTAAAGGGGTTTGAATAATAATTTTTAATAATCATAAAAATTATTAGAGGTGAAAAAGTGATAATTGTGAATAATTATGATAAAGAGGGAAATGAAATAAATCCTAATGAAATCAAAATTACGGATTTGGTTATATATGAGATTGTAAAAAAATATGTGCATAATCTATAAACTAAATTTACACTATAGACTTTTGTAATTTGGTAAGATTTAATTGGAATTTAACAATCTTGTCTAATTTAAAGGGGGAATTACTATAAAAGCGGGATTATATGCAAGAGTTTCTACCGACAGCCAACTTGAAGGATATTCAATAGATGCACAAAAAGAATTTTTGTTAAGTTACGCAAAAAGCAAAGACTATACAGAGTTTGAATATTATATTGATGGTGGATATTCTGGTAAAGATTTAAATAGACCAGCTATTCAAAAATTAATTGAAGATTGTAAGAATCATAGAATTGATGCAGTATTTGTATTTAAACTAGATAGAATTTCAAGAAGTCAGAGAGATACACTATATTTAATTGAAGAAGTTTTTAATAAATATGATGTAAGTTTTATTTCTATGAGAGAAAATTTTGATACATCAACACCATTTGGTAAAGCTATGATAGGTGTATTATCAGTATTTGCTCAACTTGAAAGAGAAACAATATTAGAAAGAACCCGTATAGGATTAAAAAAAAGAGCTGAGGCAGGACTTTGGAGAGGTGGAGGTAAAATACCTTTTCCCTATCGATACGACAGAAATACAGGCACATTGATACCAATTTCAGGACAGGTAGAATTACTCCACAAAATGATTTCACTTTATATCAGTGGTAAAAGTTTTAATGCTATTGGTGCTATTGTTGGAATGGATGAATCACTAGTTGAAACTAGAATATTATCCATAACTAATACTGGTAAAGTTCCATATAGAGACGAGATCTATGAGGGAAAACATGAAGCAGTAGTATCTGATGAACTATATGAAGAAATACTGCGAGTAAATAAAGTTAGAAGTCACGAAAAATATGAAAGACATTATTTACTATCTGGAAAGGTATATTGTGGATATTGTGGAGCTAAGTATAGATATCAAAAATGGGGAAAAAGATTGATTATGTATTGTTATTCACAACAAAAAAGTAAACCTAGATATATTAAAGATCCTGATTGTAATAATAAACGATGGGACACATTTGAAATTGAAGATGCAGTATTAGAAGAATTGTTTAAAATGAATCTAGATTTAAATTTATTTAAGAAAACCTTTAATATAACAACGGTAAATATTAAAAAGGAATATAAACAAAGACTTGAAGAAATCAAAAAACAAATAAATAATCTATTAAATAATATAGCAAGTGGTATAGCTGTAGAAGAAACTAATAATAAAATAAAAGAACTAGGAAAGGAGAAAGAAATAATAGAAGAAAAATTAATTGAGTCAGATCAAAAAGAAAAGGATAACAAAGCATCTTTAAAAATGATAAAAAACTTAAAAGTAATATGGTTCGACATGGACTTTGATGAACAAAGAAGAATTATAGAACATTTAATTGACAAAGTTGTAGTTAATGATAATGAAATCAACATTTACTATAATATCTATTAAAAAATAAACTTTCTCTCACCGGGGGTAATATCCCTATTAAAGTCATACTAATATTAATTTTCATGGTGCTTATCAAATTTTTAATGTTACTTGGCATTACAACCTTTAAAAATATACACATTCTACTGGCATTTAAAGATTTTAACAACTTGATATAATTTTCACTAGTAGAATTAAATCCATTATATATATTTATTATTGTAATAAATAAAGAAATTAAAAGAGCCATGAAAATAATAGAATTAGTACTTGCACCTACCCAAATTATAATTAAAGGACCTAATGCAACTTTAGGCAAAGCATTTAAAATTGTTAAATAAGGATCAATTGTTTTTGAAAAGCGTGGGAAAAACCACATAAGAATAGCGATTAAAAAACCAATAATTGAGGTAATAATAAAACTAATAAATGTTTCATACAAAGTTATTGTTATGTGAGAAAAAAGTGACTTGTCATTTAATAAAGAAATAATTGTTTTAACAACTTCACTAGGAGATGAAGATAAAAAAGTATTAATTATTTTAAAGTGACTAAGTAATTCCCAGGAAATTAGAAATATAAAGATGATAGCGATTTGAAAAAATAATATTAATGCTTTATCATACTTTTTTTTCTTAAGATAAAGAATATGTTCAGGAGACTCTAACATCTAAATCCCTCCATATTTTGTCATAATATTCATTATAGTTTTTTTCTTTTCTTGTATTTAATGTACTTCTTTCTCCTGAAAAATTAATTTCATAAATATTTTTTATAGTAGCTGGTCTTTTACTAAAAACAATTACTCTCTCAGATAAAGTTAAAGCTTCATTAATATCATGGGTTACCATAATAGCCGTTTTGTGCTCTTTTTTAATGATTTTATAAACATCTTCACTTACTTTTAATCTAGACTGAGAATCAAGAGCAGAAAAAGCCTCATCTAACAGTAAAATATCTGGCTTTATTGCCAAGGTCCTAATTAATGCAACACGTTGCCTCATTCCACCAGATAATGAATCAGGATATTTATACATAAAGTCACCTAAACCATAAGTTTTAAGTAAGTCAATAACATATTGCTTATTATCATCAGTTAATTGATTTCTGATCTCTAATCCAACTAAAGCATTATCTAAAATGTTTCTCCAGGGAAAAAGAGAATCTGTTTGTAACATATATCCAATAACAATATTTTCTTTGCTCCAATTAATTTCACCTGATGATTGCTTTTCTATGTTAGCAAGTAAAGATAGAAGAGTAGACTTACCACAACCAGATGGTCCAACAATAGATACAAACTCTTTTTCATAAATATCAAAATTAATATTTTTAATTGCTTCTATTTCACCATTAGAGTCATGATAGGTCTTTCTTAAATTTTTTACTTCTAAAATTTTATTTTTCATAAATTAATTTACTATAAGATGCTTTTTCTTTTAGTTGACCAGCCTCAATCATAATATCTTGTAAATGATTCCATGATTTTTCACTAAATTCAGTTGTTTTTGGCCAAGCATTAATTTTCTTATAACGAGTTACCACTTTAGTAAGATCATTAAGTGAAGTATTTGGAAATTGATTTAATATGTCTTTTGCAATTTGTTCATCATCCGTTTTATGAATATAATCTAGTCCACGTTGAATAGCTCTTTCAAATTTCTCAATAGTTTGAGAGTTTTCTTTTATATAACTCTTTCTAGCACTATATGAGGTATATGGTACAACACCGCCAAGTTCTCCAAGGGAAGCAACAACATATCCATAACCTTGTTGTTCTATTTGAAGTGCATTTGGTTCAAATAAACTAACAAAATCACCATTGCCACCTATAAATGAACCACTCATAGCTGCAAATGCTACTGATGTATCAATTTTTACATCTTTTCCAGGAGTAAGACCAGCTTTTTTTAGCGCCCATTCCAAAGTCATTTCAGGCATACCTCCAGCTCTTCCTCCGATTATAGTTTTTCCTTTTAAATCTGTTAATTTAAAATTTTTAATTTTTTCTCTAGAAACAATAAATGAACCATCCTTTTGTGTTAATTGAGCAAAAGTTTGTAAATAATCTTTTTCTCCACCATTATAAACATAAATTGTTGCTTCACTTCCAGAAAATCCAATGTCAGCATCTTTTGCTAAAACAGCGGCAGTAACTTTATCTGCTCCAGGTGTTAACATCAAACTAACATCCAAACCTTCTTCTTCAAAAAATCCTTTTTCTAAAGCAACATATTGTGGAGCGTAGAAAACAGTATGTGCTACCTCAGCTACCTTGACTTTTGTCAAAGTTTTATTATCCTCTTTCTTATTAAGATTTAAAAATATAGATAATATAGCTATAAGCAAAATTATCGCTATACTAATAAACGTAATCTTTTTTTTCAAAATAATCCTCCTTTCACGTTCAAAGTATTATATGCCGAAAAAAAGTGAGGGTTAATAAAATAGTCCATATAATGGTCATATTATTTAAGAAAAACTAATATAATAAATATGGTAAAATTCTTTCCAAAAGCGAAGAAGTGTAGTATAATTCATATGGCAATTAAGATAAAAATGATTGGCAGATGAAAAAAGCTTGATTTTTTAGAGGTTTTGTGCTAAAATAAGAGGCACTTAAGTGAGTTAGGGGGAAAATTATGAAAAAAGTTATAGAAAAATTAAAAAATGCAGTACTACTATTATTAGTATTTACTGTTGCAATAGTTGTTGGTATAACTGATGTTTTTGCAGCTGAGCCACCGAAAACACTAGAAGTTGGATCATCAACAAACTTGCCAACATATATCAGCGGTTTGAATATTCCAAGAAAAATATTATCTGATGGAACTGAAAGTTATTGCTTAAGTCTTAGTAAAGCAACAACACAAAATACCACAGTAACATTATATGGTGAAAGAGATGCTGGATTTGCCTACATCATTGAAAATGGTTATCCAAGTAAAAGTATCACAGGAGATAAGAACAAGGACATCTATATTACACAAGTTGCCGTATGGTGGTATTTAGATGAAACTACAGGTTCAACAAACTTAAATAACTATGTAAGAAATGTTGCTTCTGACCCTTATAATATAAGAGGGTATGCCAAAAAACTAGTAAATGGAGCAGTTAAAGCTAAAAATAAAGGATATCCAAATCCTAAAATTTCAGCAAGTACAACAAGTAAAACATTATCAATAGGAAAAACAAAAAAATACTATATTTCCAATGCAGTTACAGTTTCTACAACTGATGTTGATAGTTATCAAGTAAAATTAACTAATGCACCAAGTGGAAGCTTTACAGCTGATACAGCTGGAAATGTTAAAACAAAATTCAATGCTGGTGAAAAATTCGTAGTGTACGTACCAGTAGGAAATGTTAATAATCCTTCAGTAGATTTTAAAGCTACAATTACAGGAACAAAAACATATAATAAGGTTTATGAATATAGACCACGCAATAAAAACGTACAAGAAATAATTCCAACATATTTATATCCAACAACTAAGACAGTAAATACAAGTATTAACTTTAATATTTTTAAATCAAAAGTAGTTATTACTAAGGTTGATAAATCCACTAATAAACAATTAGCTGGAGCAACATTAGTATTAAAAGACTCTAAAGGTGGAGTTGTAACAAGCTGGAAAACAACAGGCTCTGCTCATGTTATTGAAAACTTACCAAAAGGTACTTATACTATTCAAGAAACAGCAGCACCAGCAGGTTATGAATTAAATACTACACCATTAAAATTCACAATTAGTGATACTAATCGTACAGCAACATTAACTTTCTATAATCATAAAAAAGAAACTACTAAGGGTTCAGTAAAAATTATTAAGGTTTCTAAAGAAACTGGAAAACCGTTAGTAGGAGCTAAGATAGTTGTAAAAAATGAAGCAGGAAAAGTAATCGCTAGTTGGACATCAACTAATGATTATCATGTAATCGAAGATTTACCTAATGGAAAATATACAGCTCAAGAAACAGAAGCTCCTAAAGGTTATATCCTTGATACAACTCCACAAGAATTTACTATCACTGATAATAATAAGAACATAACTTTAAAATTATATAATAAAGCAGCAAGTAAAGTTGTTTCAATCATTAAGATTGATCAAGATACTAAAGAAATAATTGCCGGAGCTGTATTAGTAATTAAAGATTCAACAGGAAAAGAAATAGCTCGTTTTACAACAACTAATTCCGCTTATACAATTGAAAATATTGCTAATGGTACATATACAGTAGAAGAAGTTTCTGCTCCAGAAGGATATGTACTAAGTGATGAAAAAGTAACATTCACAATTGATGATAAGAACAGAACAGCACAGGTATCATTTGCTAATAAGAAAGAAATTACTACTATTGTAGATGTTCCAAATACAAATTCAAATGCCTCAGTTATTTTCTATATTGTAGGTGGCTTAATTCTAGCAACAACAGCAGGATTCGTATACTACAATGCAAAAAAAGAACAACAATAAAAAAAGAAAAAGAAAAAGAGTCCCCCAGAATATTATAATAGCACTAGCTAGTATATTCATAATAATAGGAGGATTCTTTCTTTCTTATAACTATATTCAAAGTAAAAAGATAAAAGCATATGACTATATGGCTAATGTCTTTTACGAAGATACTACAAAAGAAAATAAAGAGGATAAAGAAAAAGAAAATAATAATCAACCAGAAACAACAGCACAAACAGAAAATACAACAACTGGTTATATTGGTTATCTAGAAATTTCAAAGATCAATTTAAATAAAGGTTTCTATGATATCACTAGTCCAGAAAATGACGTTGAAAAAAATATATATGTATCTCCAACCTCAAGTTATCCGGATAAAGAAAAGGGCAACCTAATAATCGCAGCCCATTCTGGAACCGGTTGGAAAGCATTTTTTAATGAATTATATCAATTAAATACTGGTGATCAAGTTAATGTTTTATACAAAAACAAAAGATACATCTATAAGATTAACAAAATCTATAAACAAGAAAAAACAGGAAAAATTGCAATATATAGGGATTATGAAAAAACAACACTTACATTAGTAACTTGTACAAATAATGACTCTAAAACTCAAACAGTATATATTGCCTATCTAGAAAAACAAGAAGAAATATAAAAGGGGGAAAATATTATGAAACAATTATCACTATTAGATAAACTAAAAGTTGTAGTAGACTTAACAAGTTCAGATAAAACATACATTATAGTGATTTGCTTACTAGCATTCCTAAGTATTTTATTCGCAACTACAAATAGAAAAAATGCCAAGGAAAGTAAAAAAACTTATGGAATTATTTATATAATTTCCTTAATTGCGATCATTATAAAATATCATGCATCATTATCTACTATGTATGATAATATGATGAATAATATTTTCGTTATAATATATTTTCCTAACATCTCAGTTTATCTAGCTGCTATTATCACAACAAATATTATAATGTGGATTAGCATGTTTAATAAAAATTCTAAATTATTTACAAAAATAATTAATAGCGTAGCTTTCTTTGCGATGCATTATCTCCTAATATTACTATTAAGTATCATTACTGCAAATAATTTAGATGTCTTTAATCAAACATCATTATATAGCAATAGTGAAGTTCATTCACTAATTGAATTAAGTAGTAATATATTTGTAATTTGGATAATTTATTTAGTAGTATACAAATTATTAAGATCATATTTTGACAAGAAAAAGGTAAAACATCAAGAAGTATTACAACCCGTAGTTGAAGTAGAACCACCTAAAAAAGAGGTAAGACTTCCATATTACGTCAATGTATTAGAATCTCCTTACGTTGTAAAAAGAGAACCTGTCAAAACAAAAGTTATATATCAGACACCAACAAATGCCAATACAGCTATATATGATCAAATGTTAACTATTGATGATTATAAAAAAGTTCTTTCAATGTTACAAAAAGAACAAGAAACAAAACCTCAATACTCCAATAATACTAAAACTGAAGAAAAAAGAATAGAAGAAGATAATGAAAAAAAATTATCAGAATTAATGGAACTATATAGAAGTGTTTAAAAGCAAATCATAATTTGCTTTTTTTTATGAAAATAAAAATATTTAGTTTTATTATTGTGTTTTGCTGGCCATAAATATCATATTTTAGTATAATTATAATTGAGGTAAGTATTATGAATATAGAGAATTTAAATAATAAACAACAAGAAGCGGTTTTAAAAACCGAAGGCCCACTTTTAGTTCTAGCGGGAGCAGGAAGTGGTAAAACTAAGGTTTTAACAACCAGAATAGCGTATTTAATTGAGGAAAAACATATTGACCCATATAATATCTTAGCTATAACATTTACTAATAAAGCAGCTAAAGAAATGAAAGATAGAACATATAACCTTATAGGAGAACAGGCCAGTAGTTTACAAATATCCACCTTCCACAGTTTTGGTTTAAAAATAGTAAGAGAAAATTGTGAACTTTTAGGGTATGATCATAACTTTGTTATTATGGACAGTGATGATTCCCTAACCGTAGTAAAAAAAATATTAAAAGATATAAATAAAGACCCTAAAATATATAACCCTAAGGCTATAAGAAATAAAATAAGTAGTTGTAAGAATGAATTAATGTCACCAGAGTCATATGAAAAGTTTGTAGCAAGTGATTATGAAAAGGTTATCTTAGAAGTATATCAAAAATACGTAAAAAAACTAAAAAATAATAATTCTATAGATTTTGATGATTTATTGATGTTACCAATTAAATTATTTAAAGAAAATCCTTTAGTATTAGAAAAATATCAGAATAGATTTAAATATATTTTAATAGATGAGTACCAGGATACAAATGAAGCTCAATATATCTTAACAAAGATGATAAGTGCTAAATATAAAAATATATGTGTAGTTGGCGATATTGATCAGGCTATTTATGGGTGGCGAGGTGCTAACTACAAAAATATTTTAAACTTTGAAAAGGATTATAAAGATTGCAGCACCATCTTACTAGAAGAAAATTATCGCTCTACAAAAACAATATTAGACGCTGCCAATGACGTAATAAAAAATAATAAAAATAGAAAAGACAAAAAATTATGGTCAAATAATGGTGATGGAGAAAAAATAGAATATTTTAGAGCCTTCAATGAAAGAGATGAAGGACAATACGCTATAAGAAAAATAAAAGAATTACACAATAGAGGTGTTAATTATCAAGATATAGCGATCCTTTATCGTACTAATGCCCAATCAAGAACATTAGAAGAGGAAATGTTAAAGGAAAATCTTCCATACCGAGTTGTGGGAAGTTTTTACTTCTATAGTAGAAAAGAAATTAAGGACTTAATAGCGTATTTACGCTTAATTCATAATAGTAAAGATAACATCAGTCTTTTACGAGTTATAAATACTCCCAAAAGAGGAATAGGACTTAAAACTATAGAAAATTTAACTAAAAAAGCCGACTTAGAAAATAAAAGTATCTATGAGGTAATCGATAGTGGCAAAGAATTACAGTTTAAAGAATTAATAGAAAATTTAAAAAAAGTGGCTGAGGAGTTGACCTTAACCCAATTAATTGATAAAGTATTAGACGCTAGTGGTATGAAACAAGAATTAGAAAGTGAAAAATCTCTTGAAGCCGAAATCAGACTAGAAAACTTAGAAGAATTTAAATCAATTACAAAATCTTTTGAGGAAAGAGAAGGACTTATATCACTTGAAGATTTTTTATTAGAAATTAGTTTAATTAGTGATGTTGAAGAATATAAAGACGATGCTAATAAAATAAATCTTATGACAATTCACTCGGTAAAGGGATTAGAATTTGATTATGTCTTCGTTGTTGGATTAGAAGAAGGAATATTTCCACATATGAATTCACTAATGGAAAATAGTGAATTAGAAGAAGAACGAAGACTATGCTACGTTGCTATTACCAGAGCTAAGAAAAAATTATATTTAGTAAATGCCAGAAGAAGAACACTTTTTGGTAGAGAACAAGTCAATCCACCAAGTAGGTTTATTGGTGAAATTAATAATAATCTTATTCACTCTAATGTTAGCGAAGAAAATAAAACTATTCCAAAGATAGATACAGAGGAAATGTTTAGAAAAGAAGATATTGACTATCAGGTAGGTGACTACGTTTATCACGAATCATTTGGTACTGGAAGAGTAGTCGAGGTAACATCAACACTAGTAAGTGTAGCCTTTAAACATCCATATGGAATAAAAAAATTAATGAAGAATCACAAAAAATTATCAAAAGTATAAGGAGAAAACATGAAAAAAAATATTACATTAGTTATAATGGCTGCAGGTATGGGAAGCCGTTTTGGGGGATTAAAACAAATTGAACCAATGGGTCCAAGTAATGAGTTTATAATAGACTATTCAATATATGACGCTATTAAAGCAGGATTTAATAAAGTTGTGTTCATAATAAAAGAAGAGAATTTTACTGTATTTAAAGAAACAATTGGTAAAAGAGTAGAACCACATATAAATGTTGAATATGTGTTCCAAAAAAATGACAATATTCCTGATGAATACCAAGAAATTAAAAATAGAGAAAAACCACTTGGTACAGCTCAAGCAATACTTTGCTGTAAAGAAAAAGTACATGAACCATTCGCCATTATTAATGCAGATGATTTTTATGGACGAGATGCTTATTTTAAGGCAAGAGAATTTTTATTAAATGTAGAAAAAACAGATAAAGAAAATTATGGAATGATTGGATATATTGTTAAAAATACTATGTCATCTATTGGTTCTGTTAAAAGAGGAATATGTGAAGTAGAGAATGGATATTTGAAAAAACTTACTGAAAGTAAAGTTGAAAGAAAAGATGGCATCATAGTTGCTCAACCTCTATCTGGCAAAGCTCCATTTACAGTATCAGATGATACAACAGTATCCATGAATATGTTACTATTTACTCCAAGTATCTTTTCTTACATTGAGAAGAAACTACCTAAATTTTTAGAAGAAAACAAAGATAATGCAGCATCAGCCGAATTCTTAATACCAGACGTATTATTTGAAGCAATAGAAGATGATGTTGCTAATGTCAAAGTAATAGGAACAACCGCAACATGGCATGGAGTAACATATAAAGAAGATTTAAATGAAGTAAAAGATGCCATTAATAAGTTAGTAGAGAATGGAGAATATAATAAAACATTATGGTCATAACAGATTAATACTATTTGAATAATATCAAAAAAATAGTATAATATAATAAGAGGTGAAATATGATTCAAGAAAAATATCCTAAAGTTTTTACATGGTTATTCATAGGTTTAATAATTACATTCTTAACTGGATATAGTTTATCACTTTATCCATATGCTACATTAAGACTTAATAGTGGTGGTACATATATAATACTTGCCATTATTGAAATAGCAATAGCTATATTCTTTTCAACAAGACTACATAAAATGAGTAAATTAACAGCTATAATTTGTTACTTAATATATTCATTCTTAACAGGAATAACATTTGGTGTAATATTCCTAGCCTTTAAACTATCAAGTATTATGAGTATTTTCTTAATAACATCCATAGTTTTCTTGGCCTTTGCAGTAATTGGAATGACTACAAAAAAAGATCTTTCAAAAATGTCAATGTGGCTTTTGATGAGTCTACTTGCTATTTTAGTAGCTGGAATAGTAAACATATTCGTAAAATCATCAATGCTTGACTTAATAATTACTATAATATCTACTATCGTCTTTATAGCGTATATCATATATGATATGAAAAATGCAGAATACATTATAAGAGAAGTAGGAGAGGATAAAGGAGCTATTTATGGAGCATTTCAACTATACCTAGACTTTATAAACCTATTTATAAATTTATTAAAACTATTAGGAAAAGCAAATGATAATTAGAGCTAACAAAAGTTAGTTCTTTTTTTGTAAAAAAAAACTCGCCCTAAGCGAGATAATTAATTATTAATTTTTATGACTATTTACAAATTTTGTAAACTCCATTTCATGATATGGTAAAGCTTTTTCTTTATTGTTAACCATAAGATTAATTACTCTACCATTACCTAGTTTAATTGTTATTTCTTTTGAAACCAAACTAATTAAATTTGCCCTTTTAATTTTTAGACTCTTTATTTCCTCATTCTTGAAAAAATAAAATTTATTAGGAACAGTTACTAATTTATCAGGACGTAAAGCAAATAAGGCACTTCCATCACCAGTTACAAGCGGGATTAAACCAATTCCTTCATTAGTACCATTTATTAAATAAGCACTACATTGATTTTCTTGTGCCGCTTGCATTCCAGCAACCATTCCTCCCACAGCGCCACCAAGTAAAGAAGCTTTAGTAGGGGCTTTAACATATCCTATAAAATAGGAATTTTGATTTCCATTCATTCCAAAAGATTCAAATAAACTTTTAACCTTATCAATAGTATTAAATTCATTCATATACATATCCTCCATAAAAAAGTATATCATAAGTATATAAATTAAAGTAGTTTTTTTCAAAATATAGACTTTATAAAATAAATCTAGTACAATAAAAAAGGTGATAATAATGGACATAAAAAAAAGAGTAGAAGAATTAACTAATATTTTAAATGATGCAAATTATAAGTATTACGTTTTAGATGAACCGACAATAACAGATCAAGAATATGATAAATATTTACGTGAGTTAGAAGAACTTGAACAAAAATATAAAGAGTTTGCAAGGGATGATTCTCCTACAAAAAGAGTAGGAGGAGAAGTCCTAGATTCTTTTAAAAAAGTTACTCATAAAATACCAATGATGTCATTAAGCGATGTTTTTAGTGAAAGCGAAGTTGTAAATTTTGATGAGAGAATAAAAAAAGAAGGCATTAGACCTCAATATGTCTGTGAATTAAAAATAGACGGTTTATCAGTTTCCCTACTATATGAACATGGTAAGTTAGTAAGAGCTGCAACTAGAGGTGATGGTGTTGTTGGTGAGGATATTACCCATAATGTTAAAACCATAAAATCAGTTCCTCTAACTCTAAATGAAGATATAGATATAGAGGTTCGCGGCGAAATTTACATGAGTAAAAAGTCCCTAGAAAAAGTAAACTTAGAAAGAATAAAAAATGGTGAAAAGCCCCTCCAAAATGCTAGAAATGGAGCAGCTGGTTCCATTAGACAATTAGACAGTAAAGTAGCGGCAAAAAGAGGATTAGACGTTTGGATATATCATCTTCCTAATCCACTAGACTATGGAATACATACACATTATGAAGCCCTAGAATTTATGAAAAAACTAGGTTTTAAAACTAATCCAAATAATAGGTTAGTAAATAATATAAATGAAGTATTAGAATTTATTTCAGAAAAAAACGCAGAACGAAAGAGTCTTCCCTATGACATTGATGGCATTGTCATTAAAGTTAACAACATTGATCAACAACAAGAACTAGGCTTTACAGCTAAATATCCAAAATGGGCAACTGCCTATAAGTTTCCAGCTGAAGAAGTATTAACAAGATTAAATGATATAATTTTTACAGTCGGAAGAACAGGTCAAATTACTCCTAATGCAGTTTTAGATCCAGTTATAGTAATGGGGTCTACTATTGCTAGGGCAACTCTTCATAACGAAAATTATATAAAAGAAAAAGATTTAAGAATCGGAGATATAGTTTCTATTAGAAAAGCAGGAGATGTTATCCCTGAAGTTGTAGAAGTAAAAAAGGAAAGAAGAACGGGTAATGAAAAGAATTTTGAAATGATTCATAATTGTCCTATTTGTGGAACAACTCTTGTAAAAAAAGAAGGACAGGTTGATTATTTCTGTCTAAATGAACATTGTCCTACAAGAAAAATAGAATCCTTAATTCATTTTGCTGAAAGAGATGCTATGAATATAGATGGATTAGGTGAAAAGATAATGGAAGACTTTTTCAACTTTTCATTTATTAGAACCATACCAGATATTTATCTTTTACAAACACATCGTGAGGACTTAACAAGATTAGAAGGATATGGTGAAAAATCTGTAACTAAATTACTTGAAGCAATAGAAAAAAGTAAAAGTAATTCTCTTGAAAAGCTTCTCTTTGGACTTGGAATTCCTCATGTAGGAAGTAAAACAGCAAAGATAATTGCGTCACACTACCATAATATTGATAATATAATGAAAGCAACTCTAGAAGATTTAAGTAGTATTAATGATATTGGCGAAATAATTGCGAAAAGTATCGTTGATTATTTCCAAAAAGAAGATAATAAAATTATAATTGAAAGATTAAAACAATATGGAATAAATATGAATTATCTTGGTCAAAAAATCATCAAAGATGAAACATTTTATGGTAAAACATTTGTCCTAACAGGAACTATGACAGAATATAAAAGAGATGAGGCTAAAAATCTAATTGAAAATTATGGTGGTAAAACAAGTAGTTCTGTTTCTAAAAAGACTGATGTTGTAATAGCCGGTGCCGAGCCAGGAAGTAAATATGATAAGGCTGTAGAATTAGGTATTACGATCTGGTCAGAAGAAGATTTTAAGAAAAATATTGAAGAGAGCAAAAGAAATAATTAATTGCTCTTTTTTTGACAAAAAAATTGTTTTTTACATTGAATTATTTTCAAATTAAGTTATAATAGTAAGCATATCTTGAAACTGGGGGAGATACCTTATGAACAAAATAAATGTATTTCTAACAAATGACATAATCTTATTTCCAAATTCTGAAGTAAGATTTGAAACTGATAATTTTGATGATAAAGAGATATTTTCTCTTCTTGAGGAAAATGGTTCTAAAGAGTTACTCCTAGTAAACCCATATAATACAACTACAGAATTTCCTGATATAACAGAACTTCCCCGAATAGCAACTCTTGCAGAAATAAAAATGAAAATAGATGTTCCAAATGGTAAAACAAGAATAACCCTATTTGGTGTAAAAAGAGTAGAAGTAACTGAATATTTTAATGACAATACCCTTTATTTTGCTAATTATAAAGAAATAAACTCTGAAGTAAATGAGGAAGATGACGTTAATTATAAGAATCTCCTTATTAAGTCTTTAGAAAGATATATTAATAAAGTTCCCTATGTTTCCAATTCAATCATGGGTCAACTTAATCTAATAGATACAGTGGAAGATTTAACAGATATCATTGCTGCTTTTCTTCCTTTAAATAATGAAAAAAAGAAAAAATATATTCTAGAACTAAATCCAATAAAACGAGTTCGTATGCTGATAGAAGATATGAATGAGGATATTAAATTTATTGAATTGGAAGAAAAAATAGAAGAAAAAGTCGGCAAAGAATTAGAAAAAAGTCAAAAAGAGTATTATCTCCGTGAAAAAATGAATGTTATTCAACAAGAATTAGGCGATTTTAATAGTAAGGAAAATGAAATAGCAGAAATTAATAAAAAATACTCTAAATTGAATTGCAGTAGACAAGTAAAAAATCGTATCAAAAGGGAATTGAAACGTTATGAATCAACTTCAGCTGCCTCTCCAGAATCAGGCATAATTAGAGATTATCTTGATTGGCTATTAAATATCCCTTGGAATAAATTTACAAAAGATGAAAATGATTTAAGAAAAGTAGAAGCAAGCCTAAACTCAACACACTTTGGATTAGAAAAAGTAAAAGATAGGATAATAGAATATTTAGCTGTAAAACAAAATACTAATAATCTACGTAGTCCTATAATTTGTCTTGTAGGTCCCCCAGGAGTAGGAAAAACAAGTCTAGCTCTTTCTATTGCGACTGCTTTAAAGAAAAAATCCACCAAAATATCAGTTGGTGGAATAAATGATGAGGCTGAAATAGTAGGACATAGAAGGACTTATGTAGGAGCCTTACCTGGAAGAATTATTCAGGGAATGCGTAAGGCAGGCAGTTCTAATCCTGTATTTATCATCGACGAAATTGATAAATTAAGAAAAGATATCAAGGGAGACCCTGCTAGTAGTCTACTAGAGGTATTAGATCCTGAACAAAATAATAAATTTTCAGATCACTATATAGAAGAAGATTATGATTTATCACAAGTTATGTTTATTTTAACAGCCAACTATATAGAACAAATACCCTATGAATTACAAGATAGATTAGAAATAATTGAAGTACCTAGTTATACAGAACAAGAAAAGCAATCTATTGCTAAAGATTATTTAATACCAAAACAACTACATGAACACGGTCTAACAGAAATTGAGGTTCAGTTCACTGATGATGCTATCATAAAAATAATTAATAATTATACAAAAGAAGCCGGAGTACGTGAATTAGAGAGATTAATTGCTACTATTTTAAGAAAAATAGTTAGAAAAATTTTAACTGACAAAACCATAGCGTCATACGTAATTGATGAGAAACAAGTAGAAACATTACTTGGAAAAGGTAAGTATGAATATGAACATATCGATAACGAAAAAAGAATAGGTGTCGTAAATGGTATGGCCTATACTGTATTTGGCGGTGACATATTACCAATAGAAGCAACATATTATAGCGGTGAAGGTAAATTATTATTAACTGGATCACTAGGAAAAGTAATGCAAGAATCTGCTCAGATTGCTTTAAGTTATGTAGAATCACATGCTAAAGATTTTAATATAGATGAAGAACTAATGAAAAAAATTAATATTCATATTCACGTCCCAGATGGTGCTATAAAAAAAGACGGCCCAAGTGCTGGAGTAGCTCTTGTGACAACCTTAGTAAGTTTATTATCCAAGAAAGCAGTTCCAAGTGATATATCCATGACTGGGGAAATAACCCTAAGAGGTAAAATTCTTCCAATTGGTGGACTTAGAGAAAAAGTAATTGGATCAAAACGAGCAGGTATTAAAAAAATATTTGTACCTCAAAAAAATAAAAGTGACATCGATGAGTTGGCGGAAGAATTAAAGGAAGGACTACAATTTATATATGTTGATGAATATTTTGACATATATAATATGGTGTTTAAAAATGATAGAAAATAGTTTAGAAGGTTTTATAGCAGTTAGAGATATATTATTATTAGCACCAGCAGAAGAAATAGTCGCAATGTTTAATACAGAGGAATTACGAGATTATCTTCTAGAAAATATAAATTTATTGCTTAACTTTGATTCTCGTTGCCTTTTTTTAAAAAAAGATATATATGAAAAACTACTTTTAATAGTTAACAACGGACGCTTTAAAACCGAAAATGTTAATAGACTTACCAAAATTAATTATGCTATTATTAAAATAAATACAGAAAAATGCCATAATAATTCCACGGAAGAAATGAATAGTTATATACTCCAACAATGTAAATTAAGATTAGGAAAAAGAATAACTTTGGAATACATGTATGACTATAAGTTATTAAAAGAAACATTATTAGAACTAATGGAATATGATGCTGACTTAATAAATTCACTAAAAAACAGATCACTTTTTATTAATGAAAACAACCTCTTTAAAATACTTTCATCAACTGCTTATATGGTAACAAACTTCAAAGAAAATCTAGAAAATGACAATATCTTAAGTTTTATAAGAGAAGAGACAACTACCATTACAAATGTATTAGCAATAGCCAAGAAAACAAAAATGCTAACAAAAGAATTATATAAGTCTGGAATAGAAATTACTGACTATATAAATAAAGAAATAAAAGTACCAAAAATCAAACAATTATAATAGTATTTTGAACTAATTTAGTTCTTTTTTTTTGCCTTGATCCATAATATTAAGTGATGAGAGGAGATTTATATGAAAAAGAAAGTATCTTTTACTAAAGATTTGGAATTTCCAACAATGATAGGAGAAATAACAGAAATTACCTTAGAAGATAACTTAAAATTTATTGATTCAAACAATATAGAAGGTAGCTTTTTTATTAGTGGAAAATATAAAATGACAGAAGCCAGCAGATTAGAAGAAGACTTTTCCTTTAATTTACCAGTAGAAATATCCATATTAGAAAAATGTGAATTAGATACATGTAAACTATCAATAGAAAACTTTAACTATGAAATTATTGACGACGATATTTTAAGAAGTAACATAGATGTATTAATAGAGGGAAGAGAACTAATCGAAGAAAAAGATCCTACAATTGCTGAAGACAGAGAAGAAAAAATTGAACAAGAAGAACAAGAAGTTAAGTCAATAGATACAAAAGAAGAATGTGATGATAAGGAAAGAGAATGCGATGGCGACAGTAAAGACGAAAAGGAGAAAGAAATACCTATGAAACCAGCAAGTATAGAAAAAGAAAATATAGAAATAGATGCTAAAATAGAACCAGCAGAGCCAACTATGGCCGATATTTCAACTGTTACTGATACAAGCAAAGAACTAGAACACTATATGAAAAAAATAGATGAAATAAAAATAACTTCTAAAGAAGAAACTAAAACAACCAATACAACCAATACAACCAATACTAATTCATTATTTTCTAATTTAACAGATGAGGCTGATAGCTTTTCAACATATTCTATTTACATTTTAAGAGAAGGGGATACCTTAGAAAAAGTAATGGAAAAATATAACATAACAAAAGAAAAATTACAAGAATATAACGATCTTGGAACAATAACATTAAACTCTAAGATAATTATTCCTAATAGTATTAATGAATAATTTATCCAGTATTATAGATAAATATGACCTTAAAGTAAGTAAATATTCCTATAAAAATAAGGCAATAATTCTAGATACCGAAAAGGGAAATTTTGTATTAAAGAAGAGAAAAAGAAATGATAAAAAAGAATTATATGATTATCTTTTATCTAGAAATTTTTCTTTCTTTTTGTATCCGGAAAACAATTTTAATGATGATTATGAAATATATGCCTATGTTGATGAAATATCAACTATAAAGGAAGAAAAAGCTATTCACTTAATATACATTTTAGCAGAATTGGAAAATCGTACCACCTCATACAAAGAATATACTTTAGATGAAATTAAAGAAATATATGAAGAAAAAGGTAAACAAATAGATATGTTATTTGAATATTATAACAATTTAGAAGAAGTATTTTCATCAAGCGTTTATCCATCTCCTTATGAACTTCTTTTATTAAATAATGTTTCTAAAATATATAATACTCTAAATTATAGTAAAGAGTTATTAGAAGAGTGGTATAAACATATTAATAATACTAGAAAAAGAAGAATTGTCCTTTCACACAATCATTTATCTTTAGATCATTTTCTAGATTGTAAAGACGCTAAAGTAATAAACTTTGATTATGCTTCATATAAAAGCCCTATATATGATTTTGCATACTTTTATAAAAATCATTATTATGAATTAGATATGTTATCACTTTTTACAACATATCAAAGAAAGTACCTTTATACAGACGATGAACTATTATTGTTCTTTATAGAAATAATAATCCCACCTAAAATAAATTTAAAAAAAAATACTTATGAAAATACACTACTTATTCATAAGTTAATAACGTATATAGATTCAACGAGAGATTTTATACTAAAAAAGCAAAAGAAACAACAAGAAGAACACTAGAAGAAATTCTGCTAGTAAAATAATGGCGTTTATTCTAGTGGTTATGAATACTAATATTAGAGCCTGATAAAAAACAATTACTGCTAAACAAAAGATAAAACCTAAGTAGAATAGTGACATTCTTCTTTTTTGTTTGCAAGAACTACATCTACAGTAGAATGGATGTTTACCGTTTCTCCTCATTATTAATCACCTATAATAATTTATGTAAAAATTTAAATATATGTGCTATAATAAAGAATATAAAGGTAGGAAGAATTTGATTGGCATTAATCAAATGTGAGGATGTAATATGAATAAGAAAGCTTTTACTCTTGTAGAATTACTAGTTACTATTGTAATTATTGGTCTTATTGCTTTAATGGGTTTTCCATCTCTTCAACGAATGCTAAATGACAACGCTACTAAGGAAATAGAAATTTATGGAAAGTCTATGATAGGTGCAGCTAAGATGTATATGCAAAAAGAAGGAAGAGACATAAATGAAAATACAAACTCTAAATTAGAACTTGAGGGAAATGGTTATATGATAGGTCTTAAAACTTTAATAGACCAAGACTATATAGAAACATTTAAACCATCAAAAAAGAATATACAATGTGATTTAGATAATGCTAGTGTTAGAGTAAGAAAAGAAACACAAAATACACTAAAATATGATTACAAATTAAAATGTACTTACAAAGATAAAGTTTATCGTAAATCATATGATGATACAACTCCAAATATTACCAAAAAAGAAGACCTTGCATTAGAAAATGTAATGAGTAATGATACAAAAGGAAATTATCACAGTTCAAAATATAAAACAAAGGTTACAAAAATCATTACAAAAAATGTCATATCTATACCAGCAAATATAGTTGAAAAATGGGATGTTTCACAGGCAAATGATGGCTCAGTAATTGCATATGCTGAAAATGATGGCAATGGTGGTTATATTATTACCATTTGTAGTGATGGGAAAACCTATTTAAATGGTACTTATGATTATTTATTTTTCTCTTTTCCAGCATTAGTTGATATTGACTTAAGTAATTTTAACACCAATAAAGTTATAAGCATGAAGACTATGTTTGGAAATTGTAATAATTTACAAAGGATTAATTTAAGTAGTTTTGATACATCACAAGTTACTAGTATGTCAAATATGTTTTTAAATTGTAAAAACCTAGAAGGCTTAGATTTAAGCAACTTTAACACATCACATGTTACTGATATGTCCAATATGTTTTCAAATTGTAATAAAATACTAACTCTTGACTTGAGCAGTTTTGATACATCAAATACTAAGAATTTATCAAGTATGTTTAGCAGTTGTAAGAAATTAACAACAGTAAATCTAAGCAGTTTCAATACGTATAAAGTAACGCAAATGGCAGCTATGTTTTATAATTGTAATAGCTTAGTAAATCTAGATTTAAGTAATTTTGATACATCACAAGTTACTAGTATGTCCAGTATGTTTAATGGTTGCATCAAGTTATCGACTTTGGACTTAAGTAATTTTAATACAAGTAAAGTAATTAGTATGTCTGGTATGTTTGAATACTGCTATAATCTTGAGAATATTAATTTAAGTAGTTTTGACACAACTAACGCCATTAATATGTCTAGTATGTTTGATAACTGTCAAAGATTAACATCATTAGATATAAGTAATTTTAAAACCTCTAATGTTCGATACATGGACTATATGTTTGCTAATTGTGATAAAATATCAACTCTGGATTTAAATAATTTCGATACATCCAATGTAACAACTATGGCTGGTATGTTTTATGAGTGCAAGGGGTTAACAAACCTAAATATAAATATAAATAATTTTAAGACACAAAAGGTAACTGATATGAATCGTATGTTTTGTGGATGTGCTTTAACTAGTATTGATCTAAGCAACTTTAATACCAGCGCTGTTAAAGATATGGGTGAGATGTTTGCAGGCAACTCCTTTATTCAATTGAATTTGAATAATTTCAATACATCACAAGTTACTAATATGTCACGAATGTTTCGCGGCTGTAGAAGTTTAACTACGCTTGATATCAGCAGCTTTGATACTAAGAAAGTAACTATGATGACAGATATGTTTAGTTCTTGCCGAAGTTTAACAAGTTTAAATTTAAGTAATTTTGATACATCAAAAGTTATTAATATGGCAAATATGTTTGAGTGGTGCGATGAGTTAACAAATTTAAATTTGAGCAGCTTTAACACATCGCAGGTTTCTAATATGTCAACTATGTTCAGTTCATGCAAAAAATTAAGTAATTTGGATTTGAGCAATTTTGATACAAGTCAAGTAAAAAGTATGGGAGAGATGTTTTGGAATTGTTATTCTTTAACAAAATTGAATGTTTCTAAATTTATCACTAGCAAAGTAACTAATATGAGTTATATGTTTACAAACTGTAATAGTTTATTAAATCTAAATTTGAGTAGTTTTGATACAAGTAAAGTAACAACCATGGAATGTATGTTTAGTGGATGCAGTGGCTTGACAGAATTAGATTTAAGTTCCTTTAACACTAGCATTCTAACAAATACAGCTTATATGTTTTCTAGATGTACTAACCTACGAACAATAAACTTAAGGAAAGCTGTATTTACAAAGGTCACAAGTAGTAATAATATGTTTGATAATACAAGTAATCTTACAGTTAAAGTTAAAGACGAGGCTGCCAAAACATTTTTAACAAGTAAATTAGGAAACAATGGAACAGCTGTAATAGCCTAAGAGTCATTTGACTCTTTTTTTGTTTTCTTAATATTTTAAATAATCTATAAAATACATGCTATAATATAAACATAGAAAGAATTTATTTTATTAAATAGGAGATGTGAATATGGATAAAAAAGCTTTTACTCTTGTAGAATTATTAGTTACCATTATAATCATTGGTCTTATTGCTCTAATGGGATTTCCATCTCTTCAGCAAATGTTAAATGATAATACCACTAAAGAAATAGAGACTTATGGAAAATCTATGATAGGTGCAGCTAAGATGTATATGCAAAAAGAAGGCCGTGATATAAGTGAAGATAATTCTGCTACAGCATCTCTTGAAGGAGAAGGATATATTATTAAACTTAATACCTTAATAAGTGAAAACTATATAGAAGAGTTTAAACCTTCTAAAAATATAAAGTGTAATATGGAAAATGCCGAAGTAAGAGTAAAAAAAGATACTAAAAACACTTTAAAATACGATTACAAGCTAACCTGTACTTATAAAGATAAAACCTATCAAAAAGACTATGATAAAGAAATAATCAAAAAATAATACTATCTATAATAAGTTTAAAAATTTAAACTTTTTTTCTTGTATAAAATCATCAAAAACGCCCTCTATATAATTAGAAAGAGGAGATAAAATTGACAAAATACTATATTTTTGCTATAATATGTAACTGTCCCGTGATTAAGAGGTGTTATTTATGATGTTTTATAATGAAGACCAAGCAATCAAGGTTTGTATCAGTAATCCAGTAATGATTTTTGAATTAATCAAAGAGGGTTATACAGAAGTAGTAGATAAAATTTTAACTACTAATAAAGAGTTAATTAATACTATAGATGAAAATGGAAATAGTGTTATGATGAGATTACTTAATAAAAAAGATTACAGCATCGTTTTAAAGCATAGTAAAAATAAGTATTGGGACGTAAATCATCAAAACAAAGATAAAAATACATTTGCCCATTTTCTTGTAATGCATAATTATGTAGATATAGCTAAAATATTAGAAATATTATTAAAAAACAAAACATTTATTCCAAACCTAAAAAATAATAAAGGTGAGACTATATTAGATAAAGCAATTGCGGCTGATCAATTATTTACAATAACCAAAATACTAGGAGATAAAAGATTTGATAATATTGATATAATTTCATTTAAATATTTATATAATAAATACATTAAAAACTCATACTATGGAAAATACTCTAAATTAAACAATTTAGAAGTTATAATAAATAGTTTGGAACACAAACAAAAATTACAACCAAAAATGCAAGAATTATTAGAAAAAATCACTACTAATATGGATACTATAAAAAAAGATTTATTAACTAATAAACTAAATAATATTGATATAATTATAAATTCATTAACATAAATAAGTTTAGCAAATTAAACTTATTTTTTCTTTTGAAACAAAACATAATGTGATATAGTTAATAAAGAAGGAGTGATATTGTGAAGAAGAGTATATTTTTATCAATGGCATTAATTTTATTATTAGTTACAGGTTGTATGAATAAGACAAAAACATTAGTATGTACTAAAGATATTGGTACTTCATCAATTGACATGACTCAAAGCATCAATATTAAATTTATTGATGATAAAGTTGAAGATATGACTACAACAATAAATGTTAACCTACCAGATAATTATAAATCATATATTAATACATTTAAAACAACTCTAGAAAAAGAATATAAGAGTAAATATGGTAGTTACAAGAATGTAAAATTAAATACAAAAGTAAAAAATGATAATGAAATAGATGTTACAATGTATTTTGATTACAAGAAAATGTCATCATCAGAGAAAAAAGCTTTAAATCTATCAGGTAGTGAAAAGTATTCAGTAAATAAAAAGACATTAGAAGATCAGGGTTTCTCTTGTAAATAAAAATATCTGAAAAAGTCTCATAGACTTTTTTTTCTTTTACTAGTATAATAACTAAAGAAATGGAGTGATAGTATGAATTTACCTAACTATAAAGAAGCAAGAAATAGATTGAAGAATTATCATACTGTGAAGTATGACATAGAAAAGTCAATTATTAACAAATATAGTGGAAAAACATATTTTTTAAAAACATATGGTTGTCAAATGAATGAACACGATAGTGAAAACATAAGGGCTATGCTTGAAGAACTTGGTTTTAAGGCAGTAGAAGATTATACACAAGCAGATTTAATAATGTTAAATACATGTTCAATTAGAGAAAATGCTCATAATAAAGCCTTTGGTATGCTTGGAAGATGTAAAAATCTTAAAGAAGAAAATCCTAATCTTATAGTAGGAATTTGTGGATGTATGGCTCAAGAGGAAGGAGTAGTAAATGAAATCCTTCATAAATATAAATGGGTTAATTTTGTTATGGGAACTCATAATATGTATCGTCTTCCTTATATTTTAGATCAAGCTATAGAAGAAAATAATCAACAAATAGAAGTCTTCTCTAAAGAAGGAGATTTAGTAGAATCAATTCCTGTAAAAAGAGATAATGGTTTTAAGGCTTGGGTAAATATCATTTATGGTTGTGATAAATTTTGTACTTATTGTATAGTACCATATACTAGGGGTGGTGAACGAAGCAGAACAAAAGAAGCTATTTTAGAAGAGATTAAGGGTCTAAGTGCAGCAGGATATAAAGAAGTTACTCTCCTAGGACAAAATGTAAATGCTTATGGCAAAGACTTATATGATAACTATGGTTTAGGAGAATTATTAGAAGATGTTGCTAAGTTAAATATTCCACGAATCACTTTCATGACAAGCCATCCATGGGATTTCACAGATAAAATGATAGATGTAATTGCTTCTCACGAAAATATCTTGCCTTATATTCATTTACCACTTCAATCAGGAAGTAATAAAATATTAAAACTTATGGGTAGAAGATATACTAAAGAAAGTTATCTTGAGTTATTTGATAAAATGAAAAAGAAGATTCCAAATGTTAGTATTTCTACTGATATCATTGTAGGTTTTCCTGGTGAAGATGAAAAAGACTTTGAAGAAACTTTAGAGGTAGTAAATTATTGCAAATACGATAATGCCTTCACATTTATTTATTCTCCAAGAGAAAATACCCCAGCAGCGAAATTAAAAGATAATGTCACACTAGAAGAAAAGGAAAAACGCTTATATAAGCTAAATGATACAGTAAATAAATACTTCCTAGAAAACAATAAAAAAATGATTGGAAAAATAGAAGAAGTTTTAGTAGAGGGAATATCTGAAAAGAAAAAAGATAACTACTACGGTTATACTAGAAATCATAAATTAATTAACTTTACAGGTGACAATATAAAAGCAGGAGACATTGTAAATGTCGAAGTAACAGATGCTAAAACATGGAGCTTAGATGGAAAATTATCTAAATAGTAATACTATAAAAGCTTTAGAAGAACTTATCAATTACATTAAAGAAAGTAAAGATTATAAAGAATGTCTAAAGTTAAAAAAAGTAATATCAGAGAATAAAGAACTAACTAAAGTAATAAATGAAGTAAGAGTTTCTCAAAAAAAATACGTTCGCTCAAACTTTAAAGAAGAAGAAAAAATACTAATGGATGAAAAATTAAATCTCCTAAATACAAATAAAACATATACTTTGTACTTATATTACTTAAATAATGTTAACAATATGATTGAACTCATAAAAGATGAGTTGAACGACTACTTTTATAAAGTTACAAATATTCTCTAATTAAATAGTAAAAAAAATCCTTTTCATTGCATAAACTACAATGAGGAGGGATATGGTGGCAAGTTATAAGGAAATTGTTACAAAGACGGTTATTGGTAAAGGAAAGAAAACGTTTACTGATACAAGACGTAAAAAAATAGAAAACAATCCATCTACTATTCTTGGGTGCTGGGTTATAAATCACAATTTTGAAGGAGTTAAAAATAGGGACAGCGTAACTATCAATGGAAGTTATGATGTCAATGTTTGGTATTCATATGATAATGATACTAAAACAGATGTCTTAAAAGAAACAGTTCCATATACAGAAACAGTACATATAAAAAATAACAGTAATGTCACAAACCAAGAGGCTATCATTCGTAGTCTAAAACAACCAAATTGTATTAAAGTAGATATAGATGGCAACGATATAGTATATACTATTGAAAAAGAATTAGGTATTGAGCTAGTTGGAGATGAGAAAGTAAAAATAGCTATAGATGAAAATGAAGATCCTTGGGATGAAATTATAGATGATGTTAATGACAAACAAATAGACAATGAAGTAGATGAAAACTTTATCAAAGAAGATGAATCTATCTAACTTTTAATAGGAGGGGAAAACTCTTCTTTTTTAGTGTTATACAAAAATGGTTGACAGAGTTAAAAAAATAGTATATATTAATATCATTGAAAGAAAGGAAGGAATTATTATGGCAGTTAAAATACGTTTAACAAGAATGGGAGCAAAGAAGCGTCCATCATACAGAATAGTAGCAACTGATTCACGTCGCCCAAGAGATGGCCAATATATTGAATTAATCGGAACTTATAATCCAGTAGCAGAACCAAAAGCTGTTAACATTAAAGAAGAAGTAGCTATGAAATGGTTAAGAAATGGAGCTGTTCCTACTGATACAGTTCGTAACTTATTTTCTGAAGCTGGAATCATGAAAAAATTTGCTGAAGAAAAAGATAAGAAAGAAGCTTAGTTAATGAATCTAATAGAATTAACAGAATCAATAATTAAATCAATTGTTAAAGATGAAGAAAGCGTCGCAGTTAAAGAATTTCCAAGCGAAGATGAAAATACAATAGATATAGAAGTCCTTGTATCAGAAGATGATCTTGGAAGAGTAATTGGCAAAAATGGTAAGATTGCGAATGCTATTAGAATGCTGGTTCAAGCAAGCAGTAGTCTAAAAGATAACAAATATGTTAAAATTAATATTGATAAGTTTTAGATTAATCTAAAGCTTTTTCTTTTCCTATTTAGAAAGGAGATTATATGTCAGAACAAAAAGATAAAGCCTATTTAACAAGGTTAATTGAAATAAATGATATCAAAGATAAAAGTAATGGAGAAACTTTACCAAATATTTGGGAAATAATAGATCTAATGCAAGAAATGGGAGAAATATTTCAAAGAGAAAGAATTGGCTTAAAATATGAAAATGGCCCTCAGTATGGAACAATATATTATCGTATGAAAGAAGAGATAGATGAATTAATAAAATCTAGTAGTGATCTTCTTGAATTACTTGAGTCAAATAAAAGTGTAAGCAAAATGTTTAATCTATTATATAGAAAATGTATAAAAGGTGAATTAGCTGTACCAAGTGATGATGAATTAAAATTATTACAAAGAACAACTATCAATGATATGTTTTTTGAATATTATAAAATTATTAATTCAAAAGATGAAGAAATTTATAATAATATGGAACTTTATAATACTTTGAAGTTAAACACTACAGTAATTAAAAAATACTATGGGGATCAAGTGTTAAATGGACAAATAAATTTATTAGAAAATGGCTATATTATTGCGCCCCCTGTCATCTTAGAAAACACTCTTAGAGCAATAGAGGACGAATATATTAATCATAAAATAATAGAAAATCCATTAAATAAAGTCAAAATAAAAGTAGGAAAAAAGAAATAATCTTTCCTACTTTTATTTTACGCCTGTTAAATCAAACTCAGGGATAAAACTTTCACTACAAGTATCGCCTTCCTGAATAAAGGCATTTTCTACCCCAATATCACAGGCATAATTAATTAACTTGGAATATTCTTCATCACTAACTTTTTTATTTAACTCATCAATTTCTTTTACTTGTTTAAGTGGAGTGTACTGATTCATAATACTAATAAAAATATTATTTCTATATGTTAGGTGTAGATACTCAATAATTTTTTTAGAATCATCTCCTCTACCAGGTAACATTAGATGTCTCACTATAATACCTTTTTTCATTATTCCATTTTTATCATATACAACATTTCCAACTTGCCTATACATCTCTTCAATCGCATCAATTGCGATATTGAAATAATTAGGAGCTTTGGAATACTTTATTGAATACCAATCATCATAATATTTTAAATCAGGTAAATAAATATCGATTAATCCATCTAAAAGCTTTAAGGAACTTACTTTTTCATAAGAACTAGTATTATAGACAATTGGAATTACTAAACCATTTTCTTTTGCTATCTTAATAGCTTGAGCAATTTGGGGTATAAAATGAGTAGGGGTTACCAAATTAATATTGTGTACACCTAAATTCTGTAATTCTATCATTTTATTTGCTAGTTCAAAAACAGTAATTTCCTTTCCGAAATTTTTAGTTGAAATATTATAATTTTGACAAAATATACACTTTAAATTACAACCAGAAAAAAAGATTGCACCAGAACCATTAACTCCAGAAATAGGTGGTTCTTCAAAGTAATGTGGCGCAATTCTTGCCACTACAATTTTATCACTCATTCCACAAAGACCAACTTGTGCTAAACTACGATTTACTTTGCATTCTCTAGGACATATTGTGCAGGATTCCATTAAGTTTTTCATAACATCACCATGAAGATTATAACATTTTTCTTGTAGAAAACAAAGGAGTGTATTATACTATTAATAGAGAAAATGGAGGACCATATGAAAAAAAGAATTTTAAGTGCCATTGTTATGATAATCATATTTATTCCAATTTTATTGATTGGTGGCAAAGCTTTCGTAGTACTAACAAGCTTACTTGCTGCGATGGGATTATATGAATTATTAAAACTTAGATCAAATGAAAATAAAGTACCATTATTTATGAGACTATGTTCTTACTTAATACTTATAATTATTTGTACCAGAAATATTAGTTCCCTAGATTTTAATTATACTCTAGACTATAAAATGATATCATTAATTATCTTTTTATTCCTATTTCCACTTGTATTTTATAATGATAACAAGAAATATAATATTACAGATGCCTTATTTTTAATAGGAAGTGTTTTATTCTTAGGTTTTAGCTTTAATCTATTAATTATAGCAAGAAATTATGATTTATATCGTATTATATATTTACTTCTACTTTCTACCATGACAGATACTTTTGCACTTATTACTGGTAAGTTAGTAGGAAAACATAAACTAGTACCTAAAATATCACCAAATAAAACAATTGAAGGATTACTAGGTGGTGTAATCATGGGAACATTTATTGCCTCATCTTTTTATCACGTATTTATAAATCCTACTATATCCTTAGTAATGGTAATTCTTATTACTACAGCTCTAAGTATTGTTGGCCAAATAGGAGACCTAGTATTTTCAATGATAAAAAGATACTATAATAAAAAAGACTTTTCAAACTTAATTCCAGGTCATGGAGGTATACTTGATAGATTTGATAGTATAATATTTATAGCCCTAGCATTTATATTAGTAGCGGATATTTTATAGGAGGACGAAATGACAATTTTAATCAATATTATTATCTTTATTTTAATACTTAGTGTTATAGTAGCTATTCATGAGTTTGGACACTTTATCTTTGCTAAATTAATGGGTGTATATGTTTATGAATACGCTATTGGTATGGGACCTAGAATTTTTAGTTTCAAACCTAAAAAAAGTGAGACAGTATATTCACTTAGAGCAATACCTCTAGGCGGTTTTTGTTCTTTAGCCGGAGAAGATACTGAAAATGATGATGATGAAGAAGTTCCAAAGAACATGCGTTTACAATCAAAAAAACCATGGCAAAGATTTTTAATTATGTTTTTTGGACCTGGATTTAATTTTCTTTTAGCTATCATAATTTTATTTTCCATTGCGCTATTTTGTGGTGGTACAACTTACGATCCAATCATTAATGGTGTGACAAAAAATACACCTGCACATGAGGTTGGCCTTGAAAAGGGCGATAGAATAGTAAAAATTGATAACCATAAAATCAAAACTATTGATGATGTTAGCCTTTATTTAACTGTAGCTGATAAAACAAAAGGTACTACTATCAAAGTAGAAAAAGCAGGAACTGGTAAAGTAGAAGAATATAAAATTAAACCTAAAAAAATAGTTAAAGATAAAAAAACAGGCTATGTTTATGGATTAAGTTTAAAATCAGAAAAGACAAAAGGATTTGTTAATGCTTGCAAATACACATTCGTTAAAACAAATTCCTTATTTAGACAGATGTTTGTTACTATTGAGTCATTATTTACGGGAAAAGTTTCAGTAAATCAACTAAGTGGACCAGTAGGTATTTATTCTATTGTTAGTGAACAAGCAAAAAGTGGTTTTGCTAATTTGATGTATTTAATGGCTTACTTGAGTATCAATGTAGGTTTCTTAAACCTATTACCAATTCCAGCCTTTGATGGTGGACATATCCTATTTATCTTAATAGAACTAATTAGAAGAAAACCTGTAAAACCAGAAGTTGAAAACACTATTCATACAGTTGGATTATGCTTATTAATGCTACTTATGATTTATGTTACTATTAATGATATTTTTCGAATTGTTTAATCTAATTCCAAAAGAATTAGATTTTTTTTGGAAAAACTATTAATCTGCATTATAATATATATAGAAAAGGAGGAACTGTTTATGTATATAGGAGTATTAGTTGAATTATCAAATAAAAACATCGATAAAAAATTCATATATTCAGTTCCTAATGATTTAGAAAAAAATATTAAACTAGGTATTAGAGTAGAAGTACCATTTGGTTATCAACGCCTAGAAGGATTTGTTATTTCTTTTGAAGAAGAACCAGAAATGGAAACAAAGAGTATTATTAGTATCATTGATGAAGATATCATTTTAAATAAAGAACTTTTAAAACTCGGAAAAATAATGCAAGAAGAAACTCTTTCAACACTTATCAGTTGCTACCAAGTGATGTTACCAAAGGCTCTTAAAGCAAGCAGAAAATCATCAGTTTCCAAAAAATATGATATATTCTATGAACTTGTTAAAATACCTGAGAAGACAACAAAAAAACAGGATGAGATAATAGAATTATTTAAGATGCGAAAAATTATTCCTAAAAAAGAAATACAAAAGATATCTGCTAGTAGCTTAAAAACCTTAGAAGCAAATAGCACCCTTCGTGAAATAAAAAAAGAACATTATAGAGTAGCTTTATTAGAAGAAAGAGAAGAAAAAAAACCTCTTACTGTGGACCAAGAAAAAGTAGTAAATGAATTTAGAAATAGTAGCGATAAAGTATACTTACTTCATGGAGTTACTGGTAGTGGAAAAACAGAAGTTTATATGGAACTAATAGAAGATTGCATAAAAGAAAATAAAACATGCATAGTTTTAGTACCTGAAATTAGTTTAACACCTCAAACTATAAGTAGATTTAGCAAAAGATTTGGTTCCTGCATTGCTCTTTTACATAGTGCCTTGTCTGACGGTGAAAGATACGATGAATGGCGCCGAATTAACCGTGGTGAAGTTGATATAGTAATAGGCGCTAGAAGTGCTTTGTTTGCTCCTCTCAAAAATTTGGGTTTAATAGTAATAGATGAACAACACAGTGAATCTTACAAGCAAGATGATTCTAATCCTAGATATGATGCCATTAATATGGCAATTAAAAGAGTAGAATTAAATAAAGGTGCGAAAGTAATTCTTGGTAGTGCCACTCCAACTTTAGATGCCTACGCTAGAGCCTTAAAAAATATATATCACCTTCTAAACCTACCCAAAAGAGTTAATAAGAAACCTTTACCTGAAGTTACATTAGTAGATATGAATCAAGAGTTTAAAAGAAGTGAAGGCCATTTTTCCCTTCTCCTTCTAAATAAGATTAAAGAAAAATTATCTAAAGAAGAACAAGTAATACTTCTTTTAAATAGAAGAGGATATTCAAGTTTTGTCACATGTAAGAACTGTGGCTATACTGTCAAATGTCCGCACTGTGACATTACCTTGACTTATCATAAATCAAGTAACAATTTAAGATGCCACTACTGTGGTTATGCAACTAACATAACAAATATTTGTCCAGAATGTCATGAAAAATCATTAACAACATTAGGCGTAGGTACCGAAAAAATTGAAGAAGAACTACATACATTAATTCCTGCTGCAAAAATACTTCGCATGGACTTTGATACCACCAGTAAAAAAGGTTCACATGCTAAAATGATAGAAGAATTTAAGGAACATAAATATGATATTTTATTAGGTACTCAAATAGTTGCCAAAGGACTTGATTTTGAAAATGTTACTCTAGTTGGCGTAGTAAATGCAGATACCTCTCTTAACATACCAAACTTTAGAAGTAGCGAACAAACATTTTCGCTATTAAGTCAAGTAGCTGGCAGAAGTGGTAGAAGTTCTAAAACAGGAGAAGTAATAATTCAAACCTACAATCCAACACATTACGCTATAGAATGTGTAAAAAATCATGATTATTTAGATTTCTTTAATAAAGAAATGAATATTAGAAGACGCCTAAATTACCCCCCATATTACTATGTAACATATATAAGAGTGAGTGGAAAAGATGACAAAATTTGCTACAAAGAATCCTTAAAAATTGCTCGAATACTACAAAAATACCTAGATAAAACCATTATTTTAGGACCTAGTCCATGTAATGTTTTTAAAATAAATAATACTTTTAGATATGGAATTACTCTAAAGTATAAAAAACAAGATAATCTAAAAGAGATACTAAACCGCATTATTGATGTTTACAAAAGCAATAGGCTTATTGTAATAGATTTAAATTTTAATCCAATAGTATTTGGATAAGGAGGAGAAGTTTTTATGGAAAAGTATAAGAGAATATTATTAAAGGTTAGTGGTGAAAGTCTAGCAGGTGACAACAAAACAGGTATTAACTTTGAGAGAGTATTAGAAATATGCCAAGAAATCAAAGAAGCAAAAGAAAAAGCAGAAGTAGAAATTGCCATAGTAGTTGGTGGTGGAAATTTCTGGAGAGGTCGCTGCAATTTACAAATGGATCGTTGTACAGCAGACCATATAGGAATGCTTGCTACCACGATGAATGCCTTAGCACTAGATGATGCTTTTAGACAATTAGACTGTCCATCGCGAGTTCAAACTGGTATTGAAATGAGACAAATATCAGAATTCTACATCAGAAAAAGAGCTGATCGTCATTTAGATAAAGATAGAATAGTAATCTTTGGCTGTGGAACCGGTAATCCGTTCTTTTCAACAGATACAGCTGCTGCTTTACGTGCTGCTGAAATAAATGCAGATGTAGTCATAAAAGCAACTAATGTAGATGGAATATATACTGCTGATCCTAAAAAAGATAAAAATGCCAAGAAAATCGAGCACCTTACTTATATGGATGTGTTAAACCAAAAGTTAAATGTCATGGATTCTACCGCAACAACTCTATGCATGGATAATAAAATTCCAATAGTTGTTTATAACATGAATGTTAAAGGTAATCTCCTAAAAGTAATTAACCAAGAAAATGTTGGTACAATAGTTACGGAATAATGATAGTAAGACACTAAAACACTTTGCATTTGTCATAAATTTTGATATACTATGAATGTAAATGGTAAGGTGGTGATTCTGTTGTTTGAGAGCTTAAAAAATAAAGACGTTCGTACTTTTTTGCAACAAACATTAACAAAAGATTGCTACAAATCCATTGAACCACCAGAAAGCTTAAAGAATAATTATTATTTAGAAAAAAATTTTGCCTTCTTTATAGCGATGGATGCCATAGTAAAATTTGAACAAGTAATAAATGATAATAATTTAATTGATGAATACATTGAACAATTAAAAAGAATATTCAAAAAATTTACCAACTATAATGATATAAAAAAAGGAATATATCTCTTCCTTGAAAAGGCTCTATCAGAAAAACTAGATATCTCCGGTAAAAGTCCTGAAGAAAAAAGAGCACAGCTTCTTTACTATGTTTATGATAAATATATCGTAAATGGTTATTTCTATTTTGGCTTTTGTTCCAATTATACTAACGAAATAACTTGTCTGGGCCTAAGAAAAGAAAACTTTATCCTAGATGAAAGACTTGAAAAAATAAATCAAATAATAAGTAAGGTTGGTACAGAAAATTTATTTAAAAGGGAAAACACCAGTATCACCGATAATGTTATTGTTGCCCTATACTTTGCATTATTGTCACCTAGTTATATTTCTGATCTGTCAACGAGCTCCTATTTAAAATCTAAAAATTATAATAAAGATTGTCTGTTTTCTAAAAATCTAGATGAAATAAGAAATAATCTTTTAACATTATCTAAAGAAAAAAGATTAAACCATAAGGATACAAGCGATGTTATTAATAACTTTGTTGAAACATATAGTAGTGATAAAGTAAATAATACCAAACCATGCATTGCCCTAATTAAAAGAAGTACTATTTTAAAAAATGAGTTAAAGGATATTCAAGAAATCATCAATAATAAAGATGAGTCAATTGCGTCTTCTCTTTCTCTAATAATGGAAAGTAGATATAATAGTTATGAAATAGAAAATGATATTGCTCCATCAGAAATAAGGATAATAGAACTTCCTGAATATAGTGAGTTTTTACTTGGCCTAAGCAATTTTACCATAGTAAACAAAAATATTGATATTGTACAAGATGATTTTAAAATTTCCGAAGAAGATATTATTAAAAATAAAGAAGTAAATGCCTATGGGGCGGTTTCAGTAGCGATAGTTGGAAGTATATTGATCATAGCAGGTTTAATAATTAGTGTAATATTAAAATTAACATAGAAGGTGATTTAATGATTAAAGTTGTTTTTATCGGAACTCCAGAGTTTAGTGTTCCAATACTAGAAAAGTTAATAGAAAATAAAAAAGATTATTCTGTAGTTGGGGTAGTAAGCCAACCAGATAAAAAAGTTGGTAGAAAACAAATACTAACTCCAAGTCCAGTCTCTAAGGTTGCGCTAGATAATAATATTTTTCTATTACGTCCAGTTAAGATAAAGGAAGAATATACAAAAATAAAAGAGTTAAATCCTGATATTATAATTACATGTGCCTACGGACAAATTATTCCAAAAGATCTTCTAGATTATCCTAAGTATGGTTGCATAAATGTTCATCCATCTTTATTACCTAAATTAAGAGGAGGTGCTCCAGTACATCGAGCTCTAATAAATGGTTTTACAAAAACAGGTGTTACAATCATGTATATGGATGTAGAAATGGATGCTGGAGATATTATTTCTCAAAGATCATTAGATATTTTAGACAGTGATAATCTAGATAGTCTTAATATTAAATTAAGTAATTTAGGAACCGAACTTTTAATGGAAACATTACCTCGCATCATTGATAAAACCTCAAAGCGGATAAAACAAAATCCCAAAGAAGTAACATATGGATATAATATAAAAAAAGAAGAAGAACATATCGATTTTGAAAAAACAAGTAGAGAAGTGTTCAATCAAGTACGAGGCCTAAGTTCTACACCAGGTGCATATGCCACTTTAGGTGATAAAGTAATTAAAATATATAGTGGCTATATTGGTAAAGATATAAAAGGTACTCCGGGACAAATAAGTAATTTATATAAAGATGGTATAGGAGTTTTTACTTCATCAGGAGAATACGTTATAACAGAATTACAAGAAGCAGGTAAGAAAAGAATACCAGCCAAAATGTATTTAAATGGTAAAAATAAGGAAGAATTACTTCAGAAAAGATTTAAGTAGGTGAGATTATGTTTAATAACAATGATAACAATAATAAAAAAATACCAGAAATTTTAAATGACAACAACGTTTTAAAGCAAGTGATATTTTTTGGCTTTTATTTAGTATTTTTTATAATTTTAATACTATTACTTAGAAATGGATATAAAAATAATAAAACTGATACAACTAAGAAGAACACAGGATATAATTATGACTATAATCTAAATAGAGTTATGAATCAAAATTATCACTTTACATATACCGAAAAGATAAATGATACTACAACGATATATGATGGCGATTTAATTGATAATACTATGTCTTACCGAAAAAGTGGAAACATTAGTACAGAATATTATCAAAATAAAGAAGATGTTTATGTTAAAGATTTAAATACTCTAACTTGGCAAAAAACAGAAAACCCTATCAGTTTCTCTAAGCTAACAAATCCTACCATCTTAAAACGTCTAATTACAAGATCAAATTACTTTTCAAAAATTGATTATATAGGTACCACTACTAAAGCATTTACATATCAATTATCCTCATCCCTTATCTATGAAACATTAACTGGTGAAACAAAAGAACTAGACACTCCGGATAACGAAATAATTGTTAAGATAGAAAAAAATGGCACTATAAAATCAATCGAATTAAATTTAACAAACTATTATCAATCGCTAAACCCAGAAATAAAGAGTTATAGTTTACTACTAACATATTCAAAGTTTGGTCAAATAGAGGAAATAGCTAATCCAATTAGTTAGCGATTTCTTTTTTTACTATAATAAGTTATAATAATTACTGAGGTGATAACCGTGACTATATATGATTTAACAAAGGAAGAATTAGAAAACTACTTTCTTGATCATAATGATAAAAAATTTAGAGCGACACAACTATTTAGTTGGTTATATCAAAAAAAGGTAAAAAGCTATGCAGAAATTACTGATATAAAAAAAGAAACATTATCAATGTTAGAAAAGGATCTCCCATTAAAAAGAGTAGAAAAAGTTAATGTAGAACGTGATAAAGATGTTAATAAATATCTTTTTGAACTTTCTGATAAGGAACATATCGAAGCAGTTTTAATGCGCCATGACTATGGCAATAGCATCTGTGTTTCAAGTCAAGTTGGCTGTAATATGGGCTGCAAGTTCTGTGAAAGCGGTCGCAGAAAGAAAGTACGTAATTTAACAGCCGGCGAAATTGTTTCTCAAGTTCTAGAAGTAGAAGAAGACATAAATGAAAGAATAACTCATGTAGTCTTAATGGGAATTGGTGAACCATTTGATAATTATGAGGAAATCATAAAATTCATAAAAATAATTAATGATCCTAAAGGTTTAGCGATTGGAAGTAGACACATAACCGTTTCTACATCCGGAATTATTCCCAAAATAGAAGAATTTAAAAATTTAAATTTACAAGTAAACTTAGCTATTAGTCTTCATGCTCCAAACGATAAACTAAGAACTAGCATTATGCCTATAAATAAAGCTTATCCTCTAGAAAAATTGATTAAATCAGTAAAGGAATATGTTTCCAAAACGAATAGAAGAGTAACTTTTGAATATATTATGTTGAAAAATGTTAATGATACTGAAGAATGTGCTAAGGAATTGAGTAACTTGTTAAAAAATATTAATTGTTATGTCAATCTCATTCCTTATAATGAAACAGAAAATATAGAGTATGAACGTAGTAATATGTTTCAAATTATGAAATTTTATGATATACTAAAGAAAAATAATGTTAATGTAACAATAAGAAGAGAATTTGGTTCAAAGATTAGTGCTGCATGCGGACAACTTCGAAGCAAAAAGGAGGAACTATGAAATCTTTTTATTTAACTGATGCTGGTAAAGTTCGTGATCATAACGAAGATAGCGTCATAATTGTAAAAAATAAAAATAATGAATGTTTGATGGCCATTGCCGATGGAATGGGTGGACATTCTGCCGGAGAAGTAGCTAGTAGTATAGCCATCGGATATCTAGGAAAACACTTCCAGGAAACATTTCTAAATTTATCAAAAGTAGATGCTGTTGAATGGATTAGAAATAGTACAAATGAAATAAACTCTCTAATTTTTCAGCATGAAAAAACACACCCTGAAAGTAAGGGAATGGGAACAACTCTAGTTTTAGCAATTATTACCGAAGACTACATTTTATTTGGTAATGTAGGCGATTCATCTGGATATGTTATGAAAGATAATAAGTTGCATAAAGTAACATATGACCACACACTTGTTAATTTATTAGTAAGTGCCGGAGAATTAACTAAAGAAGAGGCTAAAGAACATCCTAAGAAAAACGTTTTAATGAAAGCACTTGGTGCTAATGATCCAGTTGAAATAGATGTTTTTGACTGTGATATGGAAATAGATGAAATACTTCTATGTAGTGATGGCCTAACAAACATGTTAGAAAATGACCAAATAGAACGAGTACTACTAGGAGATAGTGGACCAAAAGAAAAGGTTGAAAAACTTATTATTAAAGCTAACAACAGAGGGGGAACAGATAATATTTCAATTGCATACTTAGTACGTGAAGAAGGTGAATTATAGTGATAACAAAGGGGCAAAAAATAAATGATCGCTATGAAATAGTTCGTAGTATTGGCGAAGGTGGAATGGCGAATGTATATTTAGGCTATGATACAATTTTAGATAGAAATGTAGCAATAAAAGTATTAAGAGGTGATCTATCTAATGATGAAAAATTCGTTAGAAGATTTCAACGTGAGGCTTTGTCTGCTTCATCTCTTTCTCATCCTAATATTGTTGAAATGTATGATGTAGGTGAAGATAACGGAATATACTATATCGTTATGGAATACATTGAGGGTCAAACATTAAAACAACTTCTAAAAAGAAGAGGTAGCTTAACTTTAAGCGAAGCCATTGATATTATGCTTCAAATAACTGAGGGAATGGCCCATGCTCATGATAGTTATATCATCCATAGAGACCTAAAACCTCAAAATATTATGATTCAAGATGATGGACAAATAAAGATTACAGACTTTGGAATAGCTATGGCTCTTAATTCCACTCAATTGACTCAAACAAATTCAGTAATGGGTTCAGTTCATTATCTTCCACCAGAACAAGCTGCTGGTAAAGGATCAACAATAAAAAGTGATATCTATTCAATGGGAATAATTTTTTATGAGTTATTAACCGGTAGTCTTCCATTCAAGGGAGAAAATGCTGTCGAAATAGCCTTAAAACAAATGAAAGAACCACTTCCTGATTTAAGAGAAGATAATCCTAGTATTCCAATGAGTGTGGAAAACGTTATCATCAAGGCAACAGCTAAAAATCCTAAAAATAGATATAGTGATTCTAGAGCAATGCATGATGATCTTTTAACAGTATTAGATGATGACAGAATAAATGAAGAAAAATATCGTTATCCATATCCTGAACATGAAGAAAATACTAAAACAATCAAAAAACTAGAAGAGGTAAAGGAAGACGAAGAGAAAATAGCCGAGAAAATAGAGGATACAGAAGACAAGAAGAGCAAAAAAATAATAATAATTCTAGGAATAATCTTTACAGGAATATTACTAATCTTAATAGTAGTGGCCTTAGTTATCCCTAAATTAACAGTAACAAAGGCTATAGAAGTACCAGACGTTAAAAATATGACAGTAAGTAAAGCCGAAAAAACGTTACAAGATAAAGGCTTTGAAGTTAATACTAAAATAAAAACAGTTACAGACGAAAATGTCAAGAAAAATAGAGTTGTAAAAACTGATCCTGAAGCTGGTAGAAGTATCAAAAAAGGAACTAAGATAACAATTTATAAATCTGCTGGTGTAAAAACATATACTTTAGAAAACTATGTAGAAAAAAATTATAATGATAGTATGAGTGTCTTACAAGGATATGGTTTGAAAGTGACCTTGACAAAGGTTGATCCAGATAATACAACTTGTAAATATATAGGACAGGATGTAGTAATTGAACAATCACTATCTGAAGGTTCTGAAATTAAAAAGGGTGACTCTATCATATTTAAAATACTAAATCCAGTAGTATTCCCTGATTGGCAGAATCAAACTCAAGAAACTGTCTCAGCTTGGTGCAATAACAATTGTGTTACTCTAAATGTTAATTATCAAGAAACAGCCGATGAAAGTCAGGTTGGAAAAGTAATTAGTCAAACACGACCAAAAGGTGCTACTGTTAAAAATAATGATAGTGTAACAATAACAATCGGTAAAAAATCACAAGTAGTAACCGAAACAAAAACATGTGTTTCAACAACAGATTCTACTAAAACAAAAACAGTAGGAAAAGATGAGACATGTCCAACAGGATATAAAGAAAAAACAGATACAACAACACAAAAGCCAAGCGATAGCAGCACCACAAATTAATATAAGAAAGGTTTTTTATGGAAGGACAAATAGTAAAAATTATAAGACAAACACATATTGTTAATTGCGACAACGAAAATTATGCATGTCATTGTAGAGGAAAAATAAGAAACAAAAATATAGTTCCTCTAGTCGGTGATTACTGCATATTCTCAAAAGAAAATAAAACTATTGAAGAAATCCTTCCTCGAAAAAACGAGTTTAAAAGACCACCAGTAAGTAATATAGATCAAGCAATAATTGTTACTAGTCTTGTAAGTCCTGCTTTTTCAACAAACCTGTTAGATAGATTTTTAACAACCATGGAGTTACATAATATAGAATCTATAATATGTGTAACAAAAGAAGACATTACCCCACAGGATGAATTAGAAAAATTAAAACCTATTTTAAAATACTATGAAAATATTGGCTATAAAGTAATATCTAATAAAGACATTGAGTCCTTAAAACAACTGTTGGAAGGAAAAGTTAGTGTGTTTACCGGTCAAACAGGTGCAGGAAAGTCAACTTTAATAAATAAAATAATCCCTGATTTAAATCTTGAAACAGGAGAAATTTCAAAATCCTTAGGAAGAGGAAAACACACGACAAGAGTAGTAAGCTTATTTAATGTTCAAAATGGAATGGTTTTAGATACTCCAGGCTTTTCTTCACTAGAGTTTGAAGATTCATCAAGAAAAGAAATAGAAAATACCTTTAAAGAGTTCAAAAATTATCAATGTGAATACACAAGTTGTACTCATACTAAGGAACAGGAATGTTCCATAAGAAAAGCAGTTGATAATAACGAAATATTGAAATCACGATATGAAGATTATCTTAAATTTATAGAAAAGAGGCGATAAAATGTTAATTTCTACATCATTTTTAAGTAGTATGAACCCAGCTCGCGATTTAAAACTATTAAATGAAACAGACACCGATTATATCCATGTAGATGTTATGGATGGAATATTTGTTCCAGGAAGGACTATGCCATTTAAGGAAATGCGAAAAATATATAAATATACATCTAAAAGATTAGATGTTCATTTAATGGTAGAAGATGCAAGTAAACTAATTACTAAATATGCTAATTTAAACGCTGAATATATAACTATTCACGTGGAAAGTGAAAACGTTGAACAAAATTTAAAACTAATAAAAAAATATGCCATTAAAGCAGGAATCGCAATTAATCCAGAAACAAAGGTTAAAGAGTTAGTTCCATATCTTCCTTTAGTAGATTTAATCTTAGTTATGAGTGTTGAACCAGGAAAAGGCGGACAAGCCTTCTTACCAAAAACTAAAAATAAAATTAAAGAAATCAGTAAATTAATTCAGGAACATAAATCTAAAGCGATTATCAGTGTTGATGGTGGAATTAATGATGAAACAAAGAAAAATTGTATAGAGGCATCTCAGTTAGTATCAGGAAGTTACATTCTTTCTGGAGACGATTATCAAGAAAGAATTAATTCATTAAGATAAGGAGAAAACTATGAATGAGCCAAATAATAATTTAGGAAACAATATTGAAACATTATCAACAAATAGTAACACCAATAAACCTATTCAAAATCAGTCTGTTAGTAGTAATGTTCCACCAACCATAAACCAACCAGAAATACTTCAACCACAACAACAGGCCACTAATAATCAAACTCCACCTAAAAAAGGAGGCAATTTCAAATACATTTTGGCCTTTATATTCCTAATTGCCATACTAGCATTTGTGTTCTTTTTACCTGAAATTTCAATGTATGTAGAATCAAAAAAACAAAACACAGGTTCTACTGGCACAAGTACTAAAGAAATCGAAAACGGAATACTAACATGTAGTTTTGAAAAAGATAGTGATGAAACAAATACATACTATGAAATAGACTTCAAATTCACCAATAAGAAATTAATTACTTCTAATTTAGTTACAACAATAGAAAGTACCAACGAAACATATCTTGCTACTAAAAAGGCAGCATGTGATATGGCTTCTGCAACATCTTTTGATGTTACTGGCATAAATACAAGTTGTAGCCTATCATTAGATATTTTAACAATTAGTGAAAGTTATACTCATAAAGATATAGATAAATCAGCTATGTCAAAGTATGTTGAAGCAAGTGGAACAGCACCTGAATTCAACTATCAGAAAAATATTTATGATATCAAAACAAAAATGGAAAAGAGCGGTTATGACTGTTCAATCAGTTCGCAAGTAGAATAGTATGAAAAAAATAATTAACATAACAAATATATTTTTATTTTTAATAATAGTTTCTCTCATCTATCATATAGGTAGACAAACTAATAATACTTATAAGGCCGTAATAACAAATGATTTAAAGTCTATAAATACCACTAAATTAAACGTTGTAACACCAACTAATAAAGGCACTGAAAAGGAAACATCAGACAAAGAAGAAGTAAAAACAGATGACTCACCAAAAATAGAAATAAATACAAAAAAAGAAGTCACAACTGATAATTCTAAAGAAATAGTCCAGAAAAATGTTATACCTAAAACAAGTGAAAATGATAATGAGATTCGCGTTGGAACAGTATTAACAGGAAATATGACCGCCTATGGGCGAGACTGTTGTAGTAGTGATGTAGAGCAACAAGGAAAAACATCATCTGGATATAACTTAAGAATTAACGGCAAAACTTATCATGATAAACAATATGGTGAACTTAGAATTTTAGCATCAGATAAATCATTTCCACTATATTCCGTAATTAAAATAACGGATCCCAAAGATGGAATTTATAATGCAATCGTTTTAGATCGGGCAGGATCAAATATCGGAATTAACAAGAAATATTTATTTGATTTAGTAGTAGAAAGTCAAGAATATGCCAGATTAAGTTATGGAATACACTCAAATGTTAAATTTGAAGTATTACGTTTAGGAAAATAACAATAGAAAAGTATAAGCTTTTCTTTTTTACTGAAAATACATGGAGGATAAAATGAACGAAGTAATAATAGAACAAATAGCGCAAGAACAAGGAATTACAAAAAAACAGGTAGAAACAGTTTTAGAGCTTTTAAAAGAGGGGAACACTATCCCTTTCATAGCGCGTTATAGAAAGGAAAAAACAAATGCTCTAGATGAAGAACAAATTAGAAAAATCAATGAGGTTTATGAATATCAACTAAATTTATTAGCACGTAAAGAAGATGTTATTAGATTAATAGATGAAAAACAAATGTTAACTGAAGAATTAAGAGAAAACATCATGAAATGTAGTCGTTTAGTAGAAGTAGAGGATCTATATAGACCGTTTAAAGAAAAGAAAAAGACTAAAGCAACAGAAGCAATAGCTTTAGGGTTAGAACCACTTGCCAAAATAATAATGTCCTTTCCCACAAAGGGTGATTTAAATACCTTAACCTCTAAATTTATAAATGATAAAGTAAAAACACCAGAAGAGGCAATAAAAAATGCCAGTTACATAATAGCTGAGTGGATTAGTGATAATGCCAGCTATAGAAAATTTATTAGAGACTTTATTTATAAAAATGGAACAGTAATAACTAAGAAAAAGAAGAATGCTGTTGACGAAAAAAATACCTACGAAATGTATTACGAATATAGTGAAACAATTAAATATATTAAACCTCACCGTATTATGGCTATTAATAGAGCAGAAAAAGAGGGTGTAATCTCAGTTAATATTGATTATGATAATGATAAAATAATTGAATATCTAGAAAAAAGAATTATTAAAAATAAAGAATCTTACGTAACTGAAATTGTAAAAGAAAGTATAAAAGATTCTCTAAAAAGATTAATTTTACCAAGTGCAGAAAGAGAAATAAGAGCTGACTTAAAAGAAAAAGCTGAAATCACCGCTATCGATAATTTTTCAAGTAATGTAGAACATTTACTTCTAACACCACCAATCAAAGAAAAAGTAGTCCTAGGATATGATCCAGCCTTTAGAACTGGTTGTAAACTTGCTGTTCTTGATAAAACTGGAAAGCTATTAGAAATTGCCGTAATTTATCCAACTGAACCACATAATAAAATTGAAGAAAGTAAAAAGAAAGTACTAGAATTGATTGATAAATATAATGTTGATGTTATCGCTATAGGTAATGGAACAGCCTCAAGAGAAAGTGAAGCGTTCATAGCGGATACTATAAAAGACTGTAAAAGAAAAGTAGAATATATAATAGTAAGTGAAGCAGGAGCTTCAGTTTATTCAGCAAGTAAATTAGCTATTTCAGAGTTTCCAGATTTAACTGTTGAAAAAAGAAGTGCTATAAGTATTGGTAGAAGATTACAAGATAGTCTTTCTGAACTTGTAAAAATAGATCCAAAAAGTATTGGAGTAGGTCTATATCAACATGATGTAACACCTAAAAAACTTGATGAATCTCTCGACTTTGTTGTAAGTAAAGCTGTAAATTCCGTAGGTGTAAACATTAATACCGCAAGTCGTTCACTTTTAACATATGTATCTGGCCTTAATAAAAAATCAATAGACGAAATATTAAATAGTCGTGATAAACTTGGAAAATTTGAAACAAGAGAAGATGTAAAGAAACTAAAATCTATGACTCCTAAAGTGTATGAACAAGCAATTGGTTTTATGAGAATAATAGATGGAAAAAATCCTTTAGATAGAACAAGTATCCACCCAGAAAGTTATGATGCCGCCAAAAAATTATTAGATATTATGGGCTTCAGTGTTAATGATATTGGTAGTGAAAAACTAAAAAGCTCTCTAAATATAGATATCGATGAATATAGTAAAAAACTAGGAATAGATAAATACACATTAAAAGATATTATAGATTCACTAGCATCTCCTGAAAGAGATCCAAGAGATGAAATGCCTAAACCAATTTTAAGAAGTGATGTCTTACATATCGAAGATTTACATGTCGGGGATAAACTACAAGGTACAGTTAGAAACGTAGTTGATTTTGGGCTATTTATAGACATAGGATTACACGATGATGGACTTGCTCATATTTCTAAACTAAGTAAAAACTACATTAAACACCCATCAGAGCTCTTTAGTGTAGGAGATATTGTAGATTGTTATGTAGATAGTATTAATGCTGAAAAGGGAAAAATAAACCTATCATTGCTAGCTAATTAATTTAACAAAATAAGGTTCACCTATTGTTATTTTTTCATTTTTTTGGTTAAATATAGGTATATAGTAGGAGGAGTGTATGAATAAAAAAGAAAAAAGGGAACAGGGTATTGATAAAAAAACAATTGGATTACAAAAATATAGAAGAATGACATTAAATCTAATAGTAATTCTATTATTTCTATCAATATGGACAACAATGATTAATAACATTGATTGGAAATTTAGTGATATTGCAATGGAGATGATTAGTCTCATCATAATCGCAATAGTTGGAATGTTTTCAAATGTAGATAATGGCTTTCCATTATTTCACTTTAGAAGACTAAGAATGACACATGAGAGATTAGTATCTGTATTAATAGGATTATTCTTCCCATTAGTATTTATCTTATATATTATGGTTACAAATAATAATTTTATGAAATATATAGGAAGGATATCTTTACATAATTTTATTACACTGGCAACACTAGCTTGTCCAGTAGTTCTATTAATATCTTTAGTCATATATATTGGATATATCATTCTTGAACCAAGAAGTAAGAGAAAAAAAGAACCTAGATATAAAGATGAAATAGAAATGAAATTAGATAGTTATAAAAAAACAACTCTAAACTTATTAACCACAACATCACTTATTTCTATTTGGATAAAAATAGGGTTCAATCAAAATTGGATAATAGAAAATATCAATACTGAAATAATATTATTAATAATAATCGCAGTCATGAAAATAGTTGGTAATGTTGATAATAAATTGGCATGGAACTATTGTGAAAATAAAAAACTAGATAAACAATTCTATTTCACTTTATCTATACCATACATCTTAGTATTCTTATTTTTCCTTGTAAGTACAAATTTTAGAGATAAAGTATTATTAATCGGATTTAAAGGATTAATTTCAATATTAGTATGTATTTTCCCAATAATACTACTAGTAGCGCTACTATTATATTTTGCTTCTAAAACGTCTAATAAAAAATTCCTAAAAGAAGCAGGAAAGAGTCTTGAAAAAAGAGAAGAAAATATAATAATCACTTTATCTATAACATTAATCAGTTTAGTAATATTATTTATTTATATAATAAGTTTTGTTATTGAAGTATTAACAATGCAAATATTATCACAAATTATTCTTTTATTAATACCATTAGGTGTTATAATATACTTAGTTTTATATTATTCATTAATAGATATTAATAAATAAAATAAAGCATCCTAAGGGATGCTTTAATAATTTAAAGGAGAAATAGTATGAAAAAATTAAAGTTAAAGGGAAAAGATATTAAACCACTATTAGAATGGGATGGTCCTAGTGGATGTATAGCAACAGATAAAATAACGGTAGAAGGCTTCAAGATAGGGTATATGTATAGAGAAAAACCAAATCCAAAATATCCAGATAGTGGCTGGAGATTCTTTCAAGGAGAGGAAAGCGATGAATATATCAAGGATGTTAAAAACTCTGGCATTTATGACCTTAATACTATTTGTAATTATGATCCATCCATCATTCCATTATTGAAATCACCATATGGTGTATGTTATTACAGAGATAAAATGGGAACATTTAGGGGAGAAAAATTAAAATAATAAAAAAATTAGCAAAAAACATTGACAATATTTATAAATTTAGTATAATTAATATTGTCTACTGAATGCGGATGTAGTTTAATGGTAGAACCTCAGCCTTCCAAGCTGACTACGTGGGTTCGATTCCCATCATCCGCTCCATTGAGAGAATTACTCACACTTTGTGTGAGTTTTATTTTTATAGAATATCCTATATCACTTGTTGATATGGGATTTTTTCATATATGAAAGGATGATTAACAAATGAAAATAACCATAGAACATTTAGAATTTCCTTTAAGTGTTAAGGATAAAATTACTAAAATACCTAAAATATCAAAATTACATTTAAATTTTATATCTGGTAAAAATATTCATTTTGATAAGACTAACCTATCTATAAAAGAACCACATAAGATTATTATCAGTAATGAATCAATTTGTTTAATCTTAATTTCTTATGACAACGATAACAACTTATATTTAAAAGATAGTCATGAAATTATAACTCTAAGTAGATTGTCCAATCTAGTTTTAAAAATGCAAGAAATGAAAAAACTTTAAGCCTTATTTTTTCCCTATTTTATAAGTAATTAAAAACCATTATGATATATTTTTTAAGTGGATGTCCGTTGACTGTCCTGTCAAAATATGGTATTATGGTAATATACGAAAATTGTAAATAATCGTATATTTTAAGTATTTTGTAGTTCTTAACACAAGGGAAATTCTCTTGTGTTTTTTGTCGTTCAAAATTAATAATGGAAAGGAGAAAAAACTATGAACGAAGAAAAAAAGAACGTAATTGCCGGACTATATCCTCGTGTTTCGACCGATGATCAAGTACGTGAAGGATTTAGTTTAGATGAGCAAGAAAAAGAAATGAAAAAATTATGTATGTATAAGAACTATCAAATTTATAAGGTATATCGTGAAGAAGGAGTTTCAGCAAAGAATATGAATCGTCCTAAATTTCAGGAAATGATGCAGGATTTAAAAGATGGAAAGATTAATAGAATTATCGTTTATAAATTAGACAGACTTACAAGATCAATTCAAGACTTAGAAGTTATTTGTAAACTTATCGAAAAATATCATTGTAGCCTAGATAGTGTTAGTGAAGAAATTAACACAGATACCGCTATGGGTGTATTCTTTATAAGAATGACTACTATACTTGCTCAACTTGAAATTGAAAGAACATCAGAAAGAACTAAATTCGGATTAAAAGGTGCAGCTAAGAATGGACATTTTTGTGGTAAAGCCCCTATTGGTTATAGAAAAATCAATAAGAAATTAGTCATTGATGATTTAGAAAGTGAGGTGGTAAAAGAAATATTTGATGACTATGTTAATGGATTATCAGTTTGCACTATTACTAAAAAATTAAATAATAAAAATGCACTTAACAGAAATTGGAGAACTACTACTATTGATAGAATGCTATCCAATTATATTTATTGTGGAGATTATTTATATGGAAAAAGAGCAAAAAATATGAAACCAATTCATTTAGAAAATATATGCCCTGCTATCATTGATAAAGAAACATTTAAAATGGTACAAACACAAAAAGAAAGAAATTTAAAGAACTATACTAGAAAACACACTTATGTATATATGCAGAAAATAGTATGTTCTAAATGTAATAAAATTATGGGTGGTTCTTCCTCTACTTCAAAGAATAAACCTACTCAAATTTATTATAAATGTAATTGTTGTAATACTAGAATTAATGAAAAGAAAATTGAGAAACCGTTAATGTTATTTCTAAATGATATGTTAGATTATTATCTACTTATTGATAATAACTTTAAATCCTTTTTTAATGAAGATTTAAACATTGAAATAGACAAATATAATAAGATGTTAGATAAATGCAATAAGAAACTTAAAAAGATAAAAGAAGCCTATTTAGATGACTTAATAGATAAAGATGAATTTATAACAGAAGAAAAAGCTATAAAATCACAAATAAATGATTTAGAATTGAAACTTAATCATCTAAATAACGCTAACAACAATGAAAATAATAAAAAGGATTTAAATCTATATTATAATCTACTTCAATTAGAGAAAATGAAATATAAATCTTATTATGTTAGAAAAAATGGATTATGGAATAAATTAACAAAAGAACAAAAATCAAAACTCATTATGAAATATATAGACTCTATTGAGATAGAAAGAGTTAAAGATGAAATAGTTATTAAAAAAATAAATATTAATAAAAAAGAAATTATGAATATTGGTTATATGTTTAGAAATGATTGTTTTGATATGATAATTAATATTAATGATAGAGATATTATTTTATCTAATGAAAAGACTAAAGATGATATAGATAAATATATTAATTCATTAAGTAAGTTTTATAATATATCACCTGTTACAATAGAAAAAGATAAATTAAATCTTGGTGAATTAGATAATAATAACAATATATTACAGATAATTCCTAATAAAAAGAACCATAAATTCGATAAGGATAAATACACTTTATTACTAATAAATGGCTAAATTATGATAAAATATATTTAGGTGATTACTTATGAAAAAAATTTTTTTATATTTATATCCTATTCAAGAATATAATCGTTCTTTCGAATTTTCAGAAGAATATTTACAACAAACGAAAAGAGAAAAGCCATATAAAGTATTAAATGAATGTATACAAAAAAGATATAGAGAAAAAGGATATCAAATTGTTTATGCCATTTATCCAGATAAAAATATTTATGGAATTAACCCTTTACCTACTGATAAAATAATTTATACTGATATAACTTTTGAACAGGCTAGTGGTTATAATCAGGATGGTAGCGAAAAACAAGATAAAGATATTAAATATCCTAGTGAAAGATATTTAATAGAACAATTAGGAGACTTTGATGAAATAGTAATTGGTGGATTTCACTTTGGGGATTGTGTTAAAAAAGTTGCTGAATATTGTTATCAAAGTGGATTTTATACTCTTGTAGATTTAGACTTAACTGATTTATTTTTTAATATTTATCATAAAAAGGATTACTTTAAAATAGATGAGTACAATCCACAAAACTATAAAAATTATGTATTATTAAATAGTCGATTTAAAAATAAAGAAATGGCTGAAAGATTATTTGAAAGAAATTATAATAGCCCTGTTTATGGATTTGAAAATATTGAAGAAAAAAGAAAATCAAAATAGAAAGGATGTATTAATTAATGAATATAATAAGAACAATAGATTTATGGACTGAGCAAAATCCAAATCATATTGAATGTTTTAGTGGTGCATTTGTTGATGGATTTGAAAATGGTAATATTCCTTTTAACTCTTATAAAATTTTGAGAAATTGTAATTGTATTATAACTAGTAATCAAGATAATTTAAATATTAGCAATAAACAAAATTCCATAATTTTTTACAAAGACGATGTACCTGTAAGATTAATGGTAATTAATAAAGAAACTGATATAGATAAATGTATAAACGAAGCATTAAATCAATCTTTTAATAATTCAACATTAAAAGAAATATATACTCTACATTCTATAACAGCAACTGATATTAATTTGAATGAACAAGCAATTCACAATAGTTCGGATAAATCAAAAGAAATTGATGTAGGTTCATGTGATCGACCTAGTTTATTAGAATGTATGTTGGAAGGAAGTTATACTCAAAGTGATACAGATTATGGTAAAAGTAATAGTGATAATAGTTATACTTTTATTCCAAATCTTTTTATAGAATATAAACTTATAACTGATACTGAATATTTTAAAATTGAACATCATTGTGCATTTATAAATGAAAATATGACAAGAATTATTCCATTACAAGATAATTCTTCATTAAACATTGAAATGATAAGTAGTGAATTTAGTAAGACGGATACTAGAACAAAGAAAAAATAATAATATAAATTTGAACACAGAAATGTGTTCTTTTTTTATGTTTTGGTGGTGGAAAGGAGATGACAATTATTAACTACTTTTTTGAAATAGTAGTACCACAAATTCTTGAATATTTTAAGGAAGGTAAAGAAGAAATTCCTAATTATCTTATGCTAGAAGTTTTAAAAAAAGATAAACAATATCAAGAACAAATTGAAAAAATTTTAGAGCAATCAAAAAAAGAAAATGACAATAATAAGAAAGGAGAATAAGATATGAGTTATGCAATTTTTAGAGGTGAAGGCATTAAAACAATACATGAACTATCACAAAAAGGCAGTCATAATGAAAGAACAAAAGATAAATACAAATCTAATCCAAATATTAGGATTGAAGATAGTAAAAACAATATTGAAATAATAAAATGTAATAATTATGTAGAGAAATTTTATGAAATAACAAAAGAATATCAAAAAGAACATTCTGAAAGAATGAAGAACATGAGAGCCGATAGGAAAAAGTCTTTTTATGATATGGTAAATGATTCTAAAAGCGTTGTTGCTGATGAAATGATATTCACAAGTGATAAAGATTTCTTTAAAAATTTGAGTAAAGAAGAACTTATGAGATGGGCAAACGAAACTATGAATTTTGTTTATGAAGATTTAGGATATACAAAAGAACAAATTTTACATGTTGTTATTCATATGGATGAAAAAGTACCCCATTTACATTGTGTTGTTATACCACTTGTTCAAAAATTCGATAAACGAACTGGTACAACTAAATACACAATTTCTAAACGTTCATACATTAAATCCGATATTCATTTAACTGAATTACAAGATAAATATCACAAACGATTAACCAAGAAAGGATTTAAATTAGAACGAGGAGAAAAGCACACAGGGGTCAAACATTTGTCAATGGGACAATTTAAAAATGTTGCTAGATATTATGATAGACAAGCATTTAGAAGTAAGAAAAAAATAGAAGAACAATATTGGAAAATAAAAGGTTCATTACAAAATTCTAAAAAGAAAGCATTGACTGATAAAGTAATTATTGATGGAGAAATTTATCATATTCTATTAAATTTTCTAGATATGTATAGTGAAGAAATTCAAAATATGGTAACAAGTAAAGCATTTGTTGAAAGTTTAAATGAATTCACTTGTGATTATAAAACATTAGAAAGAAAATATAAAAATAGTCTTATTGATATTAATTTTTTAGAAGATGAGAATGGCAAATTATACGAAGATAAAGCTAATTTACTAAATTTTGTTAATCATTTGTTGTTAATTTTAAAAGAATTTTTTAGGGAAATTTTATTATCTAATGATAAAAGGAAGAAAGAAAAGACGATAGATATTTTAAAAGAATGTTATGATAATGACTTATACAATTCTACAGATTTAAAAGAAATCTCTAAAGATACTGATAGTGAAACAGAAGTAAATATTTTTATAAATAAAGAATCGTTAGAAAAAGACTACGATATTTTTTAAAAGTCGTAGTCTTTGATACATACTAAATTTTGATAATTTAGAAACGCACTTGCAAATTGACATAGTCAATTAGCGTGCGTATTAGACATATTATAGATTATTAGTATTTAACTTATTATCAATATAATTGATAGCGTGCTTTCTAATTTCTTCCATCTTGTTTTTAGTATCCTTAATTTTATAGTCAATTCTATCTACCAGAATATTTATATAATCCTTTTCTTTAATATATTTTAAACCAGAAGAAAAATTATAATCAAAAATAAATGCTATATAAGATACCCAACAATCCATATCAGTTTCTCTTTCTTTACTTATAATAATTTTATTACTCATAAAATCATTATAGATTTTTTCTGTTATTATATCATTTTCTAATTTTTCTTTTGAAGAATTAAATATATCTTCAAATCTGTCATTTGCTTTTACTCTAAAATTATCCGTTTTATCAGCATCTCTAATAATTTTTGCGTGTAATAATTCCTTTTCATTAAGCCCATCTTCTATTTGCAATTTATTGTGATTTTTAATTGACTTTAAAATAATTGAATCATATTTATCCTCTTCAATAAAACTTCTTATTAAATTATCTTCAAATAATATTTTAACAGCTAAATCTGCATGATCTACATTTTTATAATCTCTATAATCTCCAAATTCCTTTGCTTGTTCAAATCTAGCAATATCATGCAGTAAAGCAATTAATTTTGCAAGTTCTATATCTTCGTCTGATAATTTTAAATCCTTTGCAATATATTCACTTAAGGAAACAACACCATAAGTATGTCTTACTTTTAATTTTATCATTCCATCAGCTAAATCATAACTATTTAAATATTGTTTAAATTCTTTTTGTGCTTTTTTAAAATCAATCATATTAGTTCCTCCAACTCTATATTATATTTTTTTTAATAAAATATGTCGTTTAATACTTTCATCTTTTTGATACCAAGTTTTTATTTCGTATCCCATACTTTGAAGATTTTTTAAACTATAATCATTTCCAAAAGTTACTTCTGCCACAATATTATTGATACCTAATTCTTTGGCTCTTTTTTCTAAATGTTCTACTAACATATTTTGTAAATGATTACCTCTATATTCAGGTAATACTATTACACCATCTATATCAGCACATTTTCCTTTTATATCAGGCATATAACTTTTAATTTGTTTCATTCTATTAGATACTGATAAAAATATCCATGCTATCATTTTATTATCTAAAAATGCACCATATATTTCTCCATCATTAATTGGGTCATTAACTATTCTTAAATACGTTTCTTTTTTAAAAGGAAGAAAATATCCTTTTTCATTTTCCTTAAAATTATCTATTACAATATTTTCTATTTTATGAATATCATCAACATCATTAGAATTACACAATCTTATTTGAATATTTTCAGTATTAATTTTCATAATTATATTTTCCTTTACTATTTAACTTTTTTATTAATGTTTATTTCATTATCGTATATGGTCTTATATTCTTGAAGTTTTTTTATTGCTCTTGGTAATCCATAATTTGAAGCAAGTTCTAAATAGAATTTAGATTTTTCTAAATCTCTTTCAGTTCCAACTCCATTATAATAAAAATTTGCACCTAAATCATATATGCCAGCTATATGACCTTTCATTGCACTATCATAGATTAGTTTAAAAGCAGTATTATTGTTTTTTTCTATATCTCCAAAGCCAAAATAATAGTATGCTCCTAAACAAAATATAGAAAATGCTTGTCTGTTTGGAATATTCTTTTCTTGTTCTATTAATTCTAATAGAGATTGATATGCTTTAACAAAAAGCTCATGTGCTTTATTTTTATCTTCTTTAACACCATCACCAAAGTAATAACAAGCCCCTACGCCATAAATACATCTAGGATCATCAAGTTCCTTTCCTTTATTATACCAGTATAAAGCTTTTTCAAAATTTTGTTTAACACCATTTTCACCACTATCATAACTTCTACCTAATATATAACAAGATAATCCATCACCATTTTTTGCATTTTCTTCTAAATCAATTATATTAAAAATCATAGGGATAATTTTTTGTTCCATACTTAGACCTCCAACTTACTTTATTAATCTCGTTAATATTGAATATTTCCAATTTAATATGGCTGCTTCACAACAATGCTCATACTTAATAATCATAGTTTTAATAAACTCATCATCAATTTTTTTATTATTAGTGATTAACTCTTTAATTTTTAAATATTCATTTCTAATAGCATTATCATTGAACATTGAACTATCGAGTTGTTTTTCTACTATTCTCAATATATCACTTGCTATTACTTTTCTTTTATTTTGATTATATATTTCAACATATTTATACATTGATAGAATTGCTAGATATTGATCTTTTTTTATATCATTTAATTGTTGTAATATACCATATATTAAAATCTGGTAAAACGTATAAAAAATTGTCATTCTTTCAAGAAAATCTATAAAATTAACAATTTTTGAAAAGTGATTAGTGAACATAGTAATTAAAAAAGAAATACCAATAACTTCCACCAAATATAAAAATATTTGGAAAATGGTTTTAGTAATTAAATAACGCTTTTTTATCATACTTTCACCTCATCTATGTTCTACTCCAATATTCTAATTTTGCTAAAGATAATCCTATTCTATATGAAATCCCAAAATTATATGAAATACTTCGATTAAATATTTCAAGTATATTTTTCAAATATATCTCTTGATACATAATTAAAATTTTATTTTCTTTTTCTGATATATTATGAAAATCTGAATAATGAAGATTATTTCTACATTTTCTATTAATTGAATAAAATTTTTTATCAATATCTTTTTCATTTTGCTTAAAAACTTCTTCTAGCAAATTAATTGAAGAGTTAGACTTTTTATCATTCCAAAACATTTCTATTATAATTGCTTTGGCTTTAGCAATAAATCTCTGAAAATCAAAATGGAATATTCCAATATCAAATGATATTTTTTCTTTTATAATATTATCAATAAATAAAATTGTCTTAACTAAACCATATCGTTGAAGTATATATAATTTTTCTTCCTTATTAATCTTGCTTTTGCTAAACAATTTATATGTAGAATATGATTTTCTATTAATATTTGTTTTGGAAATTCTTTCGACATACATATTAGATATATCTTTTAACTTTTCTTTTATAATGTCATATATATCCGGCATTAAAATTTCTATCCATCTTAACGGTGTCGCTACAATTCCATCTATCAATTCAAATTTTTCTTCTTTGCTATACTCCCAATTTCTAAAATTTATATCTAATAAATTTTTATTATTTAAATATAGAACTACATCAAATATATAATTATCAAAATCTATTCCCATCTCATTTATTATTTCATTAGTAGTTAATGATGTATTTGATGGACAATATTTTAGATTATGATTTCTAAAATATTCAATTTCCTTTAAAGTGATTTTTCTTTTTCCGCTTAAACCACCATATTTGGCTTTTATTGTTTCTTCAACAAAAATGGAAGAAAAAAATACTAAAAACGAACTTAAAACTTCTTTTTTTTCATAATCAGATATATTTTTTTTAATCTCTAATATATAACCAAGCCAAAAAGCATCATTTAATATTTCATTTACTATTTTTCTTTCTTTATCCTTGTCCATAACTTATTAGATTAATCCTCCCAAATAAAAAATATATCTAATAAAATTATACTATATTTTAGGCAAATTTACTATATAGGCATTGATTTATCGTAGAATTTATCATATAATTGATTTAACAAGTGAGGGATATTTTTTTGATAAAAGGTTTAAAACCTTCTTATCAACTGCTCCAGATTGATAGGAAACTCGAACTTTTCGAGTTTAAGTAATAAATGCTAACTAGAAATAGTTAGTTTTTTTGTTATTTAAGAAAGGAAAGTGATGAGTTATGACAATAGAAACTAAAAAACTTGTAATAAGTGAAGAATTAAAAAGAAAGATTGAAATGATATGTAAGTTTGCTTATGTGGAATATTCCTTTACTAATGGATATATTATAAATCTTAAAAATACTAATATAGCCTATGTAAAACCCCATATTTTGAAAGTTAAAGGCAATGACTACTTAATATTTGAGGATAGTGAAAATGTCTTTATAAACGGTTATAATAACAAAATTAAGTTTAAAGATTTAGAACAATACTTAAAAATGAACTAATATGGTTTGACAAACTAAAAATAAATGATACAATATAAAACCAATAAAGGAAGCAGTATCTAGTCTTTTATTAGAAAGTGAGGTACTACATGAAAAAGCAAACAAAATATTATATTGAATTTTATAGGAAGTTAAAGATATTAGTTTAAACTAGTGTTTTTAGCTTCTTTTTTTATTAGAAAAGGAGTTGATATGAATATGGATGAAAAAATCAAAAGTGCTGGTATATATATTAGAGTTTCTACTTTTGACCAAGCAAGAGAAGGATTTAGTTTGAGAGAACAAGAAGAAAGATTAAAAGAGTTTTGTAAATTTAAAAGATATAATATTTATAAAGTGTATCAAGATGCAGGAATAAGTGCTAAAAATGACAAAAGACCTGCTTATCAAGAAATGATCGAAGATGTTAAAAAAGGTAATATTAATGTTATTGTTGCTTTAAAACTAGACAGATTAACTCGTTCTGTATATGACATTGAAAAATTAATGAAATTTGTTAATGACTATGAATGTGATATAGATTGTATGGCTGATGAATCAAACACTACTACATCCAATGGTCGTATGGTTATGAGAATAATGACTAGTGTTTCTCAAAATGAAATTGAAAAGTGTTCTGAAAGAACTAAATTTGGTATGGCAGGTGCAATTAAAAACGGTCATATTCCTAATAGAACTGGATTAGGTTTTAAAAGAGAAAACAAAAAGTTAGTACCTGATCCACTAACTAAAGATATAATAGTTAGAATATTTGATTTATATTTAGAAGGTAAAAGTCATCAAGCAATTGCTAATATCTATAATAAAGAAAAAGTATTAGGAAAAACTAATTGGTACGATTCTACAATACAAAAGATATTATCTAATGAACTTTATAAAGGCGATTATGTAAATGGCAAAAGAACAAAACACCCAACTTATTATGAAAATGTTATTGAACCTATTGTTTCAAAAGAAAAATGGGAAAGTTGTCAGTATCAAAAATTAAGAAATGCTAGACATTATGAAAGAACAGCAACTTATTTATTTACTAATAAGTTAAAATGTTCTAAATGTGGTAATTTTCTAGGTGGTCATGCTACTACAAAAACTAATGGTAAAAAATACTATTACTATAAATGTAATACTTGTAAAACTTATTTCAATGAAATAGATATTGAAAAAGAATTAAAAGCATTTATGCTAGAACTTGCTAAACAAGATGACCTTATTAATAATTACTATACGCCATTTATTAAATCAAAATTAGAAGATAAAACAGAAGATTATAAAAAAGAAATTAAAGATTTAGATAAACAACTAGATAGAATTAAAACAGCTTATATTAAAGGTGTTGTAAAACTAGAAGATTTTGATAAAGAAATAAAACATATCGAATATCAAAAATCTGATTTAGAAAAAAGGCAAAAAGGACAAAAACAATATGAGGATTTAAGTTTCACCCTTAATGATTTATTAATTATACAAGATATACAAGAAATAGAATTTTATACTAACCCAGATGTTTTAAATAATTGGTCTAATAAATCAAAAGAAGATAAACAAAAAATAATTGGTAAATATATTGATAATATAACTATTGAAAAGAAAAACAATAAATTTGAAATATCTAATATTGAATTTAGAAAAAATTATTTAGAGGATATGATATATAATCACTATAAATTTAATACACCTTGTAATGTGTATATGTATGAAGATGAATATGGAATACCACTAAAACTAAATCATGAACTTAAAACTATGAAAGAAGCAGAAAATTATTTTAAAAGATTAGAAAAATATGTTGGAGATTATAAATTAAACTATTATATAAGTGAAATTGATGAAAAAGAAAATAGATTTAATTATACTCAAAATAACGATGTTGAAAAAATAATTAGATTAATTGGTATTGGAGATAAGAGAAAAAAAGATGATTTTAAATTAGGCGTTATTACTTTAGACTTATCTATGTTTAAAGATAAAGATGGGAAAGAAATTTATAAGAAACTATTTGATAAATTAGAAAAAGAAAGACTAACATAGCCAAAATTATGTTAGTCTTTAATCATCCTATAAATTTTACAAAAAATAATCAAGTAGGATGATTTAATAAATATTAAATGCTTTATTTTATAAGGTTTAACTTTCATATCAACCTACCTCGTAGGTTGAATTTCGTAAGTACGAAATCAGTATTGTGTAACACTAAACCCTTATGAAATAAGGAAAAGTTTAGTATAGTTGCACAAGTTTCTTATCCTGCTTTTTCACATATACTAGTATTTATATATGAAATCATCCTATTTATAAAAAGTAAAAAAGATCAACTATTAAAGTTGATCTCAACGATAAATTGTAATTTATATGTTTTGAAAATTTATTTTATTGAAAAATAAGCGGTTCAATATTCCAAGCAAACCAAAAAGGATAATATAAGAAAAACATACCCAAAAAGCTTAAAAGTATATACCATATTACATCACTCTTACCTTTTACAGGCTTTTTTAAATGCTCTCCAAAACATAATGAAACTATTTGCCAAATAATATATCCGATTAATGCACCTATTGTATTAGCAATTAAATCATTGACATCAGTTGTACGGTTCGTAATTAATTGAGATATTTCTATCATTAATGAAAAACCTGCCCCTAAAAATAATGTTTTATAAAATTTACGATAGTTCTTCCAAATAAAAGGAACTAAAAATCCAAAAGGAACAAGCATTAAAATATTTAAGTAAAAAGTTTTCTCTATGATGTTAAAAGGGATGAGATTAATATTAGCTTGAATAATTGATGTATTATCTCCACCTTTTGGTGCATAAAATATATTTGTTAAACCTCCTGCACCAGTTAAATCATATACTTTCCAAAGATATAAAACGAAAATTAGCATTGCTAAAATTGATAAATGATACCCTTTCCTTTTTCTTGCTGTAAAGTAAATAGTACACGGTAAAACAGCACATAAAATGCTATATATCACTTCTATAATAATCATCTCCTTTATTTTAACTTACTTTTTCAAATAATCTGATTCATCTATTGTTTTTAAAACATAATTAACATCATCATATCGTGAATAATTAGATTGTGAACCTAAACTACATATCAAAAATTCTTTTCCATGCTTTTTATATAATACTACTAAATTAAAATCATCAGATAAAGAACCTGTTTTTACACCAATTACATTTTTGTTATAATATTCTGATGTAGGATCAAGGAATGTATTTGTATTTTTCCAAGTCTGCATGCTACCATCTGGTAAAGTTGCTGTATATGAAGTTTGAGAAACTATATCCTTAAACCATTCATTCTTTAATAAATCCATTACAACTTCTTTTAAGTCTAATACAGTTGTATGGGCTTCTGTATCAAATCCACTTGGATCATATAAAATAGTATCCTTATAATCATTTTGTTTTAAATATTCATTCAAGTTTTTCATAAAGACTTCTATTCGCTCTTTGCTAGTAGTAGCTTTAGGAGATATAATACCTCCACAATAATCAGCTAATACATAGGCTGCATCATTCCCTGATGGTACTAACATTGCAGCAAATAAATTTTTAACATAATATTTCTTTTCTTTAATGTTTGCAACAGATGAACCTTGTTTTGTTAATGAAATTGCTTCATTTTTTGCCAAAACTACATCATCTAAATCAACGAGTGTTGTTGCATAGTCAATAACAAATAATTTAGCTAAACTTGCAGGAGTTTGTTGTTCATTTGCTCTTTTAGAAACAAAATCGTTATTATTTGAAAGATCAACCGCTATCAATGATTTTGCATTATATGAATCTGGTATAGTATATCTGTTTATAAAACTATTTATTTTATTTTTTGTATCTCTAAAATTTTCTGGTTCAAGCGCCCAAGGTATAAAAATTCTTCCAAGTATTATTATTGCAAAAAAAACTATTACTATATACTTTGCTTTTTTCTTTTTATTACAACCTCTCATTTATAAACTCTCCTTTAGTATATTATACATATATATAAATACAAAAACAATTAATTTTTTATTAAATTTATTTCATTTACTAATATAATTTCTTATACAAATTACTATTTTTCTAACTAATTACTAAATTGTAATTTATATTACTCTTTATCTTTTTTACTATTCTTATATAATGTACTAAATATTAGTGTAAATAACATTGGTATAACTGAATATCCAGCATTATCTAATTTATGAGTAATTACCAAATATCCACCAACCAAAGTTAAAATTGCAAATACAAGACTTAATATTGAAAATATTTTTGATATCAATTTTTCTTTATTCATAGCTTTTAAATTTCCTTATACATATAATTTGTATTACTTTTTATTAGTTATTTTATAAATAATTAAACCTATTAAAAAGCCAATACCAGAATCAACCAAATACCAAACTGCGTGAATTAAAGCTGAACTATTATAATAAATAAACACTGATGGTATAAACAATATAGATATAATTATTGGATAGATATATTTCCATTTTTCCTTTGAAATACTAGCAAATATTATAGCAAGTATAAAAGTTGATACCAAAATTAAGAATACCATTCCCATTATATCTGTTGGTCCTGCAAATAAAGGAAAAATGTAAAACATAAATAACTGTATCAATAATATTGTTATTTCCTTCCATATTTTTCTCATTTTAAATTCCTCCAATCATAACAAAAAATTACTATTTTTCTAACTAATTACTAAATTGTAATTTGTCTTTTACAATAATAGCATAAAAAAGAAAAGTAGTTATTGT